>CABEBX010000317.1_pt1 | contig 27033 bp, 25 predicted proteins | sample 3132671 | NCBI WGS metagenome assembly CABEBX01 (sample SAMEA5534346, study PRJEB31848) | metagenome | biome: tundra; feature: field; material: soil | place: USA | collected 2013-05 | depth 0.45 m
GCCAGAAAATCAATCCGGCGATCCAGGGGCACAACCCAGCGGTTGAGCAGATCTTCGGGGCGAATCCGCTGCCGCCCAAAATCGTCGATGATCAGAACCCCGTTATTGGCCTTCATCTGCGCTGGGGCCACATAGAACTTCGTCACCGGGTTCAATTGCAGGTCCAACATCTCGGCCGTCAGTTCGCCGCCCACCAGCACCGCAGGCCTCTGGCACAGCACCCAGCGGCCGTCCCGGTTCGTTAGCTTCGACTCTGTTGTCTGTTTGTGAATCGCCGGATCGTAGACGGTGATGATCTCGCCATCCACTTCAATCGCGTACGGAATCCAGACGTCGTCCTCGGCAATCACTTTCGACAGCGTTTCCGCGATGGTGGTTTTTCCTGTCCCCGAAGGTCCGTAGAGAAAAATGGAACTGCCGGAATTGAGCGCCGTGCCAAACTGCCGCAATTTTTCTTTCCCGATTACAAGATGCGCAAAGGCGCGCTGCACGTCCTCCTCATGCACCTCTACCTTGCGAATGCTCTGTTTGCGCGTCTGCTCAAAGTAGCTCTCCAGAGACACCGGCGCAGGGCCGGTGTAGTGGTTCTGCGAGAGCAGTTCCATGGCTTGCGTTCTGCCCTGCGTGGTGATGGAAATCTGGGGAATGTTGGCGTTCATTCCCGTCACCTGGCAGAACAACTCCGCGCGCAGATGGTACGCCATTTCCTTGGCTACTTCAAAACTGAGCCGGGTCTTTTCAGCAAGCTCGGAGATGGACAGCGTGCCAGACAGGTAAAGAATCTTTAATGCCAGATCCTCAAGCACAGCCTGGCGCACGTCAAGTTCCGCGACAGACTGCGGCTTGTTCGCCGGCCCGTCGATGGCTTCGGAGAGGAAAAAATCGTAATCTGACATTGCCAAACAGATTACCATGCCTCATCCTTGCCCGTTTACGCTGATATAGATATTCTTTGGTTTCTTTGTTTTACCGGTTTTTCTTGTGACAGCTTTGTTACACTTCATGCAGGCCGGCCACTCCGGTTTACCAGAATCCAGACTGCTCTACCCCGCATCCAAACTGCACATTGAACAGCAGGAGTATCTATGCCAGTTGTCGAACTCGCGGGAGTTACAAAAGCCTACGAGAACAAGATTGCCGTCAACAACTTGAGCCTATCCATCGAGGCGAGCCAGATGTTCGGCCTGCTGGGGCCGAACGGAGCCGGCAAAACCAGTTCCATTCGCATGATGATGGGCATCACACTGCCCGACTCGGGCAGCATCAACCTCTTTGACAAGCCCTTTGAGCGGCAGAGCCTGGAGCAGGTCGGCTACCTGCCCGAAGAGCGCGGCCTCTATAAAAAAATGAAGGTCATCGACCAGCTTGTCTTCTTCGGCCAGTTGCATGGGCTCAGCGCCGGGGAAGCTGAAAAGCGCGCAAGCGCCTGGGCCGGGCGCATGGAGATCGCAGATGCACTCCAGAAAAAGACTGAAGAGCTCTCCAAGGGCATGCAGCAGAAGATCCAGTTCATTGCCACGCTGCTCCACGACCCCCAGCTCATCGTCATGGACGAGCCCTTCGCCGGCCTTGACCCGGTGAACGCCGTGCTGGTTGAACAGACACTGCTCGAACTCAAGGCTCAGGGCAAGGCCATCCTGTTTTCCACCCATCGCATGGATCAGGTGGAGAAGCTCTGCGACTCCATTTGCCTCATCAACAACGGAAAGGCCGTGCTGGCCGGCAATTTGCGCGAGATCAAGAAGGGGTACGAGCGCAACCGCGTGATCGTCGAGTTCGAGGGAGACTCCGCTTTCCTGAACAGTGATGAGATTGCGGAGGCAAAGAACTTCTCCGGTCACGCCGAGATCAAGCTCAAGCCGCACGGCAACGCGCAGAAGCTCCTGCATGAGGCCGCAGCCGTGGCGACCATCTACCGCTTCGAGTTGGTTGAGCCGTCGCTGGAAGAGATTTTTATCCAGACCGTGGGAGGCAAGAATCATGCGTAATATCTTTTTGATTGCAAAACGTGAATATCTGGAGCAGATTCGCGGGCGGGCCTTCCTCGTCTCCACGGTGCTGGTGCCGCTGCTGATCGTTGCGCTGCTGGGCTGGAGTTCCATAACCAACCGCAACGCCGGCGCAGGCAAGCATATCGCCATTGCCTCCGACAGCGCTCCTCTGGCCAACGCCGTTCGCCGCCAGATGCTGGACGACAAGAGCGCAAAATACATCATCGATGTCGTTGCGCCGGCAAGCCAGCAGGACCGCGCGGCTCTTAAAAACAAGATCCAGTCCAAAACCATCGACGGATTATTTGCCATCGATACCTCCTCTGCTGAAGGCATCTCTGCTTCCTATACCTCGTTGGCTTCCGGCGGCTTTGTCTATCTCAGCGCGATGAGGAGCGCCTTGAACCGCGCCGTGGCAAACCAACGCTTGATTGCCAGTGGAGTGAAGCAGGCCGATATCGATGCCGCGCTGAAGTCTGTCTCTATCGAAACCTTCCAATTAAACAAGGAAGGCAAGATAGGGGAAAGCAAAGGGGCATCGCCTCTCTACAAGTCTTTGCTGATGATTATGTTGCTCTCCATGCCCATCATGCTTTACGGCCTGGATATGGCCCGCTCCATCATCGAAGAGAAAACTTCGCGCATCTTCGAGGTCATGCTCTCCGTGACTCGCGCCGACGATCTGCTGGCCGGAAAAATGGCCGGCGTGGGAGCGGTGGGCCTCACCCAGATCCTTATTTGGACGATTGCGGCCACCCTGTTGATGGGTTCCGCGCTGGCCGCGTCCGCGCTCACCGGCGATTTATCCCTTCATTTTTCCTGGTTGGAGGGCCTGCTCTTTCCCGTCTATTTCGTGCTGGGTTTTGCTCTCTTCAGCGCCATGTTTTCCGGCCTGGCCGCCACCTGCGAGACCTCGCAGGACTTGCAGAAGTTCATGGCTCTGGCCATCATCCCCCTCTATCTCAGCTTCGGCCTCCTTTTCGTGCTGCTGAGGGATCCCAACTCCGCCTGGTCTGTTGCTGCAACGCTCTTTCCGTTTACCGCGCCTTACATCGTGCTGCCGCGCATGGGTATGACAGTGGTGCCGTACTGGCAGCTCGGCACATCCATTCTTCTGTTGATTCTGACCATCTGGGCCGTGCTCTGGTTCTCATCGCGCCTTTATCGCGTAGGCATTCTCATGTATGGCAAGCGCGCCACACTGCCCGAACTCCTGCGTTGGCTCCGCTATAGCTAAAATCAAAAGTGTGACCGTCGATCCCAATACCGACCGGGTGCCCCAGGTCTCGATTTTGAGACCTGGGAAACACCAATTCACGCTTCTCCAGCGCTTGGTGCTGGCCGTCGTCCCGCGCGTGGTCTCCGCGCTGGTCTGGCTCTGCGGCCTCACCTGGCGTTTTGAAGTCATCGCCGCAGAGGGTGTTACTCCGCTCCTCTTCGGACTGGGCGCCGGACCGGAGATCTTCTGCTTCTGGCATCAGTGCGTGCTGCCCTGCACGGTCTACTTCCGCCGCACCCATGCCACCATTCTCATCAGCCAGAGCTTTGATGGCGAGCTGATCACCCGCATCCTCATGCTCTTCGGTTTCAGAGCCGTGCGCGGCTCCAGTTCACGTGGCGCGCGCGAGGGGCTGCTCGGCCTGGCGCACGTCATCGAAAGCGGCACTCCCGCCATCTTCACCGCCGACGGCCCGCGCGGGCCAATCCATCAAACCAAGATGGGCCCCATCAAGCTGGCGCAGATGACCGGCGCGCCCATCGGCGCCTTTCACCTCCAACCCGAGCACGCCTGGGTCTTCTCCTCCGCCTGGGATCGCTTCCTCGTACCCAAGCCCTTCACCCGCATCTGCGTCAGTTGGGGGCCGTGGACACACGTCCCTGCCGATCTGCCCCCGGAAGACTATGAATCCAAGCGCCAGGAACTCAATGCCGCCATCGAATTCGCCCGCCTGCGCTCCTACGACTACTTCAAGAAGGCGCACAAATGAGTGGCCCGTCTGAAGGGGACGAAGCCATGATCGCCCTGCGCGTCGCCGACTTCGACTATGATCTGCCACCGGAGTTGATTGCCCAGCAACCGCCCGCCGAGCGCGGCCATAGCCGCATGTTGGTGATGAACCGCACAACTGGAGCCTTGCGCGATTCGAGCTTCGCCGATTTTCCCTCGCTGCTGAATCCCGGTGACCTGCTGGTCTTGAACGACACCCGCGTTATCCCCGCCCGCCTTTATGCGCGGCGGACTGTGGTGCGTGAGCGAGAGAAGCCCACCGGAAGCGTCGAGGTCATGCTCACCGAGCCGGTTAGCGAAAACCTCTGGCGCGCCCTCGTCCATCCAGGCAGAAAAGTACGCGTCGGGGAACGGCTGGTATTCCCATCGCCCTCCGGCTCCATCGAACTCGAAGCCGAAGTGATCGAGCGCGGTCAATTCGGCGATCGTCTGCTCCGTTTCAATCCTGTCGTTGACTTCTTCGCTGTCCTTGACCGCATCGGCCACATCCCCCTGCCGCCCTACATCCGCCGCGACGATGCCCCCGCCGATCGCGAGCGCTATCAGACTGTCTTCTCCCGCGAACGCGGCTCTGTGGCCGCGCCCACCGCCGGCCTGCACTTCACGCCGCAAATCCTCAATGCACTCACCGCGCGCGGAGTCGAAGTCGCCCGCCTCACCCTCCACGTCGGCCTCGGAACCTTCGCCCCTCTGCGTGTCGAGCGTGTCGATCAGGTCCGCCTGCACCGCGAGCGCTACTCTCTCTCCGCCGCAGCCGCCGACGCCATCAATCGCGCCGCAGTTGATGGCCGACGCATCGTAGCCGTCGGCACCACGGTGGTCCGCACCCTGGAACACTGCGCGCTTGAAGCCGCTGGCAGCCCTCTCAAAGCCCACTCCGGCGAAACGGAGATCTTCATCTCGCCCGGCTTCCAATTCCGCCTCGTTGGCGCTCTGCTCACTAATTTCCACCTGCCCCAGTCCAGCCTGCTCATGCTGGTCTCGGCCTTCGCCGGACGCGAGCCGGTCCTCGCCGCCTATCGCCACGCCGTCCAGCAAAACTACCGCTTCTTCAGCTACGGCGACTGCATGTTCTTATCCTGACCTTCCTCACATCGTTCCTTCGCATAGTTCCAGGCCGAAAAAACCGGATTCCCGGCAGCTGGATCATCGGTCACGATGAATGGGTCCGGTCCTCCATGGGTATACTCCTCGTAGCGTTCCGCCGCCGTTTTATCAGGTGAAACATGAACCTTGAGAAACTCGTCTACCTTGCGTTTGCAAGCCGCAACCGCCTCCTCCAGAGTGGAGAAATCACCCAGCTTGTATCGTCCGTCGTCGGGTGGAAAGCTGAAGTTGTCATCCACATAGACCGAATAAGTATGTCCCAATCTCGCCATAGCTCCTCTTCCTGCCATCCCCATGCTCTGCTCTGCCAGCCAGCTTAATATACAAGGTCTCGGCCTTTGCCGGACGCGAGCCTGTCTTGGCCGCCTACAGCCACGTCGTCCAGCAAAAATACCGCTTCTTCAGCTACGGCGACTGCCTGTTCATCGCCTGATGCACTTGCTTGCCCGTGCTGACTCGCTGACTTGCTGACCTGCTGACTCGCTGATCCCAGTTCCCTGCTACACTCATTTCGTGCCCGACCAACCCAAGCCGCCCGTCTTCCTGCTCGACACCATGTCGTTCATCTTCCGCGCCTACCACGCGATGCAGCGCTCCCGGCCCATGAGCACCCGCACGGGCCTGCCCACCGCGGCAGTCTTTGTTTTTGTGAACATGATCAAAAAGCTGCGCCAGGATTTCGCGCCGCATTACTTTGCCGCTGTCTTCGACGTGAGCGGCGAGGTCTTCCGCGACGAGCGCGCCCGCGCCATGAAACCCCTGCGCAAATGGAACAGCAAGACGCAGAGCTTCGACGAGGTCAGCTACGAAGGTTACAAGGCCAATCGCGCGGCCACGCCCGAAGACCTCAAGCGCCAGATTCCCTACATCCGCCGCGCTCTTGAGGCTCTGCGCATTCCCATCCTGGAGGCCGAGGGCTTTGAGGCCGATGATGTCATCGGCACCCTGGCCCGCGAGGCCGCCGAGCAGCACCACGAGGTCTTCATCGTCTCCGGTGACAAGGACATGATGCAGCTCGTCACGCCCACCGTCAAAATCCTCAACCCGCAGAAGGACAACCTCATCCTCGATCCCGCCAAGGTCGTCGAAGTCCTCGGCGTCCCGCCGGAAAAAGTCGTCGATGTGATGGCCCTGCGCGGCGATGCCGTCGATAATATTCCCGGCGCTCCCGGCATCGGCGACAAAGGCAGCGTGGACTTGATTGTCGAGTTCGGCAGCGTCGAAGCGGTCCTCGACCGCACCAGCGAGGTCAAGCGTAAAAGCTATCGCGAGTCGCTGGAGCAGAATCGCGACGCCGTCCTGCTCTCCAAAGAGCTGGTCACCATCGACTCTCACGTCCCGCTCACGCTCGATCTCGCCGCCATGCAGACGCAGCCGCCAGACCTCGAGGCCTGCCGCGAACTCTTCACCGAGCTGGAGTTCACCTCCATGCTGCGCGACCTCGCGCCCTCTGAAACCGCGCCCGCCGTCAAGCTAATCGACAAGCCAACGGAAACTCAAGCCGCCGCGTTCTACGCCGCCGCGTGGGCTAGAGGCTTTGCCTTTGCCCTCGATGCCGCCCCGCCCCCGCCGGAAGAAGAAGAAATTGAGCCGCAACAATCGCTCTCACTCCTCGACGTGGCCGAAGCCGCCGAAAAGCAAGCCCACTTCAACGTCGGTGTCTGCGCCGACCCGTCAATCGCGCTACTCCTCCCGCTCACCAGCGAACTCCGCACACTGCTTCAAGTCGCCGCCGTCCCCAAACAAACCCATGACTGGAAGTCAGCTCTCCACTTGCTGACCGCGCAGGGCATTCAGTTACATGGCGCACCCGCCCTACGCGAAGTAGTCGACGACACCATGCTGCTCTCCTACGCGCTCAATCCCACCCACTCCACACAAGCGCTCACCGATGTAGCCGCGCGTCACTCGCAGCCCGCGCCAACCACTCTCGCCGCCGCCGCCGCCGCCATACGCGTGCTGGTTCCGGCGTTAAAGGCCGAAGCAGAAAAGGCTGGCGTCGCGCGCGTCTATGAAATGGACCTGGCCCTCGCTCCCGTTCTCTTCCGCATGGAACGGGCCGGCGTGCGCATCGATCTCGGCGTCCTCGACGGCCTCTCCAAACGCTTTGCCGAAGAGCTGACCCGTGTCGGCGAACGCATCTTCGAGCTATGCGGCCGCCGCTTTAACATCAATTCCCCCAAGCAACTCGGCGAAGTCCTCTTCACTGATCTCAAGCTACCCGCTCCCGCTGTCCGCGGCAAAAGTAAGTCCGTCTCTACTGCCCAGAATGTGCTGGAATATCTCGCCGAAGAGCACGAAGTTCCCCGCCTGGTTCTCGAATTTCGCCACTTATCGAAGTTGAAATCGACCTACATCGACGCACTGCCTCTGCTCGCCGACGCCGATTCGCGCGTCCACACCACCTTCAACGCAGCGGCTGTGGCCACCGGACGCCTCTCCTCCGTCAATCCTAACTTGCAGAACATCCCCATCCGCACCGAGCTGGGCCGCGAAATTCGCGCCGCCTTCACCGCCGCTCCTGGAACGCAACTGCTCTCGGCGGATTACTCGCAGATCGAATTGCGCCTTCTCGCGCACTTCAGCGGCGATCCGCTCCTCATGCGCGCCTATCAGAATAACGAAGACATTCACACCCTCACGGCCAGCGAAGTATTCGGCGTGGCCGCCGCCGGGATGGACAAGCAGACCCGCAACCGCGCCAAGGCCGTCAACTTCGGAATTGTCTATGGCATCTCGCCCTTCGGCCTCGCAGCGCAGCTAGGCATTCCGATGAGCGAAGCGAAGGCCTACATTGACCGCTACTTCGCGCGCTATACCGGCGTTAAAGCGTTCATCGATAAAACTCTGGAAGCCACGCGCAAATCAGGCAGCGTGCGCACCCTCTTCGGCCGCATCCGCCCCATCCCCGACATCGAGAGCCGCAACCCCAACCAGCGCGGATTCGCCGAGCGCACTGCCATCAACACGCCGCTGCAAGGCACCGCCGCCGACCTCATCAAGCTGGCCATGATCGCCATCGACCGCAAGCTAACTGAACGCGCGCTCAAAACCCGCATGGTCCTGCAAGTCCACGACGAGTTGCTCTTCGAAGTTCCCGCCAACGAGACTGCCGAAGTCGAAGCCCTCGTTCGCGCTGAAATGGAAGGCGTGATCAAGCTCAAAGTTTCGCTGGTCGCTGACCTGAAGTCTGGCCCCAACTGGCGCGACATGAAATAAGCCAATATGCCCCGGATTTTGCTCCAGTGGTATCATCAAGCCGTAGGGGTGTTTATGACACTTAAGAGCCAGGTTTCAGAGTTCGTGATGGGCGAAGGCGGCTCTCCGGATATGACCTTTACGCTCGTCTTCCGTGAAGTTCCGGAAGAGAAGGTCTTTGTCGCCGAATGTCTGGAGATTCCCGGATGCGTCTCCGAAGGGGATACGCTGGAGGAAGCAAAAGCCAACATCCGCGACGCCGTGCGCGCCTGCCTCAGTGTAATGTTTGAGGATTGCGTTCGCGATGCGGCCCGTCACCGCTCCGTTTCCACATCGTATGTTGGCATCTCCTCGCAGCAAACCATCACCGTGAAAGCGAATCCTGGCCTGGATTTACAGGTGGCGTGACCCATGGGCCTCTCCGATCTTCCCTTGGCAAGCGGAAAGGAACACCAGAAAACATTCGAGAAGTTTGGCTGGATTCTTCGCCGCGATGGGAACCACATCGTGATGACCCATCCGAATCACGAAAATACGATTTCAATCCCCAACCATAAAGAAGTGAAAAGAGCCACGCTCCACACAATTCTGAAACATATAGGAATCACGGACGCTCAATATCGCACACTTTTCAATTCGTAGCCCTGTGAAATGGGATACGGGTTGGCGATTATGGTCTCCCAGGTTTCAAAATCGAAACTTGGGGTGCCCGACGGCCTGAAATCAGGATCTAGTGACAGCTAGCCTGATCCTGGAACTCGTGATTTTCCGTCATGGATACAAAGCCTCGCGCGCAACTCAGAATCTGTTCTTCAAGAGAAATGTCGAAGTTGTCAGGTGATATGAACGAGGCCTGCTTCCGCAGCGCGAGGTAGAGTTCACTCAGCTTTTGCATGTTGTTGAATTCAGCAGTGAGCAGCGGGAACGCGTTGCGGTCGTCGTCCGTCGATGCGGCTGCGGAAGCCAGAGACAGAGTCTTGTCTGCCAGTCTGTGGTGCGTCGATACCCATTCTTCCGACACCGGAGTGTTTTTCTGGACCGCGTTGACGATTGCGATTCGCCATTCCCGGATCACGCCCATCTCTTCGATGCCCGCCTGGACGAAAGCAGTTGAGAACCCCGCCTTTGCGTGGGGCGCGGATGCCTGCCCGCCTGAATTCGAAGAGGGAAGCGTGAGCGTCGTCTGATTGGCTTTGAACGAGAGGGTTCCCTGAGTCAAACGCGCCAGCGACTCAATTTCGACGTACGACTTTCCATTGATCTGAAGGATTCGTGCTTCGCCTGCGTGTCCCGTGATTGTGAAGGTGGTAGCCTTTTGCGGCGTTTGCGAACTGACCTTTGCCGGCAGTATCAGAAGAGCGGTTAACAACGCCGCAATAATGGAAATGATCATTTTCATAGAATCTTCTCCGCGCCTTATCTATAAGTTTCCCATTGCCCAATTCAGCATACTGTTCAATCTTGCGCACAATTGGCAAGTGGGCCGCTTATTGAGCAGCACAAAAGCGGGGCAATCTGCACTCTCTATTTTGCTGTGATGAAGTTCTAAGCTCCCAACTCTGTCCGAATCGCCCCCGCGATCGCCTCTGCGTGCCTCCGCATCGCCTCTTCGCTTTCCGCTTCAATCATTACGCGAGCCAGCGCTTCGGTGCCGCTGTAGCGGATCACCACCCGCCCCGTGTCCTTCAACTCCTCTTCCGCCGCGCGAATCGCCGCAGCCACCGCCGGAATCTCATCCAGCGGCCTCTTCTCCCGCACCTTCACATTCACAATCACCTGCGGAAAGACCTTCAAATCCTCGGTCAGCTCGTCGATGCCCTTATTCGTGCGCGCAATCAGATCCAGCACCACCAGCGCCGTCAGCAGCCCGTCGCCCGTCGTAGCCAGATGCGGCAGCAGAATATGGCCGGACTGTTCTCCGCCCAGAGCCGCATTATGCTTCTGCATCTCTTCCAGCACATAGCGGTCGCCCACCGGCGCGCGCAGCATTTTGATTCCAGAACGGCGCAGCGCTGCCTCCAGACCCATGTTCGACATGGTGGTGGCGACAACCAGATCTCCTGTCAGCAGTCCGCGTGCCTTCAGGTCGCGCGCCGCCATCAGCAGAATCGCGTCGCCGTTGATCACGTTGTTGTGACTCCCGGCCAGCATGCAGCGGTCGGCGTCGCCGTCAAAGGTGAGGCCCAAGTCTGCTCCGCGCACGGTCACTTCAGCGGCCACAGAAGCCGGATGCAACGCCCCGCAGTCCAGGTTGATGTTGCGGCCGTTGGGTACAATGTTCTGAAGAATCACATCGCCGCCCAGGCGACGGAAGAGTTCTGGAGCAACTGCCGCCGCGGCGCCGTTGGCGCAATCGACCACAATCCGCAAACCTTTCAATCGAAGGCGGGGCACACAGCTGAGGAGAAACTGAATATAGTCCGCCTGCAACGCGGCGTTGTCCTCCACCGGGATCAGCGTGGCCGGATCGGGCGCTACCGAACGCGAGGCGTGATGAAGAATTTCGTCTTCCATGGCCAGCTCCACCGCATCGGCCAGCTTGTATCCGTCTCCGCCGAAGAGCTTGATGCCGTTGTCCTGCCAGGGATTGTGCGAGGCAGAGATCACCACACCCGCCTGAAATCCATGGGTTCGCGCCAGAAATGCCACCGCCGGCGTGGGCACAACTCCTGCGCTCTCCACGCGCGCTCCCGTCTCGCGCAAACCCGCGGCCAGCACAGCCGCAATCCATGGGCTCGATTCGCGCGTATCCCTCCCCAGCAACACCTTAGGGAAACTCCCCGGAACGGAGTTCCGTAACGAGTGGCCCAGCGCCAACCCGCAAGCAAAGATCGTGTTTGCGTCCAGCGGAAATTCGCCCGCCACTGCGCGTATGCCGTCGGTACCGAAGAGTCTGCGTGCGTGGGTTGCTGTCATAGGCTCATTTCTTAACCTTGGATTCTACGCGGCTGATGAAAGCGCCGTCAGCGAGGCGCGTCGTCACTTTGTCGCCCGCTGTTACCTGCGCCGCTGACCGAACCACCCCGCCTGCCGCGTCCAGCACCAAAGCATAGCCGCGCTCCAGCACGGCCAGCGGCGATAAGGAATGCAGCCGCGCATCGAGCGCGTTGAGGTGCGCAGCGGATTCATGCACCCTGCGTTCCAGCGTGCGGTCAAGGTGCGTGCGGCAAGTGGCCAGTCGTTCCCGCGCATGGCCAAGCTGCTGGCGTGGATCATGGCGCTGAACGGTGGCTGTCAGCTCCGCCAGGTGTAGCTGATCTTGCTGAAGGATTTTGCCCATCGCGGATCCCTGGCGAAAGCTGAACTCATCTAGGCGTTGCGCCAGCCTGTGCAGCAGCGTATTCACGCGCCCCTCGGCGCGGCTCACCGGCAGCCGCATCAACCGCTGCTGTGCTTGCAGCAGTTGGAAGCGCGCGGCGCGGGCCAGCCGATGCTCCTGCGTGGCCAGGTGCTCGGCAATCTTGTGCTGCGCCTCGGTAATCAATTCTGCCGCCGCCGAGGGCGTGGGAGCGCGCAGGTCGGCAACAAAGTCGGCGATGGTGAAGTCGGTTTCGTGGCCGATGGCCGAGACCACCGGCAGCCGCGACGCCGCAATCGCCCGCGCCACCCGCTCGCTGTTGAAGGCCGCCAGGTCTTCCAGCGACCCTCCGCCGCGGGCCAGCACGATCACGTCCACCAGCCACGAATCGTTAAGTTCCTTGAGCGCCGCCTCCACCTCTGTCGGCGCAGAATCCCCCTGCACGCTGACCGGGCAAACGAGCACGCTCAATCCGGAGTGGCGGCGAGCCACAATGTTCAAAAAGTCTCGAATCACTGCGCCCGTAGGCGAGGTGATGATGCCCACGGTGCGCGGAAACGAGGGCAGCGGCCGCTTGCGCTCCGCGTCGAAGAGTCCCTCGGCTTTAAGCCGCGCCTTCAACTGCTCAAAGGCTAACTGCAGCGAGCCCGCGCCCACCGGCTCCATCGTTTCGGCCACTAACTGCATCTGTCCGCGCTGCTCGTAGACGCTCACCCGCCCGCGCACCAGCACGTGCAGGCCATCCTCCGGACGAAAGCGCAGCAGCATCGCCTGGCGCCGGAACATCACCACCGGCAACTGCGCCTCGGCATCCTTCAGCGTGAAATAAACGTGGCCGCTCGGTGCGGGGCGGTAGTTGGAGATCTCGCCCTCCACCCAAACGTCGCCATACTCCTGCTCGATGAGCTCGCGCACCTGGCCCACCAGCTCGCGCACCGGCCAAATGCGGCGAGAGTCTAGCGGCCCCTCAAAGCTGAGGTCCATCTGCGGCGCGAAGGAGTCTTCTCTGCTCACTTCTACAAAGTGTAATCGCGCGGGCCTCTCCCTGACCTGCCGCTACAGTAAAACCACTGGCGCTTCAGGTTTGCGTAAGAAGGTTCTTCGGAGACTCCTCCACCTTTTGCCAAATCGATCCGAAGCCATGAAAAGGTGCCCGGCGGTAAGGCGCCCCAGCACTCGGTGATGACCGACAGCGGCCAATCCCATTGACGCGATGCAGCCGCACTGCCCGCAATCAGGGTTTCCTCCAAACTGGCACGGAGTAATCTGTGTCCTAAGATCGGCTGAAATCGTTTCTGTGGTTCTCGCAAAGATGCATTCCTTCGGGCTCTTGGGCGGAAACGTCATCTCCCGAATGACTGCGTCCGGCATGTCCAGGGTGGGATACTTCAGACGCAATTGCCGCAGGTCGGCGATCGTAGAGGCCCTTTGCGCAGCCGTCAGTATCTCTGGATCAGTAGCTCCGCACTGAGGAGTAAAAATGCTGAACCACACCTTTGCAACCGTTGGTTGACGGGTCCAGAAGTGGAGAAATTCGTCGAGGTAGCCCGGGCGCTCGGCTATCTGCGAGGTGATGGTGCAGTGAATCGTTACCCTGGCCTCTCTGATGTTCCGGAGTATGCGCCCGTAGGTAGCCGGTTTGCGCCGTGCGTCGTGCTCCGGCTGCAGGCCATCGACCGATACCACTACATTCAGTTTCTTGAAGCTCGTCCAGGCGCCCGGGATCTCCCTGAAAGCGCTGGTGACGACCTGTGTATGCACGCCGCGCCTCTCGATCTCCGGCAATAGCAATTCGAGTTCACGGTACCGAACCAGGGGATCGCCGCCCACCAGGGAGACGTGCAGCGGCTTATGCTCATCGATCAGCACCAGCACTCTGGAAACGAGTTCCTCGCCCTTGAAGTCGGAGAGTTGGCGTAGCTGGGTTGTGCCTCCGAGGTGCGCCGCATCGAAGGCATAGCATCCGGGACACAGCAAGGGGCATTCCTTTGTGATCTCTATCGAAAGAGAAGGCGCGCGGCCAGCCAGAATCCTGGCCCAGGCGTGGAGTACTTCGGATTTTTTCATGACCTCTCTGCATCAGACGTAATTGGGCTGAGTGTCTATCAATAGGCCGTGAACGGCTCTGCAGGAGCCATCCTTTGGGGTGCCCAGAGAGGTGATCGATCAGATCTGAAGGGGAAGGCTGTAGATCTCTAAACCTGGACTGGCTACGCGCTCTGTCCACAAGGCCGAGATCACTCCAACTGGCGTAATGCTGGCCAGCAGCAGCTCATGGGGGATGAATGAGAACAGGCGCTGGGTAGCAAACAACATGTCTACACTCTGCTTGCAATGCTGAGCGAGCACCAGCACGAGACAGAGGAACGCCAGTATCACAAGTGTGCTGGACTCATAGTCCTGGCCACCGTGCAGAAAATGATCCCATATCCAAATGTGCTGCGTCAGCGGGGTCGTAACCAACAAGAGAATGGTCAACAGCAACAGAAAGCGACCGACCCAGACAAGCAGTCGAGCCACACATACGAATGCATTGAGGTTCAGCCGGCTCGTGTTGGGGGTTGGATTCAAATTCAGTTCACTCTAATTATGAGTCTACGCTTCCCCGCGGTTTGGACTAAATGACGAACGTCCGATACGCATGATTCCGCGCCCATGCTGCCAGTTGCCAATTACGGTTTCACTACAACGCAAGCCCTTCGACTAGGAGCGGTGCGCTCCGCCGCCTAACCCGGCCAACCGCTCGCCAACGGCGGCGACAATCTGCTCGTGGACCTCTTTGATGCTGTGATCGCCTTCAATCAGCACCACGCGCATCGGTTCGCGAGCGGCTATCTTCAGATACTTCTGCCGGACGCGGCGATAAAATGCCTCTTGTTCCTCCTCAAATCGGTTTTCGTCCCCGCTGCCCTTTTTAGCGGTGGCGGTGCGCTGGTTGCGGAGCCGCGCGCGGGCCAGCGCCGGTCCCAGAGAGGGCAGCAGCAGAATCGTCAGGTCTGGCTTGAGGTTGGAGCAGACCAGGCGGTGGAGTTCCAGCACGACCTCCGAGCCCAGTTCCCGGCCGCCGCCCTGGTAGGCCTCCGTTGAATCCGTAAAGCGGTCGCAGAGAACCACCTTGCCGGCCGTCAGAGCAGGCTTGATAACCTCGGCTATGGCCTGGGCCCGGTCGGCAAACATGAGGGCCATCTCGCACATGGGCGCCAGGTCCTTGGAGCGCGAGTCCAGCACCAGGGCGCGTATGCGTTCGCCGGTCGTCGTGCCGCCGGGCTGGCGGGTGATAACCGCGCTGTGGCCGCGTTTCTTCAGCCACGCGGCCAGACGATTGATTTGAGTGGTTTTACCGGAACCGTCCAGGCCTTCAAAGGTGATAAACAAACCACGCCGCATGGGCTGAGTCTATCACTTGAATTTAGTTGCAGACGGCTCCGCTTCGTCTGTGTTAAAAGAATAAAGTGACGCATATCACAGGAGGCAGGCGACTGCGCTCCACAGGAGCTAATACAAAGTGAATCTTCTGATCCACAAATTCTCCGTCTGCGGCTTTCTCGCGGTTGCTCTGCTCACCACCCCGCAACTCAGCGCGCAGAACCTGACTCTGGAGGGCCAAACCGGCGGGTTCCTCACGCCCACCGCCTACGTTGTCTACATGGAAAAGGGCCAGACGTTTTCACACCCCGCCATCGGCTTCCACTTCATCGATGCTTCGGCGGTCATCGGTAATGTTGAAACCTTCAGCATCACCGAGGGCTTTGCTAACCGGGCAGAGGCCGGCTACACCCGCAGCGTTCATCAGTTTGGGAACCAGCCCGCGACTACGGCCACACCTCTCGGCTTGAGCAACCTCTGGAACTACTCCGGCATGAACGTCTTTCACGGCAAGGTCATCGCTATCAGAGACGGTCAGTTCGGCGAGTGGATGCCGGGTATTGCGGTCGGCGGCGTGGTTCGCACCAGCGACCACTTTGTCTCCGGCGCGGCCAACAAGATGCTGACGGGAACGGACAAGTCGTACACTAATGGCGACGCGTACGTTGCCGTCACGAAGACCTGGGCCAAGAAGCCGGTCCCCTTCCTCGCCAACATCGGCTGGAAGGCCACCAATGCCACTATCTTCGGCCTCGGCGGCCAGAGCACTCGCTTCGGCGGGCGGTTCTTCGGCGGTTTGGGCATTCCGCTGCCCCTCGGCCATGGGATCGTGGCGGTACCCTCGGCGGGATTCACGCAGGAGCCCAAGACTTCAGCGAATCTGAACACCCTGCTGAATGCGGCTCTCTATCAGTGCGAGGCTTTACTCGCCTGCAATCCTGCGTCGTACCCGTTGATGAGCGCCCATATACCCACTACGCTGGACTACGCCGTGCGCGTGACCCAGCGAGAGCATCCGCACTTTGCGTTCGACATTGGCATCGGCCAGGTGGCGGGTAACATCGGATCCATCTATGTTGCAAACCCCTACTTCAATCCCTCCATCCCCGCGTACGGGCCTCCCGTTGTTACCACGCCGGTGAATCTGCAGGCGCGCAAGGTTGTCGGTATGGGGCTCAGCTACCGCTACTGATGGTTTTATTCAAGAGGATTGAAGCAGAGTAGGCTTCCTGTACAGTTTTGACCAGAACGGGGATGAGGGCTCGGGGTACGCTTGCTGCGAAGTACCCATGCCCTCGCCCCGCGCAGCGAAAATCGATTCTCTCGGCGGAGCAGGTGCGTAAGAACCAGGAGGTTCTTCTCATGCAAATGTTCCGCCATGCGCGTTGGCTCTTGCTGACGCTGCTTCTCGCTCTGATTCCAGCTTCAATCCACGCACAAGTCGTCTTCTCTGTCGGATTCGCTCCGCCGGAAATGCCCAGCTACGAGCAGCCTTACTGCCCCGAGCCCAACATGATGTGGATGCCCGGCTATTGGGCCTACGATCAGGACCAGGGCGACTACTACTGGGTGCCCGGCGCCTGGGTTTCGGCGCCCTATGACGGCGCGTTGTGGACGCCCCCCTACTGGGGATGGCTCGGCGGCCACTACAGGTTCCATAGCGGTTACTGGGGCCGCCACGTGGGCTACTACGGCGGCGTGGACTATGGCTACGGCTACGGGGGCATCGGCTACTCCGGCGGCGAGTGGCAAGGTAACGACTTCCGCTACAACACCGCGATCACGCGCGTCGATCAGAACAGAATCCACTCCACCTACAGTGACCGGACGATTGTGCAGAGAAACACCATCGCCAACAACAACCGCGTCGCCTATAGCGGCGGTCCCGGCGGCATTCAGCATACCGCCAACGCCCAGGAGCAAGTAGCCGCACGCGACAAGCACACCGCGCCGACCAGCTTCCAGACACAACACGCGACTGCGTCCAGGTCCGACAAAACCTCGTTTGCCAAGGCCAATGGAGGCCACCCGCAGAATGTGGTAGCCGCCAAGCCGCTGGGCCCGCAAAGGACCACTCCCGCGCAGCAACACAATGCACCCGCGCAGCTACACAATACGCCCGCGCAGCAACACAATGCTCCGGCACAACATGCTGCTCCTGCTGCACAGCACGCCACGCCCGCGCAGCAGCACAATACTCCGGCGCAGCAGCACAATGCTCCGGCACAACATGCTGCTCCTGCTGCACAGCACGCCACGCCCGCGCAGCACAATGCCCCGCAACAGCAGTCTCGCCCTGCTCCGCAACAGCAGGCACGCCCTGCCCCGCAACATCAGTCTCGCCCTGCCCCACAACAGCAGGCACGCCCTGCCCCTCAGCAGCAAGCTCGTCCTGCCCCACAACAGCAGGCACGCCCTGCCCCACAACAGCAGGCACGCCCTGCCCCGCAACAGCATGCAGCACCCGCGCCCAAGAATGAGCCTAAGCACTAAAAGCGCAAACGCTCATCCCAAAAACAACAGGCCCACGGTCAGCCGTGGGCCTGTCTGCGTCTGGGAGGCTGGATAAAGCCTGCAGGACAGAAGAAGCGGACTTTTAGCGGTAAAAACGGAAAGAGCCGCCCGGCAACAGGGCAGCTCTCTCCTCAGGGAGAATAGTTCCAACGGAGGCAAAACCATCAGAACTTTCTGGCTGCATACTAGGGGCGGGGGATGGGAGTGTCAAGGAGAAATCGAGGAAGAAATAAACGTTTATATATCAATAACTTGATAAATATTTTTTCGGAAATGCACAGGGGCTCCCTTCGGCGTGTCTTCGCCTTTTGAATTCTGCTTTATCCCTTCTTTTCAGGGGATTTCTTAGGGTTTGTTCCTGGTTTCCACCTTGTTTTTCCCAGCGTTTACCCTTCAGATGCGACCTCGCGATTTCTGTCCGAATTCCCCCCGCTCAGTCCCGCAGGTTCAGGCTGATGAACTCGATGTCGTAGACCGAGGAAACCGGCTTGCCGCGCGCCAGACGGTAGAGCACCCGGAAGCCGCCCACGAAAAAAGCCAGCAAAAGCGACACGCTGCAGCCGATGAGCACCAGGATGGTAATCCCCCACAGCAGCTTCCCCGTCTTCAATATCTCGGACTCGCCCTCCTGCTTGAGCTGCGTCAGCTCCGACTCGTAGTGCACCAGGGCTAGCAGCTTGTGGCTATCGTCGGTAAAGGCGTTCCCGCTCACCAGCGCCACCAGCGGACCGCTGCGCCGCACCTCCAGCGCTGGCAGGCCGGAGTCACGCAACGGCTTGGGCCAGGCTGCCTGCGCCTGCTGGCCCCCGTGTATGCCGGCTTGGATGAACTCGCGAATCTTTGTTTCTTGCGCGGCGGCCAACTGCGGCGTGGGATAGTCGATGATGGTCAGCGTGGCCGGCCCCGAATGCAGTGTGTAGCTGGCGGTCACAGCCTCCGCGCCGCGATCGAAGCCCACCAGCTCCGCCGGCAGCACGCCCCCCGCTCCGGCATAGCCCGACGGCCCCACGGCATAGTGCGTGGTCTGCGCGTCCAACTGGGCCTTTGGCACGCTGGCCATGATGGGGGGCGCCAGCGCCTTGCCGCCCTCCGGCAGAGGCAATTGCCCCGCCAGTTCGCGCAACTCCGAGCCGCTCATGGGCCCGATCTGTGAAAAGTTCGCATCGACTACAGTGTTCCCCACCCAGAACAGCACCCGGTTGTTGTTCGATGTCGCGCCTGTGCCGACCTGCTCCCTGGGCCATCCATTCTGCCGATAGAACGAGTACGCACCATAAGCGCCGCTGGCATCGTGAAAGCGCAGCGCCAGCAGGCTCAGCGTCTCGCCGCTTCGCTTGTACTTGACCAGCGCCGCATCCGTAAACTCGTACTCCTTGAGAGCCTCTGAGTTAGTGGAGTCGGCCTGGGCCGGGTCGGTGATCTTCTTCGGCGCGCCTGTGGCAACCCAGCCGGCAAACGACTCCGGCAGCAGCGCCTTGGGAACCGGCGGAAGCACCACGTGCGTCACGCCCTGCTTAACTGGAGCCTTCGCCGGCGCAGTCTTCTCTCCAACTGTGGCTACACTACCCGCCAGCGCCGCCGAACAAACCAAAATTGCAATCCAACGCATCCACACGCTCCAGTAATCAGGGTACACGGCCACCCCAGCGACGAAGACCTGTCCCTTCACCCCAGCGAGCAAAGATCGCACGCCGGGGACCCCATGTCGCTGGGGACCCCGACACGTTGCCCCATCCGCCCGCTGCTGGCGGCATCCTCTCTCTATTTGGACACTGACGGGGCCGGAAAGGTTCCTGTGGTCCGCTTTTGCGCTCTTGTCATAATGCGAGTTGCCGCGAATTAACGCTAAGCTAAATTTTTGCCGGCGACATCGCCGCCCGCCACCCATCAAACGCCGACAGCGCGCGTTCGCACTGCAACCTGTGCCGCTCCTTCTTGTCGCGCACCTTCTTGCGCAGTTCTTCTTCCAACGGCTCCAGCAAATCGAAGGTCATATTCGCCGGCTGAAAGTTCTTGGCGTTGGCGTGCGTGATGTAATGCACCAGCGATCCAAGAGCGCAGGTGTGAGGCGCGGGTATAGGTTCTTCTCCGCGCGCCAATGCAGCCGCATAAATCCCCGCCAGCAATCCCGTCGCAATCGATTCCGTATAGCCCTCCACTCCCGATAACTGCCCCGCAATAAGAATCCTCGGCGCGCATTTCAGCCGTAGCGTTTCATCCAGCAAGACAGGCGCGCAGATGTACGTATTGCGATGAATCTGCCCATAACGCAGGAAGCGCGCATTCTCCAGTCCCGGAATCAGCCGCAGCACGCGCGCCTGTTCGCCGAACTTCAGGTGATTCTGAAAGCCCACCAGGTTATAGCTGTCGGCGCGCAGATTTTCCTTGCGCAATTGCACCACGGCCCAGGGAGTTTTGCCGGTGCGCGGATCGCGCAGGCCCACCGGCTTCATCGGGCCGAATCGCAGCGTGTCGCGCCCCCGCCGCGCCAGCACCTCAATGGGCAGGCAGCCTTCGAAGTAATCGGCCTTTTCCCACTCCTTGGTCTCGGCTGGCTCGGCAGCGAGCAGCGCATCCAAAAAGCGGTCGAACTCCGCGCGGTCCATGGGGCAATTGATGTAGTCCGCCGTTCCCTTCTCCCAGCGCGCCGCCATATAGACGCGCTCCATGTCAATGGAGTCGGCCTCGACAATCGGCGAGATCGAATCGTAGAAGGCCAGGTGTCCGGAGCCGGTGATACGCTCGATCTCGGCGCTCAGCGCATCTGAAGTCAACGGCCCCGTCGCCACAATCGTGCACTTCGTGCCGTCCTCGTTTTGGTCCAGAGTTGTGACTTCTTTGCGAATCACGCGAATCCGCGGCTCCGCCGCAATCGCCTCGCCAATCCGTCGCGAAAACTCCACGCGATCCACGGCCAGCGCGTGCCCCGCCGGTACAGCGGTCTCATCGGCCATGCGCATCAACGCCGAGCCCGCTCGCCGCATCTCCTGCTTCAGCAGCCACGGTGCTGTGTTGGGCGATTCGCTCTTCAACGAGTTGGAACAGACCAGTTCGCCGAACTCCGCCGTCTGGTGGGCCGGAGTCAGACGCGGCTTGCCGTCCACCATCGTCCGCATCTCGTAGAGCTCCACCTCGCAGTCCAGCCGCGCTGCGGTCAACGCCGCTTCCGGCCCCGCCAGTCCGCCGCCGATCACGCGAACCACCTGCGGTGGGGCAGCAGCCTTCGGCTCGGAGAACGCAGTGGGTGGCTCGCCCTCGCGGTTATCGCGGCACAAGTTCATGGTTGCTGTCCTTCCGCCTTCGCCAGTCCCTTCAACGCCTCGCCGCTCACGCGCACGATCTTCCACTCGTCCATAAACTCGGCTCCCCTCGCCCGGTAGAAGTCGATGGCCGGCGTGTTCCAGTCCAGAACCGCCCACTCAAAGCGCTGGCAGCCCTTTTCCACAGCGATGGCTGCCACGCGCTCCAGCAGTGCCTTGCCAATCCCCAGGCCGCGCAACTCGGGCTCAACGAACAAATCTTCCAGGTAAATCCCCGGTCGCCCCAGCCAGGTGGAGTAGTTGTAAAAATAGAGCGCAAACCCTGCTGCCTTTCCGTCATATTCCGCTATCAGGCAGAAATAAAAAAGGTTAGGCCCAAACCCATCCCGCTCCAGGCCTGCTTCGGTCGCGGTCACGGCATCCGGCGCGCGCTCATAGGCCGCCAGAGCCCGAATAAATGTCAGAATTTGCGGTATGTCCCCGCGGGTTGCGGGACGAATTGTGGTTGCCATGGTGTTATTTTAGATTGTGATACAGGCCACAAGCGGTTGCTTGCACGACGGGCTACCATGGTGAGTTGAGTAAGGGGTCATCAGCCAGCGCGGTCTCTCCGATGGAAGACATACGCAACCTGTGGCCGGGCTCGGGATCTATAAGGTCGTGAGCCGGTAAATTTAATTTTTCGAGCACGCGGACTCTCTGATTCGCGTCGCTCCCAAGGAGAAGCAGATGAAACGCACGATTTCGCTTTGGCTGGGCCTGTTGGCTTTCGCCCTTATACCGGTGTTTGCACAAACTCCCGCGGCGCCCTCGAAGCCCATGGGAAAAATTCACGGCCACCTTACCGGACCGGAAGGTGCCCCAAGGATTTCGGGATCGGTTAGTCTCTCCAACGATGGCGGCCAAACCAGTAAGTTCACCTTCCCGGTCTCTTCCACCGGCGAATATGATGGCGAGGCACTGCCCGGAACCTACACTGTGGTCTACCGCGCAGCCGATACGCCGCCCGACAAGTTCGTCGACTCTTTCGAAAACATCAAGATCTTGGTCGGCCAGGATGTGCTTCAGGACTTCGATATGTCCCGCAAGGCCTTCGTTGACAAGCTGCCCGCCGATGTGCAAAAGCAGTTGGCGGAGCTCAAGCAGAAAAACGCCGAGGCCATGAAGGCCAATGATGTCATCAAGAACCTCAATGCCGACCTGAGGGTCGTCACCCAGGACTTCAAGGACGCCGACAATGCGCGCGCAACGGCAGTCCAGGCCCTCGGCCCCACCGCCAAGAGGCCTGCTATCGAAGCCAAGGAAATCGAGATCAGGAACGCGAAGTGCTCCGATGTCGAATCCCTCATGCTCCGCGACACCAATGCCAAGCCCGACGCCTCCGTCCTCTGGGCCCAGTTGGGACAGGCGCAACTCTGCCTCGCGCAGCTTGTTCCGGTCGATGACCGCACGGCAAAATATGCCCTGGCGGAAGCCACCTACAAGAAGGTGCTGGATCTGGAGGCCGCGTCCAAAAAGCCGAATCCTCAGGCTCAGGGCGCTGCCAATTCCGGACTGGGTGAAATCTATGCGCGCACTGGTAAGATTCCCGAGGCCACCGCGGCCTATGATGCAGCCGCCAAGATCAATACTTCACAGGCTGCCCTCTACTACAAGAACGAGGCTGTGATCTTCTACCAGTTGGGCAATTCAGCAGCTCAGATTGCCGCTGCCGATGAGTCCATCAAGATTGATCCCAAAAACCCGCTCCTCTATTACCTCAAAGGTCAGGGACTCGTCCAGACGGCCACCGTCGACACCAAGACAGGAAAGTATAATCTGCCTCCCGGCTGCGCCGAGGCTTACCAGATGTACCTGCAACTGGCCCCAGCTGGCCAATTTGCCGGTGAAGTGAAGAACATTCTGGCCCAGGCCGCCGGCGTCAAAGCGCCCAAATAGTAGGCGCGCTTCCTGCATTATCGCCCAAGGGCGCTCCCTGCAACCGGGAGCGCCCTTGGTGTCTCTCTTTGAATGACTTTACGCAGGCCCCTGGAATGAACTACGATTCTCCATCTGTCATAGGAGGCTTCATGACGCGCTCTGCTATTTTTGCCGCTTGTTTTGCCCTGACCGTGGTGCTCTCTGCCGGGGTCAGCGCCCAATCCGTCGCCGTCTACCAGACCACCCCGGACCTGCTCCAGGCTCTCTCGCAGCGTCATAAGCTGCATTTCTCCGCCAAGCCCGCTCCCCCCGCTACCGCCCCGCTGATCACCGTGGACGACACGCAGCGCTTCCAGGAGATCGACGGCTTTGGCGCATCGCTCACCGACGCCGCCGCATGGCTCTTCGCAAAGAAGCTCACACCGGCACAGACCGATGCGGCATTCAAAACGCTCTTCAGCCGCAAGGACGGCATCGCGGTAAGTTTCCTTCGCCAGCCCATCGGCTCCTCCGACCTGTCGGCGACCGTTTACTCCTATGACGATCTCTGTGTGCAGGAGGGAACAACGGCCTGCGTCACCCCGCCCGGAGTCAACGACTACAAACTCGAACACTACTCTCTCAAGCACGACGAGGAGTACATCTTGCCGCAACTCCGGCAGGCGCTGGCTCTCAACCCCGATCTCAAGGTGATCCTGACCCCTTGGAGTCCTCCGGGATGGATGAAGACCTCCGGCTCGATGATCGGCGCGTACCAGGAAGAGAAGAACCACTCCAGTCTGCGTCCCGAGGCCTATGATGCCTTTGCCAACTACCTGGTCAAGACCATTCAGGGCTATCAGGCTGCCGGTGTGCCGGTCTACGGGCTTACCGTGCAAAACGAGGCGCTCTACACCCCGCCAACCTATAGCGGCATGCAGATGCTGGCCGCCGAGCAGGCCGCCTTCTTCGCGAACAATCTCGGACCGGCGCTGGCCGCCGCGCATCTCAACCCCAAGGTGATGGCATACGACCACAACTGGGACAAGCCCGAGTATCCCGAGACGGTGCTCAGGGATCCCAAAGCCGGAACAGTGGCCGCCGGAACCGCATGGCACCACTACGGCGGCGAACCCTCCGTGATGACCAAAAATCACCAGGAATTTCCTGATAAAGGCCAGTGGGTCACCGAAGCCAGCGGCGGAGTCTGGCAGAAAAACAAGGCCCTTGCGCAGGAGGCAACGGAGCTGGTCAATGTTACCCGCAACTGGGCCAGAAGCTATGTGCTATGGGCGCTGGCCACCGACCAAAACCGTGGTCCCCACGTGGGCGGCTGCGGCGATTGCAGGGGGCTGGTGACCATCGACCTGACCGATCCGGCCAAGCCCGCCGTGAAACCCGAAGCGGACTATTACGTCATCGGGCAGGCCACCAGGTTTGTATTACCGGGCGCGGTTCGCATCGCCTCCGATGAGCCTGCCGGGACGGGGCTCAAGGACGTTGCCTTCCGCAACCCCAACGGCACGGTGGTGCTCTACACGGTCAACAACGGGACCGCCAGCCAGGACATTCGCATCGCATTCCACGGAAAAACGGTAGCCGCCGCCATTCCCGCCGGTGCAGTGGCCACGTTCGTCTGGAAGTAGAGCGAAACCAGAGTACGTGCCCTGGTTGAAAGTGTTCAAGGTGGCTTTTTCTTAAGGAAAAAGCCACTTGGCAGGGTTGGCTCCGGTTACAGCTACTCTGGTTTCGCTATAGCCCGCCGGAAGCGCTGCTCAAACCGGTCTCGCACAGAAGGGTACGGGCTTTCGTCCGTGCCCTTCTGAGTTTTCAGGATTCGAGTCCATTTCTCACTTCGCCGGCAGACCGGTCTCGCCGGACGGTGGGCTGGAATCGGGAAGATAGCTTCAAACGGAGAGTTTCCTCGCCGTCTGAAATGGTTGATGCGCTTGTCGGAATTCTACCCAAGATGGATGCGTTGGCCCTTCAGATTCTTCCCTCCGGAGACGCAGGCGTGCCCCAGCAGAACAAAACGCAGCGGCCAGTCCACGGCCTCGTGGATGCCGATGCGCGGAGTCACCAGCACTTCGCTGACCGCGTAGCCGTCGTCGCGAACCTGCAGCGGAGAGGCATGGTCCACCACGTCCATTTCGTTGTGTGCCGTGCGGCTCAACCCCATCGCCTGGCAAAGCCGGCTGGGCCCGGAGGTGAGCAGCCGCGATTTTCCGCCCGCCGCAAGCCCCCGATTCCGCGCCATCTGCGCCACTCCCGTCAGCGGTTCCAGAGCGCGCAGCAGCACGCAGCCTGCCTTGTTCTCGCTCTCGCACGTGATGTTCGCGCAAAAGTAGCGGCCGTAAATGGCATAAACATACGCATGACCTGCGGGACCAAAGAGAACGGAGTTCCGGGGCGTGGGGCCGCGATAAGCGTGCGCCGCCGGGTCGGGTGGATCGTTGTGCGGGCCAAGGTAAGCCTCGACCTCGACAATCCGTCCCGCCAGCACGCCTGCCGCTGTTCTGTGCACCAGCACTTTGCCCAGCAGTCGCGGAGCCACCTCCTCCGGCGATGCCTCAAAAAATGCGCGCGGAAGCAGGGGGCCCCATCCTTCGAGCGTTCTTTGCTCGAAGGGTAGGAGAGGGGCATTCCGTTTTACTTGTTTGCTTTCTTCCATTCGCTCAGCAGCGCCAGCACCTCTTCCGCGTGTCCCACGGGCGTAACCTGGGGAAAGACGTGCAGCAAGTTCTGATCCGGGCCAATCACGAAGGTGGTCCGCTCAATGCCCCAAACCTTCTTGCCGTACATGTTCTTTTCCTTCAGCACGCCAAACTGTTTGCACACTTTTTCGTCCACATCCGCAAGAAGCGTGTAGGGCAGCTCGTACTTGGCGCGAAATTTGGCTTGGTCCTTGGGCGTATCGCGGCTGATGCCCAGCACCACCGCCCCGGCCGCCTGGAGTTTTTTGAACGTATCGCGGAATCCGCAGGCCTCAATGGTGCAGCCGGGAGTGTCCGCCTTGGGGTAAAAGAAGAGAATGACAGGCTTGCCGGCATAGTCGGTCAGGCTTGCTTTCTTCTCTTCGTCCGTTTGCAGCGTAAAGTTGGCAACTTTCTTGTTCAGTTCCATGGGGAAGCACCTCGTATGGTTAGTAGAGAGCCTGAAGGGTCCATCCGATTCGATTATTTCCGAGAGGCGCGGCAAATGTCATTGCGTGGATCAAATTATTTGTCGACGACGCGAACCGCATTACGCTTTCCAAAAAAGCTCCGTGCCCATCCTTTCACTTTTTTCCTAGCGAAAGGGTGGGATACCACGACTCCCCCTGCCCCGCCGTGCGTATTGAAGCCCTATTCCCTAGTCCCTATTCCCTACTCCCTTGCCCCGCACCCACAGCACGGCAAAAACCGGCAGCGCCACCACCAGCACCAGCACTCCCGCGGGAAAACCAACATACCGGTAGCTGTCGGCATAACTCACCGCGTGATGACCCATCCCATTCCACGCCAGCAGCGCGAAGATGGCAACCGTAGTCGTCGCAAAAAACGTGAAGAACGCCGCCGCAAACGCCAGCAGCAGGCTGGTGAACAGCCCGAATCCCTTGAGCGGAAATCCGAAGACCGTTCCGCCCTCCGCGCCTCTGCTTTGTTCCGATTTCACCAGCTTGAGAGCCTCCGTGGTCTAGAATACAAGTTCATGGCAAGCAGCGCACAAGTCGATCTTTGGCCGGCGGAAAAGGTGGCCGCGCATGTGGCCGTGGCCGAAGCCCCCAACGGAATTCACTACGCCATGTGGGGCGAGACGCGCATCTCCGACGCCGACCTCGAGCGGCTGGTCAGCGCCGTGCCAGCCGCGTTCTCTGCCGCGCTCCAGCACCGCGCCTACTACTTTGTCCCCCTGGCCATCGCCGACACTGATGACACCATGGTCGCTCCCGGCTACACTGTCGATCTCGGCGACCGCGCCATCTGCCATCGCAACGCCGACTTCGGATCCACCCAGGCCGTCTTTCTCTCCACCCGCCTGGTCGAGGACCGCTTCGGACTGGCCTTCGAATTCTTCATCAACGTGGCCCACAACTTTGTCGAGGCCGCCGGCGTCCCCGACAGCTTCTCCACCCTCGCCTGGCAGCAGGCCGAGGCCCAGGTCCGCGGCGAAACCAGTCAGGACGCCTGGGAGACCCGCCGCCGAGCTCAGGACGTGCGCACTCCGGATGTTCGCACTCCCGACAGCCGCTCCCTCAATGGCAAAACCGCCCAGATGCCCATCGACGAGCGCGCTCGCAGCGCCTTCTTCGAGTCCGCCTTCTCCGACGCGCTGGCCATCTACATGCTCTCTCTCGCAGTGGACTTCGACTACCACGATCTCCGCGAGCGCGACTACCCCCTCCTCGCCGCC
>CABEBX010000320.1_pt1 | contig 26936 bp, 21 predicted proteins | sample 3132671 | NCBI WGS metagenome assembly CABEBX01 (sample SAMEA5534346, study PRJEB31848) | metagenome | biome: tundra; feature: field; material: soil | place: USA | collected 2013-05 | depth 0.45 m
GACAGCCTCCAGGCCCGCGCACGCTTTGCACGCGACTACAACTGCGTGGCCCCGGCCATCACGCCCGATCTTCTGCATCTCGAAGCCGCCCGCCATCCTCTGCTCGAAAGGCATCTCCGCCAAACCGGCGGCCATGTTGTTCCGCTCACTCTCGAACTCACGGCTGCGGAGCGTCAGCTCATCATCAGCGGCCCCAACACCGGTGGCAAAACCGTCACGCTCAAGACCACGGCGCTGCTGGCCATGATGGCTCAGGCCGGCCTGCCCGTCCCCGCCACGGCAGCCAGCTTTCCCGTCTTCACCGCGTTCCTGGCCGACATCGGCGATGCGCAATCCATCGAGGCGGAGCTCTCCTCCTTCTCCGCTCACATCACCAACCTCGACCGCCTCTCGCGCCTCGCCGGGGCCAAGTCTCTGGTCCTGCTCGACGAGCTTGGTTCCTCCACCGATCCCGAAGAAGGCTCCGCGCTGGCCGTCGCCATCGCCAGCCACTTTTTGACAGCCGGAGCCTGGACGCTCATCTCCACGCACCACACCTCGCTCAAGGTCTACGCGGCCAACACTCCCGGTGTCCTCAACGCTGCGGCCGGCGTGGACGAAGTGACGCTCGTGCCGAACTACCAGCTGCGCCTCGGCGTTCCCGGCGCGTCTGCCGGAATACAAACTGCCGAGCGCCTGGGCCTGAATGCTGCCATCATCGCCGCCGCCCGCCAGAGATTGGGTTCGCAGCAGGTGGACATCGCCCGCTTCCTCGATAAGCTGCACAGCGAGCTTACGCAACTTGAAGCGGATCGCAAGGCCGCCCGCGTCGAGCAGTTCGCTCTCAACCAGGAGCGAGCCAGGCTCGCGCGCGAGGGTGACGTCGAGTTGCGCCAGCGCACCCGCGAGCTCGAAACCAAACTGGCCTCGCTGCTCAAGGACTTCGAGTTCCAGATGCGCGAGACGGTCCGCGCCATCGAAGATCGCGCCGGTCAACAAAAATTATCCAAGGAAGCTGAGCGCCGCATCCTGCGCCTGCGCCGCGAGTTTCAGGAGAGCTTCAACCAGACCGTCGTCGCCCACCGCACCGGCGCGGATGTGGGCGACGCCGACGCCCAGCCGCACATCCTGAAGCACATTGCCGCCGGCGACCAAGTCCGCATCAAGTCGATGAACAAGATTGCGGTCGTGCAGCGCGAGGTCGAGAAAGACCTCTTTGAAGTTGCTCTCGGCCCCATCAAGATGCGCGTCAAGCGCGAAGACTGCTCCGCAGTTTTACCTCTTGACGGAGAATCTACGGCGGAGAAGCGTTCCGATCCGCTCGCCGCAGCCCGCAAGCAGAAAAACGTCCACGTCACGGTCACAAGCGCTAACACCGACGCCCTGCGCACGGAGATCAACCTCATCGGCCGCACCGTGGATGAGGCGACCGATGAGTTGGAAAAGTATCTTGACCGCGCCTTTCTCGCCGGCCTGCCGGGCGTCCGCATCATTCACGGCCACGGCGCTGGAATCCTTCGCCGCGGCGTCCGCGAATTTCTCAAGAGCCATCCCCACGTAGCCACTATCGCCGAAGCCCCTCAAAACGAAGGTGGGCAGGGCGCTACCATCGTTGAATTGCGTCAATAACCAAAGCTACTCTACAATAGGATGCATTCTTCTGATGATCGTGTACTCGCGGGTTGGTCTCGGCTGACGAACAGGATCTTCCAGCTGGCTTCTGGTATGGGATCTCAATCCCAAGCTCCGGAAGGTGCCACAATGATGTGTGTATTCAGTCGCGATTCGTTGACGAATGAGGGACAATGAGATCGCAAGTTGTGGGAACATTTCTGCTGGTACTCGCACTTGGCACGACACTCGGCCAGTCCCCTACCGAGTCGAAACCAACACCGGTGGAGGCGGAATTCCTTGCCAATCTCAGGGTTCGCCAACTCGCCCCCGGAGCGAAAATCCTCACCAAAGTGACTGTCGATTGGCACGGCCCCGATTGCACTCTCAAGGCTGGCTCGATCCTTGAAGCCACGGTTGAGATCGCAGAGCGCCACAATGACCGCATCCCATCTCGCGTGGCGCTGTCATTCACCAAAGCGCAATGCAACGGCCCTGACTTGAAACCGATGAAGCTGTCGCTCGTGGCTATAGCCAAGCCACCAGACAATTGGGATGGTCTACCCGATTCAGTATTCAAAGGGCCGGTTGTGATCTCAAATCCTAATGGGACAAAAGGGATCGTTGCCAATCAAGTGAGAGGGACCTCCTTATCGCACTTGGAGTTGAATGGCATCACGCACAGATTCCCCTCGACCTCCAACATTCATCCCGGAGCCGTCCTGGACATCAGTGGTTTGAAACTTGAGGTTGGCACAGGTCCAAACCGAAGCTCGGTCCTGAACGCAAAAAACCACGATGTATATCTCGACATGTTTACGCAGATCCTGTTGCTGCCGGACACGGTGGTCTTTCGTCCTGGAGCCACTGTTCGTATTTTGTCCGACCCCACGGCAAAAATCGATACGACCTCGAGCAACCTTTCGGCTCCTTCCACCCCGGTTCTGGCAAACGATATCGATGTTTGTGCGCCGCCAGGTTGCTCGGTCGATCTTCCGGTGACCGCGAAAGAACTGGAGGGTCACAAGGCTTCCTCGATTGACATACATGCGCTAGGCTACGCACCGCGGCATCGCAAAGTTCCGGGTGACATCAGCAATGAGGAAACCATCGCGTGGCTCAGCCCTCGGCAGTTACTCTTTGCATTTAATCGCCACACCCTCATCCCACGCTATGGACCTCAACACGCCTATGAGGTGCAACGAGTCATTCGAGCTGTTCTGATTGATACTCAAAGCCTATCCGTCGTTCGCTCGGTAGATTGGGACATCACCGATAAGCACCGCTTCCTTTGGCAACTCGACGGGAAACGCATAGCCGTCCATGTGGGGAATGAACTGCGCATCTATGGCTTGGGATTGAACATTGAACGCAGCATCCCACTCGCGGGGCCGCTTTCCTTTGTCCGTATTTCTCCCAACGGAAGTCTAATGGTTATCGCGACTCTCAGGGAACGGCACTCAGCGGAGCTTCATGCAAGACTTCGAGACGAATTAGAGGGCGAACCGGAAGAAGATGTCGATATCACAGTTCTCGACAATGACTACAAGATCATCGCACGGGCATCGACTGTCTCTGGCCTACAGTCCCCCACCCTTTTAAATGAAGGTCAGGTCAATTTGGTGTCGCGATCCAACTCGCACTATCGGCTTGCTCTAAGAACCTGGGACGACAAGGAGGTCACACTCGCGCGGTTTTCTTCGCGCTGCACGCCGGAGATCTCGAGCATGGCCCCTGACTACCTGTTTATGCGGTCCTGCGATCTGGCCAGTGGCGTCACTCAATATCGCATACTCGGGGCGGATGGCAAACTCCTGTTCCGCAGGGAGGCGGACCCGCGGGAGGTGAATCAGGAAGTCATTGGAAATCAGGGAACCGGGATATTTGCAATCAAGATCATACGAGAACCTGATGGACCTGCTCCGGACCTGGATTTCGAGGTTACCGGTCTTGGGTTGGAGGAGGTCCAGGTATACCGTGTCGTCGACAAGAAGCATATCTTCGCCGTCAATTTGAACGACCCCGTGACGAGTTATGGCAGTTGCGTTTTATCCCCTGACGGTACTCAACTGGGTGTTCTCTCTCGTTCGCAAATTCAGATCTTCCCTTTACCTGCGATGTGACAGACTCATCATCCGGAGCAGAGCAAGAGCCGCTTCTGGAGTGCCGCGCCAACACATGATCGCGCAGCTCCAGCCGAAAGGCGTAACCGGCGGAAACCTGTGCCTGAGCCACGCCGCCGGTGGCCTTTGCCTCCCATGATCCCAGCAGAAAGCGAATCCCTGCCCAGGGATCGGCCTTGGCGGGAGATTTCGCTGGGGTTTGCGCGGAGGCTGGCGCCGGAGGTTGAGTGGAGATTTGCGCAGACACGCCGCAGGCCGTCAGCAGGGCCAATGCGGCAGACAATGCAATGCGTCTCTTCATGAGCACCTCAGATTCAAGAGTCTACTCTGGCGCAGCACATCGCGGGCACTCAATCGTGCGATCTATGCATCTACTTATCGATCTTCGGAAACTTTCGTTTGACCGCAGCCACAACCGCGGCGTTTTCAGTCTTTCCGCTGGAGCGGGCCAGCGCATCGCGGGCATGAGCGGCGTCTTCGATCGGATAGCGCCGGGTTTTCGGAAATACAAAATCATTCTTGGGCAGGTCTTTCCGTTTCGCGTACGTGAGCTTCGTCATGCCGATACCTCCGGGCCTTCCAGTTCATCTTCAGGCATTTTCTGACCTGAGGGATGGTGCAGGTCTGTGCAAAGTTGCACTCCGGGGCAAAGCGGCCAGCGGTGCGGCAACACCCCAGGCGTTTCCTGTACCGTTTTAGTCAAGCCTTTCAAACGCCCTCTACAATATGGATAGATGCTGCATCTCTCCGGCCTTCCCTCGTTCATCGATTGGCACTGGCTCTGGCTCGTCGTTTCGGCCTTTCTGGCCGGGTTGCTCAACGCCGTGGCCGGAGGCGGCTCTTTCCTCTCCTTCCCGGCGATGCTGAGCATGGGGATGCTGCCCATCCAGGCCAATGCCACCAACACGGTGGCTCTGTGGCCTGGCCAGATCACCTCGGTTGCGGCGTATCGCGATGACATCCGCAAGAACCTGCGCCTCGCCTTGCTGGTGGGTGTGGCCGGACTCTTTGGCGGAGCGGCCGGTGCACTGGTGATGCTCCACACGCCGCAGATGACCTTTCTGCATCTGGTGCCTTGGATGCTGTTGATCTCCGCCTCGATCTTCGCCTTCTCCGGCCCGGCCTCTCGCTCGCGGGCCCGTCGCAAAGGGGTGATCTCCGGCGCAACCCATCCACAACAACATTTGCCGGTCTTTCTGGCAACCACGGCGGTCTGTTTTTACATCGGCTACTTTGGCGCCGGCGCCGGCTTTCTGCTCATCACGGTACTCTCGCTCTTCGGCTTTCAGGACCTGCACGAGATCAACGCTCTCAAGGTGCTCTCCACCACCCTGGCCAACGGGATTGCCTTTATCATCTTTGTGGCGGACGGCCAGGTCGTCTGGCGCTACTGCCTGCCGGCCATGGTCACCTGCGCCATCGGTGGTTATGTTTCGGCCCGCTGGGCTCGCCGCATTCCACAGGCGGCACTCCGCGGGCTGATCATTTGGATCAGCCTCTCCATGGCCGCATGGTTCTTCTGGCGGCAGTGAACTGTCAGCTCCCCACGGTAAACTGAACCCATGAGCCACGAAGGCATCCGCATTGCTCCCAAAGACCCCGAAGGCCGTACGAGCGAGGCCGAGCGTCCCTTGCCCCACATCAGCGTCACGCCGCAGAAGGTCCGGGTACTCATCACCGAAGGCAAGGGCATGGAGATCGATTGGGATGACGGCCACCGCAGCGCCTGGAGCTTTGCCTGGATGCGCGATGCCTGCCCCTGCGCCACATGCGTCGAGGAGCGCAAGGCGGAAGACCGCAAAATCGGCCAGCCCAAGCCAAAGCCAACCGCCGTCCTGCCCATGTACACTCCGCCCGCCAAGCCTGCCAGCGCCCACGCTGTCGGCCGTTACGCCATCCAGTTCAACTGGCAAGACGGCCACTCCGGCGGCATCTATTCCTGGGATTACCTGCGTCGCGTTTGTCAGTGTCGCGAATGTACCTTTGTTTCTGAAGAGGCAACCGGCACGCCCAACTAGGCCAGGGCAACCGTGCAGTTGCCCAACCCTCCCCAACCGCCAACGTTACAGCGGATACCGATCGGCCTGAATGCAGTGCCGGGCTACGGCGCGACTCAATCCCACCACATCGGCTGGCGTGAACCTGGCCAGTCGGCGCAGGATGGCGAGTTGTGTCCGCAGCAGGTCGCCTTCGCCGCAGGCCGCCAGCACGCGGCGCGCCGCCTGCTCGGCCAGGGCCATGGTATCGTCAGCCAACAATCCCGTCATAGCCGCGGCCACCTCCGCGGAGCCTTTGCCTGATGCGGCAAGTTTCCGCGCCCGCAGCAAGGCAGACTCCAGCGCGTAGACCTGCATGATAATTGCGGCCAGGTCCGCCATCACCTCCTGCTGCTCCTGCAATCCGGCCATGAAGCGCTGGCTGGCCACGCCCGCGGCAAAGAGCGCAATCTTTTTGGATGAGGACAGGGCTTCGGCCTCCCGCGCCAGCAGTTCGCCTGCATCGGAGCCGGAATCGAAGCTGGGCGGTTGCATCACCTCGTCCATCAGCTTCTTGATCGCAGGAAGCAGCGGCAGCTTACCGCTTAAAGCGCGCTTCATGAGCCAGCCGGTAATAATCAGCAGATTGATTTCGTTGGTGCCTTCAAAAATCCGATTGATGCGCGCATCCCGGTAGTAGCGCTCCGCCGGGTACTCTTCAACGTAGCCGTATCCGCCCATGGTGGCGATCAGTTCGTCGGCCACCAGGGTCAGCATTTCGGAGCCGTATACCTTGAGGATGGAGCACTCGACGGCGTACTCCTCAATGCGGCGCTGGATCTCTCGCGGTAAATTTGCTTTATCCAGTCCGAGCTGCATCAGGCCCGCGTCGATCATGCCCACCGTCCGGTAAGCCATGCTCTCGGTGGCATAGAGCCGTGTGGCGCTCGAGGAAAGCTTTCGCTGGATCAGCCCAAACTCGGCAATCGCCTTGCCGAAGGCCTTGCGTTCTTTGGCGTAACGGATCATGTGGCCGAGGGCGTGCCGCGCCCCGCCGATGCAGGCCACGCCCAGCTTGAAGCGGCCCACATTCAGCACGTTGAAGGCGATATGGTGGCCCTTGCCCGCCTCTCCCAGCAGATTACTTGCGGGAATCCGGCAGCCATCCATCACCAGCGAACAGGTCGAGGAGCCGCGAATGCCCAGCTTGTGCTCTTCCGCGCCCACGGTCACGCCGGGAGTCTCCCGCTCGATGAGAAAAGCCGAAAACTGTTCGCTGCCTGACGCAGGGTCCACGATCTTGGCGAAGACGGTGTAGAGGCTGGCGATGCCGCCATTGGTGATCCACATCTTTTCGCCGTTGAGCGTGTAGTGCGCGCCATCGGGCGAAAGCGTTGCGTGCGTACGGATGTTCATGGCGTCGGAGCCGGAGCTGGCCTCTGAAAGTCCATAGCCGCCGATCCACTCCCCCGTGGCCAGCTTAGGCAGGTAGCGCTGTTTCTGCTCATCGGTGCCATACCAGACCAGCGGCAGCGTGCTGATGCCGACGTGGGCTCCAAAGGCTGTCGAGAAGCTGCCCAGAATCGAGAGGTGGTCGGTGATGAGTGTGGAGGTGATCTTGTCCATGCCCATGCCGCCGTACTCCTCGGGAATGTCGACCGAGGCAAAGCCCAGTTCGCCGGCTTTGCGCATGAGTGCCTGCAACACGCCCGGCTCCTTGGCCTCGATGGCCGCCGCGTTGGCCAGAATCTCGTCGCGGGCAAACTGCGCAGCGGTCATGGCAACCTGCCGTTGCTCCTCGTTCAGGTCTTCAGGAGTAAAGATTTCGGCGGGGGTGCGGGTTTCCAGCAGAAAGCTGCCGCCCGCGGCGGCGACGATTGGGGAAGGGGAAAGCGTGGACATGGAAGAACTTGCCTCCTGGGGCACAGCCCACTTTACGCCAGAAACCAGAGCGGAGGCAAGGGAATAGAATCACACTTTCTATCAGAAGAAATGTTCCCTGCCTGAGTAATCTGATACAAAATAGAAATAAGACCGCGCCTTTGCCAGGTAAATAGCCATTGAATCTCCAGGCCCATTATCCTCGCTGGTTGAAACTGCCCGCGAGCAGGGGGATAGTTTAGCTGCTTCTGGCAACGAAAAGGCGCCTGGAAGAAACCGGCCATTCCAGCTCAGCAGGCGCGGATGCGGACGGAGAGGAAGGAGGATATCGGAGAATGAGACGTAGAATGAAGATGAATTGGATCATCGGCGTCGTTTTGGCGAATGTATGTGTCCTCCCCTTCCAGGGCCAGTATCACGTGATGCCTGGTAAGTCGGATCCGGCCAATACTGCTGATTGCCTCCCTCAAAAGCCAGCCAGCATCTGTCTGGGCGCAACCGGAATGGAACATTGCTACGCGCTCCCAAACGACAAAGACTTCATTTTTGGTCTGGAGCCCAGGGCCATACCCGTGGGACAACTTGATGGCCTCGAACTCACGCTGTTTACCGCGATGTATTTAGGCTGTGGCAGTGGCACAGTGACCAAATTCGCATTGCTTACAGTCAGAAACGGCGAGTTTGTGAATCTGCTTCCTAGCGTGGAACTCAGCAACCAGAGCGACTACAAGCTCTGGAGCTTGCCAGAGCTTTCCAACCTGTCTGTTCTGGTGACTGCGGATTCCATTTGGGCTAATGCAGACATAAAGAAGTCGAACTTTATCGAGGAAACGCACTCGGCGCCTCACCGCTATCGCATGAATGCGTATGTCTATGATGAGAAGAGTAGCCGGTATCTTCTGAAAGTTCACTTCGATACCGCGAAGATGTATTCCGGCATTCAAGACGCAGAAGAAATCAATATAGTAGACGCCGAAAAGACCGTCATTCTGGGCAAGCTGAAGCAGAATCGCACCTATTGATGTGTGTATGGTTTGGGATTTCGACCTTCACTTCTTCGCCAGCCAACCCAGGTATTCCGGCAGGGAGTGAAGTTGATCCACATGGTCGGACGCGGAGTTGCCGGCAAAGCCTACCACCAGCAATCCACCCGTTCTTTCCTCGCTCAGCATTTGCGTCTTCATCGGTCCCCACTTGACCACCGGATGCGCAACCAGCCCCCACTCCCGCAGCAGGTAATCCGCGGTTTCGGTGGTGCTGGCAAAGGTGCCGGGAAAGATCTCCGAATGGGTGAGGATGAAGCGCTTCTTCCCTGCCATGGCATCGCGCCCCAGGCGCAGCCAATTCTGTAGGTTATCAGTCTCTATCTGCGATTCCTCCGGCCCCGACTTGCCGTTCACATAGCCGGTATGCACGCCGTCGATGCACAGCACGCCACCGACCCGGTCATACGATGCCGGATCGCCCAGAATCTGCCGCATAGCGCCGCAGCCCGCGCTCCAGCCGCCCAAATCGATCTCGCCAAAGGTCAAGCCGCTTTTGGCTTCGGCTTCGGCGATCAGGCGGGGAAATCGAGCAGGGTCTTCCGCAAAGAGCTTCACATAGCTCCCCGAGCCGGCGCCGGCCTGAACGGTAATGACCGCCATATTTTGCTGCTGCGCCGCGGCGAACTCGGGGAGCCAGTCGCCGCCATGGAAGAAAAACAGCAGTTTTATGGCGCTTTTTGACGTCTTTTCATGTCGCTTGAGCGTCATGGTTTCTGGCGAAAATAAGCTTTTTGGGACGAACAAAGTGCCCAGCTCTAGCGGCAGGCGGCGTCCCGGAGGCACGGTTTTCGCCAGCCGGGGGTGCTCCCTGGTGTGCTCCACCATGGGCGACGGATTCTGCTGCGCCGGAGCCGCAAAACAGGCAGCAAACAAAGAAATCAGAGCCACCGAACGGCGTATCTTATAGGTTTTCAAGGGCACTCCCGCAATAGAAGCCGCGTTACCTGGCTACAAAGGCTTCTGGAATAAACCACGGAAAAGAGTAGCATATACGTGGCCACCGGGGATGGATCGGCCGTTTCCGGCGCTTGGGTGAACGCGACACCCGCTGGCCCTTATCGACTACAATTCCGGTATCCCCACCGTGGAGGCTTGCCCTGTTTGATGCGCTTCTGAGTACACTGTTTTCTGCTGGCGGCCTGCTGCCCGCGCGGCTCCCCGCGCTGCTGCTCTTTGCTCCGCAATTCAGCGTCCGCCACCAGATACAGACACTGTTTTACGATCCGTTTTCCACGGTGACCCACCACTGGAACTGGTTTGATCTGACAATGCTCATTCCCTACTTCGCGGTGATGATCATCCTGTCGTTCTATGGCATTCACCGCTACACCATGTGCTACCTCTATTTCAAATACAAGAAGAACTACAATCCTGATCCGCCCCGCCACTTCAAGGAGTTGCCGCTGGTGACCGTGCAACTGCCTATTTTCAATGAGCAGTTCGTCATCGACCGGCTGATTGAGGCGGTCTGCGCGATGAATTATCCCAAAGACAAGCTGGAGATTCAGGTGCTGGACGACTCGACCGACGAGACCCAGCAGGTGGCCTCCGATATCGTTGCCCGCTATGCGGCGCTGGGACACCCCATCACTTACATTCATCGGACAAATCGCTACGGCTACAAGGCCGGGGCGCTGGACGCGGGCCTGAAGGTGGTGAAGGGCGAATTCGTGGCCATCTTCGATGCTGACTTTGTGCCTCCGACGGACTGGCTGATGAAAGTCATCCACCACTTTGCCGAGCCGGAGATTGGCATGGTGCAGACCCGCTGGTCGCACATGAATCGCAACTACAGCATGTTGACCCGGATCGAAGCCATCCTTCTCGACGGCCACTTCATCATCGAACACGGCGCGCGGGTCCGCTCCGGCGATTTCTTCAACTTCAACGGCACGGCTGGCATGTGGCGCATCAAGGCCATCTCCGACGGTGGCGGCTGGCAGCACGATACCCTCACCGAAGACACCGACCTGAGTTACCGCTCGCAGCTGGCCGGATGGAAGTTCAAGTACTTGCCCGATGTCGAGTGCCCCTCCGAGTTGCCCATCGAGATGACCGCCTTCAAGACGCAGCAGGCGCGCTGGGCCAAGGGACTGATTCAGACCAGCATCAAGGTGCTGCCCATGATGTTCAAGTCGGACGTCCCGCGAAAGATCAAAGTCGAGGCTGTCTACCACTTGACGGCGAATTTAAGCTATCCATTGATGGTCATCATGACGGCGTTCCTGATGCCGGCCATGATCGTGCGCTTCTATCAGGGCTGGTTTCAGATGCTGCTCTTCGACGTGCCGCTGTTTACCGCCTCCACCTTGTCCATCGCCGTCTTTTACCTGATGGCGGAGCGCGAACTCTATCCTAAAACCTGGTTGAAGACCTTCCTCTATCTGCCCTTCCTGATGGCCCTGGGCATCGGCCTCACGGTGACCAACACCAAGGCGGTAATGGAGGCTCTGGTCGGCATCAAGAGTCCCTTTGTGCGCACCCCCAAGTACCGCGTGGCCAAGAAGGGCGAAAAGTCCCAGGCCGCCAAGTACCGCAAGCGGCTGAAACTGACTCCGTGGATCGAACTGCTGGTTGGCGGCTACTTCTTCGTCGCGATTCTCTACACCTTCACCAACCACAATTACTTTACCGCTCCGTTCCTGATTCTGTTCGTCATCGGCTACTGGTACACCGGCCTGATGAGCCTGCTGCAAGGCCGCTTCGAGCGCTGGCGCACCGGCGCCGAAGCCAACCTCAACGAATCCAGCCCCAAGCCGTTCCCGGTGGGGGTGTGAGGAAAGGCCATGCAAGAGTCCACTCAGGAGCCGAAGGTTCGTTGGGATACTCGCAAATCGTGGGCGAATCTGCGTAAACATAAGATTTCGTTTGAGGAAGCCGCGACGGTTCTTGAACATCAACTATCGGTAACAAAATCCGACCCGGATCACTCAATTACCGAAAGCAGATTTCTCACACTTGGACTATCATCCAAACATCGGCTTATTTTGGTAGCCCACACGGAAGACCCAGACGAAATTCGCATCATCAGCGCAAGGTTGCCAACTCGGAGTGAACATAATGCCTACGAAAACGACTGAATCCAAGAAGTTTAAGGACACCATGCGTCCGGAGTATGACATGACCGGTGGCGTTCGCGGGAAGTACGCAGGCAGATTCAAAGGCGATGTTGTGATGGTGCCCATTGCCCCCGATGTTGCTTCTGCTTTCCCAGACGCGGACGCTGTGAACGAGGCACTGCGTGTGCTGCTCAAAGCCGCGAAGAAAGTGTCGCAGGCGGCCTGATGGTTGATCCTGACGAATCCAGCCCACGCCGTTCCTTGTGGGGATATAGCTGAGAATCTGATTGCCTTTGCACGGCGTCGCGTGCTCCAGAACCTGCCCTGATCGAGGACGAATGGATCAGGGCAGCATTTTCGTCTCTGCTCTTTGCAGATAATTACCATCTGTTGGCGCACACTGGCAGAATGAACAAAAGTGGCCACTCTCCGGTCCAATCTGTCAGGGATGTGACCGGTCCGTACCACCGAGGGGTACCCCCACCCCCCTATTTACTGTGAAACTGTGAACTTTTGCGCAGCAACAACCAGAAATCCTATATTCGCACTCTTCGCGACCCTCTAAGCCTCCTCCGCTACAATAGTCTTCAAGCGTCTGCCGCGCCGGGAATGGATTCCGGCCCGCCAGGCGCATTGGAGCATTATGCTTGCCAGGAACTTGACCGAAGCCCTCACCTTCGACGACGTGTTGCTGGTGCCCGCCTACAGCGACGTGGTGCCCGTGCAGGTCAGCACGCAGACCCAGTTGACCCGCGAGATTACGCTGAACACCCCGCTGCTCTCCTCGGCTATGGACACCGTGACCGAGTCGCGCATGGCCATCGCCATGGCGCAGCAGGGCGGCATCGGCATTGTGCACCGCAATCTATCCATCCCTGACCAGGCGGGCGAGATCGACAAGGTGAAACGCTCGGAGAGCGGCATGATCGTGGACCCGGTAACCATTGGCCCGGACCAGATGATCGGCGACGCGCTGGAAGTGATGAGGCGCTACAAAATTTCCGGCGTGCCGGTGACGCAGGGCAAGCGGTTGGTGGGCATTTTGACTAATCGTGATTTGAGGTTTGAAACTCGTACCGACATTCCCGTTGGCGAGGTGATGACCAAGGAGAATCTGATTACGGTTCCCGTGGGCACCACGCTGGAAGAGGCCGAGAAGATTCTGCATGTGCATCGCGTGGAGAAGTTGCTGGTGGTCGACGATCAATTCAATCTGAAGGGTCTGATCACGGTCAAAGACATTCAGAAAAAGCTGAAATATCCCAGCGCCAGCAAGGACGAAAAGGGCCGGCTGAGAGTGGGCGGCGCTATCGGGGCCACGGGCGACTTTCTGGAGCGGGCGGCGGAGCTGGTGCGGGCGCGCGTGGATGTGCTGGCCATCGACTCTGCGCACGGGCACTCATCGCGCGTGCTGGAGGCGGTGCGCGAGGTGAAGAAGGCGTTTCCCGGCGTGGGCCTGCTGGCCGGCAACGTGGCTACCTACGAGGGCGCGTTGGCGCTGATCGACGCCGGGGCCGACGCGATTAAGGTCGGCATCGGGCCGGGTTCGATTTGCACCACGCGCATGGTTACCGGAGCGGGAATGCCGCAGATTACGGCCATTGCCGAGGCGACGCGCGCTGCGCGCGAGCGAGGAATTCCGATAATAGCCGATGGCGGCATCAAGTATTCAGGCGAGATCACCAAGGCTATCGCTGCCGGGGCCAGCTCGGTGATGATCGGGTCGCTGTTTGCGGGCGTGGACGAAAGTCCCGGCGAAACCATTCTCTACCAGGGCCGCAGCTTCAAGAGCTATCGCGGCATGGGCTCGCTGACCGCCATGAGTCAGGGCTCGGGAGAGCGCTACTTTCAGAGCACCGATGATATGGCCAGCGCCGAGTTGGGCAGCGAGGGCGTGGTGCAACGGGAGCGCGCCAGCCAGAACCGGCTGGCCAAGTTTGTCCCTGAGGGCATTGAGGGGCGCGTGCCCTACCGCGGGCCGCTGGAGTCCATGGTTTTCCAACTGGTGGGCGGATTGCGCTCCGGCATGGGTTACCTGGGTTGCGCAACCATCCGCGATCTACAAGAAAAGGCGCAGTTTGTGCGCATCAGCGGCGCCGGACTGCGCGAAAGCCACGTGCATGACGTCATCATTACGCGCGAGGCACCCAACTATCGCGTTGAATAAGGCGGGAAGCGGACACAACAAAACCCCGCCCGGGCAGGACGGGGTTCACGCTGAATAAAGTGTCTGGATTCAGCTATGTAGACGGCCTCAGGCCTTGGCGACCTTGCCTTCTTTGATGCAGCCTGCGCAGACCCTGATCCGCTTGGGTTGGCCGTTTACCAGTGCCTTGACAGCCTGCAGATTCACGCTCCAGCGCCGCCTTGTGATGTTGTGGGCGTGAGAGATATTGTTACCGAATTGCGGGCCTTTCCCGCAGATATCGCATACTTGTGCCATGACTTAGCTCCAAACCTTGGTGTTTCGCGCCGGCGAGGCATAGATAGAGACACGCCTCCATAGACTGGCCGAATCTTCATTATACCCGGAACCGGCGGCGATGGCCAAACCGCAGCTAACGCATTGAAAAAACAGTGTAGTTCAGGTTATCGGTTTTCGTACATCGTAAAGCTACAGGTCACCGGTTTACCCCCAAATGTGAAGCTGTAGCTTACCGGTTTAGGGCAAAGTGGTGAGCTGTAGCTTACAGGTTTACAGAACACCAGAGAGTTCCAGCTCACCGGAAATCTGACCAATGGCTGCAGATCATTCAGTAGTCAAGGAAGACCCGCTACCTGGGAATCAGAGTAAAAGAAATAGCGCAATTTGTCAGCGGCGAAGGCATTCGCTTCGCGATTCATCTCCTCGGCGGTGACGGCGTGGGAGAAGAGGATGATGCGGTAGCGGAAGCTGGCGGTCTGATCCTTCTCGAGAGTCAGGTTCAATGCGGGCAGCTTGGGATTGAAGATGCTTGGGCCGAGCGGATTGACGGCGAAGAGGCCGTAGCCGCGCGCGTGCCAGGTGGTGGGATAGCCGGGGTTGGCGGGATGATCGAGGAGGCCGATGGCGACGGTGTGGGGGCCGGTGTGGCCGGTGAGAGAGCACCAGCGACCGCGGGTTCCCCAGACGGCGTCGCCCTTGACTCCCTCGCTGGTGAGATAGACTCCGGTGGCGCTGGATGTGTCGGCGGCTTCGACCTTGGTGGGATGGCCGCTGGCGTCCATGAAGATGCCGCCCTTTTCATTAGGTGATTCGAGCCAGTTGGCAACGCGCAGGCCGAGCAGGCCATCCTTTGCGTCCTTGAAGACAACGTGGTCGAGGGCCTTGAGGGTGATGGCCATATCAATGACGCGAGCATGAGGGCGGCGCGCGAAGATGTAGCGCGTGGTTTGCGTGAGGATCTGCTGGTTCGAGCCGGTGACCCAGACCGATTCGATGACCAGCTCTCCGCGATTGCTGCCGCTTTTGGTGGAGAGGATTTTGGTGTGCAGAATCGTGCCCATCTTCGCGCGGTTTTCGGTCTTGATGGCGTCGGAGTTGTTCCAGAAATCGAAGCCGTTGACGCTTTCGTAGTTGAACCACAGGCCGGCGTGGTGGGGATGGTCGACGCGCTCGCCGGGGCGGGGATTGAGCGGATATCCGCGCGTGACGGTGACGCCTTCATCGGTGATAAGCGGATAGAGGACGGGCTTTTTGAGCGTCGTAGACCAGATGTAGGAGGTGAAGGGCTGGCCGTCGATGGTGATGTCGACGCGGCGGTTGGCTTCATCGGCGACGACCTGGACACCTTTGGAGGACGAGGCGGCGAAGGCGCTGGCCGTAAAGATGAAACTTGCAGCCAAAAGCGCGAGTGCGAAGAACTTAGGCATAAACTTTGCCTCCTACCATCACCTGCTGCGTCTTGTCGTCGAAGGTGACTTTCTGGCCAGTGTGGATGGCGGCGATGTTCATGCAGAGGGCGATGGAGTGATGGTAGCCGGCTTCAATGGAGGCGTTGGGGGTTTTGCGCGAGCGGACACACTCCATCCAGTTGCGCATGTTGGCCGAGGTCATGGGATCGCCGCCGGTGTTGGCTTCGGTGGAGGAGGCATCGGCTTTCTCGACGAGAGAGAAGCTGGGCAGGAGATTTTCCTTGAGGCCCATGGCCGCGGCTTCGCGAGCGCGCAGGCCGCCGGTGGGAGTGACCGTCCGCTTGTCCATGTCGATCATGCCGCCGTTGGAGTAGTAAAGTTCTTTGACGCCGCCGGCGGAGTTGGTGAAGCGCGAGGAGTACTGTACCTGGAAGCCCTTGGTGAGATCGTCGAGCGGGCCGTAATCGAATACGGCGGTCATGGTGTCCCAGTTTGTGCGGCCGTCTTTCCAGAGATAGATGCCGCCGTTGGCGACGACGCTGCGCGGATGAGGCAGGCCGGTGAACCAGTGAACGGTGTCGATCTGGTGGACGAGCCACTGGTCGGGAATGCCGGAGGAGTAAGGCCAGAAGAGGCGGAACTCAAGGTACTTGCGCGCATCGAAGGGCTCGTAGGGGCGGTTGAGCAGAAAGCGCTTCCAGTCGGTGTCCTGCTCTTTGAGGAGGGGCACGACATCGGGGCGACGCCAGCGGCCGGGCTGGTTAACGTTCCATGTCATCTCGACCATGACGATGTCGCCGAACTTGCCGGATTGGATGTACTCGGCGGCCTTTTGATAGCTGGGCGTGGAGCGGCGCTGGGTTCCGACCTGCACGATTTTTCCGGTCTTTTTGACGGCGGCGAGGAATTTGCGAGCGTCGTCCATGGTGTCCGCAGTGGGCTTTTCGACGTAAGCGTCGCGACCGGCGTTGACCGCCTCGATGCCATGCTGCGCGTGCTGGAAGTCGGCAGTGGCAACGAGAACAGCATCAACGTCCTTGCGGGCATAGAGCTCGTCGTTGTTGCGGACCGCGTCGATGGTGTTGTCACTGAGCTTCTGAATATAGGCAACGCCTTCTTCGCGGCGGCGGCTCCAGAGATCGGAGACGGCGACGAACTGGAAGTTCAGTTCTTTGGCGTGCCGCAGAAAAGCGGGAATCAAAGACTGCTTCATGCGATCGCCGCAGCCGACGACGCCGACCTTGACGCGGTCATTAGCGCCCAAGATGGCGGCATAACTGCGCGCGTTCCACGTGACGGCTGAAGCGGCCATGGCCGCGCCGCTTACCTTCAAAAAATCCCTGCGATTGCTGTTCTTCAGTGTCATGTTGCTCCTGTCTGGTGAATTGCGAGCCAAGCCGCGATTGCGGAAAAATTTCCGTAGCGGCCTACAGTATATCGCCATCCGTGCGGGTAGCCGGCCTCGATGCAACTACCAAAGAAAACCGGCCCGCTTCTCGAGGTGAGGAGCGGGCCGGGTTGTTGCGGCTGAGTTTCGTTATGCCTTTGCGGAGGTGCGGGCGCCCAGGTCGGCGGCTAGTTTCTCGGTGGAGAAGGCTTCGATGAGGTCGCCTTCCTTGAGGTCGTTGAAGCCGCTCAGGCCGATGCCGCACTCCATTCCGTTGGTAACTTCGCGGGCGTCGTCCTTGAAGCGCTTGAGGGAGACGACCTTGCCCTTGAAGAGCTGCTCGTCGCCGCGCATGACTTTGATTTCGGCGTCGCGACGGATGACTCCGTCCTGTACGCGGCAGCCGGCGATGGTGCCGATCTTCGGAATTTTGAAGATGTTGAGCACCTCGGCGCGGCCGATGTAGTTCTCCTTGTAGACGGGTTCGAGCAGGCCGAGCATGGCGAGGCGCATCTCGTCCTGCAACTCGTAAATGATGGAGTGCAGACGGATCTGGACGGCTTCCTGCTGCGCCAGCTCGGCGGCCTTGCGCTCCGGGCGGACGTTGAAGCCGATGATGATGGCATTGGAGGCGGTGGCCAGCAGGACGTCGCTCTCGGTGATGGAGCCGACGCCGCTGTGGATGACCTTGACGCGCACCTTCTCGGTGGACATGAGGACCAGCGAGTCGGCCATTACCTCGACCGAGCCGGTGACGTCGCCCTTGATGATGAGGGGCAGGTCTTTGACGCCGGCGGTGCGAATCTGCTCGGCGAGACCTTCGAGCGAGACACGGCTGCTCTTGGCGAGTTGGGAGTCGCGCTCCTTCATTCTGCGGTACTGGGCGATGCCCTTGGCCTTGTCGCGGTCGGCGACGACCAGGAAGGTGTCGCCGGAATCGGGCATGGCTTCCAGGCCGAGGACTTCGACGGGGGTGGAGGGGCCGGCAACTTCGATGGCGCGCCCGCGGTCGTCAAACATGGCGCGAACCTTGCCGAAGGTGTTGCCGACGATGTAGGAGTCGTTGAGGCGGAGGGTTCCGTCCTGGATGAGGACGGTGGCGACGGCGCCTCGCCCGCGGTCGAGCTTGGCTTCGAGGACCGAGCCGACGGCCTTGCGTCCGGGAGTGGCCTTGGGGGCCTTGATGTCGGAGACCAAGCAGATCATCTCCAGCAGCAGATCGAGGTTGATCTTTTTCTTTGCGGAGACCTCGACAAATACGGTGCCTTCGGCGCCGGCTGCCCACGCTTCGGGAACGAGGCCGCGGTCTGCGAGCTGCTTTTTGACGCGGTCAATGTTGGCATCGGGCTTGTCGATCTTGTTGATGGCCACGATGATGGGGACGTTGGCGGCCTTGGCGTGGTCGATGGCCTCGAGGGTCTGGGGCATGACGCCGTCGTCGGCGGCGACCACAATGACGACGATGTCGGTGACCTTGGCGCCGCGGGCACGCATACGGGTGAAGGCTTCGTGGCCGGGGGTGTCGAGGAAGACGATCTCGCGGCCGGAGGCGGGCGAGCCTTCCTTGGCAAACTTCACCTTGTAAGCGCCGATGTGCTGGGTGATGCCGCCGGCTTCGCCGGCCGCTACGTCGGTTTCGCGGATGGCGTCGAGCAGCGAGGTCTTACCGTGATCGACGTGGCCCATGACGGTGACGACGGGCGAACGGGGAACTTCAAGCTCGCCGGTATTTTCAGCTTCGAGGACTTCTTCGATGGCCTGGTTGGCGATCTCTTCTTCATAGCTGATGACGGTGGCGGCGGCGCCGAACTTGGCGGCTACGTCCTTGACCATCTCAGCATCGAGGGACTGGTTGACGGTGACGAAGATGCCGCTCATGAGGAGAGTGGCGATCAGGTCCTTGGCGCGGACGTCGAGTTTTTCCGCCAGGTCCTTTACGCTGATGCCCTCAGTGACGGTGATTTCGCGGGTGATGGGAAGGGGCTCGCCGCCGTATTGGACACCGCCATAGCGTGGCGGCGGCACAAAGCCCTTCATCGGGCCTTCCTTGGTTTTTGGATACTGCGGGCGACCGCCGCGACCACGGGATGGGGCGCGTTGCGGGCGCGGTGCCTCGCCGGTTGGCGGAGCGCCTCCGGGCCGGGGTGGGCCGCCGGGACGAGGAGGGCCGCCTGGACGCGCGCCATAAATGGGACGAGAACCGGGAGCGCCCGGGGCACCTGTGCCGGCGTAACCGCCTGTGGTGCGCGTGGGGTGCTTGGGTCGCGGGCCGCCGGGAAACTGGCCAGTTCCTGGATAGCTACCGGGGGTGCGCTGAGGATAACCGCCAGGGCCGCTACCGGGCCTGCTGCGGTCGAAGATCGGCCTGCCGCGCTGAATGCCTCCAGCGGCGGTTCCGGCGGCGCCAGTCGAGGGCGGAAGGTTAACCACAGGGGGCGCGGTGTAGACCGGCCGAGGTCCTGTTTGCGGCATGACCATGCGCCGGGCGGGCAGCGCGGGCGTGGGCGATGCGTGGGTGTGCGCCTTTCCTTTGTGGGCGGGCGGGTGAGCCAGCGCGGCAGCCGCGAGATCGGCGGCTTCTCCGGGGAGCATCGATTCCTGCTTGGGGGCGAGGGCAGCCACTTCGGCAACCAGCGGGGACTCAATCTCGGCAGGCTCCGCAGCTTTTGCGGCCTTGGCCTTGGCATGCGGCGCAACGGGCGCCTTGGTTGTGTCGGCGGGTGCTGCGGATTCAGGAACTGCAACCGGGGGTTTGGCCGGCGGCTTGACCACCACGGCCGCTGTGGGCGGCGCAACGACGACGGCCGGACGCTGCACGGCGCCTGCTGGAGCCTTGGCAACCACCGCTTTGGATGGAGGGTGCGAGGCAATGGCTGGCGGCTGGGCGACGATGGGCGGCGCGGAGCGAGGCTGGGAAACAATCTTGCGCGGTTCCGGCTTGGCAGGCGCAGCTGGCGGCTTGACGACAACCGCGACCGACGGCGCTGGACGCGCGGGCGCCTTCTCAGGCTCCACTGCCGCTCGCTTAAGAGGCAAGCGGCTCTTTCGGGCTTCGGCTTCCTCTTCCTGCTTCTTGGCCTGGATGGCCTTCAGCACGTCGCCGGGCTTGGAGATATGCGAGAGATCAATTTTTGGCGCAATAGCCTGCGGGGCGCGAGATGCCGGCGTGGTTGCCGTGCTCGCGTGCCGCGATCCGCGCGTAAAATGCGCGCGAACCTTATCGGCCTCATCTTCCTCCAACGAACTGGAGTGGGTCTTGCCGGCACCCAGGCCGAGCTCTGCCAATATATCAAGAACCTGCCGGCTCTTGATTTCCATCTCGCGCGCGAGATCGTTGATACGAACCTTACTCATCCGCCTCTTTTCAAAATCTGCCGCCCAAAGCCTTTAGTCGCTCATAGCTACCTCATGGCATTGGCTGTGGTTCATCGTTCCGTTATCGTCTGATGGGGCTTGAAAGAGTTGGCGCATTTACGCGCCTTCCTCTTTGTCCGCCTGCTCGTCCGTAGTTGCACTTTCGGTTTCAATCTCTTCCAGCAGCGGCTCATCCGCGCTTTGAGCATCCTGCTCTAACGCTTCAGCCGGTTGATCTTCCAATGTCTCTACTTCCGCCTCATCGGCTGGAGGAATATCTTCGACGGCCGCTTCGGCCGCGGTGCGGTACTCCTCCGCATCCTCTTCTGCAGCGGGAAGATTCTCCTCTTCGGCAGCGCGGACATTCTCCGCTTCGGTGATGACCGCGGCGTCATTTTCCGCTTCCGCCTGGTCCGTCGCCAAAACGGCTTCGCTTTCTTCCGCGGGGACATCCGTTTCAGTATCTGCGGCTTTCGCGGCTTCCAGCCTTCGGCTTTGCTCGCTCTCCGCATACTGTTCGAAGTAGTGGCGCACGGCGAGGCTGATTTTTTCCAGGGTTTTTTCGCCGATGCCGGGAATCTCCTCGAGCTGTTCGGGGGTCATATCGGCGAGTCCCTCGACGGTGGTGATGCCGGCGGCGACCAGTTTTTGCAGAACGCTCGCGGCCAGCTCCGTCACCTGTTCGATAGGCGTCGAAGGCCCTCCGGTCAGATCCTGCATCTGCTGCTCGACTTCCTGGCGCTTCTCTTCTTCGCTCTTGATGTCGATCTTCCATCCAAGCAGCTTGGCGGCGAGGCGCACGTTCTGGCCCTTCTTGCCGATGGCCAGTGAGAGTTGCGTGTCGTCCACGATGACTTCGAGCTGCTTGTCGGTCAGATCGGCGATGGAGACGCGGCTGACCTTGGCCGGCTGCAGAGCCTTCTCGGCAAAGGTGGTGATCTCGTCTGAAAACTCAATGATGTCGATTTTTTCGCCGCGCAGTTCGCGGATGATGGATTGAACGCGCATGCCCTTCATGCCCACGCAGGCTCCGACCGGGTCCACATCCTTGTCGCGGGATTGAACTGCAATTTTTGTGCGCTCACCGGCCTCGCGGGCGATGGCGCGGATGACCACGGTGCTGTCGTAGATTTCGGGAACTTCAGACTGGAAGAGGTTCTGCACCAGCTCGGGTGCGGCGCGGGAGACGATCACCTGCGGCCCCTTGGCGGCGCGGTCCACTTTGAGCAGAACGACGCGAACGCGCTCTCCGATAGAGAACTGCTCCAGCCGTGACTGCTCGCGCTTGGGGCAGCGGGCTTCAGCCTTGCCCAGGTCGTAAATGACGTCCTGGCCCTCGATGCGCTTGACAGTGGCGTTGAGGACTTCTTTTTCGCGGTGGGCGTACTCGTTGAAGACGGTTTCTCGCTCAGCCTCGCGGACTTTTTGGAAGATGACCTGCTTGGCCAGTTGCGCGGCGATGCGGCCCAGCGGACTGGTGTCGCGATAGAGCCGGATCTCGCTGCCCACCTCGACATCCGGCGCCAGTTCCTTGGCCTGAGTGAGGGTGATTTGGTTGAGCGGGTCCTCCAGGGGATCGTCGTCGGCCACCACTGTTTTATAGATGTAGGCCAGAATCTCTCCGGTTTCCTTGTTCAACTCGCCGCGCATGTTCTCCTGGGTTTTGTAGAACTTGCGCGTTGCCAGGGCGATGGCCTCCTCGACGGCGCCGACAACGATGGCGGGGTCAATGCTTTTTTCCTGGCTCAGGAGCTCGATACTCTGGTACAAAACGCTGGCCATACTCTGCTTACTCTCTCGGTAGTCTCTCGGCCTGAGACGATTCGCGCCCCAGCCGGTTGTTATTTCATCTTCCGCGAAATCGGGGTCTAGTCCCTTAGTCCCTAGTCCCTGCTTGTACTAAATCTCCGGTACCAGTTGCGCCTTCTCGATGTTCACCAGCGCAATCTCCACCGTGCTGACGCCGGCCTTCCGGCTTTTGCTGTTCTGCTTGACCGCATTCAGGTCAAGCGTAATGGTGTCACCGACGCTGGCTGTCAGCCGTCCCTGCCAGTGGCGGTTGTTGCGAACCGGCTCGAAGGTCTGCACCTTGATCAAAGAGTCCGCAAACCTTTGATAATCCTCAGGCCTGGTCAACTTGCGGTCCAGCCCCGGAGAGCTGGCTTCCAGCGTGTACTCCGCGCCCGGAACCAAGTCTTCCACATCCAGCAGCACGCCGAAATCCCGGCTGAAAGCGGCGCAATCCTCGTGTGTAACGCAGGAGAGCTGCTCGACCTTGAGCTTGCCCGCCGGCGTCTCCTGAATCAGCCGTTCGGGCAGGTTCCCGGTTCCATTCTCGGCAGATCCGGCATCGATAGCCGCCTTCAGTTTTGCCCGTCCCTCGGCATTTTTCTCGAGGTAAACGCGCAGGATGCGCTCCTTTGCCGGGCCGATGAACTCGATCTCCACCACATCCAACCCATGCGAGGCCGCTACTCGTACCGCTGCCGCCCGGATTGGTTCCAGCTTGACTGCCATCGTTCTTTCACCCCAGCGAGCAAAGATCGCTCGCCGGGAACCCCGCTCAATCACCCCAGCGAGCAACAATCGCTCGCCGGGAACCCCGTAAAAAACTGCCCCAACCCCGGGGAATTTTCCGCAAATAAAAAGTGGGCCATAAGCCCACTCATCTCTCCGCCAGCCGGTGTGGTCACGGCAAACCTGGCGGACAAACTCGTCTGCATCCTTAGCATAGGCCAAAATGCGTGGAAAATCAACCACCTGACGCGGGCTAGACACCGCTTGCGCGGTTGGATGTCCGGAAACGCCGTATTTTGTAAGATCCTACTCATTTCGGCGGGAATATGGGAAAAATGGGCGTCCGGCCAGTCGGCAGCGGGTCCGTCTCGAAGGTGGAGGCGCTCATTGGCTGGGATTCAAGAAAAACCCAATTTTCCCGATGAAAGGGTATATGGCTCTTTTACCTGGAGGGAATGCCGGATAAAGCTGGGAGTTGGTCTTCGTCGATGAAGCGTATCCTCAAAAAACGTATTTTTGTGGTCCTTGCAGTCACAGTCCTGGTGGTGTGCTGCGGCATGGGCGCGGGCTACCTGCTGGGCCGCGGCCTGGCTCTGAGGCAGGCCAAGCACCGGATTCAGGATGACGTAACGCGCCTGATGGCCGAGGAGGTTGCCACCCTCAATGAGGCCTACGCCACCATGGAGAAGATGCATTCCTCGCCCTATCCCTACTGTTCCGCGGCGGAGGTTGACTATTTTCGCAAACTGCTGTTTCAGACGGATTACCTGAGCGATGCCGGCCGGATGCGCAGCGGCATGATCGATTGCTCGTCAACGCTGGGCTCGAAGGATTTGCCGCAGACGCCTTTGCAGCCGGCGATTGTCATGGGTAGCGGCGGCAAGGTCTACATTGCAACCGGCCCGCTGCAGGTGCGCAACAAGCCCACATTTGCCATTCAAGTAGGCGATATGTATGTGGTGATCGACTCCAACACGGGCAGGCCCGAAGGCTCGCCCACTTTTGAGTTCGTACTGACGGCAATCCCCGCGTTGCACCGGAGTCCCATCCGGCTGCTGAGCACGTCTGCTCAACCCGACGATGTCCTCTTCAGCCGGGAGGGGTTTACGCAGAAGCGGGGGACGCTGTACCGCACCCTTTGCACCTCAGACAAATTGAGTTGCGTGACCACCTTCATCACAATTCACGAGGCCCTGCAAGTGGATCGGACCCTGTTATGGATTCGCATGATGCTGGGCGGGCTGATCGGCGCCCTGTTCGGGATAATGCTTTCCACATTCTTCGGGCGCACGCGGAGCATGGAACAATAGCTACGCCGGGCTATCCGCCAGGACAAGCTGTGGGTGGAGTATCAGCAGATTGTGAGCCTGGCCAGCGGACGAATTGTGGGGGCGGAGGCGCTGGTGCGCTGGACCGATGAGGAAGGCTTTGCGGTGGGGCCGGATGTTTTCGTAAAGATTGCCGAGGAGCAAGGGTTTGTGGAGTCCATTACCCGGCTGGTGGTGCGCCATACTCTGCGTGATTTTGCCGCCACTCTCCGCGCGCAGCCCGATTTCCGGCTCAGCATCAACGTGACCGCCACGGACCTGGCCGACTCCCGGTTTCTGCCCATGCTGGCGCGCGCTTTGAAACGGGCCGGGGTAGCGGCACGGAGCGTGGCGATTGAGATTACCGAAAGCTCCACCGCCCGGCACGAGGTGACCATCGCGGCCATTCTGCGTCTTCGCCAGCAAGGCCACAGCGTCCATATCGACGACTTCGGTACCGGGTATTCCAGCCTTTCTTATCTGCACGAACTTTCCGTGGACGCCATCAAAATCGACAGGAGCTTCACGCGGGCTATCGACACGGAGGCGGTGACTGCGGGCATTTTGCCGCAGATTCTGGCCATGGCCGGGGCGCTCCACCTGCAAGTAATCGTGGAAGGGATCGAAACCAGGCAGCAGGCAGAGTATTTTGCCGCATTGGGGCAGCCCATCCTCGGGCAGGGCTGGCTCTTCGGTCGCGCCGTCGCTGCCGTTGCTTTCCAAAGCCTGTTGGCCGATGAGGATAAAAGGGAGCAGGCCGCAACGACCGAGTATGAGCCGGCGTGATTCGGTGGCCGGCCGCTTGACAGCCGCTGTCGCGTCCATGAGGCTGATTGCATGGCTTGTGCGCCGATGCAACGACCACATTGAGGAGTTTCATGGATCCGCGGGACGAGATGGACCCAATACAGTTGGAGATTCTGGCGCAGGCCTTCTGCGGGCAACTGATGGCTTGCCTGGACGAGTGCGCCCGTGGCAGGAAGGGGCTGTTTTCAGAGTACGAGCATCTGGGCGGCGAGGAGGAGGATTATTCCTGGCCGGAGGCTGCGCGGCTGCGCGAGCTGGCGTTGGCGTTGCAGGCGATTCTGGCGCAGCAGGAAGAACGGAATGCTCTGTGCGATGAGTTTCTTGACCTGTGCTCAATGCATGGCGAGAGCAACCCCGGCGAACGGAAGCTGGCGCGGGCGTTTCTGGAGCGAATCGAGCGGGGCGAGGTAGGCGCTGAACCGGAAAAGAAGGGCAGACCGTGGTGATTTTTCACGCATTTTTGGCGCTGGCGGCGGGCTTTGCCACGATGGCCCTGCTGGTGATTGCGCTGACGGCGCTGCTGACGCGCATGGTTCCGAGTTGGACGGGGGCCGAGGGAAAACCTGAGCCGGGGTACGCATTTGTCAATTTGGGGTACTCGTTTTTGGCGGCGGCTGCCGGCGGCTACGTGACGGCCTGGGCGGCAGCGGCCAATCCGCTGATTCATGTGCTGGCGCTGGGAATCGTGGTGCTGGCGCTGGCCGCGCTGAGCGCGCTGCAATCGCGGGGTAAGCAGCCCATCTGGTATGCGCTGACGCTGGTGGCGATTTCGCCGGTTGGCGTGCTGGCCGGAGGGCTGGTGCGACTGCGGGTGGTGGGAATTTTATAGATTGTGCCACTTTTATATTTTGTGCCACTAAGTTATAATGGTGACACAAATTAGGAAGGTGGGAATTATGGAGGTTTTGGAACTTCAAGAGCAAGAGGTGGTTTGGGAACGCCCCAAGTTTGTAGAGGATCATCGGGTTCGGATGCGCATAGGGGCGAAAGGGCGTCTGGTGATACCGGCTGCGATGCGGGAAGCGTTGGGAATAGCGGAGAATGAGGTCATTGACCTGCGCGTGGTGGACGGAGAGTTGCGCATAGTGACACTGCGAGAGACAATCCGGCGCGTACAGGAGTGGGCGCGTAAAGTTATCCCACCGGGAGTCTCGCTAGCTGATGAGTTGAATGCGGAACGGCGCGAGGCGGCCAAATATGAATGAAGTCGTCTTCGATGCCTCGGCCATGCTTGCTCTGATTCAACACGAACGCGGCGAGGAAAAACTAACGAATGAAATTCTTGACCGTGCGGTTGCCAGCACAGTCAATCTTGCCGAAGTGCAATCCAAACTCGTCAAGAAGAGTAACGACCCAGACAAATCCTGGGTGGCGGCGCTTTCTATAGTTTCAGCGGTAGAACCCTTCACCGATGAACAAGCGAAGATTGCGGGCGATCTGATTGCAACCACCGAGAAATATGGGCTGTCGCTGGGAGATCGATCGTGCCTGGCGCTGGCAATTGCGCTGAAGGCTCCTGTTTATACGACTGAACAGCTCTGGAGAAACCTGAAGGTAGGCGTGCCGATTCATGTGATTCGGTGAATTGGGTTGCACAGGAGATTGTGAAAATAGTGAAGGCCGGAGCGATGCTCCGGCCTTCATTGTCTATGCGGGTTGTGACGCTCAGCCCTGGATGTCGAACTGCTCGGGATGCAGGGTAGGGTCGCTCTTGATGAGGAGATTCTTGCCGGTCAGTTCTTCGAACTCGGTGATCCAACTGGCGTTGTTTGATTTGAGGACTTTGACGGTTTCGGGATTGACGCGGAGCAGAACGTCGGCGCTCTCGAAGTGCTTCTTCATCTTGCGCAACTCGGTGTAGATCTCGTTGCATACGGTGGTGGGGCTCTTGACCATGCCGGTGGCCTGGCAGGTGGGGCAGGGGACCGAGAGGGTGCGTTCGAGGGATTGCTTGACGCGCTTGCGGGTGATGGCGACCAAACCAAAGTCGTTGAACTGGAGAACCTTGGTGGGGGCGCGGTCGGATTTGAGGGCTTCTTCGAGGGCGGCCATGAC
>CABEBX010000324.1_pt1 | contig 25951 bp, 14 predicted proteins | sample 3132671 | NCBI WGS metagenome assembly CABEBX01 (sample SAMEA5534346, study PRJEB31848) | metagenome | biome: tundra; feature: field; material: soil | place: USA | collected 2013-05 | depth 0.45 m
TCGACCAATCCTGAAGTTCAGCCAGACTTGAAAGTATCTCTTGAAGTGCCCACCTAAAGCCCGGTGGGCACTTCGCTGATCGTCCACTATCCAGTTTCGACGGCGCTACTACTAGTCGGCCTCTTTCCTCCCAGAGGGTAACACCCACCGCAGTCCCCCCGAGAATGTCTGGTTGTAATACTCGCGCTGTAAGGGGTATTTCTCCGCGCCCGCATAAAACCCAAATACTTCATTGTTAAGGTTGAGGCCGGAAACAACCGCTTGCAGCCCGTGCATTCGAGGAAATATGTAGCTCACCTGCACATCCAGTTGCGTGTGTGGGTAGATATAAGTATCACCGCTTGGGTCTTTGACGCTAGATCCGCCGTAAGAGTAGATGTATGCGTCGTCATGGTTCAAGCCCATCCGGGCGGAAATGCCAGCCTTGTCATAGGTGACGTCGACGTTGTACGTATTCGGCGCTGTGCGAAGCAGAGTCGGGCTATCCACACGGCCTAAACTGGATGGGAAACTGGCGCGAGAAACAAGATGGCTATAGTTCGCACTCACTCCAAGGCCATTTAGCGCGCCAGGAAGAAACTTCAGCTGCTGCTGCCAACTTGCCTCGATGCCTAGAATGTGTCCAGCTGGCCCATTAAACAGCGATTCCACTTCTGCGCCGGGCTTTGGCGCATAGGGTAGTTGTTGAGCGAAAATGGGATCCGTGAGCGCCTTGTAGAAAAAGCCAACCTGGAGGATGCCTACCGGCTTCAAATAATGCTCTGCTAACAAGTCGAAGTTCTGCGCATGGGTTGGCTTAAGGTCCGGATTTCCCTTGGAAAATTCCGGAATGGAGCCGGGACGGTCAAGGAAGTACGGCGCAAGGTCGCCAAAATTCGGCCGAGCAATTCCCATGCTGTATGCCGTGCGCAAGACCGTGTCCGATCCTAGCCTGTACTGTACCTCTGCGCTCGGAAATATGTTAATGTAGCTACTGTCAGCATTCACGGGATCAGCAGGTGGAACCCAGTTCCCATCGGAGTCGAAGTTCAACTTGTTCGCTTGAAGGGTGTCCTCCGTCGCTTCTACCCTCACGCCAGCCCGCAGCCTGAGGTTTCTGATGTTGATCGTATTCATTGCATAGCCCGCATAGATACGCTCGTCGATATTGAAGAAATTAGACAGAATATATACCGTGTCTGGAGTGAACCCGTCCGGCGATGCTGCCGCATATACCTTTGAGTAATCGGTGACAGGACCGAATTGGAGATTGTTGTAAGTATACTTTCCGAAATAGTAATTCTTGTCGGTGTAGCCGCTCAACACTCGACTCATCGGAAGGCCGGCACTATTGAAATATTCCTGGTCAAGTTGCTGGGTTTTCTTTGCATTCCATCCTTTGGCGCCAACCTCGAATGTGCTGCTGTGCGAATGGATCGAGTACATCCTGCTCGCTGAGATGTCACCCACCACGTCCACCTCGTGTACGTCGTCATTCGAAAGTCGGCTACCGGGACTCATCGTGTATTTCGTTGGGTCGTAAATATTGACGCCATTCAGTACCGGGAACTTGGGCACAAATGGATCCTGTGCCGTTACCCCGAGTGCCAGGCTGTTGTCATCGGTACCAGGTCCGGAAAATGTGACAATATCGAACCCCCCCCCGGAGGTCGCCTGCGACAGTGCGATTTCATAAGAAATAATTGTGCCGCGAAGTATGTGCATGGCCCCGAGTTGTCCGCTCCATATCTCGTATAAAGGATGGCGATTGACTTCTTGAAACCCTATGCCGCCGCATCCTTGCGTCCCGCTGGTACTGGTAATACCGCAGGTGTTGTTAGCATCGGTCGGATTGGAGACAAAGTTATTAATCGACGGCGCGTAGGTCCAATCTACGCCAAGGTCATTGAACTTCGAGAACAGGCCACGGAAGTATATGGAGGATGACTGGCCCAGACGGTAGTCAGCTTGACCCGCGAATCCATAGCGGGTGCGATTGTAGAGATAGTCGTTCATGCTCAATCCGTTGAATCCCACGTAAGTGCTCCCATTGGGCAAAGTGAAAATACCGGGAGCAGGCTCGACATCATTGATTCCGCGTTGGTTGTAATCCTCGCTTCCGCCAAAGGCCAAACCGAACTTCTTATTCGCTCCAAAACGACGGCTAACGCTTCCAGAAAGCAAATCCGAAAGACGGCCATCGCCGATGTGGGTATATCCGCCGATGCCGCTCAGGACGACGGTTGGCCGGTTTGCAGCGGCCGCGGTTACCAAATTGACAGTTCCCCCGATAGCGTCTGCATCCTGATTAGCTGAAAGCGTCTTTGAAACTTCTACCCTGTCTATGATGTCGGCAGAAATAATGTCCAACTTCACATTACGCACGTTCTCTGGCGAGGGCAGATGGAGGCCGTTGATGGTGACGTTGCTGAGCCGCGGTTCTGTGCCACGAATCTGGATATACTTCGCTTCGCCTTCATCCCGTTCCACCGAAACGCTAGGCATGCGACCGACCGCGTCCGCAACATTGGCATTGGGCAGGCTGGTGAGGACGTCTGCGGGCAACACCTGAATAATGCTGTCCGAAGTTCGCTCAATATTGAGCGCCTCGGCCTCCCCCCGTTCTCGACCCGCGCTGACCGTGATTGTCTGGTCGGCCGTGGCGACCTGCAAGACAGCAGTGACATTTGTTGCACTTTGTGCCACGACTGTCACGTCTGTTGACAATAGGGCGAAGCCCAGATAAGACACCTTAAGCTTGTACGAGCCAGGCACGACACCCTGAATCTGGAACTGGCCCACAGCATCCGAAACGCTCGATCGGTCGCCGGGTTGCAATTCGATCTTCGCGCCCGGCAACGCCCCTCCTGTACTATCGGACACCGTGCCTGAAATTGAGCCATTGTGTTGCTGAGCGTCGACGGGGATTAGACACATCGCGCCGAACACGAGACTGATCAGCCATCTCGAATTGATAGTCACACGCATAAAGACCCTCCTGTTTTTGGGGCGGCCAAGCTTCAGCCCGCCGCAGTGATTCGGCGAAATGGACATTTGAACCGGAATTCCCATTTTGCTTTCCCGGATGCGAACCACTATACCCCCATTTGCATCCGCTGGCGATCTTTATTTGCATGCGTTCCAGAGCCAAAGAACCGGACGCGCCCGGCAGGGCCTTTGCCAGAACCCAAAGGACATGATTTGCCCCATTTCGAAGCGATTTCTCAGACACCCCTCCCTCAACTCCCCTCCGTCGTCCAGATTGGTTTCGCCTGGCTGCCGCGCCTATCCGGCCGGCAGCGGCAAAGCCTCCATGCGCCGCAGCATGCTTGCGAACAGGCGCCGCGTAAGATGGCTCTCTGCCAACAACAGCCAGTAGTAGCGGGCATGCTTTACCAACCGGCTGCCGGTCTTCACCAGCCGCTGCTGCAAGCTGGTCAACGACCACGTTTCGATTCCCTTCGGCAGCACCAGCCGTCGCCACAGGTTGCCCAAGTTGTATGCGATCACGCTCAGCCACAGCCGCACCTCGTTCGACCGGAACCGGTGGCAGCTTAGCCGCGTCATCTTTACCGCCTGCTTATCTCACCTTAAGAATTCGGTCCAAAGAAGAGCGCCTTTCCTGGCGCACAGAAATGCGGGACGCTAATCTGTCGTCGTGTTTGGAGCAGAAAGTTTATCCGTGATCTCGCCTTAAGAGTTCGGTCCAAAGAAAAGCGCTTTTATTGGGGTTCTGAAACTCGCCAAGTTGCACAAAATGCGGGACACTAATCTGTCGTCGTGTTTGGAGCACATAGTTTGTCGGGGGTCCCACTTAAACAATTCGGTCCAAACAAGAGCGCCTTTCTTGGCGCTCAGAAATGCGCCGTGCTGCGCAGAATGCGGTACGATAACCTGTCGACGTGTTTGGAGCAGAAAGTTTGTCCATGGTCATCCAGCCGAAGTTTAGCTGAACAATGGCGCTGACTTTGATGGCGCAACGGAAGAGATTCGGGGCCTCCGATCGTGCGCGGTAGGTGCGCGCATTGCGGCAGCGAGTTCAGCTCTCGTGAATTCCGCTGGCATATGCTGCGGTGTAAACAGAATTCTCGAACTCGTTCCCGGAAGTGTATCTCTCCTCTATGCCCGTCAATGTTGCATCACTCCTGGCAAGACGCTCACGTCCGTATAACGATATCTGAACCCAAACTCCCTGTGCCTGCCCTGCGATGCGTGCGTCTACCACTGTCCCTTGGAAACACGCACTACCGGCAACTTTCTGGGGAAGGTGCATCAAACAGTTGCAGCTGAGCTGCCTTGGGTTGGCGATCCTTCTCGCGGGCTAACTGCCGTTTCGCGATGAAGGGCAGACGCCAGATCTCAACCACGGCCGCAAGGACCATGACAAGATGAAAAGTCCCACTGGTCCGTTCGCGGCCCTTATGGTCTCGGTGAACTACGTCTATGCCGCAATGTAGGGTGCTGGCCGAGCTGTTCCTGTTGGGTGCACTGACCCAATGAACCGGTGTGTCTGCTGGTAGACCAAGTGCCTGAAGCCAATCGGCAGCATTTGAGCACTGGTCCCCCACACGGAACCCGATGACTCTGATGCCCAGACCGTCAATGTTCAGGAGCTTTACGAGTTCGATGACAGCACGGCCAAAATGTGCATCTTCCTGCCTCGTTAAAACGATCCGCATTCGCCGGTTGACTGCGTTGCAGTATCCCGACACAACTTGCCGCACGAGAATGGGATTTTTCCGCATCACATTAATGACAGATTTGCCGATGGCGACTGCCTGCTCACGCCTTGCCTCTTGCTTCAGCGTCGGCGGCGTCTTAAGGACGGAACTAGACGAGGCGAAGTGTCGGCCAATTGCTTCGCGTTGAAGTGCTCGGATTCTTTCGACAAGATGTTTTGCCATCTCGATTGTGATTCCGAGGTCGGCAGCACAGACTTCCAGAGCCCCTCCTTGCCTTATGTAGCGGTCAAGGAAGACGCTGTACTGGGCAACCCAGTCCGAGTCGTTGGCCATTGCGCAAGTCAGGACAAAGATTGGTTCGCTGATTCCTGACTGTCGCAGGTACCGTGCGAGATGACCTGGCCGGCCTCCAGCTCCACGCTGCTCGTAGAGTTGAGCGGGCTCCGCGATCTTCATCGCGCATCCCTCCTGTCAGGCTTGGAATACCAGTCCAGGACATGGATATAGTGTTCAAGCGTGGTGGCGGAACCACCATGGCCCATCAACAACGCAATTGCCTGTAGGTCATATCCCCTGATCGCTGAGGTGCCGAACAACTGACTCCGGAACGACTCAGGCTCATCGAACCAAGCAACCATTGCCGGATGGTGGTGAAATACATGCCGGGCAACTGGATGCAAAGCCGGCCAGAGCTTCAGCAAGAGCATGTTGGTTACCTGCCCCCTCTGCGGAGACAGCGCCGGTACCTGCCCTCTGATGTTCTGCTGGGACAGCCTAATCATCTGGTGGCAAAACAGGCGCGGGCGGGGTACAGTGAGTGCTTGTCTCCTAAAATGAACAAGGCGGTACCGACCTGCCCCCGGAAAACTCTACCAGTGGAAACTGGAGTTCTCTCGTAATCTAAATGGGAGGACAGGATGAAGAGGAACCGGTACACGGAAGGTGATTCCTTTGCTGGTGGGTTTGATAATCACATGTAAAGTTTATGTTCAGTGCGTGTTTCCTATGTTAACCCCTTGTCAGATTCCGGCATTCGCGTGAAGACTTGGATTTTGTTCATGCCGGTACGGTCTACTGGTGCGCCTTTTGCCGGTTGGCGGACACGATTTCTGGATTGAGGGGGGAATGAATGCAAAGGGGAAAGATGAGCAAGGAGAGCGGGATGGTCAATAAGGGCTGGCTGTTAAGCCGCCGGGAGTTTCTCGCAGGATTAGCGGCCCTGGGGCTGGCCGGGTGGACAGAGTCGGCGATCGGAGCGGCAGCGGGGACATCTGGCTGGAGCGGATTGCCGGACCGGCCGGAGGAGCGGCCGCTGGATTTTCGCGCGCTGGCCGATGGGTTCGACGCCTACGTCATGGACCCTGCCCATGGGGTGAACCTGCGCGCGAAGGATGGCCGCCAGGTGTTTGCTTCCGCGCTGGAGAGCGTGGAGGACGGGGGACTGACCACCTACGGGCCGATGGCGCTGGGCAGGGAGCTGCGCGGAGAGGGGCTGGCTGGCCTGGCGGCATCGCTGAAGGGCTACTTCAGCGAACCGTATGGGCTGTTTCTGGATGGCGCCGGCAAATCGCTGTGCGAGCACTGGTACTTGATGAATATAACCGCGCTGGCCTATGGGCTGATCCGGCTGCGCTTCGGCCAAGATGCGGAGTGGCTGGCGCGCGTGGAAAAGAGCGCGGCGCGCCTCAAGGCGATGGCGCAACAAATCCACTATGACTTCAACAGCCAGGGTTACGACTTTGCGAAAGCGGCGACCTTTACCAACCATGATATCTACCGGCAGCCCGATGCGGTGGGCGGATACAGCTACATAATGCTGCTGGCGTGGAAGCTGACCGGGAAAGAGTTCTGTCTGGCGGAAGCCAAAACCGGGATCGATCGCTATCTGGATTTTGCCGCGAACCCGTGGTACGAGATTCCCAGCGGCGCCATGGCGGCGATGGCCGCGGCACGGCTGGAGGCGATGGGGTATCCAGCCAACGCGAGAAAGGCGCTGGGATTCGTTCTCGATGCTAAGGCCGGGCTCATGGCGACGGGGCAATGGAGCGGCCGCGCAGTGAACGGGCTGATGGCCGGATTCCGCACCGAGCCCGCCGGACAGGTGTACAGCATGGAATCGATGGTCACGCTGCCCTATCTGTTGCCGGTGGCGCGATTCCGCCCGGAACTGGCCGAGGATGTGGCGCGGTATGCGCTGAACGCGGCGGCGAACCTGCGCTGGTTCTATCCGGAGTATCTGCCGCGCGAGAACCAGAGCCGTCCGGAGTTGGCGCCGATGGTTCCCTACGAGCGGCTGAGCCGGGAAGAAAAGGGCTACAGTCCCTATGCGACGGGCGACTTCGCAGGCCACCGATCGATCTATGGCGGCGCTTATGTGCTGTGGCTGGACAAGATGATTCAGCTACAGGGCGACCCGTGGCTGCTGCGCTGGGATTTAGCCAAGACGAACTTTCTGGATCGCGACCTGCCTCCGGCATTTCTCTATTACAATCCATGGCCGGAGGAAAAGCGCGTTACGGTCGAGACTGCGGAGGGCCAAAGCCGGGTCCACGATCTGTCGCGCAACCGGTGGTTGCAGGCGCGCGGGGGCAGGGCGGAGTTGATGCTGGGTCCACACCAAGCGCGGGTGATCGAGATTCCCCGCTAAGACAGGGCCTGAAAAATCTCCTTCTGCGCACCTGCAGGAGCGAGGCGCGGCTCAGGGATGAAGCACGCGCGTAGCGATGATGGAAGTGGCGTTGGGAGCGCCGGCCACCGCCTGGGTGCGGATGAGGGCCTCGAAGTATACGGGTTGGCCAGGGGCACCGGCGATTCCGAGGGTCTGCTGGAGCTTTTGCCGGTTGCCAGCATCCGCGAGAAAAAGCCCAGCTGCCTCGGTGCCCTCCTGTTGCAATCCTTGCAGGATGAGAACGCTGCCGCGTCCGTTTGGGACCGGCAGCAGGGAGATGGTTGCGTAGTCCTCGCCCGAGCTGCCGGTAAAGGTCAGCCCCTGGTAGGTCTCCTGCTCGCCGGCTTTAGGATGCAGGTTCTGAAAGAACTTGAGGCTTTCGCCCACCACGCCCTCGCGTTCCTGAAAGTTGAGCTTGTCCTGGAAGTAAGAGACCCACGGGTTGGAACTTGGACTGCCAACAAAGACGAAGCTGCCCTCTTCAAGGTCGCGTGGGCGCAACTCCCGCGCCGAGCGAATGGCCAGCAAGTCGCGCGAGTTGCCGCTCACCCGCATCAGCGTGCTGACCACCACTAGGTCGGCATACGAAGTCAGCAGCGAGCCGGAAAGATATTTCATCACCCGCGCGTCGCGGGCCGTGGGATGAGCGTTGGAGAGTGTCTGGCCACTCCTGTAGGCGGGGCTCAGATACTGCTCCAGCGTCACCTGCTGTTCATTTACCAGTCGCATCATGCCGTAGCTGATGTCGGCTACCACCACCTGGACAGGGCGGTGGTCCGGATCGAAGAGCGTGGCAAGAGGCCAAGGCGGCGGAGGCGGCAACGGGACCGCTGGACGGCGGAACCAGGCCGCCAGAGAGGTGACGAAGAAGAGCGCGGCCAACGCCCAGGGCAGCAGCCGAAGCCGGGACATGAGTCCATGGCGCGCGACAGCCAGCACGGACGTTGCGGCAGCTCTCTTCTCGACGGTGCGAAAGAGCGTGGTGTAGGCCCCTTTCGGAATCTCGACGATGGAGGTTTCGTCGCGCCCTTCGCCGTCGAAGTACTCATGCAGCTTGAGCCGCAACTGGCGGATATGCACGCGGACGGAGCTATCTTCGACGACACTGTAGTCCTGGGCCTTGCCGAAGACGGCGCTGCCGATGCTGTGCTCTGTCAGATCCTGTGGCTGGCCATGGATGGATTTTTCCGCCATGAAGCACAGCAGGTCTCTGACCCGGGCCGACTTCTGGAAGGACGCACTGGCGGTGATCCTTTCGATCAACTGCCAGCGGGGGTCTGCCCGTAGAACCGAATCCACTTCCATCATCCGCGCTTAATCCTATCTCCGTTCGACTTAGCCCAATTGTGTGCGGTTTTATACACAATCCGGAAGCATCGCCAACTCGATGCATCGTAGCACATCGTATGCACGAGAGAAAAGCCTGTCTGAGGCTGAAAACTTCCCCGGAAAGGCGGAGAATCCTCATGAAGGTTCGGACGGATTGCCTAAGAGGAATCCCGGCCCCGCGGCCCGCACCCTGCATCCATGGCTTCTTTCTGCATGTTTTCGCGCGAATAACATGTAATTCGCATTGATTCTAAAAGATTCTTTCAGTAAGTCCCTTTTCCGCGGCACGTGCTTTCCTTAAGTCTTATCAACGTCCTCGAAAGTCCGGTTTGTTCCGTTGCCAATCGCCGGCGCGAAGGACCGGTCCTCCACATCCGCACAGGGCTCATGATGAACGATCTTGCGCAACGCTTCGGACAGAACCCCATTCTCAGGCCGCAGGATCTGCATCCGAGCGTAGAGGGCATGGAGGTAACATGCCTGCTGAATCCTGGAGTTTTTCGATACCAGGACAAGACCTGGTTGCTGGTGCGGGTGGCGGAGCGCCCGGCACAGGTTCCAGGCAAAACCTCCTTCCCCATCCTGAGTCCTGACGGCCGGCTTGAGGTGCTTGAATTCAACTCCGGCGATCCGCGGCTCGACCTGAGCGATCCTCGCGTGATCCATTTTGACGGGCGGGACTATCTCACCACTCTCTCTCATCTTCGCCTGCTGGCCAGCGACGACGGCATCCACTTCGCCGAGCCGGAGCAAAGCCAGCCCCTGATGGGGACTGGGGAACTGGAAACCTACGGCATCGAGGACTGCCGCGTATCGAAGATCGACGGAACCTATTACCTGACGTATACGCAGGTCTCCAGCCACGGTGTGGGTGTCGGGTTGAGGACGACGCGCGACTGGAAGGACTTTGTGCATGTGGGCATGATCTTTCCTCCGCACAATAAAGATTGCGCGCTTTTCGAGGAGCAAATCGGCGGCAAATACTATGCGCTGCACCGGCCCAGCAGCCCGGAGCTGGGCGGCAACTACATTTGGCTGGCCGAGTCGCCTGACCTTGTTTACTGGGGCCGGCACCGTTGTCTGGCCCACAGCCGCGATGGATACTGGGACAGCGCTCGTGTTGGCGCAGGCGCGTCGCCGATCAAAACCTCCGCGGGGTGGCTGGAGATTTATCACGGCGCAACCAAGCAAAACCGTTACTGTCTTGGCGCGCTGCTGCTCGACCTCGACGAGCCCTGGCGGGTGCTGGCACGCTCCGAGGCGCCCATCATGGGGCCTCTGGCTCCCTACGAGCAGGAGGGCTTCTTCGGCCAGGTCATCTTTACCAACGGTCACCTGGTCGATGGCGACCGCATCACGCTCTACTACGGCGCAGCCGACAGCGTGATCTGCGCTGCCCATCTTTCTATATCAAGCATCCTTGCCGGCCTGGCTCCGGTGCGGGGAGAGATGCCATGAACCGTCTGCGCAAGGAGTTTGAAGTTTTTCTTAGCTGCCCCCATTCCATGCAGGTATTGATGGTGTCCAACATGATCTATGGCCTTGTCCTGCCGGTGATCGAGATCTTCGTGGCTGCCTATGTCATGCGGAACTCGCACGCGGTCGCCAAGGTAGTCATCTATCAGTTGTCGATCTACACGGCCACGCCGCTGGCTTTCTATTTGAATGGCAAGCTGCTGGGCCGCGTCAGAACCAAGCATCTGTACGCCGCCGGCATGATTCTGTCGGGACTGGCAATGATGCTGATGATGCAACTGAGCATCCTCACTCCCATCGGCGTTGCGACCTCGGGATTCACCATGGGGCTGGCTACCGGCATCTTTTGGGCCAACCGTGGATTCCTGGCGCTGACCGCCACCAACGACGGCAACCGGAACTACTACTACGGCCTGGAGAATTTCATTGCCACTTTAGACGCCGTCGCGGTTCCCGCACTCATCGGCTGGTTTATCAGCGGCACTACTCTGTACGGCTGGCTCGGCGGGATTCCGGACCGTGCCTACCACATCGTCGCGATGGCGGTTTTTGGCCTGACGATCATCGCCGCCGGCATCCTTGAGCGCGGTACGTTCCGCAACCCGGAGCATACCCGTTTCGTGTTCTTCCGGTTTCATCCGCTATGGTGGCGGATGCTCGAACTGGCTCTGCTCAAGGGTTTGGCCCAGGGATATATTGTCACCGCGCCAGCCATGCTCATCATGCTGCTGGTCGGCCAGGAGGGAACACTGGGCGCCACGCAGGCCATCGGCGGCGTCTTCTCCGCCTGCCTCATGTATACGGTTGGCCGCATGACAGCACCCCGGCATCGTATCGTCGTCTTTTCTGCCGGGCTCCTGTTGTTCTTCCTCGGGGCGGTCGCCAACACATTGCTCTTCAAAGCCGTGGGCGTGCTCATTTTTATCGGATGTCTTTTGCTGGCCAAACCTCTCCTGGATCTTGCCTATTATCCGATCCAGTTGCAGGTGATCGATGTGGTCTCCCGCCTGGAGGGCCGGAAGGAATACGCCTATATCTTCAACCACGAGTTTGGACTGTTTGCGGGCCGCTGCCTGGGTTGCGGGTTATTCCTGGGCATCGCTTACGGATGGTCTGGAAACGCAGCGCTCAAATACGCATTGCCAGTGATAGCGCTGCTGCAATTGTTGTCCATCCGGGTGGCTGGCCAGATCTCTCGGGGTCTGGACGCGGCGGGTACCACCTCCCCCGCCGCAAGCTTCGCCGGACACACAATGGAGGCCTGGGAACAATGTTCAAGAGGAGATACACCATGATCCACACAAATCGAACCGCGCAAAGAACGTGGTGCCTGGCGGTCTGGCTGTTGGCGGTGTTCGGATTAATCGCCGGCATCCCAAGCCTGGCCCAATCGGGCAGAGGAACCTTGACCGGCTCGGTAAAGGACACCGCCGGCGCAAGTATTTCCGGAGCCTCCCTCACTCTGAAGGAGACAAATACAGGCAGCCGCTATGCAGCTGTGGCGAGCACGGAAGGCCTGTTTACCTTCCCCGAGCTTCAGCCCGGGACTTACACCCTTGCCGTAACCTCTCCAGGGTTTGAGTCTTACATGCAAATCGGCATCACAGTGAGCGTGGGCAGCACGGCCACCGTCAATGCCGTATTGAAGGTTGGTTCGGCCACACAGACTATCACCGTAACCGGCGATGCCTCGCAGTTGCAGACCGAGTCTTCCGACATTGGCACAACCGTGCCAAGCGAGTTGATCGAAGACCTCCCGCTCCAGTACGCCGGGTCTCCGCGCAATCCTCTGGCATTCGTGATGTTGACGCCAGGATTTTCAGGCGTTAACGCTAACTCCCCAACAGATCAGGGAGGCTTCAAGCTAAATGGTGGCCAGCAGGCCGGCACGGACATCCTGGTGGACGGCGCAACCATCGAACTCGCCTCCGCCAACTTGCAGATGAATTACGGAGTCAGCGTCGAGGCCGTCCAGGAGTTCAAGGTGATGACAAATACCTTCGACGCCGGGTACGGAAGAATGAGCGGTGGCCTTGTCAACCTGGTTACGAAGTCTGGGACCAACACCTTGCATGGCGCGATTTATGACATTCTGAAGAACAGAGTGTTGGATGCCAATAGCTGGAGCAGCGGATTGTCGTCTCCGGCACAGACAAAACCGATCGACACGCAGAACGATTTCGGCGCCATAATCTCCGGCCCGGTCTACATTCCCAAGCTCTACAATGGGCGGGACAAAACCTTCTTCATGTTCAACTATGAAGGCTACCGGTGGAATACGGGCGGAGTCGGCCTGAACGGGGCGCCAACGCATGACATGACGACCGGCGACTTTTCCGCGCTGCTCACGCCGGTCACGGTCTACGGGACTACTTACCCGGCGCACATTCTCTACGATTACACCACCTGCACAGGCGTCAATCAGGGTAAGGAATGCAAGGCTTATCCCGGTAACATCATTACCACGCCGCCCGATGCGGTCTACAAGGCATCGATCCCGTATATGCCCCAGGCGCCCGCAGGCGTGACCTCGCCCTACCAGAATCTCTCGCAGACGTCGCTGGACGTAACCAATGCCAATATGTACGAAATTCGCATTGATCAAAACATCGGGACGAAACAGAAGATCAGCGGCAGCTACGACTACGATTGGCGTCCGACTGGGTACGTCGTTAACGGCGCTCCCTTGGATGCCAGTTCAACCAACCAGAGAACACACTATGTGCGCCTCGGTTACGACTACATCTTCAGGCCCAACCTCTTGAATCACTTCAATGCAGGCTTCAGCCGCCGCTATCGTCAGGAGTTCAGCGGCATAGGAAGCTACGGAGGAAACTACCCCAGCAAAATTGGGTTGAAGGGTGTCTCCGACACGACTTTTCCGGTTTTCAATTATGACTATCCGAACCGGGCAGCCATCCCCAGCAATGGAGCCAATCAGTTTTACGACAACACGTACCAATATAACGACACGGTTTCCTGGCAGCGTGGCCGCAACAGCTTCAACTTCGGCGTGGAAGCGCGCTTACAGGAGTTCAACATTGACATCCTGACGAATACCTCTGGAAATTTCAACTTTGGCTCCGGCCAAACCAGCACCTGGGATGCGACTATCCCAGGACAGAGCGACTCAGGATTCGGATATGCGAGCTTCTACCTGGGAGCTGCTTCCGGCGGAGGAATAGCACTGCCCGAGAGACTCGGATGGCGGGTGAAATACTATGCAAGCTTTGTGCAGGACGACTGGAAAGTCTCTCCCAAGCTGACCGCCAATCTCGGCTTCCGCTACGAAATACCCACGCCGGTCACTGAGGCCCATGGCCAGCAGTCGTTCATGAATCCCACGCTTGCCAATCCTGGAGCGGGCGGAATTCTTGGAGCCTATGAATTCCTGGGCAAAGGTACGGGCAGAACAGGCTCAAACGGTTCACAAGACACTTTCAAAGATTCGTATGGCCCGCGCATCGGTCTTGCCTATAAGGTCAGGCCCGGCACAGTGGTTCGCGCGGGATACGGAATCTACTATCAAAACCTGAAGATCGGCGGCTTTGGCGAAAACGACTCCCAGGGATTCTTTGGGAGTTATAGCTACCCCGGTTCAGCCAGTACGCAGACGCCGGCGGTCGTTCTCTCGCAGATTACAGCCTACCCTGGTCCGACGCCTCCATTCATCAATCCAGCGGGGATGAACGGCCAGGGACCGACTGTCATTCTCTCCAAAACAGCGCGTCCCGGTACTACACAAACCTGGACTCTGGATGTAGAACAGCAGCTCCCCGGAAAAATCATGCTGGATGTGGCTTATGTAGGCGATCATGGCGATCACCTGCAAGCTTTCATGCATGATCCCAATCAGGGACTTCCTGCCAACATGGCGCGCGGCGCTTGCCTGGGTCAGGACATCACAGCGCAGGGCGCCGGTACGCCATGCGCGGGCTTCCCGATCGTGGCGGCGCCTTATGCGGGATTCAGCGGCTCGGTTTCGCAGGCTCTGAGGCCGTTCCCACAGTACGCTAGTGCGCAAGTGGATTCTGTAACCATGTCCGATCCCTTCGGCGTCTATACCTATCACGCCTTGCAGGTCAGGGCTGAAAAGCGCATTTCGGCGGGGCTAACGGTGCTTGCAAGCTATACTTGGTCGAAGACTCTTACCAATGCCGACTCGGAGTATCCGGCCCAGGCGAATTGGAACGGCAATGGCAACGGCGGCGCGCTGAACACCTACAATCTGAAGGTCGAAAAGGGACTGAGCCAGTACGACATTCCGCAACGCCTGATTATCAGTTACACGTATCAACTACCCTTTGGCAAAGGCAAGCCATTTGCCAATACTGGAGGCATTGTCAATGTGCTTGTAGGAGGCTGGCAGTTTGCCGGCATCCAGACCTATAAGAGCGGAACGCCGCTTTCTGTGAATGAGGGAAACTGGAACTCTGGAATCTTCGCCGGTAATCTTGGCGCCGCCGCTCGTCCCAATACCGTTCCGGGGCAGAAGATGAACGGCTTCTCTGGCGGAGGATTCGTGGGGGGGGTAAGCCGCAGATTAAATCCGGCGGCGTTCACGTTGGCCCCTAGCTATACTTTTGGCGACGCGCCGCGAGCGCTCACGGTTCGTGAATTCGCCAGTCACGCTGAAGATTTGAGCCTCTCCAAACAGATTCCCATGTACACGGAAAGAGTGAAGACGGTCCTCAAAGTGGAGTTCTTCAATGCGTTCAATCGGCCTGGACAATATACAGGCTTCAACACGACAGTATCGGACGACAACGTAGGAAATGGTTTTGGCGAAGGCAACAGCAAGCAGAACGGTCCACGCAGCATTCAAGCTAACCTGCGAGTAGCGTTCTAAAAGACCAGAATCTCCCGGACTTCTTCATCGAGGTCCGGGAGATAGAATCAACGTATGTTTCGCTTCCCTCCATACCGTTTCTTACTGCTTGTCGGCCTCCTTGTCTTCGCCGGAATGCTGCCGCCATCGAGCGGCGCGCAACAGAGCGGTTCTCCTGTTCAGCAACACTTCATGGCGGCGCAAGAAGATCAGCAACAAGGCCTGCTCGATGCGGCAGTGCGTGAATATAAGGCAGTTCTACAGCTACAACCGGGATTACCCGAGGCGTATATAAATCTTGGGCTGGTTTACTACGCGCAGGCAAAATTCGAGGAGTCCGCCCGCGCCCTGACTCGAGCCGGCGAATTAAAGCACGGCATGCGCGGTGTCAGCCTATGGCTTGGAATCGATGATGTGAAGTTACATCGGCCGGCACAGGGCGCTACGCTATTGCGCGAGGCGATTCAACTGGACCCGGCCGACAAACTGGCGCAAAGCTGGCTGGGAATGGCGCTTTGGGATGCGGGGAAGACAGATGCGGCATTACTCCAGTTGCGCAAAGCCGCCGCGCTGTTTCCCGACGATCCTGATCTGCTCTTCGCGCTCGGCGAGGCCTATGGCAAGGCCGCCGTCCAGCAGACCGAGCAGCTGCTCGATGAATCCTCCGGGACAGCGCTCTCCGACCTGATTTACGGGACAACTTATGCAGGGGAGCGCGAGTGGACCAAGGCCGAAGGCCATCTTCATCGCGCCATCGAGCGCGACCCGCGCCTGCTCGACGCGCATTTGGAACTGGCCGAGGTCTTCCTCCAGCAAGCCCGTCTGCCTGCCGCTCAGGAGCAGTTGGAAGAAGCCATGGCTCTGGCGCCGCAATCCGCTTCCGCGCTGGCCCGCGACGGAGAGTTGCTGCTCCTCATGCAGCAACCGACGCAGGGCCTTTCGCGTATCCAGAAAGCCATCGGAATCGACCGGAGCGACGCGATGGACGCATTGGGGCTTCCGATAGAAGACCGCATCGGCCGTAGCGTGACAAGCGCCGAGGCAGGCGCCGAACTTCCACAGCTGTGTCGCGAAGCTGCGCGGAAGCTGGAGGCAGACCCAACTTACAGCCTGGCCAAAAATGTTGCTCTTGCGGCTTTATATGCGCTGGCCGGCGACGAGGACGGCGCGTCGCAGGCGTACCGGAGGATTGGACCTGTCCAGTCAAGCCCGAGTCCGTCCGCTAGCCGCTTTGCCAAGGCGGTGACGGCCATGCACCAGCACCGCTATGAGGATGCCGAGACGTTGCTCCTGAGCTGGCTGGGAACCCATCCCCGCGACCGTATGGCGCGTTACGATCTGGCCCTGGTGCGCCACCAGATCTCCATGGCGCAAGTTGTCCGCCTGATAGAGGTCGCGCCGGATTCCTATCACGTCCACCAGATGCTCGGCCAGCTATACGTCGGTCTCACCATGGCGAATGAAGCCTCCGACGGCTTGCAGGAGGACGACAAAGCGATTGCCGAATATCTAGCCGTAGCTGCGGCGAGACCCGATCTTCCCGGCGTTCATTTCTGGCTTGGGCACCTCTACTGGAAGCACGGCGATGCGGATCATGCACTCCCGGAACTGACGCGGGAATTGGAACTAGATCCCGGCCATCCCGAGGCCAACGGGGAACTGGGTGCCGTTCTGGTGGCTCAAGGGCGCGCCACGGAGGCGATTCCGCATCTCCAGTCGGCCATCCGCATCATGCCCGATCTCTGGCCGGCCTATCTCCAACTGGGCCGGGCGTATGCGGCCGAAAAGAACTACACCCGCGCCGAGGAGATGCTGAAGCGTGCGCTGGCGCATGACCGGGACGGCTCCACGCATTATCATCTGGCGCTGGTCCTTCGTGCCGAGGGCAAGACCGCGCAAGCGGCTCAAGTCTTTGCCCAGGTGAAGGCCATCAAAAGCGAAAAAATGGCCGCGCCTTCCGCCGATAACACTGGAAACCAGGGAGTAAAACAATGAAATGGCGTTGGATGATTGCTTCTCCGCTTGCTTTCGTTGCTTTGGCTCTGTCGTTGAGCGCGCAACCCACGGCGTTGGACGAGGGGGTAAGGCTCTTTCGCGAAGGGCAGTTCGATCAGGCGCTGGTCAAGCTCGAAGAGGCGCATCGCATTACGCCCCGCAACGCCACCGTCGAAAACCTGCTGGGGATTACCGAGACCCGGCTCGGCCACATCGACATTGCCGACAGCCACTATCGCAACGCAATCCGCCTCGATCCCTTGCAAGCGGCGCCGCACAGAAATCTGGGCTTCAATCTGCTTAACTCAAAAGATTTTATCCGCGCGGAGCCTGAGCTGCGCGAAGCATCGCGCTTGGATCCCAACGATCACTTTGCCCATTACTATCTCTTTTTGCTGGAGCTTGCCACGGGCCGCGATACCGAAGCGCTGGTGGAGGCATCTCGCGCTGGCCAGTTAGTCGACAACGATCCGGAGGCCGGCGCCGGATTGATCGAAGCGGAGATCCGCATGGGCCGTGTGGATGAGGCAACCAGCGGTATCGAGCGCTTGGAGGAAGCCAACCAACTCTCGTCCGCACGGGAGTATCCGATCGCCGTGCTCCTTAGCCAGCACGCGTTCTACAGCCAGGCAGTCCACTGCTTCCGGCGAATTGCTACGCTCGATTCGTCCTGGGAAAACCGCTATAACCTGGCGCTGGCGCTAGTGTATGACAACCAGCCCGCCGAGGCATCCACGCTCCTGGCAGGATTGCACGCTGAGCGGCCCGCGCATGCCGACACACTCATGTTCCTCGGCTCGGCATTCGAGATGCAGCAAAAAATGCCCGAAGCATTGGAAGCCTATCGCGCTGCTCTGGTTGCCGACCCCTCCAACCCCGACCGAACGCTTGATTACACGCGTCTCTTGATGGACATGGATCGTTACGACGAGGCGATCCAGATTGTCCGGACCGGCATGGGGGAGACCTCCGCGACTGCGCCCCTTCAGTTGCGTCTGGGCGCGGTTGAGATGATCAAGGGCAACTACGCCGCAGCGCGCGATGCCTTCCACGCGGCGCTCGCCGCGGACCCGCAACTCGATGCCGCTTATGTCGGCATGGCGCAGACCTATGCCCGCCAGGCAAACGACGTCGAGGCCATTCGCATCCTTGAAGCTGCGCGCGAGAAACTCCCCGGCCATTACCTGCTGGAGCATTACTTTGGCCTGTTGGCCAGTCGCTTGGGCCGCGAGCAGGAGGCGATCCTTGCGCTTGAAAAGGCAGCGCAGTTGGAACCCAACTCCCCGGATCCATTTTATGAACTTGGTAAGCTCTACGGGGTGCAACAGAATTGGCCGCAGGCTCGGCAGGCGCTCGAGCATGTCATTGAGTTGAATCCTAAATCCTCGCCCGCCCACTACCAGTTGAGCAGAGTTTATGCGCATCTGGGCCTGAACTCCAAAGCCGAACAGGAAGCCAAGCAAACCCACACACTGTTGGATGCGCAACGCGACCAGGCACTCCGCAAGCAACGCGAGCGGGCCGCCAGTTTCCAGCAGCAGGTCCCTGCATCGCCTTCACCCCTGCCGTGAACTGGAACCGGTCCTTTTTTCCACAAAGACGACGACTTAGTATAGAGAGTCCCAAACAATGCGAGGAACTAAAGAATATGATCTCCCATGGACAACTGGACCGTCGCGAGTTTCTTACCCTTTCGGCACTCATGACCGCGGCAACCCTTCTGCCGCAGTCATTGCACGCCACTATACCAACTGTATCCGGCCTTGTTTCTCTCCAGGTGACAGGGGATGCCCGAAGTGGATATGGAGTTACAATCCTCTATCGCGGTCAAGCCATCGCGCGGCATCATGCAGGCGGAGAATTCTCAGCTGTCTTCCAAAACAGCGAGCGCAGCCTCGAAGACCGGACCGATGACTGGAAAGCCACCTCGTGGAGCGGAGATCAAACGCGAATCAATCTCACCGGAGAAATGCAACTCACGAACCTGCGTACAACCGTCTTTGTCGATGTCATGTATGAAGTTATGCCATCGCAAATGGTGAAGAAGACGATTCAGTTGCGTCAAGCTGATATGTTCACGCTGCTTTACCAACTGGTCAATTGTTTGGAGCCTGAAGCGGCGCCTGCAAAACTTTGGAGTTTCGACCACGCAGATTGCAAGGGCGGGGCGCTACATGAGTATTTCCCCGCAGCCGGTTTCCGCACACTCAGTGGAGTGACCGTAGGGCTGCTCACCGATTCCGGGTATCGCAATCAATGGAGCCGGATCATACGGCGAGATGGAACGCCCGTGAAACCCGCGCCGGCCAGGATTCCAGATCTGAATCTCTACTTTCTTCCCAAGGTTGCCGATCGCGCACAGCAAGGCGCATTCATCCAGCAGACATTCGGTGAGGCGACGGTCCAGTTGTCCGGAGAGGGTTCCCGCACTCCAATCGATCTCCCGGCGGCTTCCATGTGGAAGAGAAACGGCGAGATCCAAGTTGAGCAGCAAGACGGCATCGTCAAGCTGTCTCCAAGAGCCAGGAAAGATTTCGTTCTTTTGCCATTCCCGGCAACGGGAGGCGATATCTATTCCGTGCATCTCAAGTATCGCTCTGCGGTTCCGATTTTGGTTCACGCGTGGGACGTGAACAATCAGTTCCAGAAACTCAACGATCTCATGCTGTTTAATGACACGGCGCCGGCCTCTCCCTCAACCTTTACAGAGTTTCATAATTCCTTTGTTGTGCCCTCGCTGCAGGGTACAGGCGCCGCCCTCGTCTTCTCGCTTACTGATTTTGGGGAGGAAGGCGCGAACGACGATCGCAGCGGCAGGCTGCCCTCTATGGAAGTGCGAGATCTTGAGCTTTCCCGTGTTGCGACCCGGAGCGAACCATACCATCGCTTGGAGATGGGAAGCCCGCAAACGAAGACCGTTTTCATCTTTGTGAACGAAACGATTCCCGACACAGTTCGCGGTTATCGGCTCGCCAGCCAGCTTCGCCTGGCTGAGGGTCTCGGCTTCAAAGGCGGTGAAACGGAGAAGGTGCTCTACGCAGACGTCATGATGCTGAGTTGGAATGCCCAACTGGAAGAGCTTCGTCCCATGTTGGCTCCCAGCATCTGGTATTCGGCCGCTGGGGAGATGTATATGCGCGACAGCTTTTACGCTCTCAACGGCATTCACAACCGCGAGCTGAACGAGAAAGTCTTTACCCTTTGGGCCGACAATCAGGGCACGGACGGAGCAATCAACACTCTGGTAGAACCAAGCATTGCCAACCTGGAACGCAAATCCAATGACTCAACCCCGCTATGGCTGATGTGGGCGCTCCTGAATCGCCGCCGATTCAGCACTGAGCTGCAAATGGATAAAATACGGCGAGCCGCGGAATACTGTCTTGCTACTTATGATCCTAAACGCGAGGCCATCTGCACTGCTCAGTTTGTCATGGGTCAACTCGACGTGATTAGCTATCCGAAAGGTACTAACATTCTCTGCGAAAACCAGGGAATGCTTGCCGTACTGCTAAGAGTGATCCGCGAACTTCAGATTCCAGAAGTGAGCGCATCCATTTCGGAGAGCTACATTGCAAAGGCAGAAGAAGAATATCGTAGCTACTATGATGCAAGCCGCGGCTTTCTCTTTCCGGCTCGCAATATACACGATGCAATAGGTTTTCCCGATATCTTTCCCGAGTTCCTATCACTTTGGCTCTTCAAGCGGGCAATCCTGACGGATGATATGGTCGTCAGTCACCTCAATCACATTCCGGTGATGTTACCGAGAGACGACTGCCCTTATCCAGCGGAAGGCGGCTCGGTCAGACCGATCTTTATCGGCCTGTCGGCAACAAAGACAGAGTGGAGTTACTTTACGGAAAAGTGGCACCCTATGGTAAGTGACTCCTACGCGGCCAGTTATGCCTGCAAGGCAGCCGACGGCGTTTACTACAACGGCGGCAGTTGGATGAGGATTGAAGTCTGTGGTTATGTCACGGGCAAGTTGCACGGATGGCAAAAGGCGGAACATGCGATTGCGAACCGGCTCTGGGCTGAAATTCACACTGACGAGGACTTTCCGACGAGCCAGGAATACTTGCCGACCGATCTTAAGAATCCATTCTTTGGATATCATCGGGTATTCGCATGGAACTCATTCGTGCTTCAAGCCCTGGAGATGGCCAAGCTGCGGGCACCAGAGATGGACCCCGATACTTGAAATCAGGCCCACATAATTAGAGCAGAATCCTTATCACTATAATGCGGTAAGCGCAAGTCGGAACCAGGCGCTTGCATTATCGTCCTTCTTGAGAATACCGAGTTCCAGCCTATCGGGTTGCCCCAGGTTCCGCAATCTGCATGGTCAGGCGTGTGAGTGCTCGATACTCAGGTCGATCCACTGGCCAACCAAACGTTTGGACCGCTTGTGTGTCACGATCTGTCGGCGAATCTCCTTCACCCATTTCTGACGGACGTACTCCGTGCAGCTCTTCATCCGGCGGGTATAGCTGATCTGCCAGTAGGCCCCGGAGCGGTGTTGGGATCTCTATATTGGCGGGTCAGCGCAGGCTGTGAAAATGGACTTGCGCAGAGGTTTATTAGTCGCAACTCCGAGACGCGCATGCCTGTGTGCAGATAGAGCAGTAGAGCCGGATACAGGGAGTGGCTTCGACTCTGCTGGGCAGCTTCGAGTAACCTGCTCGCCTCATCCAGGCTGAGAGTTCTCCCCCACCTCTTGCCGTTCAAGCAGAGGGTGGAAATCGTGTTCCAACAGGTACCACAAGCGATGCTTACGAAGAATCATACACAGAACTGCGGTCTCCATATTTACCTTCCTGCCGGATACGCCTGCTTTCTGGCGTTTGCGCTGAAACTCGGAAATGACAAACGCGGTAATCTCGCTCAACAGCAACCTGCCAAAGACAGGCAACAGGTGGCGCCGCTTCTGCGTGTTGATCTCACGCGTTGAATCGCTCCAATGCGCGTTTCCAGCGAGCCAGGTTTTTCGCGTCCGCACTGATCAAGAGTGGCTCACACCCGGATCACTATGGGGCTCACATTGCGCAGAACTGCCCGTAAAATTAGCTGCTTGAAGGGTACTTGTCTGGTCGTCCCATCAGCCTACGCTCCAGAGCTAGACCCCCGGGTTGCTGCTGCTCTCCTTGTCCATGGCCCGGATCAACTCATTGAGCTTCAGTCAGATTGATCGCTCGTTTGCTCGTTTGCTCATTTGCTCATTTTCCCGGCCTCCATGCCTTGCTACTTCTTGACGATGCGCTTCAAGGAACGCAGGCCGCTGTTCACAAAGGTGCGCACGGTCGGGGCCAACAGAGGAAGCGCCGATTGCGATACACTCCAAGCTGTGGAGGACTCTCTTTGTTGCCTGTCCGTAGATTGTTTTTTGACGCCCTAGCCACCACTCTTCTGATGCTTGGTACAGGCTGGGGTGCATTGGCTGCACAGTCTGGGCAACAGGAAGGGATGCAACAATCCCAAGGTGGAATGGCCAATGCCGGTCCCCAGAAGGCGGAGTTTGATAGCCAGCACCGTCCGATAACTTCCGGCGGCTTGGTAAAAACCGGCCCAATTGTCTTCCAGAATGTTGCCGCGGCCGCTGGACTTACGCGCTGGCATCACATGGCCGGCACGCCTGAAAAGCGCCTCATTCTGGAAGCCAAGGGCCCTGGCGTCTGTCTTTTGGACTATGACAATGACGGCTGGCTGGACATTTATCTGGTGAACGGCTCGACTTACGATGCGCTTGCGGGCAAAACCACTCCGCCTCACGCGGCTCTCTTTCACAACAACCACGATGGCACGTTCACCGACGTGACGGAAACGGCCGGCGTTGCCAATGACCGGTGGGGATATGGGTGCGCGGTTGGCGATTACGACAACGACGACTGGCCAGACCTGTATGTAACCAATTATGGGAAGAACCGCCTTTACCACAACAATCATGACGGAACCTTTACCGATGTCGCGGAAAAAGCCGGCGTCACAATCGGCACGTGGTCCACGGGCGCAACCTTCGGCGACTATGACGGGGACGGGCGGCTGGACCTTTTTGTTGACGGCTACGCTCGAATTGATTTATCCAACCCTCGAACCGGGTCGAAGGTGATCGGCGACCCTTCGTGTCAATACCGCGCGGTACCGGTGATGTGCGGCCCGCGCGGCCTGAAGGGCGAACAGGACCATCTCTTTCATAACAATGGAGACGGAAGCTTTACGGATGTCAGCAAAAAGCTGGGAGTGGACGATCCCAATGGATACTACGGCCTCGGGGCTCTGTTTGTGGACGTGAACGGGGATGGCAAGCCGGATCTGCTGGTGGCGAACGATTCCACTCCAAACTACTTGTATATGAACAAGGGAGATGGAACGTTCGAGGATCAGAGTTACGAAAGCGGATATGCGCTCAATGGCGATGGCCGCGAGGTCGCCAATATGGGCATTGCGGCAGGAGACTACGAGAACAACGGTCATCTTTCCGTGGTGAATACCACCTTTGCGGACGACAACAATGTTCTATTCCAGAATGACGGAAAGGGGTTTTTCACGGATGTCAGCTATCAGGCCGGCATAGCAGAGTCCTCCATCCCGTTTGTCGGTTTCGGCGACGGATTCCTCGACTACGACAATGACGGGTGGAAAGATTTGCTCATTGTGAATGGCCACGTCTATCCGCAGGTGGATCAGCACCCGGAGTGGGGAATGAGTTATGCCCAGCGCCCGCTGCTGTACCACAACCTGAAGAACGGCAAGTTTGAACTGGTTCCCGCCGTCGAGGGAACCGGACTTGCGGTTGTCAGCGTTGGCCGCGGTGCCGCATTTGGCGATATCTTCAACGACGGCAAGATCGACGTGGTCCTCAACAATATGGACGGCGTTCCGGTGCTGCTTCGCAACGTGAATCCTGACCACCACCAATGGGTTGAACTGAAGCTGATTGGGGGGCCCAAGAGCCCCCGCGACGCGGTCGGAGCAACGGTCTTTCTCAAAGCGGACGGCATTCGTCAGCGTGGAGATGTCCTGAGTGGCGGCAGCTATCTTTCTTCCAACGATATGCGGGTCCACTTCGGGCTGGGTGACGCCACCGATGCCGGGACCGCGGAGATTCACTGGCCCTCCAGCGCCAAAGAGACGGTGAAGCTACCCGCAGTGGACCGGATTTACACCATCACAGAGGGCCAGGGCATCACTAGCGCGCTGTGTGGCGGCAAGCCCTGTGCGATCGCGCCTTCGGCTTCAGCGACGCCGCCGGTCAAGGCGATCAAACCCTGAAACGGGCCAGAGCATATTCACGCCACTCGCTCAGCATGACTGCGGCTTTGGGTGGGTGAAGGCCGAATTGGCGAAGGCTACTCTGCGACGCTCAAAAAGGAATCGGGTGGTAGCCCAGCGAGATGGGCTACCACCCGAAAGTCACATTTCGAATGACCAATTCAGGAGACAAATTCAAGAGACATTCACAGAGTATCTGCAGGCGCCCGCCGTGTCTTGAGCCATTCGAGTGAGTTTGGAGTCCATCAATAGGTGGAGACTGGCGCCGGCTTTTCTTGCGATAGTCTGCTTTTGCTCCTGTGCAATCCCGCACCTGTCCAATTACTGACTGGCGACAATTAATCGAGAGTCATCAACCCACCGTAAACAGTGACTTCAGGCAGGGGTGAGAAACCATGACGAAACACAACGCGGAAAACGAGCGGATCAAGCGCAAATACTTCGCATTCCTGAAGGAAGCCAAGTGGCAAAGCGAGCCCACGGTGGACGCCGCCGCAAAGGCGCTGAGCCGGTTTGAAGAGTACACCCGGCATCGGAACTTTAAGGCGTTCCACTTTGAGCAGGCGGTAGCGTTCAAGCGGCATCTGGCCGAGCAAACAGGGCAGAGGTCCGGGGAGAAGCTGAGCAAGGCGACCTTGCACGCGACACTAACGCAGTTGAAGAGCTTCTTCTTCTGGCTGGCCGGGCAGCCGGGGTACAAGGCGCGCCTTCAGTATTCGGATGCCGAATACTTCAACTTGTCCGACAAGGACACGCGCATCGCAACAGCCCAGCGGGAGCGGAAAGCGCCGACGTTGGAGCAAGTAAAGCATGTGATTCAGAGGATGCCAGCCGGTAGCGAGACTGAATGCCGAAACCGCGCGCTGGTGGCTTTCACGCTGCTGACCGGCGCTCGGGATTCGGCCATCGCTTCCATGAAGCTGAAACATGTGGACCTGAAGGAAGGTTGCATCCAGCAGGATGCACGCGAAGTGAAGACGAAATTCAGCAAGACCTTTACGACCTATTTTTTTCCTGTGGGTGGTGGAATTCAGGAGATTGTGGCGGAATGGGTGCGATTTCTGCGGGAAGAGAAGCTGTGGGGCAATGATGATCCGCTGTTCCCGGCGACGCGGATCGCGCTGGGAACGACACGCCAGTTTGAAGCAGCGGGCTTGGAACGGCAGCACTGGAGCAGCGCCGGGCCTATCCGGACGATCTTCCGTAAGGCGTTTGAACTTGCGAGCCTGCCCTATTTCCATCCGCACAGCCTGAGAAAGACGCTGGCACGGCTTGACGAAGAGGTTTGCAGGTCTCCCGAAGATTTAAGGCATGGAGCCAAAACCTGGGGCATGAACAGGTCTTGACGACCTTCCTCAACTATGGCTCGGTGGCGGTGGAGAGGCAGGGAGCGATTATCCGAGGATTAGGCACGGCGCGGGCTTCAACTCAGCCTAACGCGGAGGAGATTGCGGACGCAGTGGCCAGAAAACTACAGGGTACGGGAACAAACACTCCGGTGGCATCGGCCTGAGCATTGGACGTTGATTTAGTTTTCCGGTTTGCGCGCAATCCGTCCGGAACCGCGCCGGGGCCTTGGAAAACGTTCGACAAGCCGACTTGAACGAAGCCGCTAGCGCGGCGGACGCTACGCGTGCGATACTTCCGACATCATGGCCTGCCACGGCATCCAGAATCGCTTTTCGCCTATATTTTCTATCTCTTTATTAATCTGTCTGTTGC
>CABEBX010000331.1_pt1 | contig 25519 bp, 24 predicted proteins | sample 3132671 | NCBI WGS metagenome assembly CABEBX01 (sample SAMEA5534346, study PRJEB31848) | metagenome | biome: tundra; feature: field; material: soil | place: USA | collected 2013-05 | depth 0.45 m
GAAGACGCGAACACCACCAAGGGCTCGGCAGGCGGCGGCGGACGCGCCGGATTGGAGCAGTTTGTAGGCTCCAAAAGCCCGGAGACCCTGGCGCGCGAAGCGGCGCGCGGGGCGATTCTGCAACTGGGTGCCGTGCCCGCTCCTGCCGGCGAGATGGAGGTCGTGCTCGGTCCCGGATGGCCGGGGATTCTGCTCCACGAGGCAGTGGGCCACGGCCTCGAGGCCGACTTCAACCGCAAAAAGACCTCCGCCTTTGCCGGGCTGATCGGCCAACAGGTAGCCAGCTCCAAGGTCACCGTGGTGGATAACGGCACTATCGCGGGCCGCAGAGGTTCGCTCAACGTGGACGACGAGGGCACAGCGACGCAGGAGACGGTGCTCATCGAGGGCGGCATCCTGCGCGGCTACCTCACCGACAAGCTCTCCGCGCGGCTAATGAACGCTGCGAATACAGGCAGTGGCCGCCGCGAGAGCTACCAATCCATCCCCATGCCGCGCATGACCAACACCTACATGCTGGCCGGCGACGACGCCCCCGAAGACATTCTGCGCAGCGTCAAGCGCGGCCTCTACGCGGTCAACTTCGGCGGCGGACAGGTGGACATCACCAACGGCAAGTTTGTCTTTTCCGCCTCCGAGGCTTACCTGATCGAAGACGGCAAGATCACCGCCCCGGTTCGCGATGCGACTTTGATCGGGAATGGCCCCGAAGCGCTGAAGCACGTCTCCATGGTGGGCCACGACCTGAAGCTCGACGAAGGCATCGGCACCTGCGGCAAAGACGGCCAGAGCGTCCCCGTAGGCGTGGGCATGCCGACGATCAAGCTGGACAGAATGACGGTGGGGGGAACGGGACGGTGATTTCGGAGTAAACGATGGCTCGAATGATTCAGGTAGAAGTCAGGAAATGGTCTGATATTGGTAAAGACCGAACTTTTGGATGGCTGCCTATCTCCGTGGAAGATGGGCTTCGCTTACGAGATGAGATATTTCGATGCCCCGAGTGTTTAGGCAAAGTAAAACTGATGTCGGCATCAGAGAATCCGCCAATGGCGGCTCATGGAGAGCACTTTCAACGGAATAGAGGGTGCAGTTTAGGCGATTGTTTTGACGGGGAAAAGCGTATTCATACCTCGCCGCTCAAGTGAATTCAGATTTAGCCTTTCACGCAGCAGCGTCAAGCCTGACCCTGACCTTGCGCCCCAGCGCTGAGGCGATATTGACCAGCGCATCAAGCGAAAAACGCGCAATCCGCCCCCGCAGCAAATCGTTGATCCTCGGCTGAGTCACGCCGCACCGCTTCGCTGCCTCGGCCTGAGTCCAGCCGTTCTGCTTGACAATCCCGGAGATTCTTTCCATGAGATCATAGCGCAGTTCCAGGTTTGCGGCCTCTGCCGGCGAATCGGCGATCGCGTCCCAGACATTGGCGAATACCTGTCTTTTCCCCTTCGTCATAGATACCCCCGCATAAGTTGTTTGAATCGCTTTTTGGCGATCTCCTTGTCCCTTCCTGAAGTCTCCTGCGTCTTCTTTTGAAATGCGTGCAGGACGTACACCTTATCAACAAGCCGTGCAGTATAGAGAACCCGGTATGTCCCCGAGTCAGCCCAGATTCGAATCTCCTCCACGCCCTTGCCTATATCCGGCATCGGCTTGAAATCTTCAGGCGGGATACCGTCCTGTACTCTTCTTAGCTGATAACCGGCGATCTGACGGGCGTCCCTGGGGAACTCGCTGAGCGCTTTCAGAGAATCGCCAAGAAACTCGATTCCCTTCATATAATGCATTATATCCAATTGAATATATATTGCAAACGCAAATTGCGGCTGCTCCGGCTCGCGTAACATAACCGGTATGAACCTCGAAGCGAATCTCGACGCGATTCAGGCTGCCATCCACGAGGCCGGCTTTGACGGCTGGCTGTTTTACGACCATCATCACCGTGACCCCATCGCCGGGCGCATTCTGGGCATGGACCCAAAGCTGCACGTCACGCGGCGTTGGTACTACTTTGTGCCCGCCACGGGCGAGCCGCGCAAACTGGTGCATCGCATCGAGCAGGCCAGGCTGGACGCGCTGCCCGGCGCGAAGGCGCTGTATTCAAGCTGGCAGGAGCTTGCCGCGGGCCTGGAAGCGCTGCTGGCCAATTCACGTACTGTGGCCATGCAGTACTCGCCCAACAACGCCATCATGTACGTCTCCATGGTCGATGCGGGCACGGTGGAGTTTCTGCGGAGCCTCGGCAAGCAGATTGTCAGCTCCGCCGACTTGGTGAGCCAGTTTGAGGCGGTGCTCAACGAGGAGCAGGTGGCCAGCCACAGCGTCGCGCAGCGTGCCATCGATGCGCTTCTGGCCGAGGGCTGGCGCGAGATTGGTCGCCGTCTGCGCCCGGGTGCTGGAAAGGCGGGCGCATACAGCGAGTTCGACCACGTGCAGTGGCTCTGCGAGGCCATGCGCCGCGAGGGGCTGGTCTGGGCCGACGGACCCAACGTCAGCGTTAATGCCAACTGCTCCGACTCGCACTATGAGCCGACCGCCGAATGCACTGCGCCCATCCGGGAAGGCGACTTTCTGCTCATCGACATCTGGGCGCGGCTGAACACGCCGGGCAGCGTCTACTACGACATTACCTGGACCGGGGTGGTGGGCCGCGAACCGGCGGAGCACGAACAGAAGGTCTTCGAGGTCGTCGTGAAAGCCCGCGACGCCGCTATCCGCGTGGTCGAGCAGGCCTTTACGGCGGGGCGGCCGATCTGCGGCTTCGAGGCTGACGATGCGGCCCGGGCGGTGATTCAGGCGGCGGGGTTCGGCGAATTCTTTACGCATCGGACTGGACATAATATCGGCCAGGAGGTGCATGGGGTGGGCGCAAATCTGGATAATCTGGAGACCCACGACGTGCGGCTGCTGTTGCCCAACACTTGCTTCTCCGTCGAGCCGGGCATCTACCTGCCGGAGTTCGGCGTGCGGAGCGAGATTGATATGCTCACCGCTCCCGGCAAGGCCTGGGTCACGGGACAAATCCAGCGGGAGCTGGTGCGGATATAGGGACTAGGGACATAGGGACCAGGGACTAGCCCCTGTTCCCTTACCGCTACCCCGGTGCGGTATAGTCAAAAAGGAATGGCAACTGAAGAAAACAAGAAGACTACGACGAAATCCGGCGCGCAAGAGGGGTTTGTCTACCTTCCCCTGATCGCGGGCTGGCTGGTGCCGGGCGGCGGGCATTTTCTGCTGCGCAAGTGGGGCCGCGGGGCGCTGCTGGCGGCGTCGATCCTGGGAATGTTCGCGCTGGGACTGGCCATGCAGGGCAAGGTGTACGCGAACGCACACGACATTCTGGACATTCTGGGGCTGGCGGGCGACCTGGGCAACGGCTTGCCGTATGTTATCAGCAGGTTTCTGGGCCTGGGCGATGTCCAGGTGCAGGTGACCACGGCAGATTATGGGACGCGCTTCATCGTGGTGGCCGGCCTGCTGAACGTGATTGCCGCCGTGGACGCACACAATTTGCGCACCGGGAGGAAATCCTGATGGGCAATCCGATTTTTCAGCCCTCTCACTTTGCGGCGGTTGTGTTGTTTGCTCTCTTCGCGTCCACGGTCTTCGGCATCACCCAGCGCGAGACACCGCGGAATATGCTCCGCTACGGAATTTATTGCTTTGTGCTCTTTATGGCGGCGGCGATTGCGCTGAGCTGGCTGATGTATTTTATTGCGCGATAGCTTTTCGCAACTTCCCGAATCTTTCAGGCATAGTTTCCGCGCTGCCAGACGGCAGCGTCGAAGCGGTGCGCGCAGTCGTAGCCTTCCGCACGGTAGAGGCCGATGGCGTCGGTGTTGGCTTCGGTAACGGTGAGGGAGATCTCGGTGACGCCCTGGCGCAGGAAGCAGGAGGCGACCAGGGTAAGCAACATGCGGGCCAGGCCTCGGCTGCGGCACTGGGGATGAACGCAAAGCTGGGTGATGTGGCCGCTCTGCGGGCTGACGCGCGAGCCCAGCACCAGGGCCACCAGCTCGCGGCTTGCGCGATCCAGGATCACGTGCGAGACCTGCGCGGAGAAAGCGCCGCAACCGGAGAAGCGGACGATGTTGTTGAGAAAGCGCATTGAGCCGTGGACTGAGCGGTACTGGTCGTTGACCACGCTGTCGGGATGGCCGTGGTAAGCCGCGGCGATGAGCCGCCCGGCGAGGTTCAGGTCCTCTTCGCGCCAGGGACGCAACTCCAGCCCGGCGGGCAGGCTAACGCGCGGCGCGGGATAGGAGCCTGCGAGCTGCCGCACCATAAAGAGGCGCCGGTGAATCTGGAAGCCCGCGTTGAGAAAGACGCCGGCGTGGGAGCCCGAGGGATGCAGCAGCAGTTGCGATTCCACGCGGTCCACCTGAGGAGAGTTCACCAGCAGCTCAGTGAGGTGCAGGAGCAGCGTTTCCTCAATTTCAAGGGCGGATCTGGCCTCTGCGTGGGAACCTGGCAACGCAAAAACGTCGCCGATGACCGCTTTGGTCTCCTCGTAGACGCAGAAGACATAACCGGTGACCTGGCCCGCTTCCAGGGCCGCGTAGCCGGGCAACATGTGGCTGTCAAGATATTGCATCAGCAGGTTGGCCGAGACATGGTAATCCCAATGCAGGCGCTGCTTCCACAGTTCACCTTCCGCCTCCAGCAAGGGGCGCAACACAGGCGCGGCAAAGTGCCGCAAGTCGAGGATTTCGAAAGAAACGCCTAATGCCATGCTTCTCCTGTGAAGACAGTGGTCAGTTTACTTGCTGCCCACCCTAAAGACCACCAGACCCTGCTCCGGCCAACTGAAGAGCAGCTCATAATGCCTGTCGCCCAGCAACTCTTCAAGCGCGGCCGTAGTGTGCAGATCCACGCCGTTCCGGCCGGTCACCTGCGCCACCAGCAGGTGCTGTTTATCCGGCACGCCTTTCACGGTATAGTTGACTACCTCTTGATTGCGATAGAAGGAGAGGCCAAACTCGATGTCGCGCCGAACGCGGAAAACCGCTACCGTATCGTCGCCGGAGGTGGAGGCGGCCAGCCGCTCAGCCAGCGGGCGCGCGGAGTATGTGCGATCCAGCAGGTGAATTACCCGCTTGGTCGCTCTAACCTCTGGAATACCTAAGACCGGACCGACGCCATAGAGATAAAAGACCAGAACAATCAGCACCGCGGAGGTAGCCAGGCGCAAGCGGGCCACGCCGAAACCCTTGACCACAACGATAATCAGCAGCGCTGCACCAAATGAGGCCAGCAGGGCCACGGTAAGCGCCGGCCAGGGCGGCATGATTCGGACGCATTCGCCGATACACTCGCGAATATAGGTAAATATCTGGGCGACTCCCCACTCAGGGCGATGCGGCATTTGCGGGCCGTGGACCACAAACCAGGGCATCAACAGCGCAACCATGGTCATCAGGCCGCAGAGCGACGCGTGGCTGACCAGCACCCAGAGGCGGACTCCCATTTGCCGCCGCCGGAAGAGAAAGTCCCCGGTGAGGATGGTGATGGGCGGAATGGAGGGCAGGATGTAGCCGGGCAGTTTGGACTGCGAAAAGGAGAAAAACACGATGGGAATCAGCGCCCAGAGAACGAGAAACTCCGGAAAAGCATCGCCGGGCTGGCCGGGGCACTGCTTGCACCGGTTGAAGTGGCGTGTCCGCCACTCGCAGACCGAGGTCCGGAGGCCGTCGATCATAGCCCGCACCGCAATCACCGTCCACGGCATCACGGCCAGCAGCACCACCACCAGGTAGTACCAGAAAGGCTGCTGGTGCTCATAGCGATCGGTGGCAAAGCGCTCCAGATTGTGTTGCAGGAAAAAAACACGGAAAAAGTCGGGATTCTGGTGCTGCACGGCGATGAACCAAGGCAGCACGATGGCGAAATAAAGCAGCACTCCCGGCCACCAGAAGGAACGGCGCAAGAGCGACCACTCGCGGCGCAGGAAGGCGAAGGCGGCCACAATCGCGATGGCCAGAACCGGCGCCACCGGCCCCTTGGCCAGTGTGGCCACGCCGGTGAAGAAGTAGATGTCAAAGAGCCAGAACTTGGAGTCGGTCTCGTACCATGCGTACCAGCCCAGCAGGCCTATGGCCAGGGGCGCCGCCATCTGCATATCGGTTGAGGCGCCGCGGGCAAAGCCAATGATGCCGGCGCAGGCCACCGTAATCAGCGCGGCGTCCAGATGGCCGCCAGGGCGGAATCGTCGCATATGCAGGTAGATGAGGGCCACCATGAGAAAGGCGAAGGTGGCCGAGGGCAGGCGCGCGGTCCAGTCATGCACGCCGAAGTCCTGGAAGACAAACATCGCCCGCCAGTAGTAGAGGGCCGGCTTCTCCAGCCAGGGCTTTCCATAGAGATAAGGGGTGACGCAGGCGCTCAGCTTGCTCTTCAGCGTGTGAGCCGAATCGAACCGGTCGAGCATCTCGTGGGCGATCTGCGCATAGCGGGGTTCATCGGTCCCCACCAAGCCCAGGCCGGCGCCGCCCACCAGGGGGGTCTGCCCATAAGTCAGAAAAAAGAGGACAAAAGCGAGAAAGACGGACGCCTCGCAGACGGTGGCCCAACGGGGCAGCCGTTCGCGCCAGCCTGGGGGCGAATCCGGAGCGGATGGTTCCTGAATAGTTTCCACTATCAGTGTTTCTCCAACGGGGCCTTGCTTGCCTCACACAGACCAGACTCTGAACAGGGCGGTTTTGGGGGGAACCGACCCGTCCGGACTCAGGTCCATATTCCTTGAAACGCAGAAATCGTGCTGCGTTTCGACAGGCTCAAGGCTAACAGATTCTGGCGGAATCGTGATGGGCTCATTGACCTTCCAGCCCGGCTTCCGGTTGTGGCGCGGCCGCCTTCTGCCGCTTGCGCTGCCGGTCCATCAACTCATCGATGCGCGCCTGGAAGCGTCCCGAGCGGTCGGCCAGAAAGCTGAGTTCGGGCACGTGGCGCACCCCCATCCGCTCCTTAAGTTCATAGCGAATATAGCCCTTAGCCGCCTCCAGGCCGGCCACCGTATCTTCTTCGGCCTTGGCAATATCCTTGACGGCGCTGTCGACGGCCACGTAGACCCGCGCCGACTTGCCGCCGGGATTCAACGCCACCTCGGTGACATAGCAGAGATTGATGCGCGGGTCCACCAGCTCGCCCTCGATGAGAACGCCGATCTCCTCGCGCAGCGTCTCCGCCACACGGTCCTGATGGTGCTTGCGCGCTCTGTGTTCCGGCATGAACCCCTCCTGGTACGGGCAGACCATTCAGCATAGCAGAGGCGCGCCGGAATGCCGGGTACTTTGTTTCAGCAAGTAGTGTCCTAATTTGAAATCCACAGGCTCAGCCTCCGATTGTGGCATTCACTGTGTACGAAGTGTTTTTGTATTACGGTTAATTCAACGGAGTTCTGGCTGGAGTTGACGATCCCAAAGACGATGAAAATCCAAATTAGGACACTATCGAAATCTCCGCTCCGCCGCAAGCATTTTGCAGAAAATTACGCTCCGTCGTCGCACAATAATCCTCAGAAGTCTTCCTTCAAACCATCGTCCCGGCACCTCCTCTTCGCCCCGTCTTCCAGCCGGAAGCGGTTAACAGAGGCCGAAACGCCCCGTAACTCCTTTGCCAGGTATATTTTGCAGGGAACTTCATTGTTTTCAATATTTTGCAGCGCAACCCTGCCTGTAAATTCAAGAAAACAAGGATTTTGCGTCCAAAGTATGGGTGGGGGTACCCGATGTTCCAGCTTTGTCGTCATATTAAGACCAACGGTAAACGATGCCAATCTCCGGCTTAATTTGGGTTGGTCGCGTGTCAAGGTCGGGGTCCCCAGCGAGCTATTGTTGCTCGTTGGGGTGGAGATCCGGGGTCCCCATCGAGCGATTTTTGCTCGTGGGGGTGGCTGACCACTGACCACTGATCACTATTCCCTGTTCCCTGTTCCCTGCACTTTCAACTCTCGATGTAGTCCCAGAAGGCATCGGCCAGCTCCGCGCCGTGTTCGAGGAGGATGCGCCGGGCGGCGCGCTCCACCTCTTCGATGAGCCCGTGCAGGTAGTCGCGGGAGCGGGAGATGGCCACAATACCGATGGTGGCCGATTGCCACGTCACCGCCTCGTCCAGCTCCGCCACCGAGACGTTGAAACCCTGGCGAATCTGGTCCTTGAGCGAGCGCACCACTTGCCGCCGGTCCTTGAGCGACTGGGCGTGTTCGATGCGGATTTCAAGCGTCAATTGGGCGACGGGCATGGCGTCACGGGATTACACCGCCAGTGTAAGGCCAATCCCCGCCACCGGGAGCATTTTTTCTTCGCGGCAGGCCCTAATCCGCAAATTGCGCCAACTGCGCTGGCGTGGGTTTGGGAGTGAACAGGCTGACCACGATCATGGCCGCGACAGCCACGGGAAGCGCCAGAAAGATGGCGTCGCGGTCGGCCAGGATGTGAGGAAAACAGTCCTTTACCGCCTGAATGTCCCAGACCAGGGTGACCACCGTTCCGGCGCCGATGGCCGACACCGCGCCCCAGGCCGTGACTCGTTTGGAGAAGAAGGCCGCCAGCACCACCGGGGTCAGCGACGCGGCGTAGACGGTATAGGCCCACAGCATGGTGTGAATCACGCTCGCGGCGTGGAGCGATTGGTAGAGCGCCCAGCAGCCCAGCAGCACCACGCAAAGCCGGGAGACAATCAGGACTCGCTTGTTCGATGCTCCCGGCGAGATATAGCGCGTGAAGACGTCATTGACCAGGTTGGTGGCCGGCGAAAACAGGTAATTGGAGGCCGCCGACATGACCTGGGCAAAGACCGCGCCCAGCAGCAGCGCGCCCATCAATGCGGGCAGGCCGTGGCGCGCCGTGTAGGGGATGATGGCGTGGGGATGGGCAGCCATCTCGAGCTTTCCGGCCGCGTCGTTGCCGATACGAACCAGGGCCGTGCCGAAGACGGCGATGCAGACAATCAGCGTCTCCAGCAGGATTGCGCCCAGAAACCATCCCACCACCGATAGGCGCGCGTCCCGCTGCGTTTTAGCCGAGAAGAACTTCTGATACATCACCTGGTTGCCCAGCAACAGCAGCATGGTGGGCACCAGGAATTCAAGGCCGCGAATGACGCCAAAGCCCACCGGCTGCAGCACATGGTCCGGGCTCATCCGGTAGTTGCCCAGCAATTGGAAGTATTCGGGCGGAAGCGCATGATGCAAGCCAACCCAGCCGCCCGCTTTGAAGTAGAGCATGGGAGCGGCAATGAGGCAGATGGTCGTGACCATTGAGCCGATCACCATGTCCATGTAGGCCACCGACGACATGCCGGCCAGTGCCGTGGTGAAGATGACGAAGGCGGCGATGATGTAGGTGCCCATCACCGGCGTGATCGTCTCGGGAAAGATCAGGTGCAGCACGTTGCCGCCGCCGGTGAACTGGTAGCTGGCGATTCCCACGTAGGCGAAGAGGATGGCTATGGTTCCCAGCACCCGCGCCGTCTGGTTGTAGCGGACCTCGAGCATGTCGGGAAGGGTGAATTGTGCGAATTTGCGCGCGCGGGGAGCGATGAAGTAGATGAGCAGCAGCGCCAGCCAGCCTCCGGCCGGCTGCCAGAGCGCTGCAAAGCCATTCGCGTAAGCGTTTGCCGCCCCGCCAAAGAGCGAACCGCCGCCGATCCACGAGCTGAGCAGCGTGAGCACCAGAACAATGGCCGGCAAGGATCGCCCGGCGACCAGGTAATCGGCCTTGGTTTTCACTTGGGTGGTGCGATAGAGCGAAACCGACAGCAGCGTAACGACGATGACGGCCAAAACAGCTACATAGAGATGAGACATCCGCGGAAACCCTCTCTCAAATCAGAGCATTGCCGCCAGTGTACCGGATGCGGGTGTTGCCCGGCGCTGCCGCACCGGCAAGATGTTATTTGACCCCCGTCCTGCAAGTTGGTAAACTGAATATGCGGGGTGGAGCAGCCCGGTAGCTCGTTGGGCTCATAACCCAAAGGTCGCTGGTTCAAATCCAGCCCCCGCAACCAAATCCCCGCCGAATTCCTCCCACCGAAATCCCTATTGAAAATCAATCTCAGGACATAGCTGTGCCTCAACCAGGTGATTCAATGCCTGTTGAGACGTTTGAGCCCCTGCCGCGCCAGGTCGGCGATGGCTTTGGCCAGAGGAGCTGAGTCGTTCAAAGACTGAGTCCGCTCCAGCCGGAGATTCAGTTTTTTGGCAAACTCGCGAAAAAAAATATCCACGTCGTAGAGAATTTCGACGTGATCGCAGAGAAAGCCGATGGGCTGTAGCAAGACCGTCTTTGCGCCCGAGGCGGCGATGGATTGAAGCGTCTCTTCAACCGTGGGGCCTAGCCACGGTCCTCCGCTGGCGCCCTGACTTTGGAATGCGAAAAACCACTGAGGAATCGCCGGCATTCGGGCGGCGACCAACTCCGCCGTGCGCCTGGCCTCCTCGGCGTAGGGATCGGCGGGCTGGCCTTCGGAGGCTTGAATAGTGCGGGTGGGAACGCTGTGCGCCGTGAACAGCACGGGAACCGGCGCGCCCACTTCCGCGCTGAGCTTGCTCCAAGCCGGACGGAGCCGCTCGGCGAATGCCTCAATCAGCAGCGGATGCTGCGCCCAGCTTTCGGTGAAGTCGATACGCATGCCGGAAGTCTCCACACCGCGGCGATAGAGGCCCACACTGGTTCGTGAGTTCTGCGGCGCAAGGCAGAGGACGGCTGTTTCCTCAATGCCGTTGCTGTTCATCTTCTGAATCGCATCGACTGTAAAGGGATGCCAGTTGCGCATTCCGACGTAGACGATAGCAGGCTGGCCGATAGCGGTTAACTCGGCCTCAACCATTCGCGCCTGCTGTAAGGTGATTTCAGTTAGCGGGCTGTGGCCGATGAGCGCATAGCGGCGCTGAATCTCCTCGACGACTTCTTGCGGCAGTGGCCGGCCGCCGGTCACGTTGCTGAGGTACTCGGGAATCTGCTCGACGGTCTCGGGCGTGCCATGAGCCAACAGAAGAACCGCCTGTTTAGCCATTTGCCTTCTCCGGATTCGCTTCAAGGCGGAACTCCTTGACCATGCGCACCACGGCCTGCACATTTTCGACCGGCGTAGTGGGAACGATGCCGTGGCCGAGGTTGAAGATGTGGCCGGGGCGGCCGTTGGCGGCGCGCAGAATTTCGTGGACGCGCTGCTCCAGAACTTCCTGCGGCGCAAAAAGCGTGATGGGGTCGAGGTTCCCTTGCACCGCATGAGTGTGACCCACGGCGCTCCAGCCTGCATCGAGGGGCTGACGCCAGTCCAGGCCGATGACATCGGCTCCGGTTGCGGCCATATCAGTGAGCAGGCCCGCGGTCTCCACGCCAAAATAGATCACCGGCACGCCCATCTGCTGGACTGAACGAATGAGGCGCTTCGAGGCCTCAAAGGCGTACGCGCGATAGTCCGTCAAACAGAGCGATCCGACCCAACTGTCGAAAATTTGAATCACATCCGCGCCGGCAGCTACCTGCAGGCGGCAATACTCTTCCAGAACCGTGACAATCTTGTCCAGCAGCAGCCGCCAAGCGTCGGGGTCTGAATACATCATCTGCTTGGTGTGGATGTAGTTCCTGGAGCCGCCGCCCTCGATCATGTAGCTGGCCAGGGTGTAGGGCGCTCCGCAAAAGCCGATGATACCGAGCCGATTGCGAAAGTGCGTGGCAACTTTTTCGATAGCCTTTGCCACGTAGGCCAGGTCGGCGGCACGGTCGGTGCGCAGGGCGCGCACATCGTCGGCGGTGCGGACCGGGTGATGCACCACCGGTCCCTCGCCCGCCTGAAACTCAAAGTCCAGGCCCATCGGCTCCAGCGGCAACAGCAGGTCGGCAAAGATGATGGCCGCGTCCACGCCCAGCTTTTCGGCTGCGGTGATGGTCACCTCGGCGGCCAGCTCCGGCTGCTTGCAGATTTCCACCAGCGTGTGGTGCTTGCGGACGTCGCGGTACTCCTGCATATAGCGGCCAGCCTGGCGCAGAAACCAGACTGGCGTGCGGTCAACAGGCTGGCGCAGACAGGCGCGGACAAAGCGGCTGCCGTCGGGAGTGGCTTCGGAGGAAGGACATGGGTTAGTTGGCTGCATACAGAGTCAATTTTACCGGGCTGGCGCGCTGGTACAATCTTTTTGACTATGGCAAATGCGAGTTTTGTAGAGTACGAGTTGTTCTGCCCAGTCTGCAATGTGAATTTCAACCAACTGGTCGTATTGCACAAGTTGCCCAAGAGCTTCAAGATCGATGGCTACCTGGCCGGGATGGTGGAAAGGCACGACCACGCGGCGTACCAGACGGCCAAGGCGCAGAGGGATAACGCCGCCTCCGTCGAGCAGAGCGAGAAGAAGGCGGAGTAGCTACGAAATCCACCCGCCGCATTGGCCCTTACGCTGCCATGCGCCGTCGACTTTTTCCAGAATGACCGTTCCGCCGTTGCCGCAGAGGCCGCCGCAGAAAAAACCGTAGGAGACAATGGCATGCGTGTGCGCCTTATCGAAGCGAATCTCGCTCACCGTGACCAGGCCGTGGGCAAAGCCGTTGCGAACCGCGTCTTCAATCGACCGGCCTTCGCCGATGGTTTTACCGGGGTCGTTGTCCGCCACGTCTTTCCTTCCCCGCTCCGGGTCCACGAGGCCGATTTTGTCCGAGCCCAACTGCGGGAGGTCGGCAGGCCGAAAGCGATGCACGACGCCGGGCACAACCGGCTCAAGGTCAAACTCTTTGCCGCAATCGCGTGCGTCAAAGGCGCCGCCGATGGGGAAAAGGGATGTCTGGATGGAAAGGTTGATCGCGCTCACTTCGTTTTCCATCCAGCCATGAAGAACCGTCCGGTAGACGGCAAGCTGCTCGGCGGTGAGCGGCTGGTCGCTGACCTTGGGCTTTGTCTCCGCAGACTCCTTCGTGGCGGACAGACTCGCAGAAAACAGCATCAGCGCCAGAAAACAGGACCCAACAGCCGCATACTTCCATCCAGATGCTAACTCCGCATCTTTTCTGTTCATCGCATTCCTCCCTGAGAACGAATCCGCAAGTATGTATCTCATTTGGACGCGGCGGCGGCGAATATCGCGCAACCAGACCCCTTAAGAAAATGACGAACTTACTTCGTCTCGACGTGGAGAATGCGAATCTCCGGGTAGGCGCCGTCCCAGTGGGGCGTCACTCCATCGATAATCAGGCGGAACTCCTTCTCGCCATTGGGGGCGAGCGGGGCTGCGGAGACCGGTTCCACATCAATATAGGGCTCACGCGTACGGATGAGCATGAGCGGCAGGGTCTCGTTCTGTGCCACTTCGTGGGCGTAGTCGCGGAAGAGCACCTGCACGGTGACGGCGGTTACGGTGCGGGAGCCCTGGTTGGCGATATGACCATCCACGTAGGTGATTTTGTCTCCGGCCAGGTTGCTGGATTCGCTCATTGCCAGGCGGGTCAGCGAGAGGCTGCCCGCATAGGGATCCAAGGGCGCGGAGATCGGGGTGACCGTAGGTTTGCCGCGGGCGTTTCCGTGTTCCAGGCCCAGGATCAACGCGGCGGAAGCCATCAGGACACCCGCCGCGGCCAAACCCAGCGGTAGCCAGTTGCGTGTTTCCTTCTCGGCGGAAGGGGCAAATCTGGAACCAATGCTCACGAGCGAAATTTTACACCCGTATGCGAAGAAGTTTCCCTGTTCCCCGTTTTTTGAGGAATAATATATGAGGCCGTTGTACTAGACGATAATTTTGTTGCATATGTGTGTTTTCGGCCAGGAGGAATGTATGTCCGACAACAATCCTCAGGATCAGACGCCAGTCTACTCATCCCAGGGCAACTTGGCGGCCAAAGAGTTCCTCAATATTGCACGCATCCACCACAGGGAGGCTAAACAACTGTTTGAAGGCGCACAACAGGCACAGGCAGAGGACCGGCAGGAAGAGGCCAGGTTGTTAACGGATCTGGCGATCGCGAGGCGGGAAAGAGCGGAGGAGTTCGAGAGAGTAGCCAAAGGAGAGGGCAGCGACCCGATTGTGACTGAAATACTGGATTACCAAGATGATATGTGCAAAAACTATACCCCCTATGCCCCCCCATATTCCGCACCAGAGAAAGAACTCCCCCAGAGTTGGATTGACGAGATGAAACCGCCCCCGTTAGGACCCATTGCTCGCGCCGTGGCCTGGATAGGGAGCTGGATAACGCCATAGGATCCATGCCTGGCAGAAAATAGGACACATGTTACCGAAGGAATATTTTTTCTAATGTTAGTCAGATGCTTTCCCATTCTTGACCGATAAAAAATCAGCGTCACATTTTATTCGGTTTTTGACATTGCCCCGCATCTTCCGGAAATATTCTGTGTCTAAGAATGCAAGCGTGAGAACCGGCCAAGTCCAGAATGCGTAACCCTTGCCGGAAGGCATTGAAAGGCAGGCCAGCGATGCAGACCTCTTCCCCAACCGCATCCATCTCCACGGCATTGCCCGCCGGCGAGCGAAAAAGCTCCCGGCAGACAGAGGATCTTGTGTACCAGGGTGTCACGATCGCTGCCATCCTGCTGGTGCTGGGAAGCCTGTGGATATTTTGAAGCCTGAATCCGGCTGTTGACGAGCGCGGCCGCGAGGCTATGAGCTAGATCCGGTGCGCGCTGCCCGGCGCATGGCCACGATTCCATAGAGACTGTATTGAAACTCTGCAATCTGTCCTGAAACGCTACAGATTCAACTACCTGTATCCTCATTTTTCGCTTAGATAGTATCGGAACAATACACCAGCCAGCTCGCACGCTTTATCCTGGCATGACCTCACCGCAGGTGACGTGGTCTGGCCGAAGGCCGTTAGCCCCACCTCGAGCGGTTGGCTCCACCGCAGGGGTTCAACCGAAGCTAGCGCGCTTGACGGTCTGACGGAAGTCTTCGCCTTCCATTTTGACGCGGACGCACATCTCCGCCAACCGCGACCTCATGCGGTCGCCGATACGGTCACCTAAGGTGTCCTCGTTTTTGGCGGGCTTGTTGCCCTTCTCATCGGCTTTGAAGCCGGCGCCGGCTGGCAGGTCGGGGTAGTTGGTGGTGATGATGGTGGTCTGCTTGTCGTTGTAACGGGTATTCAGAATCAGCGCCACCGTGTCCCATACCCACTCGTTGGGCTTTTGCGCGCCCAGGTCGTCCAGCACCAGCACTTCGGCGGCAAAGACCGGCTGGAGCAGTTCCAGCTCCGTGGTCTGCACCTGCGGGTTGTAGCTGTTCTGGATGCTTTTGAGCAGCTCACGGTAGTCGCAGAAGAGGCCGCGAACGCCGCGCTCAACCACCAGGCGGCGCAGCACGCCCACTGCCAGGTGGGTCTTGCCCACGCCAATGGAGCCGGTAAAAAGCAGTCCCTTGCCCGCGGTGTCCACCGGATAGGCCTCGACAAATTTGCGGGCGGTCAGGTGCGCGCGTTTCAGCGAGTCATCGGCCCCGCGAAAGGCCGTCTCGTAGCCGTCCAGGGTGTATTGCCGGTAGCGCTCGGGAATATGGGCTGCGGCCAGACGGCGCTCCTCGCGCTCCATCTCCTGGCACTCGCAGGCGCGCGAGACCCATTTACCCTGGTCGTTGACCACCCGCACCAGCCCGACTCCATCACAGATCGCACATACACTCATCTGGTTTCAAGCCTAGCGCAAAGGCCGCTGGTGTGCGACAGTGCGGTTCGGGTGCCTTATTGTGGAAAAGCGCGGTTGTGGAAAGCGTTTGGCCAGAGCCCGGCGCGATTGCCTACAATCGAAATCGCGCGGGAATCGTCGCTTCTGCCCCGCTGATCGATGGAGACTCGCCCATGAATAGAAGGTTTTTGCGCGTTGCTTTCGCCCTCCTTGCCGCTTTTGCCCCGCTGCCGGCGGTTACTCTGCCGGCACAGACCGCCGCCGCCGCGGAGGCCAAAGCTCCCTGCGTGCCCCCTGTGACCGCGCCGGTTTCCGACTGGCAAAAAGCGCGCGACGAGCAACTGAAGGAGGATTTCCCCTGGCTGGCGCGATTCAAGGAGGCCGATTTGGCCCTGGCGCCGCCGGCCAAGGGCGAGAACCGGGTGGTGTTCATGGGCGACTCGATTACCGAGGGCTGGCATTTTACGGGGCCGCAGGGCTCGTTCCTGGGCAAGCCGTACATCAACCGGGGCATCAGCGGGCAGACCACGCCGCAGATACTGGTGCGCTTCCGGCAGGATGTGATTGCGTTGAAGCCGAAGGTGGTGGTGATCCTGGCCGGGACCAACGATATAGCCGGCAATACCGGGCCGGAGACGCTGGAGCAGATTGAAGACAACCTAGCCTCGATGGCCGATCTAGCGACGGCAAATCGCATCCGCGTGGTGCTTTGCTCGATTCTGCCGGCCTTCGACTTCAACTGGAGGCCGGGAATGATACCGGCGCCAAAGATTCTGGCGATCAACGCCTGGATGAAGACCTACGCGGCCGAGAAGGGCTACGTTTACGTGGACTTCCACACGGCGATGAAGGACGAGCGGGACGGGCTGCCCTCGACGCTGAGCCGGGACGGGGTGCATCCGCTGCCTGCCGGTTACGCAATAATGGCGCCGCTGGTGGAGGCGGGGATAGAGAAAGCGCTGGCGCAGTAAGAGCCGGCAATTGCTAAACCGCCCCAATCCCCCTACAATAGAAATATTGCAGGAAAGGTCTGTCTTCAGCGATGCCCAAGGAAAAGATTCATCCCAACTACGCCGCGGTACATGTGAAGTGCGCCTGCGGAAACAACTTTGAGACCCGTTCGACCCACAAGGGCGACATACACGTGGAAATCTGCTCGGTTTGCCACCCGTTTTTTACCGGCAAGCAACGCCTGGTAGACACGGCAGGCCGCGTGGAGCGCTTCCGCCGCAAGTTTGCCAAGTCCGACGGAGCCAAGGAAGCAGCAGCAGCCAAGTAACCGCGTCCTGGCAACCGGAAGGTACGAAGTTGGGCCTCCGCCATGGCGGAGGCCCAACTTCGTTTTAGCATCCACATCCAGCCACTCGCTGCTGAAAACTCGAAGGTGTTATGGCCGGCAAAGGCTTTACCGTGAAAAAGAACTGGGACAACCCCAGGGAGCACGCCATGCCCGCCGAGGCGCGCGTGCCGGTCGAAGTGCGCCTGGGAACGGTGGTGGTAGCTCCGGCCACGGTACTGGCTCCCATGGCGGGGGTCACGGACACTGTCTTCCGCCGGTTCATTCGCCATGCGAGCTTGTTCTCGACAGACGCGGCTTTGCCGCCGAGCCTGGGAGCAACGGTCTCAGTGGGCAATGAGAGCGTTCCAATTGCGCCGGAAAGCATTGAGTCAAACATCACCAACACCCGCTCCGGCTGCGGGTTGCTGATGACCGAGTTCACCTCGGCCGACGGCTTGGCCCGGATGCGCGAGACCAAGCGCCAACGCTATCTGACCTTCTACGACGACGAGCACCCCATCGGCGCGCAACTCTTCGGGGCCAATCCGGAGACGCTGGCCGAGGCGGCGCGAATTGTAGAAGAGACCGGCTTCGACCTGGTGGATCTGAACCTGGGCTGTCCGGCCAAGCGTGTGGTCGGCTCCAACGGCGGCTCGGGCCTGCTGCGCGACCTGCCGCGGATTCTGGAGATTTTCAGGGCTGTGCGCAAGGCTGTGACAATTCCCTTCACTGTCAAATTTCGCATGGGCTGGAACGACAACGACATTGTTTGCCTGGAGCTGGCGCGGATGGCCGAGGCCGAGGGGCTGAACGGCGTTACCTTGCACGCCCGTACCCGCGAACAAGGCTACAGCGGCCAGGCGCGCTGGGAGTGGATTGCGCAGGTCAAGCAGGCAGTTAAAATTCCTGTCATCGGCAACGGCGACATTCATTCTCCCGAGGCCGCCGTCGCCATAGTGGCGCAAACCGGCTGTGACGCGGTGATGATCGGCCGGGCCGCGCCGTCGAACCCATGGATATTCCGCCAGATAGCGCAGTACACGGCCACCGGCACGTATGAGCAGCCCACGGTCGAGGACCGCTACCGCATGATCCGGGCTTATTTTCAAATGCTGCTGGATGAGGCAGAGACAACCAAGGATTTGCCCAAGGCCGCGCGGCTGGGCGAGACCTCCGGCAAAATGAAGCAGTTTGCCACCTGGTTTACCCACGGCGTGGTAGGCGGGGCCAAACTGAGGGCGGCCATTTACCAGGCGCGGACCGGGGCCGAGGTGCTCTCCCAGGTGGACGCGTTCTTCACGGCTCAACTCGCGAGTGGCACGGAGCCAGTCGCGGCGCCGGAAGACATTGCGGCGGCAGGCTTTCCCGAAGGAATAACTGTCTGCGATTAAAAGCGCTCGACGGCCAGCGCCACGGCGTTGCCGCCGCCCAGACACAGTGCTGCTATCCCCCTGCTCTTGCCGAGCCGCTTCATCGCGTAGAGCAGCGTGACCAGCACGCGCGCGCCGCTGGCCCCGATGGGGTGGCCGATAGCCACAGCGCCGCCCTGCACGTTGACCTTTGCCGGGTCCAGGCCCAGTTCGCGATTGACGGCCAGCGCCTGCACGCTGAAGGCCTCGTTCAGCTCAAACAAATCCACGCTTTCCAGCGGCCAACCGGCCTTTGCCGCCACTTTCCGCACGGCTTCGATGGGCGCCAGGCCAAACCATTCCGGTTCGCCGCCACTGGTGGCCTGGGCGCGAATCACGGCCAGCGGCGCGAGGCCCAGCTCCCGAGCCCGCTCGGCGCTAGTGACCACCAGGGCCGCGGCGCCGTCGCTCACGCCGGGAGAGTTGCCCGCGGTCACCGTACCGCCTTCCTGAAAGGCCGGCTTGAGCCGGGACAGGATTTCGACGGTAGTCTCGGGGCGGACCGGCTCGTCAACAGCGAATATCGATGGGGCAGCGCCTTTTTTGGCTGCCGGAATCTCGACGAGGAGAATCTCGTCCCGAAAGAAACCCTGTGCGGTGGCCGAGGCGGCGCGGCGGTGCGACTCAACCGCAAAGGCGTCTTGTTCTTCCCGGCTGATGCCGTAACGGGCCGCGATCATCTCCCCCCCCACGCCCATGTGGAAGTTGTTATAAACCTCCCAGAGGCCGTCCTGGATCATGGCATCCACCAACGCGCCATTGCCCATGCGATAGCCGGACCTGGCCTGGGGCAGCAGGTAGGGCGCGTTGGTCATCGACTCCATGCCGCCGGCAACGACCATCCCGGCGTTTTCCGTCTGGATGGCCTGCGCGGCCAAGGCCACAGACTTCAGGCTTGAGCCGCAGACCTTGTTGATAGTGAGCGCGGCGACCTGGTTCGATAATCCGCCGTAGAGCGCCGCCTGACGCGCGGGGTTCTGTCCCAGGCCAGCCTGCAGGACGCAGCCCATGATGCACTCGTCGACTTGTGCGGATTCGACACGGGCACGGCGCACCGCTTCGCGCACCACCAGCGCTCCCAGCTGCGGAGCGGAAAAGCTCTGCAGCGATCCCTGAAACCGGCCCACCGGGATACGCGCCGCTGAAACGATGACAACTTCCTTCATGTTGAGCTCTCCTGGACAGGAATCCGTAGGCGCGACCGCGCGCAAAGATGCGATGGACCTCGGCGGTGCAGTCGGTTACTAGTGCCGCAAGGCGAAGTAGGCCATCACACAGAAAGCGGCGAAAGCCATTACGAATACCGTCAGAACCACCCAGAGTACGGTGTGGTGGCTGATAGGTGCAGGGTGAGACGGGGGGGATGAGAAGCAGTTTTTGGATGCCCCACCACGCGCGCCATTTCAATGCCGATGTTGTCGTTACCGCCTGCCGTGAGAGCCATTTCGAGCAGACCATGGGCGGAAGATTCCAGCGTCCGGCCGGGGGCATCCACCACCCTCTCTATATCCAGCTCGGAGACGAATCCCCATAGGCCATCGGAACAAAGTAGCAGCGTATCGCCGATAGCCAGAGGGTGCTGCTCAATGTCGATCTCCACCTCAGGTTGATGGCCCAGGCTGCGCGTCAACACCGAGGCGTCAGGATGGTTCTTAGCTTCTTCCGGCGTAATCAGATTGTGGCTGAGCATTACCTGCACGGCGGAGTGATCGGTGGTGAGGCGGTGCAGGCGGCCGGCACTCACCAGGTAAGCGCGGCTGTCGCCGATGTGTCCTATCCAGGCGCAGGTTCCGGAGGCTTGCTGCTGCACCACGGCCACCACCACCGTAGAGCCCATGTGGTGGTTGGGCGAGCCGGGCACGCCGGCCGCCGCTATGATCTTTTCATTGGCCCGCGCCGCGGCGCCGCGGATGGCGTTGTCGACCGGATAATCTTTGGGCAGGGCAGCCAAGTACGCGTAGAAATTCTCCACCACCATCCGTGATGCAATGGCGCCTCCGGCATATCCGCCGATGCCGTCGGCGACCATCAGCAGGTCGCCCATCGCGATGCGCACATGGAAGACGGAGTCCTGATTCTCTTCGCGCAGGATTCCGCGGTCGCATTCCTCAGCGAACAGAATAATTGGCTGCGCAGAGACCGGTATCTCGTTCATACCTGAACCTCACTGACAGAACCCGCGCGTAACAAATCAGCGCAAATCCGTGCAGAAACCACGCAAGCCACCTGTGAAAAACCTTCCACTTCTCCAAGGAAAAGTTTGCCGCAGTTGGCTGGCCTGGTTCATGCATGACTGCGCACGCCAGATCTCGCGGATCCTAGCCCGGCTAGCGCTCGGCTTCTATCAACGTATTGCTATGCCGCCAGCCGACTTGGCTCTATCTGGGGGGAGGAAAAGAATTGCAAAGAGCTAACCCAATGTAACATAGAAACTTCCATTCTGTGCAGGGGGAAATAACTGACGGGGAAAGGAATCCGCGTCCATCTTTATCCCGTTTCGGTGGTTATTTTTCGGCTCGGCACACGGCAGCCCATCCTTCATCAGCTGGTTAAGTTCATATATCGGCTCGCTGGCCCCGTGCGATAGTCTTGAATACGTACCTACTGCCCTTCCCTGCGCCGGTGAACCTCTTGATTGTTGAAATTGAAAACCTGACCAAGATCTACGATTCCAAGCTCCGCGTGGTGGCTCTCGATGGCATCGACCTGGAGCTGAAGCAGGGCGAGATCTTCGGCCTGCTGGGTCCCAACGGCGCCGGCAAAACGACCACTATCTCCATCGCCACCACCCGCACGCTGCCCACCAGCGGCCGGGTTCGCATCGCGGGGATCGACGTCGTTCTGCATCCGGCCCACGCGCGGCGGCTCATCGGCGTGGTGCCGCAGTTCAACACGCTGGACCGCTCCCTGACCGTCTACGAGAATCTCTACTTCCACTGCCGTTACTTCGGCTTTTCGCACTCGCACGCCAAGGCGCGGTCGCTGGAGTTGCTCAGCCAGTTCATGCTCTCCGAGCGCAAGAGCGTCTATCCGTCGCAGCTCTCCGGCGGCCTGGCGCAGCGGGTGCAGATTGCCCGCGCCATCGCCCACCACCCCACCGTCCTCTTCCTCGACGAGCCCTCCGCCGGCCTCGACCCGCAGAGCCGCATGGCCATGTGGTCGGCCGTGCAGGAGTTGCACAAGGAAGGCATTACCGTCCTGCTGACCACGCACTACATGGAAGAAGCCGACTCGCTCAGCGACCGGCTGGCCATCATCGACCACGGCCGTGTGCTGGCCCTCGGCTCGCCAGAGAAGCTCAAGTCCACCCTCGGCGCGCACACCATCTTCGACCTGAAACTCAAATCGCATGAGGGCGTGGAGCTGCTGGTGGCCCGCCTCAACCTGCGTTCCGACGTGACCAGTGCCGAGATCACCGCTGAGGGTCTGCGGGTCATCGCCGCCAGCTCTGACGGTCTGCTCCCCGATCTGGTTCAGGCCGCCGCCGCCCATGGTCTGCGAGACCTGCAGATCACCGAGCCGAGCCTGGAAACCGTCTTCATCGAACTCACCGGGAGGGACCTGCGTGAATAATATCGATCTTTCTCCCGCTATCTTCCTCAAGTCCTTCCTCGGCCTCTTTCTGCGCGACCTGCGCGTGCTGACCCGCGAGTTTCTGCCCTTCATCCTGCGCGTGGGAATGCAGCCGCTGCTGTTTCTCTTCGTCTTCACCTTCATCCTGCCGCGCATGGGCAGCGGCAATCCCATGGCCGTCGGCGGTGGCGCGGACTTCGGCACCATCCTGCTGCCGGGTTTGATGGCCGTGGCCATCATGTTCTCCGGAATCGCCGCCGTGGCGCTGCCGCTCTCCAGCGAGTTCGGCATCACCCGCGAGATCGACGACCGCGTCATGTGCCCGCTGCCCCTGTGGGCCGTGGCTCTGGAAAAGGTCTGCTTCAGCGCCATGCAGAGCATCATCGCCGCCCTGCTGGTTATTCCCATGGCCTGGTACGTTCCCGCCTCTCCGGTCCGCGCCGACATTCACAACTGGTTCCTCTTTGCATTGGTGCTCGTGCTGGCCAGCCTGCTGGCCGGCTCGCTGGGCTTGGTCATAGGCTCCACGGTCAATCCCCGGCAAATCGGCCTGGTCTTCTCCATCATCGTTGTACCCATCACTTTTTTGGGTTGCGTCTACTACCCCTGGGCCTGGCTTTACAAGATTCCATGGCTGCAGTATGGAGTTCTCTTCAACCCCATCGTCTACATGAGCGAAGGCCTGCGCGCTGCCGTCACCCCCGGCATCGCCCACATGCCCTGGTGGGCGATTCTCGTGGCGCTCGTCTTCTTCACCACCGCGCTGGGCCGCTGGGGCCTCAAGGGGTTTCTGGGAAGAGTGCTGTCGTAGGTTGAAGGTTTCTAATACACAGAGCGCTGTCTTCGCTTAGAGTGGCTAGAGGCTTGCTTCACTTTTCCCCTGGGTAAAGTCGATAGAATAGAAGATTGATCCAGGGATTGTGCCCATGAAGCTGTTTACCAGGTGTTTTCCGCTGCTTTTGGCTCCGGCGCTGCTTATGCTAGCCGGTTGCGGAAACAGCATGGTCACGGCAACTTCAGCAAATTCAGTCTTTTCCGTCTCTCCCCGCACCGGCGCTATCGACACCAACTGCACCGGCTGCAACGCTGCCAATGCGCAGGGCGGCTCGGTTCACCAGTTTACAGCCACGCTGGCCGGAGGCGGCCCAGCCGAGGTCGTCTGGTCGGTTGCCGGCGGGGACGCGATAGCCGGGCCGGGAAGCATCAACCAGAGCGGCCAGTACACGCCGTCCGGCTACCTGACAGCCGACCACGCCGAGGTGGTGGTCACCGCGACCCTGGCCGCAAACCCCAGCCTCCGGGCCTACTCCGTGCTAACCGTGACGCCGGGATTCCTGCAACCGCTTTCGCCAGAAAATGCGGCGCTGGGCGCCAATGGAACGGTTACAGTCACCGGCGTCCTGGCCGAGGCGGGCGGCTCCGCAGGCATCCACTTCGAGCTGGCTGGCTCGCCAACCGGCCAATCTGGCGGACAGGGTTCGCTGGGCGCGGTCAGTTGCCAGCGCGATAGCCAGAGCTTCACTTCCTGCACAGTCACCTATTCGGCGCCATCTTCGGTGCAGTCTACCGGCACAACCTATGTGGTGGCCACGGTGGGCGGAGCTTCGTTGGGGCTTGGATCCAGAACGGCAGCCGTGGTGCTGGTGAACTCGGCCGGAGTGACCAGCAACCCCGCCACCCACCAGTCCCAGCCGCTTGCGACGGTTCTGCTGGGCAGCTCGGGCGGCAACAACACGGACTACGACACCCGCGGCAACCAGATTGTGGACTGCTGCAGCGGCACGCTGGGCGCGCTCATTGAGGACGCCGGCAGGCGGCCATACATCTTGAGCAACAATCACGTGCTGGCCAAAAGCGACCACGCCGCCGTGGGCGACACGATCATCCAGCCAGGGCTGATCGACAACAACTGCTCGCCGCTGGAAGACGGCCCCGGTGTTCAGCCGGTTGCGTCTCTTACCAGCTGGCTGCCGCTCCGCTCGAAGCAGACCAACGTGGACGCTGCGATTGCGCAAGTCACCTCGCGCGCCGTGGACCCCGGTGGCAACATTCTGGAATTGGGCGGTCGTCAGGCCGACGGCACTCTCGCTGCCGCCCCTCCCGGAATCAGTTCGACCGGCGGTCGTGGCGAGGCCGCAACTCTCGATTTACAAGTAGCGAAGAGCGGCCGGACGACAGGGCTAACCTGCGGCGGCATCTCAGCCATCGATCTCGATGTGACGGTGGATTATTACCTGGACTGCGCGGAGACCCGGCCCTATCTGACCAAGACCTTCACCCATCAACTGGGGCTGAGCGGCAACCAGTTCAGCGACGCGGGTGACTCGGGCGCGCTGGTGGTGGATGCGGCAAATGCCGAGCCGGTGGGCCTTTACTTTGCGGGCGGAACGGACACTTCGGGAGTCAACCAGGGTGTGGCTAATCCGGCGGCAGAGGTACTCGCTGAGTTAGGAGCGCAGTTTGGTGGGAGTTATACCTTTGTGGGCGCGGCCGACCATGCGGTCAGTTGCCTGAACTACGGAGACAATACTATCCCCTCAGCGCAGGGCCGCACGCTCAGCGATGCGGAGACGGCGCGCGCCCAGCAGGCCCTCGGACAGGCTCGGATGCTGGTGGGTTCGGCAGCAGGAATTTTAGGTGTGGCCACCGGCAAGAGCAGCGACCATTCCGGCGAGGCCGCGGTCATTCTCTACACCGACGAGAGCAGAACGGTGAACGTGCCTTCCACGGTGGACGGCGTGCGCACCGTCGCGATTCCCACCACGGCCCGCGCGGTGACTTACGGCTCGGTACCACAAACTCCATTCGAGACCAGCGTTCCATCGCTCAGCGCGGCGGCGCGGGCGCAAGCAGTGGCCGTCAAGAAACAAGTAGCCGCCAATCTGATGCGGCAGAACGCGGCGTTTTTCGGCGTGGGCGTAGGCCAGAGCCTGGACAATCCGCGCGAGGCGGCGCTGGTCATTTATGTGGACCGCAATCGCCTTCCCGCCCAACTGCCCGCGACCGTCGACGGTCTGCGCGTTCGTTATGTAGTTATGGACCGGCTGCATGTCACCCGCTCCTATGCGACAGCGACGCCGTCGAGGCTTCACTGTATGGCCCATAGGCCGGCGCACTTCGATTTGCTCGATGCGAACAAGCTGCGTCACCTGAAGCAGAACTGAACCAACAGCCAGCCTTCACTTGGCCGTGAGCGCGGCTGCAATCTGCTGGCCGTGGAACCGGCCGTTCTCGATAAATATTTCGTTGGTGCGAGAGCCGGCTACGATGACCCCAGCGAGATAGATGCCGGGAACGTTGCTTTCCAGCGTCTCGGGGTTACAGACGGGTCGGCGTTCCTCTCCTTGAAAACAAATTCCCATAGACTCCAGGAACTGGAAGTCGGGGTGATAGCCGGTCATGGCGAAAACGAAGTCGTTTTTGAGAGTTTTCCCGCCCTGGGGCGTTTCGATGACGACGGTGTCCGGCGTGATTTCGACCAGTTGGGAGCTGAAGTAGGCATCAATTTGCGCATCCTGGATGCGATTTTCGATGTCCGGTTTGATCCAGTACTTCACGTGCGGCTGAATCTCCGGCCCGCGATGGACCAGCGTGACCCGCGCACCGCCGCGCCACAACTCGAGCGCGGCAATAG
>CABEBX010000344.1_pt1 | contig 25054 bp, 17 predicted proteins | sample 3132671 | NCBI WGS metagenome assembly CABEBX01 (sample SAMEA5534346, study PRJEB31848) | metagenome | biome: tundra; feature: field; material: soil | place: USA | collected 2013-05 | depth 0.45 m
CGGATGCGGGTCCTGGGGTCCATCTCCCAGCCCAGGCGCGTCATGTAGCGCGTGGCGCGAATCAGCAGGGATGGCTCTTCAAGGAAACCGTAGTTGGAGACCAGGCGCAGCATTCTGGACTCGATGTCCGCAGCGCCGTTCATGGGGTCCATCAGCAGCCCAAACGAGCCCTCATTGAGGGAGATAGCCATGGCGTTGACGGTAAAGTCGCGGCGGCGGAGGTCCTCCTGGATGGAAGCAGGGAGATAGACAATCTTACCGGGCTTGGGAATCTCAACACGGTGCGCACTGACCAGATCGACACGAACCGTGCCGGGGAAACAGAGGTAAAGAGCGCGGGAGTCATCGTCTTCGCCCCACACCTTTGCGCCTAGTTTAATCATTGTTTTCTTGAACTTGAGCGCATTTCCATGCAATGTCACTTCAAGATCGCGGACGGCATGGCCGCTGGTGAGGTCGCGCACCGCGTCCCCGGTAAGAAATAGAATTGTGCCTGCTTCGCGGGCAGCCTCACGCACTTGGCGCAGGGCGCTCTGCTGGTCAGCCGAGAGCCGGTTTTCCAGAAGATAAATGTAGTCGGGCATTCCGTTTCCTGCTTCCGCTCTGATTTCCTTTGCCAAGTACCTGATGCGGTTACGCTTACAGCAGGCCCCGGCATGGGTTGCAAAGCAGTACCTTAACACAAGTCAGTCCAGTTTGCTATGCCCTAGTGCACTGAATTTGCTGCTTTTCCCTTCCCGGCCCTGCCACGCCATGCGACAATCCAAAGCGATGGCCTCTCAGCGCAAACCAGTTATCGTACGCAAGTTCAGTCGCGACTGGTGCGCCGGCTATGCGGGGGTCAGCTTTGGGCAGGACGCGGCCGAGTTGGAGATTCTGGACCTGGGCGGCAAGGTTCTGCGCATCGGCTGGGATCATGTGAAGTGGGTCTGCTACGTGCGCGATTTCCCGGCAGGCGAAACCGCCAATCCGGAGCGGCTGCTGCACAAGCGCTTCTCCATCCGCCCGCGGGCTCCCGGCCTGTGGTTGCGTATGACCCTGACCGACGGTGAGGAGTTGGAGGGTCTGGCGGCCAACGACCGCTCGCTGGTGGAGGGCGCCGGACTGCTGCTTACGCCTCCGGATACGCGCTCGAATACACAGAGGATCTACGTGCCGCGACAGGCGATAAAGACTCTTGAAGTGGTGGGCCAGATTGGCGCCACAGGCCGCAAGCGGGCAGAGGCCGCCGGCCGGGCGACGGAACAGCCAGAGCTGTTTCCGCAGGAGCCAACTGGAGAGTAGGCGAGCCCGGTTTTGCATATTTCAAGAAGGTGCACAGCCTCTGCCGCTGTCATTCCGGTACAATTCTTGCCATGAAGCTAGGAGAATTGGCAAAGAAGCTGAATGCTGAGTTGCGCGGCGACGCGGAGTTGGAAGTCACTGGCGTGAAAGGAATTGAGGAGGCGGGGCCGACGGAGATTACCTTCGTGGCCAATCCCAAATACGGGGGCTTGGCGCGCACCACAAAAGCGGCCGCGGTGCTGGTGGAGCCGGAGTTTCCGGAGATTGAAACGGCCACTCTTAGGATCAAAAACCCCTACCACGCCTTTTCGCGTACTCTGGGCTTCTTCTATCAGCCGCCGGCTTACGCGCCAGGAATCCATCCAACTGCGGTGATCGACCCGACGGCGGTGATCGGCGAGGGAGCGCACATCGGCACTTACGTGGTGATTGGACCGAGAGTGAAGCTGGGCGAGCACGCTACCCTTCTGCCCCACGTGGTGCTTTATCCGGGCGTCGAGGCGGGCAGCCATTTCTTTGCTCATGCGCACGCCGTAGTGCGGGAGAATTGTATTCTCGGCGACCACGTGACGCTGGAAAACGGCGTCATCATCGGCGCCGATGGCTTCGGATTCGCCAAAAACGAGCAAGGCCACTGGGAAAAGATTCCGCAGTCGGGACCGGTGCGGCTGGGCAGCCGGGTTGACGTGCAGGCCAACGCCTGCATTGATCGGGCGACGGTGGGCGAAACGCGCGTCGGCGACGGGACCAAGGTTGATAATTTAGTCCAGATCGGACACGGTTCGCACGTGGGCGAGAACACGCTGCTGTGCGGACAGGTGGGGCTGGCCGGCTCGTCGGAGGTGGGCAACAACGTCATTCTGGCCGGGCAGGCAGCGGTGGCCGGCCACTGCATGGTGGGCGACGGGGTGATTCTGACCGCGCAGAGCGGCATCTCGCACGATATTCCGGCGGGCAAGGTCATCTCCGGCTCACCGGGCTTCGACAACCGCGTATGGCTGCGGGCGGTCACCATCTTCCAGCGGCTGCCGGAACTGCTGAAGCGGCTGGATCGTGTGGAAAAGAAACTGGCGGCTCAGGCCCCGACGGAAGGCGATGGAAGCAAGGAATGAAGATTCATCCCGGTATTCTGGCAGTCGTTACGGTGGCGGCGCTCTTTGTGGCGACTGGGTGCCACTCCTATCACGTTGAAACCACCGTCGAGAATCATACTGGAGGACCGATTCGACTGCTGGAGATCGAATACCCGAGCGCCAGCTTTGGGGTCAACAACATGGCGGCGGGCGAGGAGTACCACTATCGCATCCAGTTACGCGGCAGCGGATTACTCAAAGTGCAATACACGGGAAGTGACGGGCGGAAGACCCAAGTGGAAGGGCCAATGCTGCTTGAGCGTCAAGAGGGCCGGATCGAGATTGTTTTGCTGCCCGGAGGAAAAGCCGAGTTTCATCCCGATCTGACGGACGCCTTATTCAGGAAATAGAATTTCTAGTCTGCATAGATACCGTTAAAGCTGTAGGGAAAAGAGGCCCTCTTCTCAACCTTGAATCCAGAGGTTAGCTCTACTTTAAAGTCATAGAAATCAACAGCAAAAAAGACTCCCTTCGGCTATTCCCTACCCGAATTTTACCGATAAGCAAGATAAGAGGACGAAGATGCACGGGAGTGCTGCATCCAGCGCAGAACGGTGCCATGTTCCGTGGTTGCGGAAGCACGGGTATGCCGTGCGCCTGGCGGGATGCTTCCTCTCCGTCATGACGGTGAGCATGATCGTGTCCGTGACCGAGGAGTGGAGACCCGAGGCAAACCTGGCGTGGGTCGCCAACGGGCTATTGCTATCCTACCTGCTGCTGGCGCCACGCCGCCGTTGGCCTGCTTACCTGATCGCCGGCTTTCTGGCTCTCTCGGTTCGCATCCTGCTCGTTCCCACAGCATGGAATACCTACCTGGCCTTTAACCTATTGAATATGATCGAAGTGGCGACCGGCGCCCTTCTGTTACGGCGGCGCTCGTCTGATCTCCCTCGCTTCACAGACCCCATCTACCTCCTCCGTTTCGTCGTCTTTGCAGTCCTGGCGGGACCGATCGTGTCAGAAACCATTCTTGTGCTGATCAACCGCATTTGGCAGGTCACGTCTCCACAACATCCCTTTCTGATCTGGATAGGTTCCGACATCCTGGGCATCGCCATGAGCACCCCGGCCTTTGTGGCCATTTTCCAGAGCCGCTTGAGAAATTCCGTAGACTGGCGGCGTCATTGGTTCTACCCGGTTCTTCTGCTGGGGGTGGCTTTCGCTGCTTTCGCGCAAAACACGGTTCCGTTGGTTTACCTCATCTATCCGCTGCTGGTACTGGTCCTGATCCACCTTAGGCTGGGATACGCGTCGCTGTGCACGCTCCTATTCGCCGCCATCTCAGGCTGGTTGACCATCCGTGGCTTAGGCCCATTCGCTGAAGCGGGGCATTCCAATTCGGCTCTGCCCAGTTTGCCTTTGCAGGCCGCAGTGGCGTCCGCGATGCTCATGATTTATACGGTGTCGGTGGTCCTGGAGCGTCAGAAGGCCACCGAGCGCAAGCTTCAGGAGATCGTTTCCCTGCACCGGCTGGTGACCGATAATTCCCGCGATTTAATCATCGTCGCCGACTTCGACGGGGAGCGGTCCTACGTTTCCTCGGCCGTGCAGAGCATGTTCGGATGGAATCCGGAAGAAGTTACGGCTCACACCGCTCTCCAACTGGTACATCCCGAGGATCTTTATAAAGCCGAGGCAGCGATGCGCGAGCTTCAATCCGGCAGCGAGGACGCCCTGGTTGAGTGCCGCGTCCGGAAGGCCAACGGAGAGTATCTCTGGGTGGAAGCCTCCCTGCGGCTGATACGCGATCCGGGCACGGGCCTGCCTTCAGGAATCCTGAATATGGTCCGCGACATCAGCGAGCGCAAACGCTCTGAGCAGCGGCTTCGGGAGGCTTACCGCGCCATGGAGACAATGTCCTTGACGGATGTGCTTACCGGACTGGCGAACCGGCGGCGTTTTGACCAGTACCTGGCTACCGAGTGGCGCTGCAGCATGCGCGATAATAAGCCGCTCTCCCTGCTCATGCTCGACGTGGACTTGTTCAAGGCCTACAACGACACCTATGGGCACCAGCACGGCGACAATTGCCTCAAGCAGATCGTCGAGGCTTGCATGGATGTGGTCTCGCGGCCCGGAGACCTAGTGGCGCGCTTCGGAGGAGAGGAGTTTGTGGTTGCCTTGCCGAATACGGAGAGCGAGGGCGCCCTGCAGGTTGCCAATGAGATATGCAAACGCTGCGCAGCCGCAGATTGCCGCATACCGGCAGCCCATTTGGAATCATCACTATTTCCATCGGCTGCGCCACGCTGATTCCCCAGGCCGGCATGCACGCCCCGGACCTGATTGCAATGGCCGACCACGCGCTCTACACCGCCAAGCATAACGGAAGGAACCAGGTTTGTTTGAGTAGCGCGCTGGAAAGACGCGAGGAACAACAGGTCTCATAAGAGTAAAACGGGCCGGTGAGCGACTTCCATGAGGAGTCGCACACCAGCCCGGTGGATGAAACCAACAAAATGCAGTCCTAGCGCACCATGCCCTTGAAGAGCGGGGATTGCAAGAGGCTGCTGAACTGCGCATCGGAGGTGGCGAAGTGGATCGCCAGGCGCCCGGAGTCGGAGGAGATGGAGGTGGCGCTCAACGCCTGTTTCTCGGCATCCGAGCCGCTCATCTTGCGCACCATCAAGGCAGCCGTCAGGAGCGAAGAGAGCGTGGCCGCCGCGAAGGTGTCGCCGGTAGAGATGGTGAGGTCGAACTTGACGCCGTGCTGGAAGTTCATCGAATACCAGGAGCCCAGCAGGCGTTTCTGCACGCTCTCATAGTCGGTGAGTGAACCCGCCTCGCCCAGCACCTGCTTCATCATCGTCTGGGTGCCCTTCTGGTCGAGGATGCTCCACAGGGGCTCGGAATCCACGGCCTTCATGGCGTCCATCATGGGCCCGTTGGTGAGCAAATTGGGAATAAGTCCGTCGCGGGCGTCCAGCGCCTTGAGGACCGCATCCTCGTCGCCGAAGACCATGGTGGAGGGGTCAACGAAACAAACCACCATGCCGGTCTTGGCCAGCGGATAAACCCTGTTGGCGCGCACCAGTTTGGCCTTCACTTGCTGTTTGCGGAAATTGGCCATAATCTCCTGCACGGAGAACTGCCCCTGGGCAACGCCCACCGTATCCAGCCGTTCGCCTGTATTGCTGGGTCGGAAAAGAGCAAAAACCAGCGACTCGACATCGTGGTTCTCGTTCAGGCCGGACTTGTGCAGCGCATCTTCAAAGCGCTTCAGCTCGGGCGGCATGACGCGTTCGCGCAGATCCATGGCCGAGGGCGAGTTCTCCATGGCATGGTAATCGATAGCCACGAGTTGCTGCACATCATGAGGAATGGCAGTGCGGGCATCCGTGGACAACTGCGCCGCAGGCGCCGAAGCGGCCACGGCAAATAAAAAAGCAGGAATTGAAACTCTCACAAATGACTTCAACAAATCCATCCTCCATGGTTGCGGCAGTTCAAGAATCCATGTGCGGAAGCCGGCTCGAAAACCCGTATTTGCCCGCACTCGATGGCCAACAACGCCGTTTCTATTCCATCATCATATTACGCTTATGGCCGGGTCCGATGCGCCTTCCAGGCCGGCATGGCCGTTTACGCCTCTTCCGGCCAAGCCATGGGAGCCGCAAGGCGGCGCTCCAGAATCTTGGTTTGCGGATCGAACCCAATCAATTGACGCATCCACTCGCTTTCCCGCTCACAGGCAGCCTCGGGAAGCAGGCCGATGACCTCGCCCTCAACAGGCACGGCCTTATGGCGCCGGGCCAGATCCGTGACAGTGCGATAAACGCTGGAGAGGGGCGTACCCTCAAGGTCGGTAATGTCCATGGCGAGCTGGGCGCGGCCTCGGGCCAGGACTCCCATGGCCCTGACGCCCTTCAGTCCTCCGGAAGCCGCGCGAATCTCGCGGGCAATCGAGCGCACCATGGCGACGTCGGCCGAATCGAAGTAGATATTATAGGCAACCAGGAACTTGCGTGCGCCGACCGCGCATGCGCCAGCGGTGGGATGCAGGCCGGGGCCGCCGATGTCAGGGCGGCGCGATGATTCCTTGGCAACAGCCTCGCGCAACCCCTCGAACTGCCCCCGCCGCACCTCTTCCAGGTTGGCGCGATCGGGGCGCGCGGCCGCTGCCCCGTATAAGAAGACTGGCACATTACAGCGGCGCCAGATTTCTTGGCCTGCCTGGCGGGCCAGCATGGCGCACTGTTCCAGCTTGATGCCGGAAATGGGCACAAAGGGAATCACGTCGGCCGCGCCAATGCGGGGATGAACCCCCTGCTGGCGTGTCAGATCGATCAACTGGGCAGCCTTGCAGGCGCCACGAACCGCGGACTCGACCACTGAGGCCGGATCGCCAGCGACCGTCACCACGGAACGGTTGTGGGCTGCGTCCATGGACCAATCAAGCAGGTGCACTCCGGGGACGCGCATCGCGGCCACAATGGCCCCAACCCGCCGCGCATCCGTACCTTCTGAAAAGTTGGGAACGCACTCAACAACCGGTCCGCTCATGCTTTCTTTCACCTTCAAACACCACAGCATTTCAAAGGCACGACAATAGAGCTGCCCTTGCAAAACGCAAACTTGTTCAGGACTTCACAAAATCATTTCCAGAAGGTGTAGCCCACTTGCACCTGGATGCTGGCATTGACGCCTGGATTGCGGTCGCCCAGCGAGGCAGAGGAGATATGCACGGCGTTTACGCCCACATCGACGGATCGCTTTTCGCGGGTGAAGTAATGAAGGCCGACACCGCCCTGTGGCGCAAAGTTCCACACACTGGTCGAGCCGTCAACGGGAAAGGCAGGCGTACTTGAAAAGCTCGGCGGAAACTGGCGGGTGGTGTAGATCAGCCCGCCCGCCCCCTGGAACCAGGGCTGAACACGCCTCGACTGGGTCAGGAAGTTCCAGCGGAAGATGACCGGGGTGAGGCTGACGCCACGATAGGTGCCGCCGCCAACCGGCAGAACGCAGCTTACGGGGTTCCCCGCTACGATACAGATATAGGTCGCCGTGTGCGGAGCCGGAGTGTAAGCCTGCCAAAGGGGCATGATGTTGGCGCCAAATTCGAACTGGCCGCTGAAAATGCCGGCATGAAGGACCGGAGTCAGAGGCTTGGCCAACTGAAAACCGGCGTTGAGAAACCTGTACTGCGAGCGTTCGTCGCCGTCCACACCGTTGCCATAGCTGACAAAGGGGCCGTACTCCCAGCTTTTTTCATAACGAACCTGGGCAACAGGGTTTTCGGGTGATGCAACCACAGTCTCAGCGGCGGCGATCATCGTTCCTGCCATGAAGACAAACGCGAAAAGCGTTGCAATTCGTGTCAACTGACTTCCCTCCCCTGGATGGGATTCCTGAATCTCCATAAAAAGGCCGCCACAACAGGGCGGCCCTGCGAGCCTATCGGCGTTCGCTTAGCCGGCCGCCGCTTCCATCTGGTCGGCGTCCATGTCGAAGTTCGAGTAGACGTTCTGAGTGTCGTCGCAATCTTCCAGAACCTCGAGAATGCGGATCATCTGATTGGCTTCTTTGCCTTCCAGCTTGGTGTAGGTGGAGGCGACCATGGTCACCTCGCACATCACCGTGGGAATCCCGGCAGCCTTGACGGCCGCGGCGACGGCCTCGTGGCTGGCCGGATCGGAGACAATCTCCCAGGTGTCGCCTTCGTCGTTCAGGTCTTCGCCGCCATGTTCCAGCACGATGTCCATCAACTTCTCTTCCGTGGACGCCGACTTCTCCACGGCGATCAGTCCCTTCTTGTGGAACATGAAGCGCACCGAGCCGGACTCGCCCAGATTGCCGCCGTTCTTCGAGAAGGCGTGGCGAATCTCGCTGACCGCGCGGTTGCGGTTATCGGTCAGCACATCCACCAGGATGGCCACACCGCCCGGGCCGTAGCCCTCGAAGGTGATCTCCTCGTAGTTGACCCCTTCCAGCTCGCCGGTGCCGCGCTGGATGGCGCGCTTGATGTTCTCCTGCGGCATATTTTCCGCTTTGGCCGCCAGGATGGCGGTGCGCAGCCGGGGGTTGCCGTCCGGGTCGCCACCGCCGCCCTTGGCGGAGATGGTGATTTCGCGGATCAGGCGGGTGAATATCTTGCCGCGCTTGGCATCCAGCGCGCCCTTCTTGTGCTTGATTGTGGCCCACTTTGAATGGCCGGACATGGGAACCTCAGAGAGAGAATGATTGCTGCGCGGATACGCGCCTGACCTTGTGAGTATACCATTGGGGACGATGCGCACCGCACGGCGCGCTATCCAGCCGCCGGCTGCAAATCGACCTTTCGGATGACAATCACCAGCCTTGCCGGGGTCAGTTCGGGGCCATCCCGGCCTTCCTTCACTGCCTCAATATGGATCTCGCCCGCTTTCCTGGTGGACTGCACAATCAACTGCGCCAGTCCGTTGAAAAGCGAGCGTTTAGGTTCTTTGTCGCTCTCTTGGCAGTTGGGATCACCGTTTCCCACGCCGAGCAACGCCCCCTCGCCGGCAACCTTGAAACCGATGAGGTTCGAGGCCGTCGGAACAGTCCGGCCTTCCTTGTCCAGCGCCTCGACGGTCACCATCGCCACGTCCCGGCCATCGGCATTGAGCTCCATGCGGTCCGCAGTCAGCCGGATAGCCACGGCCGGCCCGGTAGTCTCGCGCTTCCCGGTGAGCACGAGCTTGCCGTCCTTGCTGCCCCGCGCCTCGATCACGCCCGGTTCGTATTTAACCTTCCATTCGACGTGGCCCAGCCGCGGAACCTTCTGGATACCCAGGCTTTTGCCGTTCAACAGGAGTTCAACCTGGTCCAGATTGGAGTGGACCCAGACGGGGATTTCGTCGCCTTCCCTGCCCGCGAAATTCCAGTGCGGGAAAAGGTGCAGCACCGGCTCCTTCCCCCACCAGGCTTTGTAGTAATAGAAGGTGTCCTTGGGAAATCCGCACATGTCCACGATGCCGAATTGCGAGTTAACAGACGGCCATCCGTAGGGCGTGGGTTCGCCGCGATAATCGAAGCCGGTCCAGGCAAAGCCGCCAGCCGCCCACTCGCGCGTGGCATAGAACTTCCACCACTCCTCAGCCTGCTCGCCCCAGCCAGGATTGTTTACATCGTAAGCGCTTACCGTGTTGCGCAACTTATCGGTCGAATAGACGCCGCGGGTCGAGACCGCGCTAGCCGTCTCCGAACCATAGATTGGCCGCTGCGGATTCTTCTTGTGAAAGTCATCCGGATACTGCAATTTGTAGTTAAAGCCGATGATGTCGAGCGCGGCGCTGACGCCCATATCGTTGGGGCCGTTTACTGCGGCAGAAACTACGCGCGTGGGGTCGAGTTCATGGCAGCGCCGCACCATGGTGGCGGCAATCTTTGCCCCCTCTTCGGCCATTTCGTTCTGCAGTTGCCACTCCTCATTGCCGACGGACCACAGAATGATGGAGGGCGAGTTGCGATAGCACTTGACCATGGCCTCCAACTGCGCCATGCCTTCGGGGCTGGAACTCATCTGCCGCGTCTCGCACATCATCATCATGCCCATGCGGTCGCAGGCCTCCACCCACTCCGGGGTGGGCATATTGTGCGAGGTGCGCACGGCGTTCGAGCCCATCTCGCGCAGCACTCCCAGCCGGAACCACTGCAAGCGGTCGGGCAACGCCGCGCCCACACCGGCGTGGTCCTGGTGGTTACAGGTGCCCTGAATTTTCAGCGGCTTGCCGTTGAGGAAAAATCCCTTGTCCGCGTCGAAATGCGCGGTACGGATACCAAACTGTACCAGCTCTGCATCGCTCCTCTTGCCGCCGACCTCAATGCTAACCTCAGCGGTATAAAGCGTCGGCAATTCCACTGACCACAGCTTTGGGTTGTTTAGCTTCAGCCCATTGGCAATGAAGTTGACACTCGACTGCGGTTCGATGATCTGCGGCTGCGAGATATTCCCACAGATTAAACCACGATCGGAATCAAAAATCTGCCATAGAACCCGTGCATTCTCCGGCTCGATGCCTTCATTCATAACGACGGTTCCTAAGTTGAGTGTGGCGTCTCTGCCGGAAATTTCGCTGCGCACAACACTCTCCCATTTGGCGAGGTGCAGCACATCGGTCTTGGTCAGCCACACATGGCGGTAAATGCCGGCGCCCTCATAAAACCAGCCGTCACCGAAGCTGGCATCCACGCGCACCACAATATAGTTCTTGGCGCCGTAGGCCAGAAAATCCGTCAGATCAAAGCGGAAGGGCGTATAGCCGTGGTCGTTGCGGCCGATGAAGCAGCCGTTGACAAAGACCAGCACGCTGCGAAAGGCGCCATCGAACTCGACCGTGATGCGCCGGCCCAGATCGCTGGCCGGAATCTCGAACTCGCGCCGGTACCAGCCCACGCTGGTCTCCGGGTAGCGGCGGCCAAGGGGCTTGAATCCATGCGAGTTCAGCGCCTCGTCGCGCACAAAGGGCAACTCGACCGCCCAATCGTGGGGCAGGCTGAGCGTGCGCCACTTCGAGTCGTCAAACCCGGCCTTTGCGAATTTGAAATCGCCGGTCTTGGCAAAGTCTCCCTGCCCGGAACCCAACCCCAGATCGCGGGCCGGGTCGGTGCCGTGGCCGAACTGAAACTTCCAGTCAAAGTCGAACAGCAGCCGCTGGCGGGGTGCGATGGCTGCCGAGGCCCCGTCCGTACCTGGTCCGGGAGCAGCGGCCAACCGCATCGCCTGACGCCCCCAGGCCGAGCGGGCCACCAGGGAAGAAACCGAAAAAGCCAGTCCAGATGAGAGCAAATCTCGACGAGAAACACCGGCCATGAAAAACCTCTTTTCCTTGAAGTTCCACCGTAGACGACCGGAGAATGCCGGGCGCCAGACAAAGATAAATACTAACCCAGCGGCGCGGCCAACATGACTTGGCGCCCGCCGCACCTGAGGAAGGGCTACAACTACGTGGCTAACCGCGTTGGCGAGGAGACGGCACACCGGCTGTGCGAGACAAATCCGAGAGCTGCCGTGGAAGGTGCGCCTTGGCCTTCGCAGCCCGAGCCCGTGGGGCTATGGGATTATGAGCCCATGAAGTTCCGCGCCAGGAAGTTTACCGGCCCACGCGGGAAGAACGCCCCCGAAGATGACGACCGCAATCTCCCCAGGGAGGGCCAACGCGGCTTTTTCAAGACTCTGTTCAGGCGATAGAAGCGTGAGGGAGAGAAGCATTTAATCCCGCCGCCTACAGCCCCAGCCCGCCATCCACAGCCAGAACCTGGCCGGTGACAAAGTGCGGCCCCTCGGCAAAGAAGAGCACTGCCTGGGCTACGTCTTCCACGCTGCCGTTGCGCCGCATAGGCGTTTTTGCCGCAAAATGCTTCGCCTGCCCTACGTCGCTTCCATCTAACTCAATCCATCCCGGCGCGACGCAGTTGACGCTGACCTCCGGGGCGAAAGCCTTGGCCATGGCCTGGGTCAGCATGTGCAACGCGGCTTTGGATGCGCAATAGTGTGCATGGCCGGCCCAGGCTTTCATTCCTCCCAAAGACCCGATGTTGACAATCCTGCCCTCCGCGGCGCGCAGATGAGCCAGCGTTTCGCGCGCCACCAGGAAGGGGCCGCGGGCGTTCGTCTCGAAGACCGCATCCCACTGTTCGAGGGTGAGCGAGTCGAGCGGCGCTGATTCAAAGACGGCGGCATTGTTGACGAGCAGATCAAGCCTCCCGAAACGGCTAATAGCGGCGGCGACGGCGGATCGCACCGAGGCCTCAGAGCGCACATCGCACTCCACAGCCAAAGCGCGTCGGCCAAGACTTTCAATCTCATGGGCAGCCTCGACTGCCTCGGCGTGGGAGGAGCGGTAGGTGAGGGCCACGTCCGCGCCGGCCTCGGCCAGGGCCAATGCAATGCCGCGGCCAACGCGCCGCGCGCCGCCGGTAACCAGTGCCGATTTGCCGACGAGGGATTGGTTTCTCATGGCCCTGCTCTGAATGCAAACGTTACTTCGGCTGGGGCTGGCTGGGAGCGGGCTGCGCGTCCGGCTGGGCCGGGGGCTTGGTCGCATCCGGGTTCTTGCCGCCCAGGGTCCCCTCGGGGTGGGGCTTGTAGATGGAGTACTGCTCGCCGGGACGCTTCATACGAATATCGAGCGCCATTCTTTCATTGTCAAGCTTGAAGTCGTCCCCATAGGTCTGAAATCCCCTGGCAATGATCTGCAACCGCACTGTGTAGCCGATGGGCAGCACGTCGATGATGGCCCTGCCGTCCTCATTGGTCTTCAGCTCCATGTTGCCCTTTTCCCCCCCCACTATGTGGAAGATGACGGCGGCATTCGAGATGGGCTTGTCATTGACATCGCGCACCACAGTGACCTCAATGCGCGCGGTGGGCGGGGGCGCCTTGAACTTGCGGCCTCGATTGGAGGGTTGCTGCTGAGCGCCGGCAGTGAGCGACGCGAGGACCAGGCCGAGCACGGCCACGACGATACTGAGACGAAAGAGAGAACTGCGCATCATAGGCATTATTGTAATTGGTTATCCGGCTGATGAAAGGCCCGGAATGCAGGCCCCTTGCGGCCAGAGTATCAAATTGCCCCCCTCCAGCTGTAAATAATAGATTCTGGGAGCATTGCCGACAAATCAACCTATATGAGTGAGTTCTGCTCATATTTTTGCCTACCCTCTTGACAAAATACACCCGACTTGCCTATCGTTAGCAATTGGAAGGCGAGAGTGCTAACGCATGGCTGGTGAAACTGCTCGCCGAGTTGGCTGTTCAGATTTTGAATCGCAACCCGCTCATTCCACAGTGTTTTTCTAATACCACCAAACCCCGCGGCAGGCCATCCCTGTCCGCGTCTGAAGGAGAAGCGAAGCAATGGCATCAACATCCGCAGCGACGACGTTTACCCCGCTTCATGATCGCATCCTCGTCCGCCGTCTGGAAGAGGGCGAAACCATTCGTGGGGGCATCATCATCCCCGATAGCGCCAAGGAAAAGCCCCAGGAGGGCGAAGTGATCTCCGTGGGGAAGGGCAAATCCAACGACGAAGGCAAGGTCTTCCCCCTGGACGTGAAGGCGGGCGACAAGATTCTCTTCGGCAAGTACTCCGGCACCGAGATCAAGCTCGACGGCCAGGAGTTTCTCATCATGCGCGAGGAAGAAGTTCTGGGCATCGTGAAGAAGTAGGCGCTCCGCGCTTTAGCGTGGTCAACGGATTTCGCGGACTGACCACTGACAACTGACAACTGTTTGAAGGAGAGATAAAGCAATGGCAAAGCAGATATTGCACGGTGAGGAATCCCGTCAGGCGATCCTGCGCGGCGTCAACACGCTGGCGGACGCCGTGAAGGCGACGCTCGGGCCCAAGGGCCGGAACGTGGTCATCGAGAAGAAGTTTGGTTCGCCGACCATCACCAAGGACGGCGTGACTGTAGCCAAGGAAATCGAGCTGAAGGACCCGATGGAGAATGTCGGCGCACAGCTGGTGAAGGAAGTCGCTTCAAAAACATCCGATGTCGCCGGTGACGGCACCACCACCGCGACGGTTCTGGCGCAGTCCATCTTCCGCGAAGGCGTGAAGACGGTGGCTGCCGGGGCCAATCCGATGGCTCTGCGGCGCGGCATTGAAAAGGCCGTGAGCGCGATCATCGGCACCCGCGACAAAGAAGGAAAGTGGATCGAGGGCGGCGCTCTGGGCAAGCTGTCGAAGCCTGTGGACCCGAGTTCCGTAGCCCAGGTGGGCGCGATCTCGGCCAATGGCGACCAGGAGATCGGCGACATCATCGCTGAGGCGGTCAAGGTTGTGGGCAAGGATGGCGTCATCACCATCGAAGAGTCGAAGACCATGCACACTGGCCTGGAGACGGTCGACGGGATGCAATTTGACCGTGGCTATCTAAGCCCATACTTCGTCACGGATGCCGAGCGGCTGGAAGTGATCCTGGAAGAGCCCTACATTCTGATCTACGAGAAGAAGATCAGCGCCATGAAGGACTTGCTGCCCTTGCTGGAGCAGGTTGCCCGCGGCGGCAAGCCGCTCTTGATTATTGCCGAGGATGTCGAGGGCGAGGCCCTGGCGACACTGGTTGTGAACAAGCTGCGCGGCACGCTCAACGTGGCCGCCGTGAAGGCGCCGGGCTTCGGCGACCGCCGCAAGGCGATCCTGGGCGACGTGGCCATTCTGACCGGCGGCAAGGCCATCACCGAAGACCTGGGCATCAAGCTGGAAGGCGTCAAGCTCGAGGACCTGGGCAAGGCCAAGCGCATCACCATCGACAAGGACAACACCACCATCGTGGACGGCGGCGGCAAGCCGTCTGAAATCGAGGGCCGGGTGAAGGAGATCCGCGCGCAGATCGAGAAGACCACCTCGGACTACGACAAGGAGAAGCTCCAGGAGCGGCTGGCCAAGCTGGTCGGCGGTGTGGCCATCATCAAGGTTGGCGCGGCAACCGAGACCGAGCTGAAGGAGAAGAAGGCTCGCGTCGAGGATGCGCTGCACGCTACTCGCGCGGCCGTGGAGGAAGGCATCGTCCCCGGCGGCGGCGTGGCACTTGTTCGCACCATTCCCGCGGTGGACGCCCTTATCAAGACGCTCGAAGGCGACGAGAAGATCGGCGCTCAGATCGTTCGCCGCTCTCTCGAAGAGCCGCTGCGCCAGATCGTCGCCAATGCCGGCGAAGAGGGCGCGGTGGTGGTGGCCAAGATCATCGCCGGGGGCAAGGACAACAACCCTTACTACGGCTACAACGCGCAGACCTCCGTCTTTGAGGACCTGGTGAAGGCCGGCGTCATTGACCCCACCAAAGTGACACGGACGGCATTGCAGAATGCCGCCTCAATCGCCGGTCTGCTGCTCACCACCGAAGCCTTGATCGCTGAAATTCCGGAGCCCAAATCGGCCCCGGCTGGCGGCGGACACGGCGGCGGCATGGACGGCATGTACTAACCACCCCAGCGACGAAGACCTGTCGCCGGGGACCCCGGCGGACTGGCCGTCCAGGCGTACGCGCCTTCGGCGCAAAGGCAAGAACAAAAGGCCTCCAGCTTCGGCTGGGGGCCTTTTACTGTGCAGTTGATCTTTTGCTCGGCGACTTTCTTACAGGCATCCGCATATCGCCTCAGCCGCCAATCTATGGACGCGGCAGCAAGGCGAAAAGCCGTTCGTCCCGTCAGGATGCCATTGCAGCCACGTTCGAGGAGGCGATGGATGCCGTGGCCGGAGCAGGCTGCGTCCGCATCGAACGCAACCACCCAGCGGAGAGCCAGGAGCGCGGAATCGAAAACTCCGACCAGCCGCAATCAAGGCAAACCTTGACATCGGGCGACGGCGTCATGGGAGGATTGCTGAGGGTGCGATGACAATTGCGGTAGAGCCGGATCTCAGCGGGAATGACGGATAAGGACGCAGACTGGCACTTCGGACAATTCATGAGATACCTCTGGTACAAAAACAACAGAAAAAACAAAAATTACAACTGGGGAGAAATTCAACTGTAATCTTCTCAGTAATAGTTTTTCAACGGTTAATGTGCAGATTGGAACAACATCGCTTAAATTCCGCAATATTTGGAATATTTAAGTTTATTACATCAAATATGTTTTAAGTACTATTTGGGCAGGTTTCCCCTGTCCATTGCCTATCGAAAAGCGCGAATTCGACTGCAATTCCGCGCTCAACGGAGTTTTTCCGTTCGTCTTGTTCAGCCCTGGAATGGCGAGGGGCAAAAAAACGCGGCGCCCGAAGCCGCCGCGTTGTAAAAGAATCATGTCGCCTTAGAAGTTGATGCGGGCGGTGAATTCAATCATGCGAGGGGTGTAGAGGAATCCCTGGCTGTTCGTATTGGTGACTTGTCCGTAGGTGTTGAGCGACGGATTTACAGATCCCTGTCCTTGATAGGTTGCCGTGGTTCCCGATATCGAGTAGGCGGTAGTGCCCATGGAAGTGACATTCTGGTGGTTGGCAACGTTGAAGATGTTGCACATGAGTTGCAGATTGCGGCTCTTGTCGAAGGATATCTGCTTCTGGAAGCGGACGTCGTCGACCTCGCGATGCGGATACCTCATGGTGTTGGGCCCGATCGCGGGAATCAGAGAGGAGCCGCCGGAGCCATTCCAATAGTTCGCAATGGCGGCAGTCGTATTCGGTTTGACCCCGATGGTAGTTTTCCCGCTGACCCCGACGGTATAGGGCAAGCCGTTCTGGAACTGGAAGCTGTCGTTCAAGCTCCAGTCGTTGACCAGGTACTTGACCCAATTGGTTGATTTGGTATTCGGAAAGTTATAGAGCACATAAGCCACGGCCCTGTTGGGAACGTTGTAGGCGGAGTTGCCGTAGTTGATGCGCGGATTGGAGAAGGGGTCGTACCAGGTGTTTGTCGCGCCGGTGGTGTTGGCCGTCTGCGCGAAATCCAAGGCATGCGACCAGGTGTAGTTGACGTCGAACTGAATGCTCTTCAGTGAGCGATTGAGAATCTCGAGCACCAGGGCATTGTAGTTCGAATTGACATTGCCGATCTCCTCGGTAATGGCCTGGAAGTTTGCGGCAGCAGTGCCGAAGAGGGCCGTGTTGCCATAGCTGGTATAGGTTGGGACCGTATAACTGGTTCCAGCCGGCAACGGACCTTTCCCGGAGGCGTCGGAAATTGTAAACGTCATGTTGGTAACGGTGGCCGGATTGAGGTTGAGGTTGAGGTAGTTGGGCAGTTCGCGTCCCAGCGCCCCAAGGTAGCTACCCTGAATGTAGGTGCCCCTGCCGAGGCTGTGTTGCACCATCAGGTCGTACTCCTGCACTGTGGGGTTGCGGAGATTGGGAGCCAGGAAGTAGGAGTTTGGCTTGGCAGCGCCGCCTGCCGTGAGGACTGTCGGGAACTGCGGAGCGCCAGCGGTGTTGGTGTTCCATGTTGAGGTGAACTGCCCGTTCGCGCTGCCGGTGTTGAGCCGCAGATTGAGCAGGTTTCCGTTGGTGACGCGGCCGTAATAGATGCCATAGCCGCCGCGCACGACGGTCTGGCCTTTGCCTGTGACATCATAGGAAAATCCGATGCGAGGCCCGAAGTTCATCTTGTCTTTGGGATTGTTGGTCAGGCCGGGATAGGCGTAGAAGAAGGAGCCGCTGGTAGCGTTGACCGCAGTGAGATTGGCGTTGGGAGCGGGCAGAGCCTCGTAGTCCCAGCGCAGGCCGAGTTCCAGGGTCAGGCGCGGAGAGAACTTCCAGTTATCCTGGGCAAAGATTCCGGTGTCCATGGTGGCAATCTCAAAGATCGGACTTCCAAATCCCTGTGTGAAGGACGAGTAGCAGGGATAGGTTCCGATCGGAATGATCGCTGGGTTGCTGCCCGAAGCCGCAGTGTAGGTGTTAGCAGCGGACGAGTCGCAGCCATGGCTGCCTGTAGCTACGGCGTTCTGGTGGTTGAGCATGTCGTTCATGTAGTTGCCGAGGTAGGAGTAGCTGATGTATCCGTTGCTCTCGTAGGTGTTGTTCATCACATCGTCATTGTGAACAGCGTCTACGCCTACCTTCAAGCTGTGATTGCCCTTGTTCCAGTAAAGAACGTCGCCCACTTGCCACTTCTTCTCGTCGGGAAGGGCCTTGCGGTAGGAGTAGTAGGGCGAGCCGAGGTAAAAGGCGGTCGATGTCATCAGCGCAACTTCCGGAACATTTCCGCCGGCGGTCAGGTTATTGGTTGTGTACGGTGTGTAGGGCTGCTGGCTTTCGTTATTCAGCTCGCGGCTGTACTGGAAGAGCAGCTCATTGCTGATGTTAGAAGTGATGAGGCTGGTGAGCTTGGCCACGCCATAGTTCAGGTGAACATAATCATTGCCCTGCGTGTCCTGCGCATAGTTGTCGGTGGACGCAGTCTGCACGCCGCCAGGCGAATCCCAGTTGAGGCGATGGTAAAGCAGGCTCAGATGCTCTTTGGAGTTGATCTGCCAGTCCAGCTTGGGAGTGTTGATCTCCTGGTAGCCAGAACGCGTCACCTGGCCAATATCCCCAGCTAGGGCCGTGATCGTGGAAGCCCAGTAAGCGGCTGCCGCAGCGTAGCTGATCCCTTGGCGAGCAGCCAATGTGCATGCGTAGCCGTCTTGAGTCTTCGTGGATGTTGTGTCAAGCGACATATTGCCCCAGGTAGCGCTGGCGGGATTCAGGTCGCAGGCTGCCCCGGAAGGCACCGCGGCGGCGGGCAAGGTGTAGAAGGTCGCCGGCGACGCAGGAACCCCGACGACGGGGAAGAGGCGGGAGTGTTGATCGTAGGTGTAGATCCAGAAGAGCTTGTCCTTGATGATTGCCCCACCAGCCGTGAAGCCATAGATCTTGCGTAGATCCTTAGGCTTGATGTATGAGGAGACATAGGTGTTTGTGGTGGTATTCAGGGACGTGATCTTGGAATAATTGTTGTAGGCTGCCCATTTGCTTTCGCGATCCCAGAAGTAAGCCTGACCGTGAATATGGTTGGTGCCGCTATTGGTGACGGAGGTGATGACGCCGCCGGCGGCGCGGCCGTACTCAGCTGAGTAGACGCCGGTGTTGACGGCAAACTCGCGGACCGCGGCTGCCGAGGTGGAATAAGCCTCACGGGTACGCCCGCGCTCTTCGGCGTAATAAGCCTGGTTATCGTCGGCGCCGTCGATTTCAACGTTGTTGAGAATCGGGCTGATGCCGCGGACTGCAACCAGACCGAAGCCGTTGGAGTCCGATACGACGCCCGGAGTAGTCATGGCCAGGCTGGACCAGCGGCGGTTGTTGATGGGGATTTCCTGAAGCGCTCTCATATTCAGCGTGGCGCTGAAGTCCGGCGACTCAAGGTTGAGTACCGGCGCCTGTTCGTTGACCTCGACGGAGGTGGTGGATGCGCCAACCGTCAGGCGCGGCGAAACGTCTGAAACCTGGCCGACCTGGACAGTGACGTTATTGGCGCGATAGGTGGAAAAGCCGGAGGCGACAAAGGTTACCCGATAGGCGCCGGGCTCGAGCAAGGCAGCCTTGTAAAAGCCGCTGGCATCGGAGGTGAGCTTGATTTCGGCGTTGGTCCCCATGTTATGGATGGTGACGGCGGCACCGGGGACAACGGCTCCGGTGGGATCCAGAACTGATCCGGCAATGGAACCTTGTGTGGAAGTCTGTGCGTTCAGGGCAACTGTGCCCAAACACACGGCCAGAGTGAGGATCATCAGGCAGATAAAGCTCTGACGTATTCGGTTCATGGTCATGATGGCTCTCCAAAATGTTGCTTGTGTTGAGAATGCGCTGGTTGAGAATGCGCTGGGTTAGTGATCGGCAGCGCCCCTTCGTGAACGACAGGCAAAACGCGTAATGCGTTATGCATCAGGAACTCCTTGCACCTTTGGACCTGGCGACTCTTGCAAACAGAAAACCGCCCATGGGGGCGCCGCAGAGGCAAGCTTCCCCGTAAAAAAGAATATAGTAAGCCAAGATTAAGGCATTGTAAATCTCTGATTTTCTGTTTTCTCAGGGAGCCTGAGATTCGAGCAGAAGCCATGCAAAGCGTTCTCCCATAAGCAGTTATGGTGTCCTCACAGCCCAGAGACCGATCTAAACACTCTTTTCTCATGCCCTCTCACGGGTTTGCATTATTACAAATGACACTGGCTCTAACGACAGTGTACATCCGGATTTTGGCCATCACAATGAACTTCCCTGCGTCCATCGGCCCTTCAGGCGTTCGCTCATCTCCACTGGAACTCAATGCTTGCTTCAACTGCGGCCGTCAACCATGCCGCAAGCCGCTCCCTGTCTCAGCGTTGCCGAGTTCCCGCGCACAAACACAATTAATTTGTGGCGACGATGCGCACATACCTAAAGGGAAATCAGTATACCCCCAGGCTATTTAGAGGAGCAACGGTGGAAAACACGCCCGAAATTCGGGCAAGAACGGCGCTGCGGCAGCGGGATATGCGCGAAACCCGCCGGCCTCTCTCCCCGCGCGGATTGGATGGAAATCTACTGGTTGCCGGTCTTGGTCCACTCGATGCGCAGGCCGGCGCGGAAGGTGAAGGGCAAGCTGGGATAGCCGATGGGGGCGATGTGCCGGTTGCTGGTGAGGTTCTCCGCCTGGCCATAGACACCCAGCCAGGGGAGCAGTTTGTAGCTTGCGCCCAGGTCCAGCTTGGCGTAGCCGAAGTCCAGATTGCGATTGGGCAGGACCAGGGTGTTCCCCTGATTCACGTCTTCGTAGCCAAGAAAAGTGGAGTCGTCGCTGCGACTGGAAAACGCCGAGGTGAATACGCCGGTGAGCCGTTTGCCGGCATAGCTGGCCGTAAAGAATCCGGTGTGAGGCGGACGCCGGAAGGGACGAGCGCCTTTCAGCGGCGAATAGATGCCCACGGGAATGCCGTCAAAGGTAGGCGCATATCCGCCGAGCAACGCCGCATTGTCGCTGGAAAATGACCGTTGCACTACCGTATCCAGGTATGTGTAGCCGCCACGGAAGAAGATGTTCTTGCCGACTCCGCTCTCGACGGTGGTTTCGACGCCCTGCGCGCGAAACGCGAGCGAGTTAAGGTCCAGCGAGTAAGCGCCGCTGTTCTGCAGAACGGCCTCCAGGCTTTGCTGCTGTTGCGTGGTAAGGTTGGGCAGCAGCGCGGGAACCAATCCCGCGCCGACTCCCTCGATGGCCCGGCCGAATTCGTTATGGAAGTAGTTTGCGCGGAAAATGATGCGCTGGCTCCAGAAGGCCTGCTCGCCGCCGCCCTCCCAGGTGCGCGTCGTTGGCCCTTCGATGGGAGAGATGTGCAACTGCTGGATCATCGCCTGGCCGCCATGCTGCTCCAGAACGTCGTAGAGGGAGCCAAGTTCATCGGTCAGCTTGGGTTCGCGCACTCCTTGCGAGAAACTGGCGTTCAGCCGTGTTCCGCTAAAGACGCGCTTCCGCGGCCGCAGCGCATAGAAGCTCAGACCAGCATGAGGCGAGATGCCGTTGCCGATCAGTTGGTAGTGTTCGACGGCCGCGCCTAGCGTATAGAACAGACGGTTCTTGAAATCGCCGTGCGCGCCAAAGATGTAGTCGTAATTAGTGCGATTGATGGCATCGTTGATAGCGTAGACGGGTTCCCGCTCGGCGGCGCGCTCATTCTCATAGTGAAAACCGGCCAGCAGAATCAGATGCGGCGTCAGGCGGTAGTCTCCCTGGTAGAGAAACTGGTCGCGGTTGTTGATCAGGTCCAGCCGGTTCGGATAGACGCTGCCGTTGGCCGCGCTGTAATTCATCAATGCGGGTCCGGTTGCGCTGTAGCCGTTGGCGCCCTGGATGGTAAACGTCAGGCCGTAGAAGTTGCCTCCCGTGAAGGTATCAGCAGCGCCATCGCATCCAACGCCGAAGGCCGGAATGCAGACGCCGGCCGGGTACCACTGCTGGGATTGCTCCCGCTTGCGCGTCAGGCCATACTGAAAGCGATTGTGAAAGTCAGCCGTGGTCTGATTCTCCACCGTGGCTCCGGCATACAGATCCTGATCGCCCTCCTTGCGATCGTCGCTGATGTGATAAAAGTCCCAGGTATTGGGAACGCCGGTGGCATCCACGCCATAGTGCAACGTGCCGCGAATCTGCGTGCTTCCGCTGGGCTGCCAGCCGAGGTTGGCCGCTGAGGTGACTACGTGGTACTCGTCCATAGGCAGATTATTGGCCGTCTGCAGCCAACTGAAAGCGCCCAGGTAATCCAGCTTGTTGTGCGCGCCCGCCACCTCCAGCTCCTCGCGCGAGGTGGATAGGTTGCCGGCGTCGCCCTGAAACAGAATCGATGGATAGCTGGTGGTGCCGCGCGGAGTGGTCAGGCTGACTACACCGCTGGCCGCATCCGCGCCGTAAAGGCTGGAGTCTGGGCCGCGAAAGACTTCGGCGCGCTCTATAGCGGTGGTCGAGAGCGGGCCAAAGTCGAATTGCCCACCAAGATCACCGACACTCACCCCGTCCAGCAGAATCTTGTTGGAGTCCGAATCGCCGCCGCGGACAAACAGCGAGGTCTGCGCGCCAAGCTGGCCCTCCTGCACTGAAATCGTGCCGGGCATCAGCCGCAGGGCGCTCACAAGGTCGCTGCGCAACGCCAGATCGATCAGGCCGAGGACGCTGGTAGTCTCGCTGGTCTGCGGCTGGGGCGTGGGAGTCCCAGTGGCCGTGACCACGATGGACTGGCGTACCCACTGCGGCTCAAGCACTATGTTGCGCTCAATTGAATCGAGCCTGCCGGCATAAAAGCTGGGTGTCTCCAACTGGCGGAAGCTCTTGGCGGAAACCATCAGGAAGAAGCGGCCCTCTACGCCGGTGATGATCTGAAAACTGCCATCAGCCGTGGAGATGGCAGCGCCTACTGCCTTGCCGCCGCTAATCAGGACCACGTTGGCGCCGGAGACCTTGGCGCCCAAGGCGTCCGTGACCACACCGCGGATGGAGGCGGCCGGGCAGAGAGCGGCGCCGGCAGTTAGCAGAAGCAGGGCGAAAGCGCGAGACAGCGCACGCGACAGGAAGTAGCGAGAAAAAAATGATGCGGAAGCAGGCATGAAGGCTCCTTCGTTCCCCTCGGAACGCAAGCGGGTTGAGGGCGCGAGGACCGGTCTCCTGACTTGCGCCTTTCCAGCCACCTTCCCACAGGCGCGCCCCGAAGGGCTCGCCGTGCAGTGGTTCACGAGGAGCTTCCGCGACGGCGGAAACTCCCTGGCTGGTTCCCTGCCCTGGCTTTGGTACGGGCCGCTGGACAGGAGCGCTCACAGTTGCGGGGCAGTGGCGGAGTTTCACCGCCTTCCCGAGCATCCTGGCGATTGCCGTAGTGGATTACGCTGCCTTATGCGGGGCAGCATGTGCGGCATGGAACAAACTTCCATACCATCCACTTTTATAGACGGGAAGGAGCGCGAAGTCAAAATGTACGGAGCAAAGAAGTTTGCCGGATCACAAAAAAGTTTTATCGGGCTGCAATGCAGGAAGGAATGGTGACCCCGGGAAGACTCGAACTTCCGACACGCAGTTTAGGAAACTGCTGCTCTATCCACCTGAGCTACGGGGCCACAACGCAAAGGGCTACAATGTAAAACAGCGCTATCAATAGGTTAGCATCACTGCGCTTACAGGCAAACCCGGCCTACAGCCCTGCGATTCGCCGCCAATATGTCTGGCTTAATCCCCTGTTACTTCGCGTAATCCTCGCGCATAGGCGTAAAGATATCCAGCGCCTCAGAGTCTTCGAGCGCGGAGGCCTGGTGCTCCACGTTGCCGGGAACAATAAAGCTGTCGCCAGTGCCAGCTTCAAAGACACCGCCGGGGTACTCAAAGCGGAGGCGACCGCGCACAACATAGACCATCTGCTCGTGGGGGTGACTGTGCCGAGCTCCAACCCATCCCTTAACCATGGTGTGGCGCACCAGCATCATGGCCGGGCTATAAGACATCACCTGACGGTGAAGGCCCGGCTCGGGAGCGGACATTCCCTCATTCTTCGATTGGGTGACCAGCATTGTATTTCCCGACATTGATCCTCCTTTGGAATTCTTTCTTGATTTCAGCCATCAGAACTGCACCCGGTTATTCATCTGCGTAATCTCCGGAATCGTGCCGCTGCTCTCTACGCTTACGCTTCCGCCCTTCCAGTCCGCGCCGGGCGGCAGGGTCAGCGAGACTGTTTCCGTTTTCGGAAGCAAATCGAGTGGCGCCTTCAGCGCGGCTGCATGTGCGGTGGCCAGCAATTTGCCTGTGCGATCGCGCAGCACCACCTTCGACGCCGGAGCATCGACCGAGCCCAGGCTATGGACGGTTACTTTCATCCGGTTGCCCTCGACCTTGACGTCGTCAGCACTGATCCCCAGGTCGGGTCGCGACCAATAGGGAATACCCTTCTTCACCAGTTTGAGTTCCAACACCATCGTAGTGTGCGGGGCAAAGGTGAAGTCAATGCTGGTGCTGCGCTCAAAGCTGTCGGAGCGTGTACTGAGGTTCGTAACCGGATCGCTCTCCACATTGCCGCTCGTGCCCTGGGTGATCTCCCACGTGCCCGGATCAATCTCCCATCCTGTCATCTGCGCTTTCACCGGAACCGCGTCCAGGTTGTAGACAATAATCTTCAGATGATCCGGCGTGGCCACCGGAACCAGGATGCCCACGCTGCTCGGCGTGGCCGGCGCAACGAATCGCCAACTGACGGCATTGCCGGGGTAGATGTGATTGCGAATGAGAGCGACGCCGCCGAAACGCGCGCGCTGCAGTTCGGTATTGACAAACATCGGACCCGCGGAGTCGGTTACGCGATCAATCCACAGGCTGCCTTCCGTGTTGATCCACTCACGGTTCGATTCCGCCTGTAGCTGCGTTGCGTACAGACGGTCAAGATATTTCGTATCGCCGCTGACCTGCCATGCGAAGGTTTCAGCAGAACCGCTGATGGATTGAACAGCCGCTGCCGCCACCACCGGCTTGCCCCATCCATCGCGCAGCCCGAGCATATCGAGCGCGTCAGAGCTGATGTGAGCCAGCGCCGCCGGGCCTTCATCCATCAGCGGCAGCAGATACTTCTTGTCGCCAGTCCAGCGATAGGCAGCCCAGAACATGAAGTCGGGCGTAGCGTCGCCGCCGGGCACATCTTCATCGGTCTTGAAATTGATGTCGGTCCGTGTAACCCAGCGGCCGTTCGCTTCCTGCTTGCGGTGCGCCAACATTCCGTCGACGGTCTCCAGCACCATCTTGCGTGT
>CABEBX010000002.1_pt1 | contig 24957 bp, 24 predicted proteins | sample 3132671 | NCBI WGS metagenome assembly CABEBX01 (sample SAMEA5534346, study PRJEB31848) | metagenome | biome: tundra; feature: field; material: soil | place: USA | collected 2013-05 | depth 0.45 m
CTCGTCGCCAAAGAGCATGAGATGATGACCAGCCAGATGAAGTTGGCCGGCAATCAATACTCCGATGGCGTCGACTTCAAACGCTACAACTTTGTACTCGGCATTGCCGCCTACACCAACCCGTACCTTGACCTCGCTTCACGTGTAATTTTCGACGAGTTCTCGAACGGCAAATTTTCCACATCTGAACAAGCCGCCTACAACTCGCTCAAAGACCGTCAGTTCAACGAGCTCGCTTGTCACAGCAACGGTGCCATGGTCTGTCTTGCCGCTCTCGAAAATAAGGACGTCGTCGCTGATCATGTAACGCTCTACGGTCCTCAGGTCACCGTTGAATCACTCAAGCTCTGGGATGAGCTCGTCCGCTCCGGGCGCGTCAAATCCGTCCAGATCTATATCAATCGCAGTGATCCAGTCCCGCCCGTCTCACTACTCATAGGCGGCGGGTATGTGGGTACGGTAGCGTTGAGTACCTTGGCCACATTCAAGCCACCTACACTCGTCAACATCATCAATCAGACTAGCCCCCGTCTCACCGTGCAGACCTTCGATTGCGGCACCGGCATGCCCACTCTCGATTGTCACGCCATGACGGCATACAAGGCACGCGTCAACTATCAGCCAAAACCCTCGCAGCAGACGGTGCCGGGAACAAAGCTCAATGGTGTCGGCGTCCCCGAGCCGCCGTCGCCAAACTGATAGGAGAGATTCATGGCAAAGCTGTCAAAGTATTTCGTTTGCGTGTTCTCGCTTGCCGCGGCTCTGCTGGTGCTCCATTCCCAGATACAGACCGCGGTCGCCGCCAATACCAGCATCTCAGCAGGCAGTCCAGCGCAAGCGGACCAGGCCCCCGACGAGATGACCAAGAAGATCACCGACCTGGTCCACGCCGGCAAATATGCTGAAGCGCAGCAGTTGACGATGGGGTTGTTGGTCGCTTATCCCAACGACCAGCGGCTTCTCAAGGCCAAGGCGCTGATCGAATCGCTCCTCGCACACGCTCCTTCAGCTCCAGCGGCAGGCGCCTCGCCGGTGTGGCCAGCGGACCATGCGAGCCCTGAACTTACCGGGATGGACAAGGTCGATTACAACACCCTCATTCTGTTGGCGCGGCAAGCGCAAGCGGATGCTGACCTGGCAGAACAGCATAAACTGCTCCGGCAGTTTATGGAGCAAAGCGGTACATTTTTGCAGAAGCACCCTGAACAGTTGCTGCTATGGGAGCTTCGCGCCCAGTCAGCGGTCAGTCTGAATGACCCGCTGGACGGCTGCGAAGCTGGACAACAACTGCTCGCGGAAGGCGCGGCAGACAGTACCGATCCCAAACTGCAACAGCTATTGGCGCAACTTAATAAAATTGGATGGCTCGACAAACAGAAGGCCGATGACTACAAGAGGTTTGGCTGGCTCTTAGGCACGTGGAGTGCGTCGTGGTCTTCTGAAGAGCGCACCAAGTCCTTCAGCGGGCACACCACTTCGCGGACTGTTCAGGGAGATTACGCAAACGAAGTCTTCTACAAATCCGGCTCGGTTATTCAAGGCTATAACGTCAGAGACAACGGCGAAAGAAGCACACAACCTGATATGAGAGGAACCATTCTCGAGTCGGGAGAGATTCGCTGGGAACGTTATTACACTTCCACTGACAGCCCCGCATCCCGCAACGACAGGCGGGGCGCGCAACTGGCCCTGGCAAGTTATGAAAAAAGGATCCAGTCTGCATCTTCTCACGGACCCAGTAAGCTCTATCCCACGGGATGGCAGCCTGTCATCTCATGCCAGATTGATGAGCATAAGTCCACGATGACGATGGTTGTTCCGTCTCAGTCTACGAACCCTCGGCTTAATCCAGCGGATTCCCCAATGACCATCAAATACACCAGATTGGACAGCGATCATTGACCAATTGCTCTCTCTCCGAAAGATTGATTGATGAAGACTATGACAACACGGTCGCACACTTTGATTTTCCAGTTTCTTCTGGCGTTGATGATCCTATCTCCTCAGGCGCGGCTGCATGCGCAAGCAGGGGCCGAGGATACCAATGCGCCTGCAAATCCGGCGCCCGCCCAGGCACCCGACGAGATGACCAAGAAGATCACCGATCTGGTCCACGCCGGCAAATATGCTGAAGCGCAGCAGTTGACGATGGGGTTGTTGGTCGCTTATCCCAAGGACCAGCGGTTACTCAAGGCCAAGACGCTCATCGAACAGATGCTCGCCACACCACCAACGACTCCTGCTGCCAACAACCAGCCTGCATCGCCTGTCACGCAACTCACAGGAATGGACAAGGTTGATTACAACGCGCTCATCCAACTGGCCAGACAGGCGCAACAGAACACAGACCTTGACGAACAGAAAAAGCTACTTCAGCAGTTCATGAAGGACAGTGATTTGTTCCTGCAGAAACATCCGAATGAAATGTTGCTATGGCAACTTCGCGCTGCATCGGCCATTAGCTTAAATGACATCATAGAAGGCTACGATGCTGGCCAAAAACTTCTATCAATGGGTGCAGCAGACAGTAATGATCCTGCGGTATTAGCCATTCTCGGGCAACTCAAGAACAAGGGCTGGCTCGATAAAAATAACGTGACGGAATTTCAAAACAAGGTGATGGAAGATCAAAAAAGAGCTACACAGCAAAAGTTTACTTTTCAGAGCACGCGTCAAGAAACCCGGAGGATTTCACGGGGGCATTTAACGTTGAATGAGAGCGATGCAGTCTATGAAGCTGCAGATGGAACAATTCGATTTTCCCTTGATGAGATTCGGCAAGTGGAAGCATGGCATCAAGTGGGTGTCAAGTTCGTGATGAAGAACGGCAAAGATTTCATTTTCGAACCATTCTTCGAATCAGACATCCCTAACGAGAAGGGGCGCTCCGCAGCACATGATTTTATTGAGAAAAAAGTATCTGATTTATTAGATGCAGTTGTTGAAAGATGGAAATTTGTGTCGACGGGGACAAAATGGGATAGGATTTTGAAGCCACCAAGCGATTCAACTTCGTTTGACAATTCCAGCCAGCACTCAGCTCCTCAACGGGAGGCAACAAACCGTACTCCCGGTCCACTGACACCCGCACGTGCCGTGCACGCAGATTCATCCACAATCGATTCTGCGTCTTCGCAACCGGCAACCTTGGCGGGGCCAACAACAGCGATCCTGCATCTTTATCGGCTCTCCCATATGGGCGGCGCATTTTCGCAATATGATATCGAGATCGACGGACGACGTGTTGCCAAGATCGCCAATGCGCAGTCTATCAGAGAGGATTTGCCCCCTGGCAAACACAACATCAATGTGTTTTACCGTGCGGTGAAATCAGACCGTCCTCTCTACGATCTGGAGATGGAAGCCGGCAAGGAGTATTGGATCCGTGTCGATCTGGCGGATGGTTTCATCGAGCATATGAGACTGGCTATTGTTCCGGAAGCGGAGGCGCGTGAGGAATCCGGGAAGCTGAAAGAGATAACGCCAGGCGGCCTCCCGGACAAATAGGAGGCATGAAACCTGACCAATGGATGAGGTGTTGAGATCCTATGAGATGCAATGCAACTGCAGCGATTTCCGGACTATTCCTCGGCATGTTCATGCTTCCGCACCTTGCAGCGCAGGTGTCGGCCAATCCAGCATCTACCACGGCCTCAACCAATAATTCCGCTCCAGTGACACCTGCCACGTCGACCGCCCAAGCGCCAGACGAAGCCACCAGGAAGATCTCTGACCTGGTTCACGCCGGAAAATACACTGAAGCGCAGAAGTTGACGGAAGGCTTGCTGATTGCTTATCCCGACGATCAGCGGCTCATCAAGGCCAAGGCGCTCATCGACAAGCTGCTTGCGCCGGGCGGTTCAGCCAGCGCTGCCCCTGCGAGCCACCAGCCCACTCAACCCGTGCCAAACGCGAATACCGAGCAACTTACCGGCTTGGACAAGGTGGATTACAACGCCCTGATCATACTGGCGCGGCAGGCGCAGCAAACCACTGACTTGGATGAGCAGAAAAGGCTCCTGAAGCAGTTCATGGACCAGAACGGCGCATTCTTGCAGAAGCATCCGGACCAGATGCTGATGTGGCAGCTTCGCGGAGCTTCGGCCATCAGCCTGAATGACCCGTTGGCAGGGTATGAAGCAGGACAGAAACTTCTGGCCGTGGGCGCAGCAGACAGCAGCGACCCGGCCCTACAGAGCCTGCTGGGACAGCTCAGGAACAAAGGCTGGTTGGATAAGCAAGGCATGGAGGACGCGCAAGAATACAATTGGCTTCGGAGTTTGAAACTGAGTCTTGCATACGGAACATGGTCAACAGGCCATGGCTTCAATGCGCTTCTGAAGACGACAATGACACTCACGGTCAGTGGACTTGGTCACCTAGAAGAGCCGGTGAACATAAGGCTGGACAACGCCTCGCCCACAACGTGTCGCTTTGATGGCGGCGCAATGGGAATGATTACGATCGAACCGGGAGACGCCGCGAACGGGATATACACAACCAGCCGGAAAGCGACCCTTATCGACTGGCACTATCCTGCCACCGCGCCCTGTACGGTCAACCTGTCTGTAATCGACAAAACCGGTAAAACTATTAATAGCGTCACTGTCGGCAATGGTTACTAATCAGCTATGACGAGACTTCTGAGATTGATCATCTCGAATTGCGCCATTGTTGTGGCGACAGCCTTCTCGCGTGCATCGGAGGGCGCTGCCACCATATCAATCAGATGGGCATCTATGTTGAAGGCTCCGGCGACCTTGTGAAGCACGACCAACTGCGTGAAGCTATCATTGCGCTGCAACATCTCCCCGACTAGGAAGATTCTGCCTGAGGCTTGAATTACGGAAGGAGAACTGTTTATGTCTGACTTCATGGTGTACGCGGATGAGCCGTCGATCATTCACGAGTTTTCAATGACTGACTGTCCGGCAGACATTCTCCTCGACGACTGCGGCGAGACTTGCAGGGAATGGCTCCGCCGGGAGCACCCGAAATGCACGTTTGTATACGAGCCGGAATGTTGCACCTTGTTTCTCGACGGCGGCCACGGCCTAAGTGAAGAGCAGATTCGCCCTATCCAGAGCAACGCAATGGCATTCGTCTGTGGATTGAAGTACGGAGTGGAGATTGCACGCAGGCCAAAGCGCAATGCCCCGTTGCCGCAAGGGTAGTCGATAGCACTTCAACCGTCTCAGCGTTCGCCGAGAATTTGGGCTCCTCCGGGGTTAGTATCGGCAAACGCCCATGGCGCCAGCGATCCGCCAGTCGTCGTTAACCCTTCGCCAAGTATCCAGCCTCCGAGCCGCCGGCCTCATGGCGGGTTGTCTCACAGCAACTCGGCGTCGGCGTCGGCACGGCCTGCCGAGCCCTGCAGCCCCCTTCCAAAAACCCTCCAGAATCCGCCCTCGTAACTGCCTGATTCCACAGCGCCGAAACCGGCCGGGTTTGCCCTTCCAGAAACAGGTGTTATTGGGAGGAGATGGGTTCGCCCTTTCCCACCCCAGCGGCGCTCTTGACGCCCACATCTTCACCAACGACCGCGAGAAGTTGGGAGCGGCGCTGGGGCATGATGTATCGCATAGCAGCGCCCATGCGCCGGAAACGAAGCAGGAACATGCAGTCACGCCGCAGAGGGAGATCGCGCCGGAGCAAGAGCAGAACTTCGATATTGGCTTGGGTATCTAGTCAAAAGGCTGTGGCTTAAAACTGCCTTAGCGTACGATTCATTCCGTTTCGTGAGATGACCCCTAACAGACGATTCAAGAATGGTTAGGTTAGAGTCAAACACCCCAGAGCCTTCCTGTTGCCATGGTCTCGTCCATTTCCGCGTATTTTTTCAATACCTCGGTGCGATACCCGGGCGAGATCGAAACTGCCTGCGCGGTAATCCGCTCGCAATAGCCGCAAGCCTGGCAGTCCAGGGAGGCGCAGTCGCGGTTGCGAAAACTGTCCAGGAAATTCTCCGGGATCTTCCGTGCATCCAGCCGGATCGGACACTCCGGCAGCGGCGAGAGCCAACCTTGCAATCGCGCCAAGTCGAGCATCGGTTTCAGTCGCAGTGGATTCACCTGCCTGGGCTTCAAGAAGTGACGCAGATTCCAAAGCGATTCCTTGCGGACCGGGTGCTTGAAGCCATACGACAGCAGCAGTTCGGCCAGATTGCCATCGAAGCGTCGCTCGCTGTAGGCTTTGACGCGACGCAGCAGTTCCGCCGAAGGAATTCCCCGTTCGAGAAGCTTGAAGGTCGTATACCCCATCGCTTCATAGACGGCGAGATCCTCTGGCCGAATCCAAGCCGACTTGATGAACTGCGACGGATCCGTCAGACGCGTCCGCGAACAGCGCATGAAGCAGTAGTCAATGAAGAGCGTGCTGGTGTCGTCAGACGCATGGGCGAAACCGTTCTGATGATAGGTTTGCATCGGACAGTTCATGAGGCAGACGTGGTTCGCGATCAGTTCCAGATCACAACGAACCACTTGGCGGATGGCCGCCAGACGGCGAAAGTTCCGGTTGATCGAGAAGCTCTCCAGCACGATGGCATCCGCCCCGAGATCTTCCCAGAAGCGGGCGCGGCGGGGCGTGTCCACTTGGGCATAAATCCCAACTCTCACCTTAAATTCGGGAAAACGGCTTTTTACCAGTTCCAGAAGAAATGGCGTGGACACGGTGACTCGGCGCACGCCCAATTCACTCAGCTTGCTCAACAGGGCCGTCACTTTTCTCTGCCAGGGGCGGGTCCATTCGCGATTTCCAAAACAGGCACCGTTTAGGAGATAATTAAAGGCAATGCCATGACGCTCGAGCAGCCGGATGTAATTCCGCAGATCAGCTTCCGACAGAGGTGTCGCCAAGTAGCGGGGACGACCACCGCTGACACCATCGGTGGGAAATTTGCCGTAAACTTCATCAACCGGATAGCCAGCAAGCTGCGGAACCAATTCCGGGTCGTAATTCGCCGCCAGTGAAAACTTGGTCGCGCGGGGTGTGACCCGAACGGTGCCCTGATCGGAGCCGGTTGTTTTCATAAAATCCTCGAATCTTTCAATACTCGTTCGACCCCAACACCCATATAAATGATTGAATATAAATCAAATCCCTTGGGCGCATCTCCCGAATATGGGGGTCTACGCCCAAACCGGCGGAATTGATCCAGACCGCGATGCTGACTGTCACCCTATGCCATCGTTTGCGGAGCATTGATGAAGTGACGGCAAATGTGACAGGTTTTCTGCTTCATTCGGCTCATTGTTGATGTGTCACGCAAACGACCGTCCATGTGACGGGTCGTTGTGCGCAAAGATTTTGGCTGTTTTCTGGGGCCAGATCAATTCCGCCGGTTTGGGCTTGGAACCCCAATTTGACCTTTTCGATGCGTTGGGCAGAAATAGCCATACAAGCCTACGGCCTCTCCAACGTGGAACTTACACGTTGAGAGATATTCTGTCAGCGTGACGATCATCAAAGATGGTCGCTTTTGCTCAAGTAAGTGTTGCACGTGACGGTCGCGCGCTCTTCCCCTGCTTAACCCGTGCTGGCTTTGAGACACAAAGAGTAAGTTTTGACCCACGACCGCCGCCCCTTGTTTCCAGAGGCTTGCATGGGTCAGAAGTCAGGGCCATAATTGCCGGTGAACAGCGACGTGCGGCGAAGCAAACCTGGATTCGGAACAGTTGTGCGGTTCTGAGCTGCGCCTACTTATACGCATGATAAAGGACATTATCATGTTTAAAAGGAGCGTCCCTTGGCAGACCTGATTCCGGTAAAGAACCGCAGCCTGACGCCCGCGCAGTACGGCGCGCTGGCGGACGTGCCGCCCGAGATCGAATGGCTGGCGAACATCACCAACCCGAAAACGCGCCTATAACCCAAGCATGTTTTCATCCCCTGGCTCTCGATCACCAGAACATCGGCGATCCATATTCTTCAGGGAGAAAAGGAGGAAACCTCGAATAGACTTCCTCCATTTGGATTAGCGAGTTCCGGGCGCAGTCTTGCTGGCCACGTCACGATCTGTTGTCTTGGTATCGACAGAGGATTCTCCCGTGGAGGAAACATCCTCAGCGCCCGTGGCCTTCAGCACTTCCTTGGCGCGCTTGATTTCCTCACTTGTGTCGCAATGCACGGAGAGGAGAATTCCGCCCTTCCGCAGGCGGCCTTCGTATCGCTTTGCTTCAAATTCAGGGATACCCATGCCGATCAAGGCGCCGGTAACTCCGCCCACTGCTCCTCCAACGCCCAGCCCCGCCAGCCCTGCCATGATCGGACCTGCGGCTATGAATGGACCGAGCCCAGGAATCGCCAACAGACCAACACCTGCCAGCAGACCGAGCGTGCCACCAATTACGCCTCCTGCGGTCACGCCTGCTGCCGCACCTTCGGGCGCTTTCGTAGCCTTTTCAGTCCCTATGTCCTTAGGGCCGCCGAGACTCTCCGGCAATAGAACGGAAATATCGGAACTCGGGAAGCCCGCCCTCATGAGTGAGTTCGTGGCGTTTTCGACCACAACTCGAGTCGAGTAGATTCCAAATACTCCTACTTTTTTACCTGACATTTGTCTTTCCTCCTTGAGTACGCGTTAGGTTCCATTTCGGCCATTATTTCGAAGGTGCGACTTCCAGTTCATTGGTTACGTTTTCTGCTCCAGCAACTGCCACAGCTTTGGCCTGTAGCTTGTTTTTCTCTTCTTCAGACCGCACTGGCCCTCGGAGTGTAACTTTGCCGTCTTGAGTGATGATTTTGATGTTGTATCCGTAGGTGGAGAGGCTCGTATCATCAAGAACCGCTTTACGGATTTTCTGCGTGATTGCGCGGTCCGAGGGATTATTCTTCTGTTGGTCGGCGGTAGGGCCTGTCTGATCGTTGTTTTTCTTGGTGTTGTCGGGCGCCGTCTGCTGGTTATCTTGATTCCGCGGGACTGGCATGGCCATCAACGATGCACCGAGAGCCAGCGAGCCTAAAGCCAGAAGCAATCGTTGTGATTTAACAAAACTTCCCTTCATTTCTATTCCTCCTTTTGAATTGCTAGCCAAACGAGTAGCTACGCTCGTGCCGTTTTGGCCTTTGTCGTCGCGGCCTTTCCCGATTTGCTGCTGCCTCTAAACGAATTCATTGCCGCCACGCTTCGAGGTTTAAAAGTGGCTGAAAAGTCCGACCAAAATAATAATGGGGATCGGAATCCCTAGCAGCAAGAGCAAGATTGAACGCATCTGTAAACCCCCTTTTGAAATCAAAAACTCATCAAATTGCAACTACACGATCGCGTTGCCTTCCTCCGATGGTCGCGGCAAAGCTCGCGCAAAAAGCGCCGATCAAAAGAGCGAGGAACGTCCAGTATAAGGAATGCGCTACCGCCTTCCGCGCGGTATCGGCGGCTTGCCGAGCCTGGGTGAGAACGTCAGACACACGTTGTTCGGCATCGGTCTGACTGAGGCCCGTCCTTGCCGCTACCAATTGACCTAGATAAGTTTTATCGGGTGCGGGAACATCCTTCTTTCGAAGCGCATTCGCAAAAATGCTTCCGGCCTCGGCGCGCATCGAAGCATCATTCGGGTCCGCTGGACGGACCGAACGGAACAAGGTGTTTACGAAATACGCGTTGGGATCAGAGGCTTGGCTGTCCGCCTGAGCAGTTGTTGCCTTTCCGGAAGTGATTGCCCCAAGCGGTGCCCCTCCTCCGACCATGGAGGTGGCTGCCGACGCTAAAAACGCAGCCGTGATTACCAGGCCAACCGCCCACACCAGAAAGCCGTGCGCGGTATCTCGGAAATATACCTCGTCGGTGTGAATATTCACCCACTTCGTGCGCAATCGACCCGCCAGATAACCGCCTATCGCCGCTGCGATGATTTGCGTGACGATCAACCAGACGATAGCGCCGATACCGATGGCGGAGGCCGATGCGCCCATGTTTGACCAGGGAGAAACGGACGATAAACCGATGCCAGTGCCCAATGCGAGTAAGATCAGCCACAACGCGGCGGCTGCAAATGCGCCAGCAAACACTGCCGACCAAGAAACACCGGAGGAGGGCGCTTCATTCTTGACCGAAGTGTCGACAAAACCGAGATCACGGGGGGGAGCCATAGATGAACCTGCTGAGTGTGCCATATGTCTCGTTCTTTCAAATCAATAGCGAATGATCCAAGAGGGAATCTAAAAGACTAAGACAAAGCTTGTCTGTCCTATAAGGAACACATCTCGGGCGAGGCACCGCCCGAAGGGACGGCGGAAAGCGGAGCGGGCGCGGAAGGCGCCTCAGAATCGCTTCAACCTCCGCCGGAAACGAGCGGCCCTGAATCGGCCATTACATGGATTACATGCCAGGTTGTTTGAGAAAGCTGAGCTGGGAAAATTGGAGGTCACAATTTGTGACCTCCACCGGCTAAATCAAAATCTTCTCCACTTCATCAAGCGAAATCTCATCCTGGCGCCGGTCGTAAAGCTTCGTCGTCCGGGGCGACTCATGGTTGGCGATGTGCTGCGCGGCTTCGAGCGTGCCCTTGTTCTTCAGGTAGGCGGTGATGCCTGTTGCGCGGAAGGTGTGGTTTCCGATCCTGGTCTTGATGCCGGCGTCGGCCGCGCGGCGCTGTTCATGCTTCCGCGGTCGACCGCCAGCGTGACGCTCAACTCGTGGTTCGTTCAGCAGCGGCGCTAGCCTGGACCACTGCTTGTCCGTCAAATCACTCGGTTACATGCCCCTACGCTATGTTTGAGGCATGACAACGCAAAGGCCGCAACTTCTCACACTCAAGCGGTTGCTTGCTCAGGCCAATCTAATCCTCTCCAGCGAAAGCCTCGATATGAACCTAGCCGTGCGTTGTCGTGAGCTGCTTGCGGCAGCCAATACCCCGGTTGGCGATCTCCTGAAGCAGGACCGGCTGCCCGCTGCGGCTGTACTCCGCGCGAAGGGCGGTACTCAGACCGTCAAGCGGGTAAGCGAATACTTTCGCCAGTTGGCCGCAAAACGCAAACTCGCGCGGGCGGTAGACCCCGCAAAAACCCTTGATTCGTGTAGAATTAAGTCGCTTACAAAAACGGAAGCCTGGCGCGATGGCCGGGAGTCTCGACGTGCGGCTGGACACCCACAGCGTAGACCCTTGCTCGCCTGGGCGCAAGGGTGCGTGTGTCGAAACCTAAATCCTCAAAGAGTCGCAAACCCTTCGGCGCCGCAATCCGTGTGTCGGAACCTGAATCCCCAAAGATTCGCATACCCTTCGGCGCCGCAATCTATGGCACGGTGACCGAAACTGTTTCGCAAGGAGCCCGAACCGTCTCGGTACAAGGCGGTGGCCCCTTCACGAGCCTCTTTGTAAAGCGGGGAGCATTTGAGGCGGTCCTCCCCAGCGCTTCGATTGTGGGCTTGCCGGCAGGTCCTATCTTCATTGCCTGGGATGGCGAGCAATACGTTATAAAACATTCTCTAAAAGAGATTCAGGCCGATGATAATTTGACCTTAATTGGCAGCTTGGAGGGCTCCAAAGTTCAAACGTCTCCCCCTCCGAAGTCAGCGCCCAACTCCGCCTCTCCGATTCGCAGTGGTAGGATGCCGTCTACCGTTCACAGCCTAGTCGCGGTACAGCGGATCGAGGCGTTCATGGCCGAGAAGGGGCTCAACCAAGCGGAGTTTGCAACTCGAGCGAAAACCACGTATAAGACTATTCACAAGATACGGAAGACAGCCAAAATCACGCGCAGCATGTTGGATGATATCGCTAAGGCGCTAGGAATTACTAGAGAGGAACTGCTTAAGAAATCATAGGCTTAGAAAGAAATCTTCCGTTAAAGTTCCGCTTATTTTCCGTTCAAGTTCCGTAACTCTTCTCTTTGCAGGCATATCGCCCTCTCGCAACCATAGCGACAATAAGAGCTATGGACAATCAAATTTCCACACCAACGTCCTCACTTCTGCAATATGACTACCTGGAGCGGGCCGAGCTGGCCCGCGGACTGGGTAAATCGACGCGCACTCTCGACCGCTGGCACAGCTTGCGTATCGGTCTGCCGCGCGTGGTGATCGGACGCACGATTCTTTATCGCCGGCAGAGCGTGCTGGAATGGCTGGCATCGCGGGAAGAGCCGGCAGCCGCCCAGCGCGGAAAAGGGCGCTAGGGCTGCCGTTCCGCCCGCCCGGAGCAACAATAATCACCCAAGCGCTAGCGCGGGCCGATGGCCAAACTCAAATCCAGTCAGTAGTAGGCAGGTGGATGAGTGAGGGACCGGGAAAGTAAATTCGACGAGGTGCTCAAGAGATGGCCACCACCTTCTCCTGAGGCAGATCCGAATTCGCCCTCGAGCGCCTGCACCCGAACTACGCAAGTCACCGTCAGCCAGCCGCCTCAACACTCGGAGAGCAGTCAGCCGGGTGGGGCCGGTGCCTCCCTTCCATCACCACCACAAGAGTCAACCGCTAACGTGCCTCCGGGAACCAAACGGTCAGACCCGGATGGCGCCCTTGAGCTTGGATCGCTCCAGTTCGGGCTCTTCCCACCGCCAGCTCAGACTGGCGTCGTCGTCGAAAGAAGCGCTGCCAGGCTCCGACCACACCCGGCCATGAGCAGGCTCGGAATTGGTCCGTCCGAGGAGCGACTGCGGGATCTGGAGAGCCTGGGCGCGACCGCCTTCGGCGCGGATCTCCGGCCGGACCGGCCCCTAGACCTGCCGAGTTGTTCAGCAGCTGGAAATCGCACGGATGTCCTTTGGGTGAAAAGAAGTGAAACTGCCATGGCCGCTTCGGCCCACCAGACCTCCGGTGCAGCCAACCTCCTGCCCTCCCCGGAGGCACCCCCGGGCGGCTTTTCCCTGACCCCGCCGCCGATCCCACCACGCATATCTTTCGTGAAAATCCAAAGGATTCACCCACACCTGGCAGTGCGTGCCCTGGGCTACAATCCGACCGCGGTCGAACTCGAACCAGTTCGCCAGCACTGGGAAACAGCCCACTACGAGCCCCTGATCGTGACCGACCAGGGAACCATCATCGACGGCCACAAGCGTTGGGTCGTTGCCCGGGAGCGGGGAATCGCCACTCTGCCCTGCGTGATGCTTGCGATCTCTGACGACGAGGCTCTGAACCAGATTCTGGCCCGCGCCTCGGCCAAGAACTGGTGGAAACCCTATCGTCGGATCTGCTTGGCGCTCACCCGGGAGGAGGCCCTGCGCGAGCCGGCGCGCGAAAACCAGCGCGCCGGCGGGCGCAAGAAGGTTCCGTCAACTTTGACCAAAGCTCAGCATATCGACGTCCGCGGGGAGATCGCCCGGATGGCCGGCACCGGTACAGGAAGCGTCACCAAGGTCAAGAGGATCTTCGCCGAGGGTTGTCCCTTGCTGAAGCAGGAAGCGCTGCGGGGAGCTATCAGCATCGATACCGCTTGGAAGATCTCGAAGCTTGACCACGATGAGCAGATGCGCGAACTGGGACGCAGGGCCTCCAAACGTCGCGGGAGAAAGAGGGTCCAGGCCCTCGGCCGGGCAGCCGCCATCAGGAGCGAACGTGTCAGCGAACACCCGAGGGAACGGTTCGGACAGATCCGGCAATTGTTCGACGAGCTCACTCGCTCTGGTCCGCTTGAGAAGTTTCGTGATCCGAGCCTCGAGTTGCTGGCCCGGATGGAAAGGGAACTCGATGTCTACGAAACGGATATGGCAATGTCCCGGGCTTCGGCGCAGGCAGCCGAAACTGCAGAAGCTGATTGAGGACACGCGGCCGCTCTGGGATAACGCCGGCGTGCGGGCCCACGCGCGTGCCACCTTGAACAAGATGCTGCTCTGTGGCACGCCGGCCCTCGGCGCCGAGGTCTTCTCATCGATCGACGGCGAGACACGAACTGTCTACCACACCTGCAAGACGCGCGCCTGCCCCTCCTGTGGCTACTTCCAGACCCTCCGCTTCCAGCAGGAGGTGGTCAACCACTTGCCCGAGATACCGTATCGCGGCCTCATCCTCACCATCCCGGATCGTTATTGGGAGATCCTGCGCTTGAACCGCCAGCTTCTTCCCGATCTTGCTGCCCTTGGCGGCGGGGTCATGAGCGATCTGGCCCGGGAGCGCCGCCAGGCCGAAGTCCCCTTGATCGCGGTCCTCCACACCTTCAACCCCGAGCTCAAGTTTAAACCCCACTTGCACGTCGTGGTGGGCCTCACCGGCCTGGGTCTGAATGGCGACAAGTTGGTCGAGAACATCTTTTTTTTCAAAAGACATGCTCCAGGAGCGCTGGCGACATGCACTACTCGATCGACTGGAACTGGAGGTGCGCCAAGGCAGGCTCCGCTCGGATCTGAGACAGAAGCAATTGCTCGAGAACATCGACTATGAGCGGGTAATCCTCTGGCACATACCGGAACATGGCTGTACGAACAAGCACGAGCTTCTGGCCTACGTCGCCCGCTACATCGGGCGGCTGCCCATCGCCAATAGCCGCATCCTGGAGTTTGACGCCCATCATGTGCGGTTTCGCTACCGCGACAAGCTGGACGATGATCGGGTCCACGAGGCCACCATCTCCACTCAAGAGTTCCTCGATCGTCTGATCGAGCATATTAGGGAGCCTTACCAGCACGGCGTCCGCTACTTTGGTCTGCTGGCGCCGCGAGCCAAGTCCACTCGCTACCATGCCTTCCGGCGTCTGTTGGGCCAGCCCGAGCCGAGTCCTATACACCCGCTACGCTGGGCCGAGGGGCTGTATCTCTCCTTCGGTGTCAACCCACTCGTCGACAGCCGGGGAAATCCCATGACCTGGAGCCACAGGTTGCCACCCCAGCTTCCCGTAATCGCATCCTGAACCAGGAACCTCACGACCGGATTCAGCGCTCAATCTTGCTGAAAACCCCTCGTAGAGAGAGGCCGGCGTGTGTCTCGATCGTGCCGGGGGAAAAACGGGAATTTGACGGAAGCTCCGGTTAGGACCGCTCACCAAACGCGCTTCGATCAGCTTTCGACAAAAGTAACGGCGGTTAATGACAGACTCCGCCCTCTGCGAACTGACCTTCACGAGGCGGATCGCAGGGATCATCCTCAGATTCCGTGATCTTGATTTTCCTATAAGGCAAGCGATGTGCAGACCGGCCCCGGCTACAAATACACTCGTCCGCTTCGAACGATCCTCGATCTGATCGAGTCCGGCGAGGTTGAGCGAAACTTCATTCGGCAGGCGCTGACGCAAGCTGTTGACCGGGGCATGATAACCCTCCAACAGATTCGGAATGCGCAACTGACCGAACCAACGCGCAAGATCGTCGAAGCGATACTGCGGCAGGCTGCATAATGGCGACGATCAAAACATACGCGACAGCGGGAGCCTTTCGAGTGGCTCTCGAAGAGCGCCTCCGGCGGAGATCGCAGGATGTCGATACGCCTTCGCTAAATGGTTCAAGACGCAGGTCTTGGCATCCTATCCATCATAGTGCGTTCATAATAGTAGACGTATCTCCGTAAAGCGTTCATAATTGTGAATGTAAGGAATGGTGATAATACTCATGGATGCTCTACCAATCCCCGTGAAAAGTGCCTTGCGCAAACTCGGAGCCGACATCCGGGATGCTCGATTGAGGCGCCGCATTCCAGTAGCGGTCATGGCCCAGCGCGCCTTCATCTCCCGTACCACCTTGGTGAAGGCAGAAAAGGGAGATCCCGGTGTTGCGATGGGCACCTATGCCGCCATCCTGTTCGCGCTGGGGATGATCGACAAGCTCCGCGAGCTCGCGGGCGCGAAATCGGACGAGATCGGCCTTGCGCTCGAAGAGGAGCGATTGCCCAAGAGGATTGATCTTCGTCCCCGGCGCACAAAGAAAGCCCAACCAGAGAGCGAGAAAACGAGGCCGTAAATGGATCAGCAAATCTTCGTCTACGTTGACCTCGACGGCACACCGCATCTGGTTGGCCGTTTGTGGCTGCACAATCGCAAGCGAATCGAAAGCGCCACCTTCCGCTATGACGAAGAGTGGCTGAGGAACCCAGCGCGATTTCCCCTGGAGCCGGCGCTCCAGATGGACGCCGCGCCGCACCACACCACGGCGGGGAAGAGCCTCTTCGGCGCAATTGGCGACTCGGCTCCTGATCGCTGGGGACGAGCTTTGATGATGCGCTCCGAGTCCCGCCGCGCCAGAAACGTCGGCGAACCGCCCCGCACCCTTTGGGAGGCCGACTATCTGCTCCTGGTCGATGACGAAACGCGCCAGGGTGCTCTGCAATTTGCCGCGCACGAGAGCGGGCCGTTCCTGCATGAAGTGGCGGACCATCGCACGCCGCCGCTGATCGAACTCCCCGCGCTGCTTGTCGCCAGCGAGCACGCATATGACGAAGTCGAAACCGAGGAGGATCTTCGCCTGCTGCTTGCGCCGGGTTCATCGCTGGGCGGCGCGCGCCCTAAGGCCTCCGTGCGGGACCGGGATGGCCAACTGGCGATTGCCAAATTTCCGCACCACAGCGACCGCATTCAGACGGTTCTTTGGGAAGCCGTCGCCTTTCGCCTGGCTGCCGCGGCGGGCGTTCGAACGGCAATGGCCAGAGTCGAACGAGCCGCTGACCGGCCAGTCTTTCTCCTACGGCGTTTCGACAGGGAGGGCACAGCGCGGCGACCGTTTCTCTCGGCGATGAGTATGCTGGGCGCCACGGATCACGAGACCCGAAGCTACCTGGAGATCGCCGATGCGATTCAGCGGTATGGTGCGGCTCCCACAGAAGACCTGCATCAACTCTGGCGAAGAATTGTCTTCTCCGTCCTGATTTCGAATACCGACGACCACTTGCGCAATCATGGCTTCCTCTATGAGGGCAATCAGGGCTGGCGATTGTCGCCGGCCTACGACCTGAATCCAGTTCCCGTGCAATTCCGGCCACGCATTTTGTCTACGCTCATTGATGAACAGAGCGGCGATGCGTCGATTGAACTGGCGCTGAGCGTTGCCGAATACTTTCGCCTTACACAGGCACAGGCACGACAAACAGCCGGCGAAGTTGCAAAGGCCGTTTCACGATGGAGACAGGAAGCAACGGCGCTGGGAATTCCGGCGGCGGAGACGGATATTGTGTCTTCTGCCTTTGAGCATGAAGATCTGGCTCAGGCTCGAAACCTGAAAATATCGAGTCGATAGATCCTGTGAATTTGAGCGGCTTGTCGGTACGATGGCCGTCGGACTGGAAAGAATACGGGTGGAACAGCCACCAAAACAGCCACCAATCTATGTAATCGGATTTTAAGTCAGAATATCCACAGGTCACAGGCTACTGCACAGAGTTGCAGATAAACGCATAACCCATTCCACTGCTATGACTTGCAAGGATACTTACTCGCGCACATCATTGCACAGGAACGCATAGTTCCCTGGAACAAAGTATCACCAAAAGTATCCCCGAAAATCGTCAAATATCTGCGGATTTTCAATCCGCTGCGCCCGATTAACGCCTGTGCCGCCGCAGAATGCTCCGCGGCAAGGCCAACCGGTCAGCCTGAGGCGCAGGTGCATCTCCATTATCACGCACGCAAATAAGATCGCAAGCTATTTTCGTTTATCGTGTATAACGCTAATAGAGGCAAGGCGCTATTAGCGCCTGTGAAACCAATGAGCCACCGCAAAGCGATACCGGGCCAGAAGGTCTCCCAAGGCACCTACAGCGCGTTTATCCCTGCGACCTTGCCTCCAGTGTTCGATTGGACGCCTGGACTGATCCGCTCGCTCTCTGATACGGATCGCCTCATCGGGAGACTTGCTGGAGAAGGCGGACGGCTGCCCAACCCTCACGTTCTCATTCGCCCCTTCATCCGCCGTGAAGCCGTTCTGTCGAGCCGGATCGAAGGCACTCAGGCCACCTTGGGCGAACTGCTGGCTGCGGAAGCCGGGGCTGTCGTTGATCGCAGCCCGGAAGATTTGCGCGAAGTCGGAAACTATATCGTCGCGCTCGAACATGGAATCGCCCAGCTTCACAAACTCCCTCTGTGCATCCGGCTCATCCGCGAGCTGCACGGCAAGCTCATGGCCGATGTGAGGGGAGATCATGCAACTCCGGGCGAATTCCGCAGATCGCAGAATTGGATTGGTAAACCGGGAAGCACGCTGGCAACGGCTTCGTTCATCCCGCCGCCGCCCAGTGAGATCGAGCCATGTCTCGCGGCCTGGGAGAAATTTCTCTACGCATCCGAACTGCCGCCGCTGGTGACCATTGCCCTGGCCCACTACCAATTCGAGGCCGTGCATCCGTTCCTGGATGGCAATGGCCGTGTTGGCCGCCTGTTGATTGCACTGTTTCTGATCGAGCAAAAGATTCTTCCGGCTCCCCTGCTCTACCTGTCGGCGTTCTTTGAAGCGACGCGGCGCGACTATTACGAGGGACTGCGCGGGGTGAGTGAGCGCGGGGCGTGGAACGACTGGCTGGAATACTTTCTCCTCGGCGTCGCCCGCACCTCACAGGACGCTCTGAGCAGGGCGACTCGCATCAACGTGATTCTTGCCCAATGGCAACGGCAGGTAGCTGGCGAGTCCACCAACACTCCGCTGCGGATTGTCGATCTGCTGGCGGCCAATCCGTTCATCTCCGCCTCGGGCATTGCCGGCGAGCTGGGCGTTGCCTTCACGACCGCACAGCGCGCAATCGAGCGGCTGGAGCGTATCGGAATTGTGAAGCAGGCGACAGATGCCAAACGCGACCGCGTTTACTGCGCGCAAGCCTTGCTCGACATTCTCGAAGAACCAGCAAACCTTACCGGCTCTCTTTCCGAATGAGCAAACCACGTTGAAGGCTTCCGTTTGTTGAATGTCGCCGAGTCGATATAGTTCCATTCCGGCACCGATGAAACCCGCAACACTTGCGTTCGATAAAATTCCTGCACCGCCCTCTGGCACAGTCGCGACGACTCCGGAAAGAAGAAAGGGGCCAGATCAAATAGACAAAATCACACCTCCCAGAGAGCGCAAATTTCACGCTCTCCGGAGGTTGAGCAGCCCCCCGTCCATTCGCCTGGCAGGATTTCCATTCCCCTATTGGAGTTGCTTCGACCCAAAAGAGAACCTTTCTAGTAACTCAATGTGCAAGATATTGCACATCCCCAAATCATCCTGAGCGTAAGTTATTGAATCCATAAGCTATCTATTTGGTGCTCAACGTGCTTAGTGAGAAGTGAGTGCCACTCGTGGGTGCTCGCAGGGCATGTATGGTCCATCCAGTCATGCACGTAGCGCCCGGGACCTTCAAAGTCGAGCCGATACGCCCCTGGAAGTGCGCAGGGAATCTTGGTGTAAATGCCGTTGGATGGCATCGCATGTTTTTTGAACTTCAACGCGTAAACCACTGAAACAGCAGTTCCGCCTTTGGTTAGCACTCTGCCGAGGGCACAAGCAGGACAAATGCTAGCAAGGGCGATCCCAGGAGTAAACATGAAGAAGTTTGGTTTGTGCACGATTTTGGCCATGTCTGCGTTCTGCTTGCTGACGGCAGCCAGTCCGCTAAGAGCTCACGCAGATTCTGTCAAACTGACGCTCGAAAATGTCGGTCCGGGGAATAATTCCGGAGGGGTGTTCACATATCCCTACAACTTCAAAATCGGCAGTAGCTCTTCCACAACTGCGCTTATGTGTTACATCTATTTCCACGAGATCTACGAGGGCGAGAGCTGGACAGCTACGATCGTTCCGATCAACTCTTCCTCCTCTATAGATGACCTGAAATTGGCCTATCTTTTCAGTGTGGCCTCCAACCCCAGCAACCTGGCAGCAACAGTCGCCGATGCGCAGTGGGCAGCTTGGGAGTTGTTCGATTCTGGGCTGACCGCGCCCACCCAGAACGGCGTAAGCCAGACCGGGCAAATTAGCGTAAATACTGAGCTAACAAATGCGGAGAATGAGATCAGCTTGGACCCCTCAGCCTTCTATTCCGGGTATCAACTTTATATTCCGACCTCCGGCTGGCCCGGCCTGGACGGGACCCCTCAGTCTTTCATTGGGATTGCTCCTACGCCCGAGCCGAGCAGCCTGCTTTTGCTCGGCACAGGACTGCTCGGTCTGGCGGTGGTGGTGTTTCGGAAGGCCAAGCCATCCGGCCAGGTCTCGCACTCGTAGGCCATTTTCATCCCCATTCGGAGAGCACCTGAATCGTGCTCTCCGGAGGGTGTTGCATCCCCCACGGGTAGTGCGCCTGGGCCGATAGAGCCTGTCGACCGTGGTTTCTGTAACCTTCCTTATAGATCCGGTTACAATCGAAAACCTCTAACCATCCCCTGTCCATCAGGCCGCCAGGACTTCCATTCCTCAACTGGAGATACTTCGTCTCAAAAGAGAACCTTTTTAGTAATTAGATGTGCAAGCTATTGCACATACGCAAATTCTAGCGAGCGCAAGTTGTTGAATCTAAAAGCACTCGATTTGGTACTCGATGTGCATATGTAGAAGTGAGCGTCTCTGGTGTGTGCAGGGAGGGTCTGCATGGTTCTCCCAACCAGGCGCGTAATACTGGGACACCTCAAAGTCGAGTTGATTTGCCTCTGTAAATGGGCGGAGAATGCTGGTGCGAATTCCGGTGGCATTGCATGTATTGATCTTCAACTCGTGAATCATTGAAACCAGAGGCCGTAGTTTTTGGACGCCCCTCTGCAAACGAAGATGTATTCACCGCAAGACGCCCGCGAGGGCAATCTCAGGAGGAAAAATGAAGGCGATTTTGAAGATTGCAGTTTTACCTGCGTTGCTGCTCGCACTTGCTTCAGTAGCATATGCTGACAGCATCACTCTAAACAGTGCCGGCTGCGTCAGTGCAACCTGCGCCAACGGTGCGCTGAAATTCCTAGGTACCAGTTCACTTGCCTACAACGGATCCGGCGGGTTGGTAGCCCCAACAAGCCCAACAAGTATACCTGCAAACGCGTTGGGTACTTTTACCTATGACGTCCCTTATGACACCGGGGGCTGGCACCCTGCTATTCCGGGCTCAAGCTGGGTCTCCAATTCACACCTTGGCGGCAATGGTGCTACCGCGGACGGGATACCAAACGACTTCTACTACTACCAGACGACTTTCTCCGCCGCTGGTGGGGTTGATGCTTACAGCGGCAGTATCAGTGTGATGGCCGATGACACGGCAGAGGTTTTGCTCAATGGCACACCGCTACCGCTTGTGAACTTCGCTTTCCCCTACCCGAACGGACCATGTGCACAAGGAGGCGGTGGGCCGACCTGCAACAGCGTGTATACGATTGCCTTAAATGACATTACGCTGCTTTCTGGCGCAAACACGCTGACCATCATTGACGCGCAGACCAACGGTTACGGTGAGGCCGTTGACGTTTCAACCAACTTGGCAACGCCGGAACCCTCATCTCTGCTGTTGCTCGGCACCGGCCTTCTTGGTCTGGCATTTGTCGTCTTTCGGAAGGCCAAGTCGTCCGGCCTGGTCTTGCACTCGTAGTCATTTTGCCTCACCCCCCGGTTGGCGCTCAACGTGCATGTTGAGGAGTGAGCGCCACTCGTGGGTGCTTGTAGGGCGTGTATGGTCCTTTCAATCATGCACGTAACGCCCGGGCTTCTCGAAGTCGAGTCGATACGCCCCTGAAAGTGCGCAGGGAATCTTGACGCGAATGCCGTTGGCACCACATGTTCTTTGAACCTCAACGCGTAAACCATTGAAACCGCAGCTCTACCTTTGGCCAGCCCTCTGCAGGGGGCGCAAGCAGAACAAATGCCCGCAAGGACGACTCCAGGAGGAATGATGAAGAAGTTTTTCTTAGCTTTACTCGCATTGGCAGCGGCCCTTGCGATCACGCCGGCGGCTTCGGCTGATTCGTTTAATTACACTTACTCCGACCCGCAGGGACTGGCCGCAACTGGCACTCTCAGCGGCAGCTTGATTGCCCCCGGTGAATATGCCATCACAAGCGGAACCATTGATATAACTTCCGGCGGTGTAGTTCTAGGATCTGGATCCCTTTACCCGGACCCGATCAGCCCCGCATTAGAGTTGTCGAACAATATCGGGGGTGCCTTGGAGAGCAGCTTTGGGGGGACGAATATGACGTTCGACGACCTGCTCTTCACTGTTGCTAACCCGCAACTCGACGACAACGGCCTGATTTTCATAGTTAATGGAGTCGGCATTAGCATTTGGGGCAACGGCCCCAGCAACTACGAGTTATGGGAGGGTAATTGGTCTTATGACGACGGCGGCGGCGGCAGCTTCAACGCTACCAACGCAGCCACCCCCGAGCCCTCATCCTTGCTCTTACTAGGCACCGGGCTCCTCGGTCTGGCATTTGTAGCCTTTCGGAAGGCCAAGTCGTCTGGTCTGGTCTTGCATACCTAGTCAGTTTGTTCCTCTTTGTTCCTCAACGTAGAAAGGGCATCGAAAGGTGCCCTTTTCTTTGTCCGTTCATTGTGGACACGCAGGGCTTTGTTTCTGATAGGCCCAGGCGTACTGCTCAGGGGCGGCTTCACCGCTCACCTTCCGGATAGCAGGTTACTGTAGGCGCTGGCGGTCCGATTCATCATGGCCTCAACCGTAAATCTTTCTTCCACCAGACTTCTTCCCGCTGCGCCCATTGCTCTTGCCTTAGACGGATCGGAGAGCAGCCGGAGGATGGCTGCCGAAAGGGCGCCAGGATCATCTGAAGGGACAAGGAATCCACTGATTCCATCGTTCACGGCCTCCGCGTTTCCACCCACGTTGGTTGCAACAACCGGGAGGGATGCGGCCATGGCCTCGACAATGGCATTGGAGAAACCTTCGCTGTGCGAGGGAAGAACAAAGATGTCAGCCGCGGCAAGATGTTGGCGCAGATCTGTTACGTCGCCATCGAAACGGAAACGATCAGAGAGGTCTAAATCCCGAACGAGAGTCTGCAGTTCTGTGAAATAGGCCGGCTCCAGCACATCGCCGGCGATGCTAAACGAGACCTTGGGGAAGTGCGGCACGATGGCCGCAGCTGCCTTGATGAACACGTCGTGCCCCTTCACACGACGGATATTGCCTACAGTCGTGACCAGGAACTCGCCCTGAGCCTTAGCCGGCCTGGGGGCCGTATTCCAATCCTCAAGGTTCAGGCCGTTGTAGATGGTCTGGACGCGAGCGGGGTCGATTCGATCCACCTCAATCGAATGCCGCCTAACCTGTTCCGAAACGGCAAACACCGCATCGGGCATCCCAGCCATGAGCCGATAGGCAATGTGGTGCTTGTGGGTCCTCAGGATTCCCATGTCTCTGCGGGCCCAAACTAGCTTTGCCTTCGACATTGTCTTGGTAACCAATCCTGCCCAGAGATCGGAACTTTCAAAGAAAGTGTGGACGATCTGGATTCTTTGGTCTTTTAGGAACCGTCTGAACTCGAGAGCAGCTCGAAGCGCCGTCAGGTCGTAGGTGCGCTGCAAGGGCAGCAGGTAGATGGGACAGGGCGGAGACTTCAAAGCGGCGCTTTCGGGATGTGCGGAAAAAGTCAGGATGGATGCCCGATATCCATAGTTTGGCAGAAGGGCCGCGATCTTCAGAACGATGCGTTCACCCCCTCCCAGCGTCTTCCCGAACTGATCGACCACCATCAGTACATGCGGCAGGTCGGCCTGCAATGCACTCTTAATACCTGGTGGTTCCGAAGGCTTGGCGACAATGTTTATCATTTACCAACTCTTCCGCAGCTACGAAACCGTCTGCTCTCCGATCACTTCATCCAGTTAAGCAGCAATCGGACTTTATCAAATGTTCCCCGAGCTCCCGTGCAAGCTCATCGGCGCCAACTTGTAGCGACAACATCGTAACTGATCTTCCTTAGATCCGTAGCTCTCGAGTCCCAACCGTACTCCACGCGTTCGTCATAACCCCGGCCGCTCTCATTGTGTGAAGGTAAATTCGAGAAAACTACGCGCCCTTCTTGGCGGCGTATTGAAGCGCCTGAACAAAATCGCTCATTGTCGCCGCGACCACCGGGTCCGAGAGCAGGCCGAAGCGGGCCAGCCACCGGCCGTGCTTTTCTCTTTGCCGTCCCGTAACGATCACCAGCGGCAGCCTCCGCCCGAGGATAGTCATCAGTGCGTCGCCAAGGATCCAACGCCAGCGATTGCCCCCTAGCCGGACCTCGACTCTGGGCGACGCGAACATCTCGGCATGACCCGCAAATTTTGTCTGCATATGCACCTCGAATTGCGTGTTGGGAAAGCAATCGAGCAGATACTGGAGATCGTCCGCCCAGCGGCCCATGGGCGCGGCGAGCAATATGCCGATCTTCCGGGCATTCCGATTGCGGCGCAACCAGGGCGCAACGTCCCGCGCGACGCGATAAATGGACTCCTTCATCGCCGAGGTATCGATCATGTCGACTTTTTCCGTGGGTGCGGCCGCCACGCGATACCACAATTCTTTAAAACTCTCCGGCGGCCCGCCAAGAGCCTTCGAACACGCTTCCACCCTCACTTTGATGACCTCGGTCTTCCATTGCGACAAGTAGACGGAAAGGAGGCGCATTTTGTCCTGCTTTACGTCCGCAACGTCCACGCGCTCCTCTTCGAGCTTGAGGCCGGCGCCTCGGAGGGTTGCCACCAACTCGGCGGTGTGATTCGGAAAGTTTGCCGCATACGGCACGTCCTGAAAGAACCGGCAGACGCACTGCTCGACGAGCTTCGGATTAGTTCGCAGGATATTGAGACAGGCGTGGCGGGTCAACTGATGGTCCACATGTATGCCGATGCCTAGGGGCATCCAGATCTCCTCCGGCTGTAAATCCTCGATTGCCTTGGCGATGGTCGAGGTCCACAGTTCCAGTTCGCCCCGCCCGGCGCCATGTTCCAAATACGCCCAAACTGCCTGTTCGTGCCGTTGGAACCAGTCGAGCGTCCATTTCTGCGGGTGGTAGCGCAAAGTGGCCTCGACCAGACCGAGGGGAATGTGGCGTCCCCACACCAGCCGGGCCACGATCTCGGATTCGGCCTTGCGGAGATTCGAAATGGTTTGCATATCGAAGAAATCGCGGTCGATCCCCCTGTAAGAAG
>CABEBX010000013.1_pt1 | contig 23577 bp, 22 predicted proteins | sample 3132671 | NCBI WGS metagenome assembly CABEBX01 (sample SAMEA5534346, study PRJEB31848) | metagenome | biome: tundra; feature: field; material: soil | place: USA | collected 2013-05 | depth 0.45 m
AGGGCCAAATCGGAAGGGGAGCCCGCTCCACCCATGATTTTTTTGACGCGCCGCCCGCTCTCTGCTAACGTGGTAGTGGAGAATTCCTCTAAAGGCACTCCTCAGTAGCTCAATGGCAGAGCATTCGGCTGTTAACCGAAGGGTTGTAGGTTCGAGTCCTACCTGAGGAGCCAAATTATATGCACGATCAATTTACTTCTCTTTAACAGATAGCAAATTCAGCATTCTATAGGGCAATTTGAGCTAATTCCCGCTTCCTTTTCTCCTTGAATCCAGCCTGTTTCTCCGCCGTCCAGGCCGTCTTCTCCGCCGACTGGCCCATTCATTTACCGCTCAGTGAAGCTAGTTGCTGATATCGATTAGGAACCCCTCGTCTGAGGCAAGAGACTGCCGCGGCACTTCCTGGAGGACGGCCAGCGATATACATCCATACAAGAGGCCCAACGGTCACACACGATACCTGAAAAAATTCTGCTTGACAAAGGCGCTGGGGAAGGACAAGGATTATCCCACGTTTTAATTGACGAGACTGGCCATCACCAAACTCAAGGCAGTTCTCCGTAGTGGTTTTACGGAGGACGGAAACAACCACAGGGCTTTTCTATGGCTAGCCGGGGCGAAGGGCATCAGCGGGCCAGCACCCGCGCGGGCGATTCAGGGAGAAAAGAAAGCTGATGGCCTGAGTTTTTGTCGATATATTCCGGATTCCTCTTTCCAGGGCCTGCTTAAGCAATCGGCCCCGAGGCTTTCACCTCGGGGCCGATTGCTTTTGTGCGCACAGTGAAACAAGCACGGCTCACCTGCATCGCATCCTCGCGCGGGTGACGATTACCGCGCGGCTGTGTCACACTGAGAAGCGAAGGGCCTGTAGCTCAACGGTTAGAGCAGGGGACTCATAATCCCTTGGTTCGGGGTTCGAATCCCTGCAGGCCCACCATATGAGAGGCGCATGAAGACTGGCATCATCGGCCTGCCGCAGGTGGGCAAGACATCGCTGTTCAAGATACTGACCAAGGCCAAACTCGAGGATCGCGGCCACTCTCGCCAGGAGCACATTGGCGTGGCGAGAGTGCCGGACGAGCGGCTGGACAAGCTGTCGGCGCTCTACTCGCCAAAGAAGACGACCTATGCGTCGGTGGAGTTTGTGGACGTGGCGGCCATTGGGCAGGAGGCGCTGAAAGAGACCGCGTTTCTGACCAGCCTGCGCCAGGTGGATGCGCTGATTCATGTGTTGCGCGCCTTTGAGGATGAGTCGATTGCGCACGTGGGGCCAATCGATCCGCTGCGAGACATTAAAAACGTCGAGTTTGATTTGATGATCAGCGACCTGACCCAGGTGGAAAAGCGGCTGGAGCGCGTGGAGAAGGATTTGAAGAAGCAGCGCACCAGCGATCTGGAGCGCGAACAGGCGCTGCTGCTGCGCTCCAAAGCGGCGCTGGAAAAGGAGTTACCGCTGCGCGAGCTGGAGATGACGCCAGAAGAAAAGAAGCTCATCAAGGGCTTCATGTTCCTGTCGCAGAAGCCGATCTTGTATGCGCTGAACATTGGCGAAAGCACCACGCTGGGCGACGACCTGGAGGCCGCGGTGAGCCGCTTCAAGCTGGATGAGGTTGCGCACCGGCCCAACGCCGGAGCGACGGCCATCTGCGGCAAGGTGGAGGCCGAGCTGGCAGAGATGGACGACGAGGAAGCGGCGGAATTTTTGGGAAGCTATGGGCTGCATGAGAGCGGCCTTGTGCGGCTGATCCGCAAGAGCTATGAGCTGCTGGGGCTGATCAGCTTCTTCACTGCCGGCGAGGACGAGTGCCGCGCCTGGACGATTCCGGTTGGCTCCAAGGCGCCGCAGGGAGCCGGAGCGATTCACTCCGATCTGGAGCATCACTTCATTCGCGCCGAGACGATTCGATGGGATGCGCTGCTGGCGGCAGGCTCCGAGGCCGCGACGCGCAGCAAAGGCATGCTGCGGCTGGAAGGCAAAGATTATGTGGTGCAGGATGGCGACGTGATGCACATCCGTCACAGCGGGTAAGAGCGAATGCTAAAAATTTCCCTCATTCTTGGCGCGATTGCCGCGCTGGCCGATGTGGCTGGCGGATTTGTATTAGTGCGCGCCAAGGGCGTGGAGCGCTACCTGCGCTACTTTGTAGCGCTGGGCGCGGGATTTCTGATGGCCACGGCCGTGCTGGAGATGATTCCCGAAGGCCTGAAACAGGAGGGCCTGCGCCAGAGCAAGTGGCTGGGGCCGGCGCTCATCATGGGCGGCTACTGCGTGGTGCACCTGCTGGAGCACACCATCAACGCCCACTTCCACTATGGCGAGGAGACGCACACGGGCGAGTTCGTCTCGCGGCATACCGGCAATTCTGTGCTGGCTGGATTGAGCGTTCACGCGCTGTTTGACGGTGTGGCCATCGGCTCGGGATTTGCGCTCAACAGCAGTCTGGGCTGGCTGATCTTTCTGGCAATTTTGCTGCACAAGGCGCCGGAGGGATTCACCATGGCCTCTGTGATGCTGGCCAGCGGTCGCAGCCGGGCGGCGGCCTTTTATTCTGCTGTGGCGCTGGCGGCAGCCACATTGGCCGGAGTGCTGTTGATTGGATTGGCTCCCGGGCTGGTTCTGTACGGATTGCCCATCTCAGCCGGCGTGGCGCTTTATGTGGCGGCCACCGACCTGGTGCCCGAGGTCAACCGCGAGCCGGGGATTCGCATGGCGCTGGTTTTCTTTGCCGGCGTGGGCGGGTTTTTATTGCTGCGGATGCTGCTGCCTGCGCTGTAGTGTTCCGGACCTTCAATAGTGTTCATACCTCCCTCCCTTGCGCCAGAAAAAAAGCGCAAGGATGGGGCACGGAGCGATTCAGGATACGCGGCGGAAAACGAATTTATCCGCATAGAGCCGAGCCAGCAGCTTGGCGTAATCCCAGCCCACTTTGAAGTTGGCTTTGCTGGCGCCCTGGGAACGCAGTCCAAAGGCCAGCGGAACCTCCGCCACCGAGCGCAGGCGGCCGCGCACCAGAATTTCCAGCAATAATTTAAAGCCGGAGGGCTGGAAGACGATTCCGTCGATGCACGCGCGTCGAACCAGAAAAAAACCGGTCATAGGATCATGAGCACGAACGCCGGGACGCTGGATTGGCCAGGTAGCCCAGATCGCAGCCATCGAGAGCCACTTGCGCACGGGATTCCACTTGCCCAACTGCCCGCCTGCCGTGTAGCGGCTGCCGATGGCCAGATCGTTGCCGGCAAAGATGGCTGCAATCAACTTGGGCAGCAGCTCCGGGGGGTGTTGCAGGTCAGCGTCCATTACGCCCAGAATCGCGGCGTCCGCGTGCCGCCAGCCGTAAAGAACAGCGCCGGATAAACCGCGCTCCCCCTTGCGGATCAGCAGGCTCACACGCGGGTCCGCGTGGGCAATGGCGGAGACAATCTCCTCGGTTCCGTCGCGGCTGTCGTCATCGACCACCAGAATTTCATAGTCAATCCCCAGAGGGTCGAGCACAGAGCGGATGTGGACCAGCAGGCCGCCGATATTCGCTGCCTCGCGCAGGGTGGGAATGACCAGCGCCAGGCGCTCAGGGACACGCACCTGCGGCTCTGCTGACGGCTGGCTCCGCGTTGCCGCGCCCTCCGCCGCCGTGTACGATGAAGTATTCTCTGTGAGTGACATTACGAGCTTGAGTATACGGGGTTTATCCGTTTGAAGCGCTACCTTTCGGTCAACTTTTTACTGACCTTATTATTCACGATGCTCGGCCTGGCCGTGATGGGCTACCATCCCGGAATCGAAGACGACGGTGTATATCTGACCGCGGTCAAATACAAACTGAATCCTGCGCTTTATCCCCACGACTCCGCTTTTTTTCGCTTTCAAATGCAGGCCAGCTTCTTTGATAACTGGGTTGCCGGGTTTGTCCGCTGGACCGGAATTCCCCTGGCCGACGCGGAACTTCTCTGGCAGTTTGCATCGATCGCGTTGATCGTCTTCGGCTGCTGGACGATTGCGCGCAGGCTCTTCCCCGAGGCGCGGGCGCAATGGGCGGGAGTTGCCATGGTCACAGCCATGTTCACCCTGCCGGTGGCTGGAACCGCGCTCTACCTTGTCGATCAGCATCTGCACCCGCGCAATGTGGCCACCGGCCTGATTCTGCTGGCGGCCTCGAGGATTCTGGCAGGAAGGAGATGGCAGGCAATCCCCTTCCTGGTGCTGGCGTTTGTGCTGCATCCTCTCATGGCTGCGTTCGGTGCCTCCTTCTGCTTCTTTCTGGTCTTGGTTCTGCTTGAACCCAAGCATCATTGGCTGCGGCGCTGGCGCGGGAGCGGAAATGGGGCCGGAAACGGTTTTGAGGCAGCTGCATTGATCCCCCTGGGCTGGGTCTTTGAGCCGCCTACGCCCGCCTGGCGCGCGGCGCTGGGTACGCGCAACTATTTCTTCCTCTTTCGCTGGACCTGGTACGAGTGGCTGGGAGCGTGGGCGCCCCTGGTTCTCTTTTGGCTGCTGTGGCACTTTGCCCGAAAACGCGGCGAGACGCTGCTGGCACGCTTTGCGCTGGCCGTATTCATCTACGGGGTCTTTCAACTGGCAGTAGCCATGCTCATGCTGGGATTCCCTGCCCTGATCCGGCTGGCTCCGCTGCAACCGATGCGCTTTCTGCAACTGGTTTATGTTTTCATGGCGCTGGTGGGCGGCTGCCTGCTGGGTAAATACCTGCTCAAGGCAAGCCTCTGGCGCTGGGCGGTGTTTTTGCTGGTATTCAATGCGGGCATGTTCGCAGCGCAGCGCTTGCAGTTTAGTGGCAGTGAGCATCTGGAACTGCCTGGCCGCTCCTCCGCCAACCCCTGGCTGCAGGCCTTCGCGTGGATTCGGCAGAATACGCCTGCCGACGCCTATTTTGCCCTCGACCCCGAGTATCTGGCCGCGCCGGAAGAGGATTATCACAGCTTTCGCGCACTGGCCGAACGCAGCCAGTTGGCTGACTCCATCAAGGACACGGCAGTGGTGACACAGATTCCCGAGCTGGCCGAGGTGTGGGAGCGGCAAAATCAAGCCCAGAAAGGATGGAGCCGCTTCCAGCTTGGCGACTTCGAGCGTCTGAAGGCGGAGTTTGGGGTTGGCTGGGTAGTAGTCGGCTATCCCGCGCAGGTTGGACTGGAGTGCCAGTGGCACAACGGCGTTGTGGCCGTGTGCCGGATACCGTAAATCGCTGACAGCGCCTGCTCTTTGCGCATTGGGGCTGTTTCCGCGAGAATGATAGAGTTGCCTTTTCCGGCCTGGAGACCGGTTCATGCTCAACGTTACTCAGCGACTGATTCTCGGCTGCGTGCTCATAGTCGGCCTTACTGCCGGGCTGGTAACGGCCACGCACAACACCCTGGCGGCGGCGGGGCAGCTCCAGCTAGCGTTACTGTTTGTGGCAACTGTAGCCGTGGTCGCTGTTGCGGCCATCTTCTCCGTGTTGCGCCCCATCCGCCTGCTGGCTCGCGACGCCCGCCGGATCGCCGAGGGCAACCTGGCGCATCGCGTGGAGTGGAGCAGCCGCGACAGCTTCGGCGTGATTGCTGCTGAGCTGAACCGCATCGCGGTCCGGCTGCGTGAGCTGAGCGATTCAGAGGCCGGACGCCGCCAGATGGAGCATCAACTCTCCGACGCCGTGCTGCAATCCATATTCGAGCCCATCATAGTCACCGACGGCAAAGGACAACTGCTCAAGGTGAATCAGGCTGCTGCCGATCTGCTGGGCGAAGCCGCCACTGACCGCATGGCGCTGGCCAAGGCGCCCGGCGGGGACAAGATTTTGAGCGCTATCCGCAACGCCGTTTCCCTGCAGAAGCCGGTAGCCGACGAGGGCGAGGCTTCCCTGCTGCCCTTGCGCATCGGCAGCCAGGAGCGCAGCTACCGCCTGCGCACCACACCCATGCGCGACGCTGAAAAGCGGCTGCTGGGGACTGTAACTACCTTAGAAGACGTAACCAGCCTGCAGGATACAGACCGCTTCAAGACGCAGTTCATCAGCGTTGCCAGCCGCAAGCTGCGCGACCCGCTGCTGCAAATGCGCCGCGGCCTCTACGCTTTGGGTCATGGATTTGCCGGAGAACTGCTCCCCTTGCAGGCGGAATTGGTGGCCGCGTCCGCTAACGAGAGCGAAAAGCTGGATGATCTGATGGGCGACCTGATTGAGGTAGCCGAACTGGACGCCGGGCGCCGTCAGTTCACGCTGGAACGCCTGCGTCCCTTGCAGATTCTGAACGAAGCCCGCGGCCGCTTCTGCGACGATGCGGCTCAGAAGCGCATCCGCGTCGAAGTCGCGGCCTACGAAGATCTCTCCTATGTGCAGGCCGACCGGCGCGCGGTGCGCTCTATTCTGGACAACCTGCTCTCCAATGCCATTCGCTACACCCCGCTCGATGGAGAAATTTTACTGGCCGCCGAAGAGGTCCAAAACTCTGTACAGTTCACGGTGCGCGATACCGGCCGCGGCATCGAGGCAGACCGGCTGGGAACCATCTTCGACCGCTTTAGCACCTTTTCCGAAAAAAGCTCCGGCCTCGGCCTGGCGCTGGTCCGCCGCCTGGTAGAGCAATTGGGTGGCCAGATTGCCGTCGAGAGCCGCCTGGGACACGGAACCACCTTCCGCTTCACACTTCCGGTAGCGGCCGTCAACGAAGTCCGCTATCCGGTGGAGGAGGGCTGATGGCCGAAATCAAACTGGAACGCCAACCGGATCCCGCCAGACTCCGCGTCTACATCGGCGCGGCGCCAGGAGTGGGCAAGACCTACGACATGCTCAACGATGCTTACCGGATGAAGCATCAGCAGGGCATGGATGTGGTCATCGGCCTGGTGGAATCCCATGGGCGCGAGGAGACAGCGGCCCGTATCCGCGACCTGGAGATCGTGCCCCAGCGCGAGATTCCCTACCGCGGCGTCACCCTGAAAGAGATGGACGTGGACGCCATACTGGCACGCCATCCGCAGACCGTCATCGTGGACGAGCTGGCCCACACCAATGTTCCCGGCAGCAAGAACCGCAAACGTTACGAGGACGTGCAGGAACTGCTCGACGCCGGCATCAACGTCATGACCGCGGTCAACATCCAGCACCTGGAAACGCTCAACGACACCGTCAACCGCTCCGCCAACACTGTCATCCGCGAGACCGTCCCCGACAGCTTTCTCAAGCGCGCCAACGAAGTGGTGAACGTGGACGTGACGGTGGACGAGCTGCGTAACCGCCTGCGCCAAGGGAAGATATACGCCGCCGAAAAGGTCGAGCAGTCGCTGGCCAACTTTTTTCGCAAGGGCAACCTGAATATGCTCCGCGAGCTGGCCCTGCGCACCACCGCGGAGCAGGTAGGCAACCAGGAATCTCAGTTCCGCCGCACGCAAGGATTGGAACAGGCGTCCATGCCGGAGAAGGTGATGGTATGCCTCAGCACCCGGCCCGGCACCGAGCGCCTCTTGCGCGTGGGCGCGCGCATCGCCGGCCGCCTGGCCAGCAACTGGTACGCCGTCTACGTCACTCGTCCCGTGGACGACAAGGGCCACGGCGACCCCGAGGCCTATCATCGCCTGGAAGAATACCAGCGCATGGCCCGCGAACTGGGCGCGCAGTTGGTCTCGCTCACTGGCCATAACGTCGCCGACTCCTTGATCCGCTTTGCCCAGGAGGAGGGCATCTCCCACGTGGTCTTCGGCCAGTCTGCCCGCTCACGCTGGGACATTCTGCTGCATGGCTCGGTGCTCAACCGTTTTCTCTCCGAGATTCGCGACGTCACCGTGCAGGTGGTGCCGATGCGCACGCAGTAGCCGTTGCGCCGGAGTTGAACTGCTCCATGCGGAAAACACGGTGAGACCGGCCAAGCGGCGAAGCTGTCTCTGTGATAATTTGGTAGTAGCGGCACTGTGAGAGCTCGTAGCTCAGTTGGTAGAGCAACGCCCTTTTAAGGCGTGGGTCCTGGGTTCGAGTCCCAGCGAGCTCACCACCCCTCCCAGCCGCGATTTTCCTCAATTATTATCGAACGTCTGTCGCGCTTCGGGCGCTTGCGACTGCATGTACAGCGGCAGCGTGAAATGGAATGTGGCGCCGTGTCCGAGTTCGCTTTCGGCCCAGATGCGTCCGCCGTGGGCCAGCACGATGTGCTTGACAATGGCCAAGCCCAGGCCCGTGCCGCCCGACTCGCGGGAGCGAGCTTTGTCGACACGATAAAAGCGCTCGAAGATGCGGCTGAGGTGCTCGGCGGCAATGCCGGGGCCGAAGTCCTGTACGCTGAACTCCACCTCGGATTCCAACAGCCGCGCGCCCACCAGAATTCTCTTGCCGGCTTTGCCGTACCGGAGAGCGTTTTCCACCAGATTGCCGAAGACTTGTGTCATGGGGTCGGCATCAGCCAATACAAGCGCGTCCGGCGCTCCGGATGATTCCAGCACGACGCCGGAGTCTACCACCATGCCGCCCAGCGATTTGACGGCGTCAGAAACCAGCGCACTGGCCCGCGTAGGTTGAACCGACAGCTTGTAGTCCGGGCTCTCGACGCTGGCCAGGGCAATCAGATCCTCTGTAAGGCGGCTCATGCGGGTTGCGTTCTTAAGAATGATGCCGAGGAACTCGCGGTTGGTGTCCTTGCGGACATGAGGCTCCTCGATCAGCGTCTCGACATAACCCTGGATGGAAGTGAGCGGGGTGCGCAACTCGTGGCTGACGTTGGCGACAAATTCGCGACGTGATTTTTCCGCGGCATCAATGCGGGTGATGTCGTGAAGCACGGCCAGCGCTCCGCCGGAGGACATGGGAACGGCATGGATCTCGAAGATGCGGCCCGGCGCCAGAGTGCTGGCCCGCCCGGAACGCTCTTCGCGAAGCTCCAGCGCGGCTTTCACGCAGGCCAGCAGTTCTGGATCGCGCAGCGAGTCAACCAGCGGACGGCCCACCTGAATCTCAGCGCCGGCGATGCGCACCATGACGGCGTTGGACCAGCGGACCAGCCCCTCGGGGGTGATGGTGACCACGGCTTCCTGCATGGAATCGAGCAGTCCGGCCAGTTCCTGGCGGCGGCTCTCAATCTCGGCAAAGCTATTGCCCAGCCGCTCGGCGGTCTGGTCCAGCGCAGACTCCATGCTGGAGAACTCATCCTTGCCGGTGTGGCCAAGGCGGGCGCTTAAGTCGCCCTCGGCGATGCGTCGCGCAAAGGTCACCACTTGCTGAAGCCGCGCGGAGATGCGGTTGGCAACCCAGGCTGCCAAGGGTAGCGCCATGGCCAGCGCAATCAGGCCCGGCCAAAGGGCCTCGTGGCCGGGCAGGCGGAATCTCCCTCCAGCCATGCGGCTGAAGACAAGCTCCACCACCACGGTTTGCAAAACCAGCAGCAGGACAAACAGGCCGAACAGCTTGGTAAAAACTTTTGAGGTCAAGGCGCCCTACTCGCTCTTGGGAAGCTCGAAGCGGTAACCTGCGCCGCGCACTGTTTTCAGGTGGCGCGGGTTTTCCGGATCAACTTCAATCTTCTCCCGGATGCGGCTCACATAAACGTCGACCGATCGGGGCGTGACAAAGCGCGCATCGCCCCAGACGGCATCCAGCAAATGATCGCGGCTGAAGACGCGGCCGGGATGGCGCGCCAGGTAATCCAGTAGACGGAACTCGGTGGCCGTAGTGGGCAACACCTGGCCGCGCACCGTCAACTGCATGGAGTTGGCGTCGATGATGACTTCATCAAAGCGGATGATCGAGATCGTGTCAGGCCGCTCAAATCGTCGCAGCACAGCCTTCACACGCGCTACCAGCTCGCGCGTGGCAAAGGGCTTGGTGATGTAGTCGTCCGCCCCCATCTCAAGACCCAGCACGCGGTCGTTTTCGCCGGCGCGCGCGGTAAGAAAAATGATGGGCACGGTAGAAAGCGCGGGGTGGCTGCGCAACCGTCGGCAGACATCCAGGCCATCGCCGCCGGGCACCATGATGTCCAGAAGAAACAGCGCGGGCGCCTTGCGCTCGGCGTCGGGAATCAGGTAGGTGGGGGTGGTGAACAGGCGCGCCGCAAACCCGGCTGCTTCCAGGTGATGCTGCACCAGTCGCGCGATGTCGGTGTCGTCTTCCAGTACAAAAATAGTCTGGCTCAACCGGTCTGCCCCCGCCCGGCGGCCGTTGTGCTTCAGATGCGGAGGCCGCACGGAATTATTAACAGACTACTGTAGTCGGGCAAATAGTTTGCAAATGTTGTGTAAATTTGAGCGGAATGCGGGACGAAAACAGGTCGTATGTCTTTGCTCCGGCGCATGGTTTACGCTGGGAACGCGTGCAGCTATCAAATTGCGTTGCCCGAGGGAGGCTTTTGTGAACTGGATGATGCTGCTGGTGGGTCTGCTGGTAGGCGTGTTCTCCGGCGTGGTGGGAATTGGCGGCGGCATTTTACTCGTTCCCGCACTGCTGTGGCTGGCGGGCATGAGCCAGCTCAAGGCCCAGGGAACTTCGCTGGGCGCGCTGCTGGCGCCGGTGGGAATTTTTGCCTTCCTGGAGTACTACCGCAAGGGCAACGCGGACCTGAAGGTGGCGCTGCTGCTGGCTGCCGGGTTTCTGATTGGCGGATACTTTGGAGCCGTGGGCGCGCAACACATTCCCGACCTCTGGCTGCGGCGCATCTTTGCGGTGACCATGATCGCCGTGGGCGGAAAGCTGCTCTTCAGCCGCTAAGCGCCTGCGCCACCTGCGGTGGGGCTGACCTTTTCAACATTCATGTTCTGCGAACGGTAAGCCGAAGGCCGCTGGCCCCACCGCAGGTGGTTAGATCGACTGCACCGGCACGAGCGTCAGATCGTCAACCAGGCCCACTTCCTTCTGGACAAAAGGCTCTCCGTAGCGCACCCCGGCCAGCAAGCCATAGTGGCGTGCCTCGGCAAATGTGCGCTCGCGAATCTCCTCTTCCGGCACAAAGAGTCCGCCGCCGGCCGCCTGGTTGGCGTATTGCGAGCGGTAGGCCATCAACGCGGCGAGGCGTTGCTCGATGAAAGGCGTAATGTCCACGATGAAGCTGGGGCGCACATCCGCGTAGAGGCTGGCGTAGACAATCTTGAAGGGGCGATGCGGCGAACCCTCCAAATCGACAGAATACTCTGAGAAATGCGTCGAAGGCGCAGTTGGCCGCACCGCTGGCGCCTTTGCGAGACCGGATAGAAAACACGCCTCATAGCCAAGAGTGGCCGTAGCCGAGTGGTCGGGGTGCCGCGCCTGCCAATAAGGCAAAATGACCACGCGGGGACGCAGGAGGCGCAGGATACGCACAATTTTTAGGCGGTTTTCCAGGGTATTTTCAACCGCTCCGTCGGGTAGGTCGAGCGCCTGCCGCCAGCCAACGCCCAGCAGGTGCGCTGCTTCGGCTGCTTCGCGCGCGCGTGCTTCCGTGCTGCCGCGGGTTCCGGCCTCGCCCTGCGTCAGGTCCAGAATGGCAGTATGCAAGCCACGCGACGCCATGCGCAGCAGGGTTCCGCCGCAGGTTTGTTCCACATCGTCGCGATGAGCGGCAATGGCCAGCACATCGGCTACAAAAAAATCAGATGCGGTATCAGAGGAAAGTGCGGTCATTACAGATGGCTCCCGATGATCGGGCGGTGCGGGTTCATGTTTTCCCACCCTTTTCGCGGTGAAGCTGCGAAAAGGATGGGGCACCCAACAAGAATCGGCTAATAAACTGTATTGTTGGCGTCGGTAAGCCCGTCCATGTAGGCCACGTCATAGGCAGTGCCGGTCACCGTCACGTACTGGTTGTCAATCGCCGTGCCGTCCACGGTTGAGTAGATGTAAACCTGCCCGCCCTCCGCCGTGTAGATCTTGTGCAGACCCGTTACGGCGGCAATTCCGGTGGCGTCGCCGATATAGGGCTCCAGCAGGTTCACCTTGTTGGTGGAAGTGTTGAACATGGTCAGGCAGCCATAGGCCAAGTGGTTATTGGCGCGCTCGCCGTTGGTGCACTGGGTCATGCCGATCCACAATGTGTTGTCATCCGCCAGCAACATGCGACTCATGGCGCCCGGCGTGCCGTCGCTGATGGAAACCGGGTTGGGAACTGAACCTGTGGAGGGCGCCACGGTGTTGGTGAGCAGATTCACCACTGTCAGGTAGCCACCCCAGTAGCCGTCGGTCATTTGCTTCTGGCCCACGACGTACAGAGTGGAACTATTAACCAGCGCGTTGCTGGCGCCGCCAGGGATGGGAATTGTGCTGCTGGCCAAAGCACTGTGGGTGGGAAGCACCCCGGACTGCTGGCCAATTAGATAAATCATGGGGGCTACCGGCAGAGGAGAAACCGAGGATACGGCGCCGCCGCACTCCGGCCCGCAGTTCAGAACGTACGCTGTGCCGCCATCCGCGGAGAAAACTGCCTTTACCGGCCGGTCAAAAACCAGCGGCTGGTTATCGTTTGGGCTGAGCGCCTGAAACAGGCACCATCCCGGCGCATTCTGCGGCTCGCAATCCACCGCGCCCGTGGGCCAGGTGCTGGGTCCGCCGGAGTAGGCGGTGCTCTGCGCTGCGGTCAGCTTGCGCGGATAGTAGACGTAATTTGAGTTCTGCGCGAAAGCCAGAGCCGCGGAACCGCCGGGGTTCACGCTCACCCGGTAGACGCCGGGAAGGTTCAACGCGTAAGTCCCGGCGCTAGTCACCGATTTGTCCACAACTGTGAGCTCGTGCGTCGCCTGGCTGGCGGCGAAGACGTAGGTCTGGTTGCGCGTGATGAAGATGCTGGAAGAGTGGCCGTTGAGTCCGCTGGCGCTGCCGGTCAGTTTCTCCCCGGCATAGTTGATCATGTTCAAGGCGCCGTCACCGGAACTATAGACCGCGCCGGAAAGCTCCTCGGGCATGTTCTGAATAGTGAGGGGAAGATTTCCCGCATACCCGCCGATGCTAAATGCCGCACTCGTATTGGCGCTGTTGTACTTGAAGCGGATGTCGTAATAGGCATCCACGATCTGCAGAGCGCCGCTGGAGAATGCGCTGGGATTCTGGATCGCAATCATTACGCGATTGGCCAGCCCGCTGGGCGGCAGTGCACGGCCCGCAAAATAAGTGGTGGTGCCACAACCTGCCAGCGCGGCTGCAACCACGAGGGCCACCCCGGCGCTCATCCATAAATTCTTAATCTTCAAAATCCCTTACCTCGACGGAAGGCGCTATAAGTGCGCGTAGCTTGCCCGCGGCCAGGCCGCGGCGTGAATAAATTGACGGCGGTTGCAGGTCCGGCAGGCGGATTGAAATACCTGGCCTTGTACCGGCGCAGCCCCAGTTGATGACTACCGAAGTATAACAAAGCAGCCCTGCCTGCCGGCAGATTGAATTCCCCTGCTGCCCTCATTGAGACGCGCTGGAGGAGGCTCCGGTAAGCCGCTGGATTGAAATTGCTTTGGCACGGCAGGCATGCGTAGCTTACCATGGCACAAGAATGACGCAATTTGCCGACATCTTCGCCAACCGCCCCATACTCGCCGATGGTGCAATGGGCACCGTTCTCTACGCTCGAGGCGTCTTCATCAATCGCTGTTACGACGAGCTGAACCTCTCCGACCCCGGTCTCATTCTCTCGATTCACGAGGAGTACCTGCAGGCCGGCTCAGAGATTATTGAGACCAACACCTTTGGCGCCAATCGTTTCCGGCTGGCCCGCCACGGTTTGGCCGGCAGCGTGGCCCAGATCAATGCTGCCGGGGTACGGCTGGCCCGCCAGGCCGTTGATCACCTCAGGGAAAAACAGGCCGGGGAGGCGTGGGTTGCAGGCTCCGTGGGCCCGCTGGGAGTGCGTCTGGAACCGCTGGGAAAGACCGGCCTGGACGAAGCCCGCACGGCCTTTGCCGAGCAAATTGACGCCTTGGCCGAGGCTGGCGCGGACCTCATCATCATTGAGACCATGCCCGCGCTGAACGAGGCCAGAGAGGCGTTGGCGGCCGCGCGCGAGGTGGCCCCTGACCTGCCCGTGCTGGTGATGGTGACCGTGGACGACGAGAGTAACTGCCTGGATGGCGCTTCGCCCGCTCAGGCTGCCTCGCTATTAACCGAGTGGGGCGCAGGAGCCATCGGCGTCAACTGCTCCACCGGCCCGGCCACGGCGCTGACCACTATCGAGGCCATGCGCGCCGCCACCACGCTGCCCCTGGCCGCCATGCCCAACGCCGGCCTGCCGCGCGCCGTCGAGGGGCGCAACATCTACCTCTGCTCGCCCGAATACATGGCAGAATTTGCCCGCAACGCCATCGCCGCCGGGGTGCAGATCGTGGGCGGCTGCTGTGGCACCACGCCCAACCATATTCGCGCCATGCGCTCCGCCATGCGCGCCATCGATGCGCAGGCACGCGTTGAGGTCACCGGCGCGGCGCCTGCCCTGATCACCGAAACGCCTCCAGCGCCCCTGGGCGAACGTTCTCGCATCGGCTCTCTCATTGAGCAGGGCAGCTTCGTCACCCTGGTCGAGATCGTGCCCCCTCGCGGCATCTCCTGCACCAGTGAGATCGAGGGCGCGCGCACGCTCGCGCAACTAGGCGTCCACGCCATCAACGTGCCCGACTGCCCGCGCGCCTCGGCCCGCATGAGCGCACAGAGCCTGTGCATCCAGATTCAGCAGCAAACCGGTATCGAGACGATTCTCCATTACACCTGCCGCAATCGCAACATTCTCTCCATCCAATCGGACCTGCTGGGCGCCTCGTCCATCGGCCTGCACAACATCCTCTGCCTCACCGGCGACCCACCCAAGCTGGGCAACTATCCCGACGCCACCGCTGTCTTTGATGTGGACTCCATCGGCCTGGTCAACATTGTGCACCGGCTGAATCACGGCCTGGACATCGGCTCCAACGCCATCGGTGCCAGCACCAACTTCACCATCGGCGTGGCCGCCAATCCCGGCATCCCAGACATCGAGCAGGAGTTGCGCCGCTTCGCCTACAAAGTTGAGGCCGGCGCCGAGTACGCCATCACCCAGCCGGTCTTTGACCTGCGGCTTTTGGAGAGCTTTCTCAAGCACATCGAGGGCCATCGCATTCCCGTCATTGCCGGCATCTGGCCCCTCACCAGCCTGCGCAACGCGGAGTTCATGAAGAACGATCTGCGCGTCTCCATGCCCGATGAAATCATTCAGCGCATGGCGCGAACCGGCTCGCCCGATGCCGCCCGCCGCGAAGGCATTCTCATCGCCCAGGAGATGCTGGAAGCCGTGCGCCCCATGGTCCAGGGCGTGCAGGTCAGCGCTCCCTTTGGCCGCTACACAGCCGCCGCCGAGGTCATCGCCTCTGTGCTGCCCAAACCTGTTTCGGAGTAATCGCCATGCCTTCGTTTGAAGATTCGCTCAAGAAGCTGGAATCCATCGTCGATCAACTGGAAAAGGGCGACCTGGCCCTGGAGAAGTCTCTCAAGCTCTTCGAGGAGGGCGTGGGCCTCTCCGCCGCCTGCAAAGCCGAACTCGACGCCGCCGAGGGCAAGGTCCAGATGCTGGTCAAGCAGCGCGACGGCTCACTCAAGTCAGAGCCCTTCCTGACCGAAAAGCCTTAGTTAATAAGTTTGCCGTTTGTATGTCGGTTCCTGACTCAGATTCTAGGTTTTCGATTCATTGGCGGAATGAGCTGGAAGCTAGCAGCTAGAAGCTTATCCCTAATCCCTAGTCCCTGGTCCCTGGCCTTTGCCTTTTCGCCAGCCGCGCCAGCACGGCAATCTCGCGCAGAACCTGGGTGAGCGGGCGCGCGGGCGTGCCCCACAGCACGGTTCCCGGCTTCACGCCCAGGCCCTCGTTGGTGATGGTCTTGCCGCTCAGCACGCCGGCCTGGCCGCCCAGAATCACGCCGGGACCGATGTGCGCGTGGTCGCCAATGCCCACCTGTCCGGCAATCACCGCACCATTGCCTACCGTGCAGGAGCCGCTGATGCCCACCCCCGCCACCAGAATCACGTCCTCGCCGATCTCGCAGTTGTGCCCAACATGCACCAGGTTGTCGAACTTCGTTCCCCGTCCGATCTTGGTCTGCTTCAGCGCGCCGCGATCGATAGTCGTGTTGGCGCCGATCTCCACATCGTCTTCAATCAGCAGCGTTCCCTGTTGCGGGAACTGCGTGTACGCGCCGCTCTTCTCGTCGCGCACATAGCCGAAGCCGTCCGCGCCCAGCACTACACCGGCATGAACGATGACGCGGTTCCGCAGCGTTGTCCCCGGATAGAGTACGGCGCGGGGATAGATGCGGCAATGCTCGCCTATGCACACGCCCTCGCCGATGACCGCACCGGCTTCAATGCGCGTTCCCGTGCCGATGCTGGCGTACTCACCCACCACCGCGCAGGGCCCAATGCTCACGCCTTCGCCCAGTTCCACCTGGCGGCCGATCACCGCCGTGGAATGAACTCCTGAGGGCGGCGGCGCCGGATGGAGCCGCTTGGCCGCCCGCGCAAACCACAACCGCGGCTGCTCGGCCACGACGACACACTTGCCTTGCGGAAAATCCGTGACGCAACCAGCTTTCAGCACGACCACGCCCGCCTTGCTGGCCAGCGCCTTGGCAGCCGAGGCTGCATCCTCGGCAAAGACCAGCTCGGCTCCTCCGGCCAATTCGACGGAGTTCACGCCGTTGACCGGCCGCTTCGGGTCTCCCGCCACCAGCTTGCCGCCCAATGCTTCAATCAATTCGCCCAGCTTCATGCGTCTCTCCTTAATACAGCCCCGGCTCGCCCGCCGGCCGCGTCTTCCAGCGGCGATGAATCCACAGCCACTGGTCAGGATAGCGCCGAATCCAGCTCTCGATGGCGCTGGTGCACAGTTGCGTGACAGCCACAATGTCGGCCTCGTCGTCGGCGGTGCACTCGAAGGCCAGTTGCGCGCCGAAGTGCAGCACGTAGCGCCTTTCAGCCTCCTCCCACACCATGAACCCCGGCAGAACGGCCGCGCCGGTCTTCAACGCCACATGCGCCACTCCCGATGCCGTACAGGCCTGCTTGCCGAAAAAATTCACGAAGACCCCCTGCGGCGGGGTCATGTTCGTGTCCATTAAAATTCCCACCGTCTCGCCCTTGCGCATGGCCGTCAGCAGCCCGCGCGCAAAATCGTCCTTGGGCAGAACACGGTTGCCGTGCAGGCAGCGGATGCCGTTCACAAACTTGTCCAGCCGCCGATTATCGAGTGGCCGCGCGATCATGCTCATCGGATAGCCCATCAGCGAGTGATAAAAGCTGGAGAGTTCCCATGCGCCCATGTGGCCGGTGACAATCAGCACGCCTTTGCCGCGTGCCTTGGCGGCCAAATAGTGGTCCAGCCCTTTGGTGCGAATCCAGTTGCGTGTGTTTTCGGGGGTATAGCGGGTCATGCGGCAAAACTCGACAAGCTGCATACCCAGTGAGCGGAAGACGCCGCGAAGCTCCGCTCTTCTACTTTTGGATGAGAGTTCTGGGTAAGCCATTTCCAGGTTGCGCTGGCCCACGCGGCGAAGGCGGCCGTGCAACACGTACACGCTCCAAGCCAGCACGCCGGCCACGCAGCGCGCCAGGCCGCGCGGCATCCACCCCAGGGGTCGCGCCACCGCCAGTACCAGCCAGAACTCGAGCTTCTCTTGCATAAAGGTAAAGTTTAGTCCCCCGGCGCCGTTTCCGCCGCGCACCCAAAAGAGGGGCAGCCCGTTGCCGGACAGCCCCACTCCTGTTCACCGCGGGTGCCCCACCCTCGCCGCGCTTTTGTTTTTGCGGCTAGGATGGGTTTACCTGCGCTATCCCAAAAGAACCAAATCAAGAGTTACTCGTGTTGCCGCGCCTCGACAAAATAATGCGCCACGGTCTTTACAAACTCCACCGCGCCCGGGGGAACGTCCACGTTGCCTTTGAGCACGGTCTCGAAGTTGTGCGCCTGGCCGAAGTAGACCTCAGTGTCCTCGCGATTCTGGCTCACGCTGGTGCCGTCCAGGTCGATGCCCGCAAAGAGCCCCTTGTTGCGCGAGTAGCTGAGCAGCTCGGCGCTCATCTTCCAGTCGGTGGAGGCCTGTCCGGCGCGGCCCACCGGTCCAGCCGCCGCGGAGGCGTCTCCGCCGATTTTGAACTTGCTCTTCAACAGATCCTGCAAGCCGCGATCATTCATCGCCACCAGCACCAGGTCCGTGGACTGGCCGCCAATCTGAAATCCAAACGACCCGCCGGCCATGCGAATAAACACCGGCGCGCTCCAGCCGTGTCCCGTACGGCAGGTCACCACGCCCTGCCCATACTGCCCGCCAAAGACAAAAGCTCCCTTGATCATTCCCGGCACCACGGCAACGCAGGTGGCGTGTTGAAGAATATTCATCGGAATGTTTCTGTCCTGGGCCTTCATGATCTCGTCCAGAACCGCCTTGGCCGCGTCCATGCGCGCCTGCAGGTTCTCCCGCGATGAGGCTGCAAAGGCGGCCGATGTAAGCATGAAGCTGAGACAGATCAATGCAAGTGTCTTTTTCATATTTCGTTCCTTTCCTCTCCGCGGCTTTTGATGGGCGCGGGTTGTCAAGTCGTCCACGTAGTTGTTAATCAGCCGGGCCGCGCACCTGGGCGCAACGGATCTCAAGCCTGCTGAACCCGGAATATCCTGGCATAGGTAGAATGCCGACCTCCCCGCCATAGTATCCCCAGACAGGCTACAACATGCATGCCGGAATGCACATCCCGGCGACCGGAAACCAGGAAGTTAACCCAACCGGAAACGATGGAGTTGAGTCTCCCGCAAAGACATAAAGCAAGGTTGGAACGGCCGGTATTGATTCTGCGATGTTAGGTTGGAGTCGAGGCTGGGCTAAAATTGTAGAGCTAAGAATAAGAGACTGGCAGCATAACCGGGTAAAAAAAAGGAGTTCCCAGGTTTCATGGTTAACATGCAGCCTGGGAACTCCTATTCCCCAGATCTGCGTTGTTTCTGTTAATAAGTATGTGGAAAACCTATTTATGCGTATGGTCAATATAGCTCGGAAATGAAATATATTTCCCCTCTTGTATTCAATAAGATAGGACAAATCCGGCAGCATCTTTACTCACTCTTGATAGAAATCGGGCCGCCGAATGGCTATCTCCTTGCAGAAGGGCCGCTTTCCATACTGACCTGAGGGCTAAATGACGCTTAAAGCCTTGGAAGCTCTATCCCCTGTTGTTTCTGATATTTACCCTTGCGGTCGGCATAGCTAACCTGGCAAGGCTCATCGGAGCGGAAAAACAAAATCTGGCACATCCCTTCGTTGGCATAAATTTTGGCCGGCAGCGGCGTGGTGTTGGAGATCTCCAGCGTGACAAACCCCTCCCACTCCGGCTCGAAGGGCGTCACGTTCACAATGATTCCGCAACGCGCATAGGTCGATTTCCCCACGCAGATCGTCAGCACATCCCTGGGGATACGAAAATATTCCACCGAGCGGGCCAGCGCGAACGAATTGGGCGGCACAATCACCGAATCGGCTTTGACGTCCACGAAGGACCGCTCGTCAAAGGCCTTGGGGTCGATGATGGCGCTGTTCACATTGGTAAAAATCTTGAATTCGTTGCTGACGCGCAGATCATAGCCGTAGGAGGACAATCCATAGGAGATGACGCCGCTGGACACCTGCTTCTCGCAGAAAGGCTCGATCATCCCATGCTGGAGTGCCTGTTCCCTGATCCAACGGTCGCTCTGAATCGACATGCCACTCCTGTCCCGGGTCTTGCGCCACGCTGGTATGGTTCGTTGCAGCCAAGGTTGATTCAAAACCATCCTACGGAAACTATCTGCAAGTTTCAATGAATAAAGCTAAATCCAGCCTCCAGAGGCAACAAAAGGCTGCCAGACGTCCTTCCTGCGGCTTTTCCAGAGAAAAATACGGACCTCGTGAATTTTTGCATCCTGGTATTCCACAAAAGCTCTAAATCCTGTAGCATCACTACCGTAGGTCGTAGTACAGTCTATTCAGTTGCGCCAGCGAGGTACCCCATTGATTAAGCAGGACATCGTCCATCATGTGATCGAGCGTACGGGGCTGCCCCGCACCAAGGCGGAGGCTGCCGTGGATACCGTCTTCGAGGGCCTCAAGCAGGCTTTAACCGCAGGCGAGCGCATTGAACTGCGCGGCTTTGGCGTCTTCAGCGTGCGCGCCCGCAAAACCGGCATCGGCCGCAATCCCCGCACCGGCACCGAGGTCAGCATCACCCCCGGCAAAGCGGTGCGCTTCAAGCCCGGCAAGGAGCTGCACGCGATAGAGACCGCCCCCCCCGCCAAGTAAAGGCGCGCGGCGATGAAACTCATCGCATACTGTGGCTCAATTGGGCTACAGTAGAAGCATGGCCACAAATGCCGTTGTCCGCTCCCGAATCAGCGTTGACGTAAAAGAGAAGGCCACCGCTGTGCTCGAAGAGATGGGTCTCACGGTCTCCGACGTGATGCGCATCGTCCTGACCAGGGTGGCACGGGAGGAGGCTCTTCCCTTCGACCTGAAGCCCAACAAACTCACGCAAGAGACCATGCACAAGACCGCCCAGGGCGTAGAAGTCCATCAGGCCAAGGATGCCGCTGACCTCTATAAAAAGCTGGGAATTTGATGCGTTTTCCGACCTATTCCACTCAATTTCACCGCGACGTGAAGCGGCTGCAGAAGAGAGGCAAAGACCTTGAAAAGCTGAAAGAGCTGATCGAGCTTCTGCTCGCAGGAGAGCCTTTGCCGGCGCAATACAAAGACCATCCGCTCAAACTGAATTGGGCCGGATACCGGGATTCCCACGTTGAACCGGATTGGGTGCTTATCTACTCCGCTACCGCAGAAAAGGTTCACCTGGAGCGGACCGGAACCCACGAAGAACTGTTTGAGAGCGATTGATGCCATTGCGAGCGAATAGCGAGCGTTTGGCCCCACCGCAGGTGCATAGAGGGTGGGAGACCAGAATCTTATGGCGCATAAGCGCCGCCCGCCTGGACGGCCAGTCCTTACATCAGCCTCAGCGCATCCACGTCCACAATCAGATTTCTGCGCGGAATCTGGGCGGCGTCGGCATGCGCCAACATTCCGCGCAGCGCCGCATTCAGCGCCTTGCGTGAGGCGGCCTTCAGAATCATGTGAAAGCGGTAGACATTCTTGATGCGCGCGATGGGCGCGGTGCACGGGCCCAGCACACGCACCCCCTCCGGCGCAGCGGCCTGAAACCATTTGCCCAGGACAGACGACCAGCCCGCCGCCTCTTCCAGCTTGGGCGATTGCACCAGCACGTTGGCCAGCACTCCAAACGGCGGATAGTGCATCCAGCGCCGGTATTTCAGCTCACGCTCCACGAAAGCAGCGTAGTCATGCTTGCTCGCCGCCAAAATTGTGTAGTGGTCCGGGTAGTAGGTCTGCACCACCACGCGCCCCGGCAGCTCCCCGCGCCCGGCACGCCCTGAAACCTGCGTCATCAACTGAAAAACCCTCTCGGCAGCGCGAAAGTCGGGCATTGACAGCGAGTGGTCGCAGCCCACCACGCCCACCAGCGTGACCCCGTGAACGTCGTGGCCCTTGGCGATCATCTGCGTGCCCACCAGCAGGTTGATCTCGCCGGAGTGCAGCCGTGCCAGTATCCGTTCCAAATCGCTCCGGCCGCGCACCGTGTCGCGATCCATGCGGCCAATGCGCGCCGTAGGAAATATTTCGCCCAGTCGCTCCTCTCCCTGCTGCGAGCCCGCGCCCAGGTAGTAGAGGTGCTCGCTGTCGCACTTGGGGCAGCGCGCCGGCACCGTCCGCCGAAAGCCGCAATAGTGGCATTCCAGCCGCTGCCCTTCCTGCGCCATGCCTGCGTCGTCGGTTGGCGCCTTGTGGTGGGTCAGCGAGATGGCGCAGTTCTGGCACTCCAGCTTTTCGCCGCAGGAGCGGCAGATCACCACAAACGAGTAGCCGCGCCGGTTGAGCAGAATCAGCGCCTGCTCGCCGCGATCCAGCGTTGCCTGCGTCTGCTCCACCAGCGCGCGAGAAAAAAGCTGCTCCTGCCCCGTCTCCTGAAATTCGCGCCGCATATCGATCACTTCCACCGCGGGCAGCGGGCGATTCATTACGCGGTCGTTCAACTCGATGCGCTGGTACTTGCCCGTGGCCGAGTTCTGCCAGCTCTCCAGCGACGGCGTCGCCGAGCCCATCACCACCACGGCCCCTTCGATCTTGGCCCTCATCACGGCCACATCGCGGGCATTGTAGCGCGGCGTCTCCTCCTGCTTGTAGCTCTGGTCGTGCTCCTCGTCCACCAGAATCAATCCCAGCTTCGGCGCGGGCGCAAAGATCGCCGAGCGCGTGCCCACCACAATCGGCGCCTCGCCTCTCTTGATGCGACGCCACTGCTCGCTGCGCTCCTCGGGCGTCAGCGCCGAGTGCAGCAGCGCCACTTTCTGTCCGAAGGCCTCGTCCAGCAGGCCCACCATCTGCGGCGTCAGCCCAATCTCCGGAACCAGCAGAATCGACGACAGCCCCCGGTCCAGCGCCCGCTGCATCGCCGCCATATAAACAGCAGTCTTCCCCGAGCCCGTCACGCCATGCAGCAAAAATGGCTGAAAGCCCCCCAGAGCGACGATGAGCGAGGCCAGCGCCTCCATCTGCGGTTCGTTGAGATGCAACGGCCCCGGCTGGCTTTGCACTCCGCCCAGGTGAAAGACGGCCGGGCGCTCATCGATGCGCACCAGCCCACGCCTCACCAGCGTTTGCAGCGTCGACGAAGGCAACTCCTTCCGCCGCAGTTCGGCCAGCGGCAGCTCTCCGTTGCAGGCCGCCAGCTCGGCCAGAATCGCCTGCTGCTTCGCCGTCAGCGCGGGCAACCGCGCCTCGGGAATCAGCACCGCAAACCGCTCCATCCGCCGCGCATCGCGCTCCGCAGCCGCCGTCTCCCGGGCAATCCATTTTTTGCGCGTCAGTCCGGCCAGCACCGGCAGCGTCGCCGCCGTGGCCGTCCGCAGTGTGGAAACCTTCACCGGCTCGCCCGAGGCCAGCCGCGAGAGCACCCTCCGCTCCAGATTTTGCTCTTCCGCAGAAAGTTTGCTTTTGCGTTTTGATCCGCCCCTTGAGGTTGCGGATAATTTCGATGTTGCGGAAGTAATTGATCCGGGGGGAGGCGGGGGTTTCAACCCCCGCATAAAACCGATTGAATCGGCAGGGGCTTTAGCCTCGGAGGAAAGTTCTTCTGAAAATTGCCCTAAGTTCAGCGCTGACTCCCCGTCCACGCTCTTCGCCAGCACATCCCGCCCCAGGTCAGTAATGCGGTAATAAACCGTCCGCCTTACCTCGGCCATCAGCGGCAACATCCCTCGCAGCACCTCGCCCAGCGGCGCCAGATAATATTGCGCCATCCACTCCGCCAGCTCCAGCAGATTGTCACTCAGCAGCGGCTCATCGTCCAGCACCGCTTCAATAAACCGCATCTCAAACTCAGCCGGAGCCGTGACGTTCAGCCCGGTCACCACCCCAATCAGTTTTTCCTTGCGAAAGGGAACGATGACCCGCGCGCCCCTCTGCGGCAGTTGCCCCTCGCGCACCGCGTAGGTAAACAAGCGGTCCAGCGGCACAGGCAACGCGACTTCGCAGTAGGCAGGCATGGCACCAGTTTAGGGGTTGCGGCCGCGCCTCACACCCCGCCTGTGAATATC
>CABEBX010000039.1_pt1 | contig 21200 bp, 19 predicted proteins | sample 3132671 | NCBI WGS metagenome assembly CABEBX01 (sample SAMEA5534346, study PRJEB31848) | metagenome | biome: tundra; feature: field; material: soil | place: USA | collected 2013-05 | depth 0.45 m
ATCCACATGTGTGTAAAGGAATGCGGCGACGTGGGATTCGAGTTGCGGAATCGCCGCGTCGGGAGTGAGCGCCACCTGCGTCTTCCAGCCCTTTACGGCAATGCGGCCATTTTTGGTGTCGATGCCGGCGACTACTCGGTCCGCGCCAACGGCGGCGGCAAGCGCGTCGGCAAACTCGGTGTTGACCGCGCCAGTTTCCGAGAAGAGAGCCGAGCCGATGATAACGCGTCTGGCTCCCGCATTGAGCACCTGCTGGGCGCGTTCAATGGTGTGGATGCCGCCGCCAGCCTGAACAGGCAGCCGCTTGGCAATCCGCGCAACCAGTTCCGAGTTATCGCCCTGGCGCATGGCAGCGTCCAGGTCGATGAGTTGGACGAGCGGAAATTTGGAGAATTTTTCAATCCAGTATTCAAAGTCGTCGAAGGCGAGGCGCAGTTTTTCTCCCTGCACAAGCTGGACAATGCGCCCACCCAGCAGATCAATCGAAGGAATCAGCATGGAAGCCTCACGGAGACGCCGGCCTTGGCCAGCTCTTCTTTGAGCGAACGCGCACTGGAGACGCCGAAATGAAAGATGCTGGCCGCCAGCGCGGCATCGGCCTTACCGCGCCCGAAGACATCAACAAAATGTTCGACGGTCCCCGCGCCGCCCGAAGCGATGACGGGAATGTTGACGGCTTCGCTGACGGCGGCGGTCAGCTCGCAATCGAAGCCGGTGCGCGTACCGTCGCAGTTCATCGAGGTCAGCAGGATTTCTCCCGCGCCGCGCTGCTCGGCTTCGCGTGCCCACTCGACCACGCGGCGGCCGGCCAGCTTGCGCCCGCCTTGCACAAAGACCTGCGCATCGCGTACCGGGTCGGCGGCTTCGGGGTCGCGGCGCGCGTCGATTGCGACAACGACGGCTTGCGCGCCGAAGCTGCGGCCAATGGCGTCGATCAATGTGGGGTCGGCAAGCGCGGCGGAGTTCACGCTGACCTTGTCCGCGCCCGCCTCGAAGACCTGCGCTGCATCGTCTGCGGTGCGAATGCCGCCGCCGACACAAAATGGCACGAACAACTCGTGTGCGGTTCTGCGCACGGTGTCGAGCAGCGTCTGGCGCCCCTCGTGCGTCGCGGTAATGTCGAGCAGCACGATCTCATCCGCGCCTTCGCGTGCATGACGCGCGGCTTGCGTAGCCGGATCGCCCGCATCGATCAGATCGACAAATTGCACACCCTTCACAACGCGTCCGTCGTGGACATCGAGACAGGCGATGATACGTTTGGTAATCATTCATTACCCTTCCCACTTGAGAAAGTTATTGAGTATCTTTAGCCCTGTTGCACCGGATTTTTCGGGATGAAATTGTACGCCCATTACGTTGTTGCGCTCGACCGCTGACGCAAAAGGCTCAATATAGTAAGTGGTGGCCGCGGTGTCTGCTGTGACGGGAGCCTTGTAAGAGTGCGTGAAGTAGACATATTCGCCTGGCTCGACGCCAGTAAGCAGACGTGAACCTTTCCGCACTTCCAGCGAATTCCAGCCGACGTGCGGAACTTTTTCCTTGCTTTCAGAAAAGCGAGTGCAGGATTCTGAGAAATGCGCGAGACCCGGCTGCGCGGGCGCTTCGCTTGAGCCAGCGTAGAGCCACTGCATTCCCACGCAGATGCCGAGAAACGGAACGCCGCGCGCAATCGCAGCGCGAATCGCGGGCGTGAGGCCGGTCGCATCGAGCCGTTCGGTGGCGGCGAAATGACCTACGCCGGGAAGAACGATGCGCTCGGCGCTTTCAACCAGCGATAGATCGCCGTCGGTCACTACGGCTTCTGCGCCCACATGCCGCAGTGCCTTTAGTACCGAAGTGAGATTGCCGGCCTTGTAATCGATCACGGTTACGCGCATCACAATAATCCTTTGGTGGAGGGCAGCATCTTTCCCAATTGCTTGTCGCGCGAACAGGCTACGCGGAGCGCGCGCGCGAAAGCTTTGAAGATGGCCTCGATTTTGTGGTGGCTGGAGCGGCCGTACATCGTCTTGACGTGAACGTTGGCACGTGCGCCGCGCGCGAAGCCTTCAAAAAAGTCCGTGACCAATTCCGTTTGCAGATCGCCCACCAGCCGTGTGCGAACTTTGGTATCGACGGCGAAAGCGGCGCGCCCGCTGAGGTCGATGGCGGCGATGGCCAGAGTTTCGTCCATGGGCATCAAGAAATATCCTGCGCGCAGGATGCCGCGCTTGTCGCCGAGCGCGCGGTCGAAGGCTTCACCCAGTGCAATGCCGACGTCCTCGACGGTGTGGTGCTGATCCACGTCAAGGTCGCCCTTGCAGGTGAGTTCGAGATCGAAGGCGCCATGGCGCGTAAAAAGCTCCAGCATGTGATCGAAAAAGCGAATGCCGGTGGAGATTTTGTATTGGCCGCTGCCTTCGAGCTTCAGCTTGATGGCGATGCGCGTCTCGGTGGAGTTGCGTTCGACGATGGAAGTGCGCGAGGCTGCGGGTTTAGCGTTATCCTTGGGCGTCATCGAGATCCTCCATTTCTGTTGAGCACGGTCAGGACTTCATGGAGAGCCACGGCGGCCTGGCGCATTTGCGCGCGCGTTCCGATGGTGATGCGCACCCTGCCATCGCAACCGGGATCGCTTGATCGGTCGCGTACGAGCACGCCTGCTGCGCTCATAAGACGCGCGAACTCCTTGTGCTGCGCGCCGATTTCGACGAGGACGAAGTTGGCACAACTGGGCCAGCGGCGAACGCCGGCTTCGTCGAGTGCGGCCTCGAACTCCGTGCGCGCAGCAAGCACTTCAGTTACGTACCAATCGAGATAGGCGGTGTCTTCGAGCGCGGACGGAAGGCAGGCCAATGCCAGCGAGTTCACGCTGTAAGGCGAAAGCACGCGCTTGACCCAGCTCATCAGTTCCACGGGGCCGGCAAGCAGGCCGAGACGTAGTCCGGCAAGGCCATAGGCTTTTGAAAATGTGCGCGCGACAATCAAATTAGGGATTACTCCGACCTGATCAATGACGGTTTCGCCGTGGAAGTGAAAGTAGGCTTCATCAACTAAGAGAACGGCTTGGGGGGCGCGCGCGGCTATTCCCAGCAATTGCGTACGCGTGGCCGCAGAGCCGGAAGGGCTGTTGGGATTGGCGATAGCGATGACCTTGGTGCGCGGCGTGATGGCTGCAAGCAGGCGCTCGAAGGGAAACCGCAAGTCGTCGGCGGCCTGCACTGCAATCGCGCGCGCGTCGGTGGCCGATGCATAGACCTCGTACATGGTATAGGTGGGCACAGGCAACAACAGTTCGTCGCCCTCTTCGAGGAAGGTTTCGAAGATCACGTGAATGGCTTCGTCCACGCCGTTGGTGAGCGCGACTTGAGAGGGCGCGAGGCCGAGATGCGCGGCGACGATGGCCTCCACCGGCTGGCGCTCGGGATAGCGCGTGAGGCTGCCGGCACTGATGCGGCTCAGCACTTCGCGCACCTTGGGCGAGCAGGCTACAGTGTTCTCGTTGAAGTCCAGGCGCAGCGCGTCGCGGCAGCCGAGTGGAGGGTGATACTCCTTCATGGCCTGCACGCGGGCGCGTGGCGCCACCTGCGGTGGGGCCAACTCTACCGTTGTTCGTTCAGTCATGGTTGCTCCTCTTCTTCTCGTAGCGTATGCGAATGGATTCGGCATGGGCGGTGAGGCCTTCGGCTTCGGCCAGCAATGCAGCAGGCGGGCCAAGTAAACGCATGGCCTGTGCCGAATACTGTTGCACGGTGATGAGCTTTACGAAATCGTTGACGCTGAGGCCGCCGCGCACTCGCGCCATGCCGCCGGTGGGCAGAGTGTGATTGGGGCCGGAGATGTAATCGCCCATGGGTTGCGCGGACCAACGGCCCACGAAGACTGAGCCTGCGTTTTGAACCCAATCGAGATCGCTAGCGGCGTCTACCGTGAGATGTTCGGGTGCAAGACGATTGGTGATGACGCGCGCTTCGTTTACGTTCGATGCAAGAATGACCAGGCCATTGCGATCAAGCGCCTGGCGCGCGACGGCATTCAAGCGGCTGCGCTGCTTGGCCTCGGCCATGACCGCTTTGGCGAGATCCGTGCGCGTGGTGATGAAGATGGCCAGCGCTTCGGGATCGTGCTCGGCCTGCGCGACGAGATCGGAGGCGATGCAGGCTGCGTTGCCGCGTTCGCTGGTGACGATAATCTCTGTGGGTCCGGCAAGCATGTCGATAGCGCAGTCAAAGGCTACGAGGCGCTTGGCGGCGGTGACGTAGAGATTGCCCGGACCGACAATCTTGTCGACACGCGAGATGCTTGCGGTTCCATAGGCCAGCGCGGCTACGGCGTGCGCGCCGCCCAAGCGATAGAACTCCGTGATGCCGAGCAGATGCGCGGCGGCGAGAGTTTCCGGCGCGGGCTTGGGCGAAACTACCGCGATGCGCTCGATACCCGCGACCTGCGCGGGAATAACGGTCATGAGCAACGTGGAGGGTAACGGATGACGGCCGCTGGGCACATAACAGCCCACCGAGCCGAGGGGACGGACAAGCTGGCCGGTGGTGAGACCTGGGATAGGCTCATCGCTGAAGGAGGCGGGCAGTTGTGAAACAGAAAAGGAGCGAATCTGTTGGGAGGCGATGGAAAGCGCCTCCTGCATTGCTGGCGAGATGGCCTCCCACGCAATGGCCATTTCGTCGGAAGTAACGCGCAAAGCGAAGGCGCCGGCCAGGCCGTCGAATTGAGCGGCGTAGCGGAGCAGGGCGCGGTCACCCTGCTTGCGCACATCGGCCACGATGCGCTTGACTGCGGGGAGCACAGCATCGAGCGCCGCGCCGCCACGATCTTCGAGCGCGGCGAGAAGTTCTGCTGTTTGCTGTGCGCCGCGGCCTTTTGTCCGGATCAGTTTCATAGCGGTTCTCCGAACTAGAGCACGACTTTGTTGAGCGGATACTCGACGATGCCCGTTGCCCTGGCTGCCTTGAGCCGGGGAATTACGTCGCGGGCCACGCGCTCTTCAACAATCGTGTTGACCGCGACCCAGTCGGAGTTGCTGAGCTGGGAGACGGTGGGCGAGTTGAGCGCGGGCAGCACGGCGAGGACTGCGTCAAGATTGGCGCGCTGCACGTTGAGCATAAGTCCGACCTGCGATTGCGCGTCGATGGCGCCGCGCAGCATCAGCGCAATCTGGGAGAGCTTTTCGCGCTTCCATGTGTCGGCGAGCGTAGCTTTTCCGGCGATCAGATGAGTCTCGCTCTCCATGATGGTGTCGATGATTTTGAGGTGGTTGGCCTTCAGCGAGCTGCCGGTCTCAGTGACTTCGACGATGGCGTCGGCCAGCATGGGCGGCTTGACTTCGGTTGCGCCCCAACTGAACTCGACCTTGACGTTGACACCCTTGGCGGCGAAGTAACGCTTGCTGACTTCCACTAACTCAGTCGCCACGATTTTGCCTTCCAGGTCTTCGGCTTTCTCGAAGCCGCTGCCTTCAGGAACGGCCAGCACCCAGCGTACCTTGCGGCGGCTCTGCTTGGCGTAGGTGAGCGTGGTGACGCTGGTGACCTGGAGGCCGCTCTCGACCACCCAATCGATGCCTGTGAGGCCGGCGTCGAGAACGCCGTGATCGACGTAGCGGGCCATCTCCTGGGCGCGGATCAACATGCACTCGATCTCGGGATCGTCGATGGATGGAAAGTAGGAGCGGCCGTCGGCGTAGATGTTCCAGCCGGCGCGCTTGAAGAGAGCAATGGTGGCATCCTGCAAACTGCCTTTGGGAATGCCGAGTCTTAGCTTGTTAGCCACGAGGTCCCTCTTTCTGGTTGGCATTTTGGCTGGCCGCGCTGAGAGGCAGCGGCTTGGTAAAACAACTGACCGTGCCCTCGTGGCAAACGAGTCCATCGCCCTCGACCACCACACGAAACAACAAGGTATCGTTGTCGCAGTCGGTCGCGGCTGTGACGACGCGCAGGCGGTTGCCGCTGGTTTCGCCCTTCATCCACAGCTTCTGGCGGGTACGGCTCCAGAAGGTGACGAAACCTGTCTCAAGGGTTTTTGCATAGCTGACGGGGTTGAGAAAGCCCAGCATCAGCACCTCGCCGGTGCGCGCATCCTGCACAATGCCGGGCGCGAGGCCGTCCATCTTGTCGAAATCGATTGTAGGGTTCGTATTGCTCATGGTTTTCCTTGTGCTTGGTTGAGTTTAGCTGGGAACACGAAAAAGCCCGCGGGCTGAGTCGCCGGCGGGCTTCGTTTCTTCTTGTCTCTCTGGCCGATTACATCAGGCCATAGCAGTCCGCCGACATGAGGGTTCCATGATGATGGTGGTGACCGTGATGGCGGTGGCTCTGCATCTAAATGAAACCATAACGGAAGATACGGCGCCGTGTCAACCATGGCTTCCTTCAAAGCTGCGAACCATAGCGCGAAACTGTGTATTAAGACTGTTCCGCGCCCCCAGCCTCGTGGGTCTCATCTGCTGGTGTCGGGGTGCTCTCCTTATGCAGCAATTCGATCACCTGTTGATACAAGCGGTTGCGCACTCCGAAGCGCTCGGACGCGCGAGTCACATAGCGGATCAACAGCTCGATCCCCGATCCGGACGGACGCAGATTCACGACCGGAGCCGCGCTGAACAGACTCAGGCCATCGCCTCGCGCACCGCGTTTCCACTCTTGTTCCGCCACGGCGGCACTCTCTGCCGTTTCTTTTTCTACCGCTTTGCGAATCTTCTCGACTATCTTCCGCGTGTCATCGGATTCCGGGATGCTGACGGTGATCTCATCCCACATCCACTGGCCGGCCGTGGAGAAGTTGAAGTACTTGCCGCGAATCGCGAAGTTGTTGAGGAAGGTGATGCGGCGGCCGGTTGGATGGCCTCTGTCCGCCAAATCTCCCGTTTCGAGCAAGGTCGTGCTCATCAGGCCAATTTCGGTGACTTCTCCGCACACGCCGTCGATCTCAACCCAATCGCCGATGCGCATGCCATTCTTGCCCATAAGAGCAAACCATCCGAAAAACGCGAGAATAAAATCCTGCATTGCGATCGTGAGACCGGCGGTGGTCAGGCCCAAAACCGTGGACATTTGCTGCGGCCAGCCGAAGACAACAAGCAGGATGAGCAAGCCACCGGCGACCAGTATACCCAACTGCAAAACGGAACGCAGGGTTTGGGTCTGGCGCCGGTCGAGCGCTGGATTGGCAATGAGCCACCGCACAAGGGCATCGCAGAGGATGATGCAAATGATGATAAAGGCAATCAGTGCCAGCGATTGCAGAATCAAATGCAATAGAGTTCGATGTTGCAGGAGCACCTGGGCAGACCATTTGCCATAAACGGATGCAAGCTGCTGCTCTGTTTGAATACGGTCGCTACAAATTGTGAGAAGCTGACGTTCCTCAGCCTTCTCTATGATGTTTGTCAGTCTCGATACACGGTCCGGCGTACCGCTGTCCTGCGCCGTTGTATTTGCATTGACCTTGGCCTCAAGGGCTTTGTGTTCGGCCGTCAAACTGACGATGTCGGCTTGTGCCTGCTGCATGGCCTGCTGGATCGATGCGTAGCGGTCAAGCTGGCTCCTCCATGCCGTCAGCCGGCCTGCCAGCGTGCTGTGCCGCCTGGCGGACAGAACCGCTACCTCTGCAGGGCTGTGCGACTGGCTGTCGTACTTGCTCATCAACGCTTCATGTGCGGAAAGTTCCCCTTGAATCAGGGCGCGGTCATCGCCTGAAGCGCGTTCAAGCTCCTGCTGTGCATCCTCTAACTCGTCGGTGTCCAGCCCGAGCTGGGCCTTGGCAATCTCAAGACCGTCACTGTCGCCAGCCGGCTTCGCAACATCCTTCGCCGAAGTGGCACTGGAACCGGATGCCGCGATCAGGCTATTGACCAGCGCCTGGTCTTCCTTGATGAGTTGTTGAAGCTGTTTGACTCTCTGCGAGAGTGCAAGCGCATCGCCCATGAGGTTGCGATGCTGCGCCTGCGCGCTGGCTTGGCGCAATGCCGAGGCAAAGGCCTGATCCACTTCGTGATCGGCCAGACGTTCGGCTTCGTGCGCGTACTCCGTCTCCTCTGCTGTGACGGCCAGCGGCGCCAGGGCTTCGGCCGTTTGCCAGGGATGCAGATCGACGAGGGTCGTTTGGCTCTTCCCAACGCTGCGGACGTTACCCTGCCCAGAGAGAAAGGAGAGATGCGCCATGGAGTCGCGTGTGGTCCAGGAGAAGGCCAGGCAAAGAACCAGCAGCGCAGCCATTGCGAGAAGAAAGATCAGACTGCCCCGGCTAAATACGCGTTTGCGTATGCGACCGCCAGGAATGGGAGTAACGGTGAGTCCTGCCATACATCAATTGTTGCAGGTCCGCCGCAAATTCGAGCTTGAAACTAGCGATCTGGGCCTTTTCCCAAATTGCCGGCTTGCCGCCGAGGCGGGGCGGGGCAGAGAATGGAGCCGTGCGAACAGGGACGCGATTCACGGTGGCTGCGGTTGTGATGCTGGGCATTTGCCTGGCGGGGACAGCGCACTGTCAGGATCGGGACACTCGTGGCATCCCTAAAACATCAGCGACGGCCCCACGTCCCGAGGCGCGTGTGGACATCAACCACGCCAGCGTGGAGGAGTTGATGAAAGTCCCCGGCATGACACCGAGTTGGGCGGGACGCATTGTTCGCTTCCGGCCCTACCGCACCAAGCTGGACCTGGTGGAGCGCGGGGTTGTAACCAGCCAAGTCTACGACCAGATCAAAGATTATGTGATCGCGCACCGGGAGGCGCAGTAGGGAACTTATATAGAATCCCCACCCTTTCGCCAGAAAAAATGCGAAAGGATGGGGCACGGAGCAGCTCCGACGTTATATTTCGGCTGACTGCGTTGGGTTGTCGTCACCGCGCCGGAGCAGGCGGCTCAGAATCACATAGAGCACCGGGATGAAGAAGAGGTTGAGAATGGTGGAGAGCAACATGCCGCCGACGATGGTGGTGCCCACGGAGCGGCGACCCAGCGCGCCCGCGCCGGTGGCGAAGACCAGCGGCAGAACGCCGAGAATGAAGGCGAACGAGGTCATCAGAATGGGCCGCAAACGCAACTCGCCGGCCTCAGCGGCTGCGTCAGCGATGGAGCGTCCCTTGCGGCGCAACTGCTCAGCAAACTCGACAATCAAAATAGAGTTTTTCGCCGAGAGTCCAATGAGCATGACCAGGCCGATCTGGCAGTAGACATCGTTGGAGAGGCCGCGCAACGAGACCAGGCCCAGCGCGCCGAGCACCGCCATGGGCACAGCCAGAAGAATGATGAAGGGCAGCGCGAAGCTCTCGTATTGCGCCGAGAGGGTGAGATACACGACCAGGATGCCGAGCGCGAAAATGATAAGCGCTTTGCCGCTGGATTCGATCTCATCGAGCGTCAAGCCGGTCCATTCGTACTTCATTCCGGGCATCAATATCTTGTTGCTGGCCAACTCCTCCATGGCGGCGCGTCCCTGTCCTGAGCTGTAGCCACGCGCGGGCGAGCCGTCGATTTCTACCGCGCGGAAAAGGTTGTAGTGGGTGATGACCGGCGGGCCGGAGCTTTCAGTCACTGTGACCAGGTTGTCGAGCGGGATCATCTGGCCGGAGCTGGAGCGCACGTAGTAGTTGTGCAGGTCGCGAGACGACATGCGGAATGGCTGGTCGGCCTGCACATAGACGCGATAGGTACGGTTGTTGTAATCGAAGTCGTTGATGTATTCCGAGCCCATGAAAACGCTGAGCGTGTTGGTGATCTGCGAGAGCGGAATGTTCATCGCCTTGGCCTTCCCGCGATCGATGGTGACCAGCACCTGTGGGTCGTTGGCCGAGTAGGTGGTGATCAGGCCGGTCAGGTCCTTGCGCTGGCGGCTTGCGCCCACAAGTTGGTGAGCGACGCGGTCCAGGTCGCTGAGGGTGTTGGCGCCCTGATCCTGAAGCATGAACTGGAAACCGCCATAGGCGCCGACGCCGTTGACGGCGGGCGGTTCAAACACGGCGACGAGTCCGCCATTGGGAGCGAACATAAGGCTCTGTAGTTTTGGAGAAAGTTCAGCCACAATGTCGGCGGTGGAGTGGCCCTTGCTGCGCCGCTGATCGCTGGGCTTGGTGGAGACAAACATCATGCCCGCATTGGAGGCGCTGCCTGCAAAGCTGAAGCCAATAATTGAGAACGAACCGGCAATATCGGGATTCGTCTGTAGGATTTGAGTCGCACGATCCGCCAGCGCGCTGGTGTATGTCAGCGATGAGCCCGGCGGAGCCTGCACGATCACCATCAGAAAGCTCTGGTCCTCCTGGGGAATAAATCCGGTGGGCACATGCTGGTAGATCCAAACAGTAGCGCCCAGGCCGACGAAGAAGACTACGAGCAAGACGTTGCGCAACCGGAGCGCAACGTGAATTGATTTTGCATAGGCGGCCGACAGCCAGCTTATCTGTGCGTCGGTGGAGTGAATGAATCTGGCAAAGAGGCGCGAGAGCGGCGCGATGTGCAGGAAGTCGAGTTGCTTGGGCCGGTCTTCTTCGCCGCGCAGGAAGATAGCCGACAGGGCCGGCGAAAGCGTGAGCGCGTTGAAGGCCGAGATGGCGATGGCAAAGGCGATGGTCAGCGAGAACTGGCGATAGAGAATTCCGATGGTGCCGGGAAAGAACGAAACCGGCACGAAGACAGCAATCAAAACCAGCGAGGTGGCGATCACGGCGCTGGTCACTTCGCCCATGGCGCGGGATGTGGCCTCATGCGGGTCGGAGTGCTCCATGGCAATGTGCCGCTGCACATTCTCGATGACCACGATGGCGTCGTCGACCACCAGTCCCGTGGCCAGCGTGATGCCAAAGAGGGTGAGCGAGTTGATAGAGAAGCCGAAGAGCTTGATAAAAGCAAAAGTTCCGATCAGCGAGACCGGAATAGTGACGGCGGGAATAATGGTGGCGCGCCAGTCCAGCAGAAAGAGGAAGATGACGGTGATGACGATGAAGACAGCCACGACCAGAGTCACCAGCACTTCTCGGATGGAGTCGCCGACCACGGTGGTGGAGTCAAAGGCGATGGCGTATTCCAGCCCCGGCGGAAAGCTCTTCGACAATTCCTTTAATGCAGCCTTGGCCTGGCTGTCTACTTCCAGGGCATTGGCGTTGGAGAGCTGCATGACGCCGACGCCCATGGCGGGGCGCCCGGAGTATTTCAACACGGAGCTGTAATCCTCCGCGCCCACCTCCGAGTGGCCCACATCCTTGAGCAGCACCAGGCCGTTGGTGGAGTTCTTGACGATGATGTTGTCGAAATCCGCGGGACTGGTGAGCCGGCCCACGACACGCACCGGCAACTGGAAGGCTTGCTTCGCGTCCGAGGGTGGCTGACCAAGCTGTCCTGCTGGAATCTCGACATTCTGCTCAACCAGCGCGTTGACCACATCGGTCGCAGTGAGGCCGCGCGCGGCCAGGCGCACCGGGTCAAGCCATACGCGCATGGCGTACTTGCGCTCGCCGAAGATCATCACGTCGCCCACGCCGGGCACACGCTTGAGGGCGTCCTTTACATATACGTCAAGGTAGTTGGAGATGAATTCAGGTGAGTAGCGGCCATCCCGGGTATAGAAGCCGGCGCCAAAGACAAAATTGTGGGAAGCCTTGGTGATGCTGATGCCGGTGGCGTTGACGGCCGCGGGCAGCCTGCCTTGGACGCTGGCTACGCGATTCTGCACGTCGACCGCGGCGATGTCCAGGTCGTAGCCGGTCTTGAATGTCGTGGTAATGGAACTGGTGCCGCTGTTGGTGCTCGATGAGCTGATGTAGCGCATCCCCTCGACGCCGTTGATGGACTCTTCCAGCGGAATGGTGACGGCTTTCTCGACCGTATCGGCGTTGGCGCCCACATAGTTGGTCGTCACCGACACCTGCGGAGGCGCGAGTGTGGGGTACATGGCAACCGGAAGATTGGGAATGCACACCGCGCCAGACAGAATAATCAGCAGCGCGCAGACCGTCGCAAAGACTGGCCGATGAATAAAAAAATCAACGAACAAGAGTTTCCTTCTTTCCTTTTAGCTCGCAATCGAGCAGACCTGCAAGGGCTGTCATCCTGAGCCGGGCAGCGCTCGTTCCAGAGGCTTTGCCCCTCAGCCGCCCATCGGCATCACCGGCATACCGTTCACCAGAAACTGCGTGCTCGACACGATGACCCGGTCGCCGGCGTTCAGCCCCGAGGAGATGGAGTAGTTGTTGCCAACGGTATCGCCCAAAGTGACCGCGATTTGGCGGGCCACAAAGCGGCCGTTTTGCCCCTGAGCAACGAAGACGAAGCTCTGCCCTCCCTGGCGCATCACCGCGAGCACCGGCACAACAGCCATGGGAGTGGTGCTCCAGATGACCCGCGCCTTGATCATCTGCGCGTTGCGCAGCAACTCCGGAGTGGCATGGACCGGGGCCTTTATAAGAATGCTCTGCAACGTGCTATCCACCTGCGGCGAGAGAAAGTCGATCCTGGTCTTGTCGAGTACCTTGCCGGCGTTATCTGTCAGCTCAACATCCAGTCCCAGGCGCACTTGACTGGCGCGCTCCGTGGGAACGTAGATGTAGGCTTCCATATCCTTGTTTTCGTCTACCGTGGTCAGCATGGCCGCAGGCGAACTCATAGGCGAAACGTAATCGCCAACATGCACTGGGATGTCGCCCACCACGCCGTCAAACGGCGCGCGAATGGTGTAGTAGGCCAGTTGCTCCTCCTGCGTTTTGCGCAATTCTATCGCCGCCTCGTAGTCCGCCTTGGTGTTGCCGAAGGACTGCTGCGCCTGGTCGTAAGCGTCGTGGCTGGTCACGCCGGCCTCAAAGAGTTTGCGCTGCCGCTCGACCTCTATCACGTTGTAATCGTAGAAGGCCTTCTTCTGCCGCTCTGTGGCGCGGGCTGATGCGACGGTGGCAAGCTGAAGCCGCGGATCAATATCCATCAGCACCTGTCTCGCCTTCACGTGGTCGCCCGAGTGCACGAGAATCTTTGTCAGACTTCCGCTGACCTGCGGCAGCAGGGTGGCCGAGCGGCGCGATTTGATGGTGGCCACATATTCGCTCGATTGGGGCACCGGGACAAGGGTGACTGTCACCGTCTGCACCGGCATCCCCTGCATGCCCGCCGCTGTTTTAGCTGCTGGCTTTTTGTCGCAGCCCGTAGCCGCCAACCCAAGAAGAACAAAACAACCTAATCCAAGAATGCGTTTCAATGCGATCTTCCTCACTCGATGTTGCCTTCTCTATTGTAATGGGATGCCTGCGACGGGCACTGGCACCTTTTTTTGCTTACTGGCCAGCCTGCCCAGACCGGAACACAGGGACTCGCTGGTACCTGAAGTGGCTCCAGATTCTTTGACATAGCCTCTCTGAGTTGGTAGCCTTCATAAGGGCGCATCTGGCCACTTCTGGCCGCTTGTTGACCCTGCCTCAAGTCCCCGTCGTCTAGCCCGGCCTAGGACACCGCCCTTTCACGGCGATAACACGGGTTCAAATCCCGTCGGGGACGCCATTTAGAATCAATAACTTATAGTAAATTTGCACCTTGTAGAATAGGGCGTCTGTGACGCTATTGTGACAATAGAACCTGTTTTTTGGCCTATTTTCAAGCCGGTGAGCCTATGGTCTTTAGGCCGTTTGAGTCTGCCTCTGATCCAGGACAGGCCCTAAGGTGATCTGGCGATTTGGACAATATCAGCCCCCCGGGCCATCAGTGACATGCCTACGGGGAGTCTGCGGGTCAGAGATTGGCTCTGACGCACCTCCCTCAGCAGTGGACAGGAACGCATTCAAGCAAGGAGAGGGCGAACTCCCTTGTCAATTTCAAAACACCGATGAATTTGACTGCCGTCGGATACACTGAACTTGTCATGAAATCATTACTGACCACCCTTGAGTTGTGTGCGGGTGCCGGCGGCCAAGCTCTGGGGCTTGAACAAGCCGGAATCAATCATGCCGGCCTGATTGAAATCGATCACCATGCCTGTACAACCCTCCGCTTTAACCGTCCACACTGGAATGTGATCGAGCAAGACCTCACCACCTTTACGGATGTATCTGCATTCAAGGGGGTGGATATTGTCTCAGGTGGCTTGCCATGTCCGCCATTTTCAAAGGCAGGCAAGCAACTGGGTGCAAACGACGAGCGCAACTTGTTTCCCATAGCGATTGACATTGTGGATCAGCTACGCCCACGCGGGGTGATGATTGAGAATGTCCGGGGCATCCTAGATGCGGTTTTCGAAGACTACCGAAATTACATCGCTGGACGACTCAAGAAGTTGGGCTACTGTACTGACTGGCGCTTGCTTAACGCATCGGATTTTGGGGTGCCTCAATTGCGTCCACGGGTCGTTTTCATTGCCGTTCGCTCTGGTTACGCAGATCACTTTAGCTGGCCAGAACCGAAACACATGGCTTCCCAGACCGTCGGGGAAGTGCTCTACGATTTGATGGCAGCGAATGGGTGGAAGGGTGCGAAGGCATGGAAGAGAGGCGCCAACGAAATCGCCCCTACCATCGTCGGCGGAAGCAAGAAGCACGGAGGGCCAGATTTGGGCCCAACACGGGCAAAACGCGCATGGGCTGCCCTGGGTGTGAATGGCCATTTGTTGGCTGATGAGCCTCCGCCGCGTGATTTCGTGGGGATGCCATGCCTGACTGTGCCGATGGTCGCTAGACTGCAAGGATTTCCGGACAGCTGGACCTTTTTCGGTCGAAAGACAAATGCTTACCGGCAGGTGGGCAACGCTTTCCCACCGCCAGCGGCCTACGCTGTCGCCCAGAAGCTCACTGCATGCCTTATGGCCCGGCGGCTTGTGAGGGTGAGCTGATGGGCACGGCTCCGCACAATCCCGGCCCCGCCTTCTTCGCTGAAGCCCGCAGGAGCTTTCACGCTGCTCTCCTGGAGAAAGTGCTCCTGGTTAACGAAGAAGGCATTCCGGCAAACGCCGATAGCAGAAACGCAGCCAGCATTGCTATTGCCAAGGGCATCCTGTCCCGATTGGGTCCGGAGGTCACCGGCGCACGTCTGGCAGGACAGATGTCCGGTAACGAATTTGAAGTCATTACTTGCAAGTTCATCGGTCAGACCTTTCCGCATCTGTCCCATTTACGCCCTGGCAACTGGATTATCGAGCAGATTAAGGGCAGAGGCCAAACCGCCATTGCCCGCTTTGACCAGTATTCGCATCTTGTTGCCCTCAACAATGCTGCACACAGAGACCCTGAGTTGGCCGCTGTACTGGGCAATGACTACACCATTACACCGGACATCGTTGTTGTCCGTGGTCTAGAATCCGATGCCAGCATTAACGCGTCGGAACTGATAGTGGACGAGGAAGTCAGCCGGTTTGCGAGCCTGCGAAAAGCAAACCGAGGATTCCCAATCCTTCACGCAAGCATCTCCTGTAAATGGACTCTTCGCAGCGACCGCGCTCAAAATGCCAGGTCCGAGGCCCTCAATCTCATCCGCAACCGGAAGGGCCGGCTGCCCCATGTAGTTGTTGTTACGGGTGAGCCCCTTCCCAGCAGGCTGTCATCTATCGCACTTGGCACCGGCGACATCGACTGCGTGTATCACTTTGCGCTCCCGGAACTCGTGGCCGCCGTGGAGGATCTTGGGCACGAAGACGCAGCGGAGTCATTGACGATCATGATTAACGGCAAACGGCTAAAAGATATTGCCGACCTTCCGCTTGATTTGGCCGTGTAGGAATAGGCCCGATGGATAAGCTCAGCGCAGAACGGCGCAGCGCTAACATGCGGCAAATACGATCAAAGAATACTTCTCCCGAACTGTTTCTGCGTAAACTCCTCCACAGAAATGGTTATCGGTTCCGTCTTCACCGGATGGACCTTCCTGGCAAACCTGACCTTGTTTTCCCTTCTCGCAAGAAGGTGATATTTGTTCACGGATGCTTCTGGCACCAGCATGCAGGTTGCAGAGAGGGCAGGGTCCCTGACTCACGGCGAAGTTATTGGGGCCCGAAGCTCTTCAAAAACCAGCAGCGAGATGTTGAAAACCGCACCCACCTTGAAGAAATGGGGTGGAAAGTGCTTGTGGTTTGGGAGTGTGAGTTGAAAGACATAGATTCAGCTATGAAGACGGTTAGCAAATATCTCGAACCGGCATCATAGTCGGTGTATATGCACAACTGCCTTCGCATTCCGTTCGTTGCATTCAAATGAACTACTGCTTCTCTCCAGGCTCTAGAACCTTAGCTGCCGCATCTGACGGTCAAATTCGATTAGCCCCTCGTAGATGGGCTGAAACTGCGCGATCGTTACGGATGGTGCATTTAGGGTTCGGGTCTTTCCTTTAAGATGCGTATGAGCTTCCGTATTTCGCAATGCCTTCAACGACGTGAGCGCAGCAGTCATACTCGCGTGTATCGCAGGATCGATATTCTTTTCAAGCTTCTCAACTGCGACGAGTCCTGCAAGGCGCATTAACATGTTGCGGAAATTTCCTTGATAGTCGAAGCCGTAGTTCTTGCCAATGATTTGGCCTTCGCATATGGTGAGGTTCGCCGGCTCCTTAAGATGCATCTTCGCGCACGTTCGTACCACAATATCCATAGATTCCTCAATCCAGCCGCAAAGTTCGAGGATTGCAAGCTTTGAGCAAAAGAGAGCCTCCTTCGCAGACCGGGCGTTCCGATAGCGATAGTCGAGGGAGCGCAAGTTCTCAAGAATATAGCTCTTAGCAATCACGCTAGTTCCCGCCGAAGATCTGCGTTGCAGTATTCAGTCGAGCGATGACGCGGGGCTTCTTGGATAGCCCTTCTTTCATCGCATTCTCTGAGAATTCAGCGTTTAATGAAAGCTGAGAATAGCGCGCTCGGACCACTGAAGCCGGAGCCGCATTTAGTGAATCGAGATTCTTTGCGACACCAACTAAGACGCCTTCCAATATTGTTATTGGCAGCTTGGGGGGGGCAGCACCGGAAAAAACCTTACTGAGCACGCAATCCACAGTCTGAGTAAATAGCACCTTCTTCTTGTCCAAAAAGTCCTGCGGAGGATTTTGGTGTTCGTGCATGTAGGTATTTAGAAATTTTGCAAGGCGACCCTCGTATGTACTGGCCCTGTCATAGAAAGCCAGGAAACGCAGGATAACCTCTTGCTTAGTGAACCGGTAAAGTTGTTCCTTCTGCATCTTGTTTAACCTTCGCCACGCCGGATACTTATCCAACTCTTTGAGAAGGTTGTTCAAACTGCCGCCATAAATGCAATTCCGAATCTCTTGGTTATTCAGCTTCAGTCCGCCGGTATTCAGTCGGTGAAATATGGTAAACAAATACTCCATGTGGTTCTTCTTACTGAAGTCACAACGCAATACCGTTACGGGAACGGTTAGATTCTCAACGCGGGTGTAGTACTGGTGAAGAGGGTTGTTCTCAAGCTTGATAGCGGCGACCGACTTCCCCGCAACTTCCGGCTCGATATCTTCGAGCGGTGAAAGCTTCCAGTCTCCCCCTTCAAGGAATCGGACGATTGTGTGGATCCGTTGTAGGCCGTCGATCACCATCCACCGCTGGGCTTTGTGATCTTGCGCAAAACACATACTTGGAATCGGTAGGGATTTAATCAGCGAGTCGATAAATCGCGTCTGGTCCGGTCCCTTCCAAACGATATCGCGCTGAAAGTCAGGCTGAATCTGCAGGATTCCCTGCTTATGCATACGGAACAAATCCGCACATGAACGCAATTCGTTATACGCAATGATGTCCGAAGGGGGCACCTGCGCAGAATCATCCTCGTAGAAACTCTTCTCTTCAATTTCGGAAAGATTCTCTGACATTGATGCTCCTCATAGTTGAATTAGACCTGCGCATTCATGTTCTTTGCCAATTGAATTCTGAAAACGTCAATCCCTTCAGCCTGCCCATTGTTCAGCCAAAATAGTAAATTGCCAGCCTCGTTCGGCTTCAAATAAATGTGCCAGTGGCTCCTACCTTCTCGCTCCGTTGAGTATAGGTGGTCTAGTCGGGAGTGTATCCACTGAAAAGGCAAGGCATATGCTTCGTCCCGTCCTATGCAGCCAAGTACATAGAGACCCTTTGTCGCTTGGCTTAAAAACTCATCCCAATCAGATTGGTATGCATACCAATATCCACCGTCCTCATATTGTTTTGAAATTGTGATGGCAGCGCGCAGAGACTGGTCCGCGCTCCAGTAAAGGGCACGGCTCTTTTTAACAAGGGGATCATAGTAATTCGCCATTGACCTCAAAACGCTGGCACGAAGCTCCGCGATCAATTCGGGAGATCTATTGTGCTGCTTTGCTAATGCATTCTTTTCGGTCGGACCGCTTTCAGAATCCGCTTCCTGCTCTTCCTTAAGCGCAATGGTCGTATCCTCCGCGACTGAAAAAGCAATCTCAATTATCTTGTCTAGCTTCGTGTATTCAAACGGAACCAGCAATTCATGAATCTTCCCAACGGAATTCAAATCACTGTTTTCCTTTAGGGAAACCAATTTGTAAAGGGCATCAGCGCTGATTAGCCGCACGGTCCAAGCATGTTTCGAACCCCTTACCTGCGCTTCGAGATCGCCTGTATCCTGTCGTCCTACAACGATCAGGACTGATGATTCTTTCGTGATTCTCCCGGCTGCTATCAGTGATTCACGGTACCGTGCCGTAGTCTCTAGGTTGATTCGATATGCATCTGTCGTTTTAACCTCTACCACGATGCAGTGACCATTCGAATTGCTCCAAAGACCATCGAAGCCCACTGCGTTACTCTTTCCCTGATAAAGGCCGTTCTCTACCTTGTAGTCGAGTCGCCGTCCAAACTCATTGACAATATCTTGAAAAACGAACCCGCTGCGGTCAAATGAGTTTTCCAAACAAGCTTGAAGGTATTTGCGGAGATTCTCACTTTTCGCGATTTGGAGATATTCCCGTAGTTCGACCGAGCATGCGGAGTTGTCGCTCAGTTTGCTCTTACCGCACAGCGTCACAACTTGCAGGATTGAGAGCGAATCAACCTGGGAGGGATCGTTCTTAAGTAAGGTCATCAGTGGATTCATGTTGGACGCATTATACCTTGGTTGACAGTGGTTTGCGGCGATTTGCAGGCACTCTGACAGCCAAGAACCTTGCCAGGCAGCCTAGAAGCCTTGCCAGAGGCTCTGTGACCTTACCAGAGCCTAGAAACCAGCCTGTGACCTTACCAGAGAGGCTCTGAGAGCCACATCAGACAGCCTCAGAGCCTTGACAAACACTGTTACATATACTACAATGTTCATAGTGGCATATGTAAAAAGAGGCAAAACATGGTCAAAAGCAAGTTTGTAGCCTACTACCGCGTGAGCACAGCGAAGCAAGGCGCATCGGGCCTGGGATTGGAGGCACAAGAGCACGCCGTACAGGAGTACCTGAACGGCGGTCAGTGGAAGCTCATTCAGGAGTTTGTTGAAGTCGAGTCCGGCAGGCACAACGATAGGCCCGAGCTGGAACGTGCTCTGGCGCTGTGCCGCGTCCACAACGCCACTCTCATCATTGCTAAGCTGGATCGGCTCGCGCGCAACGTCAACTTCATATCAAACCTGATGGAGAGCGGCGTCGAGTTTGTTGCAGTGGACTTTCCTCAGGCCAACAGGTTGACCGTGCACATTCTCGCCGCCGTGGCAGAGTATGAAGCAGAGATGGTCTCAGCCCGCACCAGGGCGGCCTTTGCCGCTGCGAAGGCGCGGGGCGCGAAGCTGGGAGGCAACCGAGGGAAGCTCACGCCCCAGCTCGCTATCTTCGCTGCAAAGGCTAGCGGCAAAGTGCGCAAGGCGAAAGCGCAGAAACGCTACGCTGAATTGTTGCCAGTGATCGAAGCAGCGCGCGCCGCAGGTATGACCACACTGCGAGCAATAGCAGCGTTTCTGAACGAGCAGGAAATAGTTGCCCCGCGCGGCGGACAATGGCACGCGGGGAGCGTGCGGCGTGTCAGCTTGTCTCTTTAGGCAGCGCCAGACAGGGTGGGAGGCAGGGCCTTTGTCTCCGTCGTGAACTCGGGATGCGTAGCCAGAAACTCCGGGTCCGGCCTGCCCTCCACCCCCGGTACAAACACCAACTCGAACAACTGCGGAGTCTTGCTGACGGGAAAGTCAAGATCGAGAGCAACGTGCGCAGACTCGGTGAAATTTCTTATTTCAGAGATTGCGCCGAGGTCTCCGCGTATCGCCATGACAATCAACTTCTTGGCGATGCACTGGCTCCAGCTCGCGCCCTTCGAGCATTGCATGGCCTCCGCCACAGAATCCGGCGCGCGGTCACTCAGGCTAACTCGCAGTGACCTCGACAGCAGCGCATCACGACCGGTGTGCGGCTTGCAGCCCTCGGGGTTGCCACTGACGCCCTTCGCAAAACGATGGGAATTTCCAGGTTTGAATACCGTGGACGATAACCGTTTCTTCCTGGGGGGCGGCGGCACAACGGCCACACCTGCGATTTTCTTCACAGTTTTCTTTTTCGGCATGGTGCTCCCTTCAAAAATCCCGCTACCAAACAGCGGAGTCTAGTACGACCAAGGCAGCGGCGACTTGACGCGCCCGGTGAGTCTGCTCATCTCCATCTTCATTTTCCGCTGGCACCACTTTTGCCAGGCGCGTCGTTCGCAGGTCTCCGCTTCGTGAAACAGCGAAGCCATCCTCGGAAGTATTTCGAGGTCCGCAGCCGCGTAGAGCCGAAACCTCCGAAGGACGCCTGCGTAAAATCGCCATGCTGCGTATGTGCGCGGCTCGCGTAGCTTGGGGTAACGCCAGGCTAGATTCTTGAATTGCCTGCTGATGGAATTTACAAAGGCCATCACCGCCTGAAACTCTTTTTGCATTTCGGGTGTGTCCATAACATCTCCGATCTTCAAAAAATTCCGCGCTGCGAACGACAGCAGTCAACTGAATCCGCAGCGCGGTGGAGTGGCGCTGGTGACGCACACTCACGGATAACCGGTGCGCCGTCATGAGAGGAACGCCGCGCCGGGTTTTTAAACGCGCCGCATGAGAGTACAGCGCGCCCAAACTTGTGGAGCAGGCCGGCGGCGAAAAGTGAGTAACGCCGCCGGCCACCTTCGATGCGATGGCATGGAGTACATCGCACCGAACTCAAAAACTCTGGCACCGACGACCGGCAGCCCTGGTCGCCGGATCTCGAAAAACTTCAGCGAGCCTGAATGCGTTCCAGGTCTGCGAGCCGCGCCTCCAACGTCGTCTTGCTTTGCACCTGCCTCCAGCGTG
>CABEBX010000046.1_pt1 | contig 20968 bp, 16 predicted proteins | sample 3132671 | NCBI WGS metagenome assembly CABEBX01 (sample SAMEA5534346, study PRJEB31848) | metagenome | biome: tundra; feature: field; material: soil | place: USA | collected 2013-05 | depth 0.45 m
CTATCTTCACCGAACATGCCGCCCACGCGGCAACGCCATCCACAGGAGGACAAGCACGTGGTTAGCAACGCCGTCATCGAACCCCAGGAACTCGTTATTCCCGTCGAGAAAGACCCCGACATTCTTGCCGCCGCAGCGCGGTTGGCCGGCGAGGACTTGTGCTCCATCGCCGATCTCTCCAGCGCCGAAGTTCGCGCTATTCTCAAGCTGGGCCACGACGTAAAGCTCAATCCACGCAAGTATCGCCACGCTCTCGACGCCAAGCAGATGGTGCTGATGTTTGAAAAAGCCAGCCTGCGCACGCGCCTCAGCTTCGAGACCGGCATCAACACCATGGGCGGCAGCCCCATTTTTCTTGATCAAACCAATTCGCCATTAGGCGAGCGCGAGTCCATTGCCGACGTGGCGCGCAACGTCGAGCGCTGGGTCGATGTAATCGTGCTGCGTACCTACGCGCACGACACCATTACAGAGATGGCAGCCAACTCCCGTGTGCCGGTCATCAATGCGCTCTCTGACTTCGAGCATCCCTGCCAGGCGCTGGCCGATTTCATGACATTCGATGAACACTTCGGCTCCGCGGCCGGACTGAACTTTACCTATGTGGGCGACGGCAACAACGTTTGCCATTCGTTGATGCTCACCGGCGCGCATCTGGGCGTCAATGTCACCGTGGCCACGCCGCGCGGCTACTCGCCGGACATTGAGATCGTAACCCAGGCGCGAGAGATTGCTCTGGCCAACGGCTGCGAACTCCGCCTCACGCAAGATCCTCAGGCCGCCGCCGAAGGAGCGGATGCCATCTATACTGACGTTTGCGTCAGCATGGGCTTCGAGCATGAATCCGCCAAGCGCGCGCCCATCTTTCGGCCCTTCCAGGTCAACGAGGCGCTGATGCAAAAAGCAAAACCGAACGCGGTCTTCATGCACTGCCTGCCGGCGCGTCGTAACGAAGAAGTTACCGACCAGGTGCTCGACAGCCCGCAATCAATCGTCTTCGACCAGGCCGAAAATCGCATGCACGCGCAGAAAGCATTGCTGCTTCTGCTGCTCGGCGGACTGGCCAACACGGCGAGCTTTCAGTAGTCCACTCGCTGTTCACTCTTTCACTTTTTCACTTGTTCACTGTTCGTTGTTCAACAATGGCGAGCAATCTTTCAGAGGCTATCAAGCATGTCCATAATTCTCGAAACCCTGCCCGTCGGCCAGAAAGTTGGCATTGCCTTCTCCGGCGGGCTGGACACCTCCGCCGCCCTGCATTGGATGAAGCTGAAGGGAGCCATCCCCTACGCCTACACGGCCAACCTGGGCCAGCCGGACGAATCCGACTACGACGAGATCCCGCGCAAGGCCCTTGAATACGGCGCCGAAAAGGCCCGCCTCATTGACTGCCGCGGCCCGCTCGTTCGCGAAGGCATCGCAGCTCTACAGGCCGGCGCCTTCCACATCACCACCGCCGGCGTCCCTTACTTCAACACCACTCCCATCGGCCGCGCTGTCACCGGCACCATGCTCGTCGCAGCCATGCAGGAGGACGATGTCCACATCTGGGGCGACGGCTCCACATTCAAAGGCAATGACATCGAGCGCTTCTACCGTTACGGCCTGCTCGTCAATCCCAGCCTCCAGGTCTACAAACCCTGGCTCGACGCTTCGTTCATCGACGAGCTTGGCGGCCGCGCCGAGATGTCCGCCTTCATGCAGCGCCACGGCTTTGCCTACAAGATGTCCGCCGAGAAGGCCTACTCCACCGACTCCAACATCCTCGGCGCAACTCACGAAGCAAAAGACCTGGAGCATCTTTCTTCGTCGATCAAGATTGTCGTCCCCATCATGGGCACGGCCTTCTGGAGCGACGATGTCGAAATCCAGCGCGAACAGGTCGCCGTCCGCTTTGAAGAGGGCTTTCCCGTCGCACTCAACGGCCAGCAATTCGACGACCCCGTTGCCCTCCTTCTCGAAGCTAACCGCATCGGCGGACTGCACGGCCTCGGCATGTCTGACCAGATCGAAAATCGCATCATTGAAGCTAAATCCCGCGGCATCTACGAGGCCCCGGGCCTCGCCCTGCTTTTCATCGCTTACGAGCGCCTCATCACCGGCATTCACAACGAGGACACCATAGAGCAGTACCGCGACAATGGCCGCAAGCTCGGCCGCTTGCTCTACCAGGGCCGCTGGTTTGACTCCCAGTCCATCATGCTCCGCGAATCCGCCCAGCGCTGGGTCGCCAAACCCATCACCGGCGAAGTCACCCTGGAGCTGCGCCGCGGCAACGACTACTCCATCCTGAACACCGAGTCGCCGAACCTCACCTACCATCCCGAGCGCCTCAGCATGGAGAAGACCGAATCCACCTTCACCCCGCGCGACCGCATCGGACAACTCACCATGCGCAATCTCGACATCACTGACACCAGGGAAAAGCTTTTTACCTACGCCAAAGCTGGCCTGCTCACCCTGAGCAAAGGCAGCGAAATGCCCCAGCTCAACAGCGGCCCAGAAAAGGAATAAGGCAAGGAATAGCCGGAGGTACGCTTAAAGCAATGTTGAACGAACAACAATCCGGGAAGATGTGGTCCGGTCGCTTTCGCGAGCCGTTGGATGCGGAGTTCGAATCCTGGCAGCGGTCTATTGGTTTTGACTGGCGGCTTCTCCCTCAAGAGATCGCCGCCAGCAAGGCGCATGCGTCCGCTCTTCTTGCCGTGAAGATTCTCACCAAAGATGAAACAACGGAGTTGCGCGAGGCGCTCGATGCGATTGCCGCAGAGTACGCATCAGAAGCCGGCAAAGCGTTGGTGCGCGAACACGCGACGGCCGAGGACATTCATCACTTTGTCGAAATATCATTAGTGGAGCGCGTTGGTCCGCTGGGCCTCAAGCTGCACACAGGACGCAGCCGCAACGAGCAGATTGCCACCGACCTTCGCCTTTATGTGCGCGAGCAAATCTGCCTCGTGCAGAGTGCTCTGGCCGCCTGGGCTCGTGCGCTGGTCGAGCAGGCTCGCGCCGCCGGCGAGGTGGTGATGCCCAGTTATACCCATATGCAACGCGCCGAGCCAGTGCTGGTCGCGCATTGGCTGCTTGCTTATGTGGAAATGATTTTGCGCGATGCGGCACGCTTGCGCGATTGCTCCGTGCGGCTCAACTTTAGTCCGCTCGGCTCAGGCGCGGTAGCTGGCGCAACGCTCGCACTCGACCGCAACCTCGCCGCACGCGAGTTGGGTTTCACTGCGCCTACCAGAAATTCGATAGACGCCACCAGCGACCGCGATTTTATTTTGGAATATCTACAGGCGCTCACCTTTGTCGGCCTGCATCTGAGCCGTTTTGCCGAGGAGATTACACTTTTTGCAACAGCTGAATTTGGTTTTGTTATTCTTCCCGAGGCGTTTTCGACCGGCTCCAGCGCTATGCCGCAGAAGAAGAATCCCGACCTTACCGAGCTGATTCGCGGCAAAGTCGGACGCATCCACGGCGCTGCTGAAGCAGTGACGCTGCAACTCAAGGGACTGCCCCTGGCCTACAACAAAGACTTGCAGGAGACTCAGGAGCAGGCTTTTTCTGTCAGTTTTGTTCCTCAGATGCTCTCACTCATTGCGCGCTTCACCGCAGCGCTTCAATTCAATCGCGAGCGCATGAACGAAGCTGCACAGTCGGGCTGCCTGAATTCCATGGCAGCCGCCACCTATCTTGTCCACAAGGGCGTCCCCTTCCGCACCGCTCATGAGAAGATCGGCAATGCCGTACGCTTCGCCATCGAGAAAGACGTTGAACTCGATGCCCTCACCCTTGACGAACTCCGCCAGTTTGGCGAAGAGTTCGAGAAAGATTTTTTTGACGCTGTCACGCTCACGGCCACGCTCGACTGCCACAACGTAGCAGGAGGGACCGCACGCGAACGTGTGCGGGAAGCCCTGGCCGCCGCATCGAATCGGATCGCCGCTATGGCTCAGGAGGTCATTCATGCTGGTTCGTAAGGCCCTGCTCACGGACGCGGCCAATGTCTGCGACCTGGTCAACGCGCTCGCTCCCGACGGCACGCTGATCCACCGCTCCTTCGCCGAGGTCTGCGAAAACATCCGCGACTTTACCGTCGCCTTGTCCGATGGCGGCGTCTTTCTGGGCTGCGGTGCGCTGCACTTTTACGGCCCGCATCTTTGCGAGGTGCGCTCCATCGCAGTCATGCCTGCGGCCAAGAGCCATGGCGCGGGCAGCCGCATCCTGGCCGCACTCATCGCCGAGGCAGAAGAGCACGGCATCCAATCAGTCTGCCTCTTCACCCGCATTCCTGATTATTTTTTTAAGTTTGGCTTCCGCACCGTTGAAGACAAAACAGAACTGCCCGACAAAATCTTCAAGGACTGCCAGAGTTGCCCGCGCCTGCATCGTTGCGATGAGGTAGCCATGGTGCGCGGCCGTATCCCCCGCGTCTCCATCCTCGGCCCTCGCGAGGAAGCTGAGCAGTTAGTGCGCATCTCCGGATAACTTCGACGGCCTCAGCATCGCCGCAGCCACTGCAACCTGGCCATAACTCAAGCCTCCATCCCCAGGACTGACGCTCCGATGCTGATAGACCTCAAACCCCTCAGCCTCTAGCTTCACCCGCAGCAGCCGTGCCAGCCTCCGGTTATGCATGCAGCCACCGCTCAGCACAATCTGATTTACTCCGGATGCAGTTCGCGCCAACACCGCTGCTTTGACAAATCCCGTAGCCACTCCTGCATGAAAGCGTGCCGCAATCTGTGCCTTGCTTCTTCCTGTCCGCAAATCGTCCATTAACTCGCGCCACAACGGTGCGGCGCTCATCCGCACCGGCTTGCGTGCGGCCCAATCCCCGCCTGCTAACTCCAGAGCATAACCGGGCACGTCATCCGGCTCATCCACGGCAATGCCTTCCAGTTCAATAGCTGCCTGTGCCTCGTAATCCACTACGCGCCGTTTAAGAACGACAGCAGCCACTGCATCGAAGAGCCGCCCCAGACTGGAAGTAAGCGGCACATTTACACCTCGCTCCATCATCCGCGCCAGCACGCGAGCCTCTTTCTCTGTCGCCCCCACCAACGCCAGCGTCTCAGCAGACATTACGTCAAAGCCCGCGGCCCGCAGGGCTCCCAGCGCCATCCGCCACGGCTCCTTGATGGCCGCCTCGCCTCCCGGCATAGGCACATATTCAAGATGCGCGAACCGCTCGAAGCCCGTGAAGCTCGTGATCAGCACTTCCCCGCCCCAAATCTTCCCGTCGCTTCCATAGCCCGTGCCGTCGAGCGCCAGGCCAATCACATTGCCCATAAGTCCGTGCTCGGCCATGCACCCTGCCACGTGCGCATGATGATGCTGCACAGCGATCAGCGCGAGGCCGCGCTCCTGCGCCCATTCCCTCGCCCACGTCGTCGAAAGGTAACCCGGATGCAGGTCATGCACAACAGTCTTCGGCTCAATCTCGAACGTACGCATCAGGTGATCGAGCGACTCTTTGAAAAATTCGAGACCCGTCAGGTTTTCCAGATCGCCCAGGTGCTGGCTCTGGTAGGCAAACCCGCCCCGAGCCAGCGCAAAGACATTCTTTAGGTGGCCTCCGACGGCCAGAAGCGGCGGAACATCAAAAGGCAGCGCCACACCCATCGGCACAAATCCGCGTGCTCGCCTGATCAGTTGCGGCGCGCCATCCACCACGGCGGCCACCGAATCATCGCAGCGCTGTAAAATCTCACGGTCGTGCATAAGGAAGGTATCGGCAATCCCGCCCAAACGCTTCTGCGCTTCCTCGTTATCAATTGCAATCGGTTCTTCGCTGAGGTTGGCTGAAGTCATCACCAGCGCCTTCACGCGAGTATCGGCAAAGAGCAAATGCTGCAAAGGCGCGTAAGGCAGATAAACGCCCAGCCAAGGAATTCCCGGCGCAACGCCTTCCGCAATGCCGCAGCCCGCGCGCTTGCGCGCCAACACAATGGGCCGCGCTGGCGACGATAGTAGCGCCTCTTCTTCAGCCGTCAGCACGCACACCTGCCGCGCCGCCTCAAGGTCGCGCACCATCACTGCCAGTGGCTTCCCGTAGCGGCGCTTGCGCTCACGCAGACGCATCACCGCCGCCTGGCAGGTTGCATCCACGCTCAGATGAAAGCCGCCGATCCCTTTGATGGCCATAATTTCGCCCGCTATCAGCCGGTCAATGCAGGCGGCCACCGCGTCGTCCGCGGCAATATCGGCGCCGCCCGCTTTTGCCAGCCAGGCCCGCGGCCCGCATTCCCAGCATGCATTAGGCTGCGCATGGAAGCGCCTGTTCAGCGGGTCGTCGTATTCTCGCTGGCACTTAGGACACATGGGAAACTTCGCCATCGAGGTCTGCGGCCGGTCATAGGGAATGCGCCGTGTGATAGTGAAGCGAGGTCCGCAGTTGGTGCAATTCAAAAACGGATAGCGGTAGCGCCGGTCACTGGGGTCCAGCAGCTCGTGCAGGCAATCTGGGCAGGTAGCCGCATCCGCCGGAATCCCAGTGCTCACCCGTCCTACTACCTCACTGGCAACGATTCGGAAGCCTGAATCCCCGACAATGTTCATCTCGCGCACCTTAACCGAGTCGATGCGCGCCAAAGGCGGCGCCTGCGAGCGCAGCCGGTCAAGGAACGCCTCCACCCGCTCTTCCGGCCCCTCGATCTCTATGGTTACTCCATCCGTGTCATTGCCGATAAACCCAACAAGGCCCTCCTCCACGGCCAGTCGATAGACAAACGGACGAAACCCCACCCCCTGCACTACTCCGCACACCACCACGCCCCGCCGCAGCGCTTCGCGTGGTTCTCGTTTTGGTTGGGATTTGTCCGTCAAGAGAAAGCCTCTCACAGGAAACCAGCATAGCGCATCGACACCCACTCGCCTCGGTATTCAGAAACCACGCCTCAGCCTCTGTCTCATACTGCACAGGCTTCGGGCAGAATTAGCTTAATCTGGATTAGAAGGAATGAGGGGAGCTTTAGCATGATGAATTGCAGACAATGTGGCCCGGCACAGGCGGTTGCGGCTGTTTCTTTCTTGGTCTGGCTCGGAGCCGCCGCACTCCTGGCCCAGCAGCCAGACTCAGCAAAGGTCATTGGACTGGTCGATGCCGCGGTAAAAGCCAGAATCGACCACATAGAAAGCTATACCGTCACCGAACACTACGCCGTCTACCGGGGCAAAGACGAGACCCAACCCGCGGCTGAAATGACCGTGCAAACCGTCTACCGCAAGGACTCCGGCAAGAGTTACACCATCCTTTCGGAATCCGGCTCCGAGTTCATCCGGAACCACGTGCTGCGAACGGTGCTCGACAATGAAAAGACCCTCAATTTACCCGGCACCGTCGAACATTCATGGTTCACCTCCGCCAATTATGAGATGCAACTGAAACCCGGCGGCAGTCAGCTTCTCGATGGACGGCAGTGCCTGGCCCTGGCGATCACTCCCCGGCGCAAGGCCACCAACATGATTGCGGGAACCATCTGGGTGGACGCCAAAGACGGTTCCATCGTCCAGCTCGACGGAACAGCAACCCAAAATGCCTCCATTTTCACCGGAGCCGCGCAGGTGATGCGGCATTACGTCAACGTAAACGGTTTCGCCATGGCCACCCAGGCCAGGGCCGTGTCGGATAGCTTTATTCTTGGCCGGACTACTGTGACCATCGACTATCGGGATTACAAGATTCAGCTGCGTCCGTCCCGGTAGGCTAAGACGCCTGAATCTCCCGTGCCGATCCCGTCGCGTATGCGCTATACTGAATTTCGTGCTACCAATTTTCGGCGACTGGAAACTCGATGCCGCGCTCGGCTCCTGCCTGCTGCTGGGGCTGCGCCACGGCTTCGACTACGACCATCTGGCAGCCATCAGTGACATTACTGCCGTGCAGCGCAACTGGCGCAGCGGTCTGCGCCTGGGAATGACCTACGCCCTGGGCCACGCCTTCACGGTGGCCGCGCTGGGCATCGCCGTGCTGGAGTTGCACATAGGCCTGCCCGAGGGCCTGGACCACTGGACCGAGCGGCTGATCGGCCTCACCCTCATCGTTCTCGGCATCGGGGTGGTAGCAGGGATTCTTCGCAAGGACGCGCATGGTCACTCCCATAGCCGCATCGAGAGCCGCCTGGCCATCGCCATTAACGGAGTTCTATGGATTGGGTGGCGGGTGCGCCGCCTTTGGAACCCCCAGGCACCGCAACCCGAGCGTTTTCAGTGGATGTACAACGGCAAGTCGGTCTTTGTCATCGGCATTCTGCATGGCGTGGGTGCTGAAACCCCCAGCCAGTTGGCTCTCTTTTTCCTCACCGCCAACCTGGGTGGAACCTCACGCGGCATGATGGGCCTGGCGGCCTTCGCCCTGGGCCTTGTAGCCATGAACGCCCTGATGACCGCCGCCATGGGCGGAGCCTTCAACGCTAGCGGCCACCACCATCCGCGCCTCTACCACGTCATCGCCTGGACCGGCGCCGCCTACAGTTTCATCATCGGCATCATCTTCCTGTTCGGAATCTCCGACCGCCTTCCTTCGCTCGGATAGCGGGCCTGCCCCCATCTCCGTGATCGAAAAGATCAGCGGTGTGAAGCCGGCTCCAGTAGCGAATCCACGCAGCCCGAAGGCCCGATCACGGGATTGCAGCGAGCCGGCAAGCCGTTGGGCAGCGCCACGGCGTATCCCGTCCACCGGGCAGATTCTGACTGCGGATAGTCCGTGCTCACAATCTGGGCCCCGCTTCTCAGCGCCCTGTCGCGCCGGCTGACCTCGTTGCTGCGCGCCTCCACAGTATCGGCGTCGGCCCGTGTGCGCACCAGGTATCCCTGACGAACGAGGACGGCAATCGTATCCTCATCCCCGTCATTTTTCTCGATAAACGCGGCATCAGGCTGGCCGGGAGTCGCGTTCGTGAACAACACCCGGCCGCGCAATGCAGGATGACCCTCGAGGTAAAGCGGGCCAACATCTGTTTGATCCATCAGGAAGACAACTTTGCCGCGAGCCCGCTCCATAGTAGGCCAGCCGCCTTTTCGCACTGCCTTCTCCAGCGTGCGATGACGCCCCCGCACCTGATCCGGAGTAATCAGCTCGTCTGCCGGAAAGACCGAGCGAATCTCTGCATCCAGCGCGTCCAGGGTCTCAGCCGTGAACGGCTCGACAGCCGTCCATGGATGTTGATTGTCAGGCAAATGCTGCTTGGTCTCGACCAGGATGAAGATGGGAATATGCTCCGGATGAGCCTTGGACCAGGATCGGACAATCTGCAGGCAGGCAACGAATGGCTGACAGTTACTCGCATAATCCAGATCCTGCATATGCATCACTTTGAATCCCGGTTTCAGCATCACGCCCTCCGGATACGGATCCGGGTCCGCAGGCAAGCCGGCCTGGGCAACCGCCATCGGCCCCTTGGGATGCGCGAATCGGCCGCCTTTGCTGTCGGCAAAAATATCCAGCTCGAGCTGTCGAATGCCGTGGCTCAACTGCGTATCCAGGCCGGCATGAGCGTAATCGAGGCCAGCTAATTCCTTGGGATCTCTTTGCTCCATGAGCCTCATGATTCCGGGCAAAAGCCCGGCGTAGTAGCTATTATGCGAGCCGATCAACTGAATCTGATTGATTCGAATTGCCCTGTCCCCACTCCGACCTGGCTCAGCAGCTTGCGGAAAAGCACGCGTTACAACCAAATAAACTGCAAAAGCAGCGAAAATGTATGGACGTAATCTCATCCCAATCCCCTTGTCTCACGCCTTGAACCGTCGCGAGTACCGCTAAATATTCATGCTAGCTCATGCGGAGTCCCCTTCACCCTGTGAGGCATATCACTCGCCAGCCAGGTTTACGGCGTAAACGGGCTTTCATCCATGCGTATTCGTGTTTTCCCAACCCAGAACGGTTTCCGCCTATAGAAAAAACGATGTTTGGTTTCAACTCCAAGTGACCGTGGTCACGAATAAAAACTGGCGCAAGGGCCTATAAGAAAGATAGACATGGAACCCGGCGCGGCGGCGCAATCGCTGTGCGTTGTCTTCCGTGTACGGAGGATTTGTGCCTGTATTCACCCCCCCGCCGTTGCCCAGCAGCGATAACCGCTGGAAGATCGTCAACGGCACCATGCGCAAGAATGGGTTTGCCCGTCATGCGCTGATTGAAACGCTGCATACCGTCCAGTCCGCGTTCGGCTACCTGGACGATGATTCGATTCGTTTTGTGGCCCAATCACTGCGAGTGCCTCTGAGCCAGGCCTACGGAGTGGTGACCTTTTACCACTACTTCAGCCTGAAGCCGCCTGGCAAGCACACGGCCACCGTCTGCGCCGGCACGGCCTGCTACATCAAGGGCTCCGATAAGCTGATGGCCGCGGCAGAAAAGCGCTTGGGCATCCCCCGTGGACAAACTACCAGCGACGGCCAGATCAGCCTGATGACCGCCCGATGCGTGGGCGCATGCAGCCGCGCTCCGGTGGTGTTGTGCGACGGCGAAGTAGTCGGTGAAATGACGTCAGAGCAGATGCTCGAGCAACTCGAAAGGTGGGCTGTGGAATGACGATCGAAGAGCTTGAACAGGTAGCTAAAAGCGTCTGCCAGGAATACGAGAAATACGATTTTGAAGTGAATGTCTGCATGGACCTGGCCTGCATGAGCCAGGGCTCTGACAAATTGCGGGACGCTCTGGATAAGGCCGCCAGCGCATCCGGCAAAAATGTGCTGATTCGCCGCACCGGGTGCATGGGACCATGCTCTTCCGGGCCCCTGGTCCGCGTAGACCCCGAGGAAATCCTTTATCACCATGTGAATGCCGGCCACGCCGAGGATATTGTGAATAGCCTGGGCGGAAAGCCTGTGCCCAAGCTGCAATGTGACCTGAGCGATCATTTCGACAAACAGGTGCGAGTGGTGCTGGAGAATGCTGGCCGCATCGATCCGGAGAAGATTGACGATTACATTGGCCGCGACGGTTACAAGGCGCTTCTGACAGCGCTGACGGAGATGACGCCCAACGGCGTCATTCACCGCATAACCGAAAGCGGCCTTCGGGGGCGCGGCGGAGGCGGCTATCCCACCGGGCTGAAGTGGGGAACGGTGGCCAAGGCCGCGGGCGACGTGAAGTACGTAGTCTGCAACGGCGACGAGGGCGACCCCGGAGCATTCATGGATCGCAGCGTAATGGAAGGTGACCCGCATCGCGTCATCGAAGGCATGGCCATCGCCGCCTACGCCGTGGGCGCCAGCAAGGGATTCATTTATGTTCGGGCTGAATACCCAGTGGCCGTCTCCCGCCTGACCACCGCGATTCGCGAGGCACGCCGCCGCGGATTGCTGGGCAACGGCATTTGCAATACTCCCTTCAACTTCGATATTGAAATTCGCCTCGGCGCAGGGGCTTTTGTCTGCGGAGAGGAGACGGCGTTGCTGGCCTCCATCGAGGGCAAGCGCGGCGCGCCTAGGCCGCGGCCCCCCTATCCGGCGGTCAGCGGTCTCTTTGGCAAGCCCACACTCATCAACAACGTCGAGACCTTCGCCAACATCGCGCCCATCGTCCGCAACGGCGGCAAGTGGTTTGCCAACATGGGTTCGGAGAGAAGCAAAGGCACCAAGGTCTTCGCCCTCACCGGAAAGATCACCAACACTGGCCTAGTGGAAGTGCCCATGGGCATCAAGCTGCGCGAGATTATCGAAGTCATCGGTGGCGGCGTTCCGGATGGGCATACCTTCAAGGCGGTGCAGACCGGCGGGCCTTCCGGCGGCTGCATTCCCGCCGAGATGCTCGACCTCGGCGTCAGCTACGATGCCCTCATGGCGGTCGGCTCCATCATGGGCTCCGGCGGCATGATCGTCATGGACGACACCTCCTGCATGGTCAACGTGGCCAAATTCTTCGTCGAGTTTTGCATGACCGAGTCCTGCGGCAAATGTATCCCCTGCCGCGCGGGCACAGCTCAGATGTTCACCCTGCTGAGCCGCATCTGCTCCGGCTCCGGAACCATGGAAGACATGGACCTGCTGGTGAGCCTGTGCGAGACCATCAAGGAAACCAGCCTCTGCGGGCTGGGAATGACGGCGCCCAATCCTGTGCTTAGCACAATCAAGTACTTCAAAATCGAGTACCTCGAGCACATCGTCCATAAGCGCTGTCCGGCTGGCGTCTGCAACATGGAAACGCCCGTTGCCGTTCCCACGGAGGTGTTGGCATGAGCGAGAGCATGGGCGTCAAAACTCTGATCATCGACGGCCAGGAAGTGAGCGCGCGCTCCGGCCAGACCATCCTGGAAGTTGCGCGGGAGAACGACATCAACATTCCCACCCTCTGTCACATGGACGGACTGGGACCGGTTGGCGCATGCCGCCTCTGCCTGGTGGAGATCAAGGGAAGCAACAAACTCTTTCCTGCCTGCGTGGCCCACATCCACGAAGGCATGGATGTCTCCACCGACACGGAGCGGCTCCGCAAGCACCGCCGCGTCATCCTTGAGTTGTTGTTCGCCGAGCGCAATCACATCTGCTCGGTGTGCGTCTCCAACGGCCACTGCGAGCTGCAAGCGCTGGCCCAGAGCCAGGGCCTGACCCATATCACCCTGCCTTATCGCAACCCCGCGCTCGCCGTGGATGCCTCGCACGAGCGCTTCACCGTTGATCACAACCGCTGCATCCTGTGCACCCGCTGCGTGCGGGTCTGCGCCGAGATTGAAGGCGCGCACATCTGGGATGTGATGGGCCGCGGCATCGATTCCATCATCATCACCGATCTGCACGAAGAGTGGGGAAGCTCCGCTTGCACTCGCTGCGGCAAGTGCGTACAGTGCTGTCCCACCGGAGCCCTCTTCGACAAGAGCAAGATCGGCTCCGAGCACCCCAAGTATCCCGATTTTCTCACCTTTCTGAACCAGATGAGGGAAGCCGTATGAGCAAACTGAAAGTGGCAACCGTGTGGCTGGACGGATGTTCCGGCTGTCATATGTCGTTCCTCGACATGGATGAAAAGGTTCTTGAGCTGGCAAAGCTGATCGATGTGGTCTACAGCCCTCTCGTCGACGCCAAGGAGTTCCCCGATGAGGTGGACATCGCTCTTGTCGAGGGAGCCGTAGCCTCTGTAGACGACGAAGCGAAGATCAAGAAGGTTCGCGCCCACTCCAAAATGTTGATCGCCATGGGTGACTGCGCCGTGGCCGGCAACGTGCCCTCCATGCGCAATCCCTTCGGTCCGGAAGCGATTCTAAACCGTGCGTACATTGAGAACGCCAGCACGCAGCAGCAGATTCCTTGCGTCGTGGTGCCCAAGCTGCTCAAGATTGTGCGGCCCATCCATGAGTTCGTCACAGTAGACGTCTTCCTGCCCGGCTGTCCGCCCTCTGCAGAGACCTTTCACGCAGCGCTGACTGCGCTGGTAACCGGTGCGCCGCTGGATATTTCAGCCCTCACCCGTTTTGGAGCATGAGTCATGACCCAGACGATCACCATCGATCCCGTAACGCGCCTTGAAGGCCACGGCAAAATCACCATCCAACTCAACTCCCAGGGCGAGGTAGAGGACGCGCACTTTCACGTCACCCAGGTGCGCGGCTTTGAGAAGTTCTGCGAAGGCCGCCCATTTTACGAGATGCCCAGCTTGACAGCGCGCATCTGCGGCATCTGCCCGGTCTCCCACCTGCTGGCCTCCGCCAAAGCCTGCGAAGCCATCATGGCGGTCCGCATTCCGCATACCGCCGCGCAACTTCGGCGCCTGTTGAGTATGGCCCAGATGGTCCAGTCGCACGCCTTGAGCTTCTTCCATCTCTCGTCTCCGGATTTGTTGTTGGGCATGGAGTCCGACCCCGCGGCGCGCAACATCTTCGGCGTGGCCGCCGCACGGCCTGACCTGGGTCTGGCCGGCATTGGATTGCGCCGCTTCGGTCAGCACATCATCGAGCTGCTCGGCACCAAGCGCATCCATACCGGATGGGTAGTGCCCGGTGGCGTTACCGAACCGCTCGCCCCGGCTCATCGCGACGAGATTCTGGCCTCGATTCCCCAGGCCTACGCCGACCTCAAGCTAGCCCTGACCGCCTACAAGCAAATCGCCGGCACATTCAAGCCGGAGATCAAGGTCTTCGCCAACTTCCCCTCCAACTACCTCGGCCTGATCAACGAGGACGAGTCCATCGAGTTCACCGACGGCGCGCTGCGGCTCATCGATCCCAAGGGCGCTGTCATCGAGGACGGCATCACCGCCAGCCGCTTTACCGAGGTGATTGGCGAGGCCGTCGAAAACTACAGCTACACCAAATTTGTCTACTACAAGCCGCTCGGCTATCCCCAGGGCAGCTATCGCGTGGGTCCGTTGGCGCGTTTGAATATCGTCAAGTCCATGGGCACGCCGCAAGCCGACAAGGAACTGGCCGAATTCAAACAGTTGGCCACAGGACCAGTCGAAAGTTCCTTCTTTTATCACCACGCGCGCCTCGTTGAAGCTCTCTATGGTCTCGAAAATATCGAGCGCATTCTCGCCGATCCGCTCATCCTCGACAAGCATGTGCGCGCCGTAGCCGGCGTCAACCGCCTCGAGGGCGCTGGCCAGATTGAGGCCCCGCGCGGCACGCTGAATCATCACTACAAGGTGGACGAGAACGGCAAGATGACCTGGGCCAGCCTGGTCGTCGCCACCGGCCACAACAACAACGCCATGAATAAGGGTGTCCTTCAGTCGGCCAAGGCTTACGTGAAAGACGGCAAGTTCACTCCAGGCGCTCTCAACCGCATCGAGGCCGTGATTCGCACCTTCGATCCCTGCCTCAGTTGCTCCACCCACGCCTTCGGGCAAATGCCCCTGGCTCTCACGCTCGTCAACGCCGACGGCGAGGTCGTAGATCAGCTCGTCCGCTAGTAGTGAATACAATTATGGGTTTCCCATCCATTTCGCATTCTTTGCGAAATGGGTGGGAAACCTCGATGCATGATGCCACACCCTCGCCGCTTGTCATCCTGAGCGAAGCGTAGCGGAGTCGAAGGACCTGCGGTTGCTCTTATAGTGATTACCATGACCCAACCCTCACCCCGATGCCTCATCCTCGCCTGTGGCAACACGCTGCGCACAGATGATGGTGTCGGGCTTTGGCTTGCCGAGTGGGCGGAGCAGCGCTTTTGCGGGCAACCCGGCGTGCGCATCATCGCCGACCATCAATGGACTCCCGAGCTGGCTGAAGACGTTGCTCGCGCCCAATCCGTCTTCTTCATCGACTGCTCTCTTGATTCCAAACCCGGCTCGCTCCATCTGTCTCCCGTCGAGCCAATCTCTGGCAGCCCGGAACACAACACCCACCACCTGGGCGCAGCCGAGCTGCTCGCGCTGGGTCGCGAGCTTTACAATTCCCTGCCCCACGAGGCGCTGCAACTCACCATCGGCGCCGCCTCAATCGAGTTCGGCGAAGCCTTCAGCCCCGCCGTGACCGCCGCGCTTCCTGCTGCATGCAAACTGATCGAAGAGACAGTTCTGCGCCTGCTCTCCAATCCTGAGTAGATGGAATCGGCTTCTACAAGCCCCACCTAAAATACAACGGCGGCCGCACCTAAGCGCGTCCGCCGTTGGTCGTTCCTGTGATTTGAGATGTCCTAAAACGCTCCCACCGTCTGCCGCAAACTGTACGAGCTGAGCGTCTTGATGTAGTTGCCGCGGTCAAACGCGGAGATGTCGGGAACGGACCGCCGGCTCAGGCAGCCGCGCGTCTCCCACAACGAGATGTACTCGCGCTTCTCCAGCCAGTAGTGCATGTCGTCCAGCACCCTCTTGATGTGCTCAATGCCGTGAATGTGCAAGGCAGACGCCATCAGCACTACGCCGCCCCCAGCCATGATGCTCTTCAGCACGTCCTCGGCGGAGTGAACGCCGCCGGTGATGGCGATGTCCAGGTTCACGTGGCCGTATAGAATCGCTGCCCAGTGCAGCCGTGGCAGCAATTCCGAGGGCTTGGAAAAATGCAGCGTGGGCCGCACTTCCAGGGTCTCAATGTCAAAATCCGGTTGATAGAAGCGGTTGAACAGCGCCACGCCGCGCGCTCCCGCCGTCTCCAGTTGCCCCACCAGGTGTGGCAGGCTGGTAAACCACTGCGACAGCTTCACCGACACCGGGATCTTTACCGCTGCGGTAACCTCAGACACAAGTTTCAGCAGTTGCCCCTCCATATCAGCGGAGGTCTGTCTCTTGTCTGTGGCCAGCGCATAGGTATTCAGCTCGATAGCGTCGGCGCCGGCCTTCTCCATATCCTTGGCAAAGCGCACCCAGCCGCCGGGTGTGGCGCCATTCAGACTGCCCAGGATGGGAATCTTCACCGCCTTCTTGCATTGCCGCAGATGTTCCAGGTAGACCTCCTGCGTCATGTGGTAGTCCTTCAGGTCAGGCAGGTAGCCGAGCGACTCGGCAAAGGACTCGGTGCCCCTCGACAAATCATCGTCCAGCGCCCGCGATTCCAGAGCCAGCTGCTCCTCAAAGAGCGAGTGAAGTATGATCGCCGAAGCGCCGCACTCTTCCATATGGCGAACATTGTCAATTGGCTCCGACAGCGGCGTGGAGGAAACCACGACCGGGCCTTTCAGTTTCAAGCCAAGATACTTTGTGGAAAAATCGATCATTTAGTACCTCCGGAAGACACCGCTACCTGCTCTTCTTTCCGTGCTTCATCTGTTGTTGTCTCCGGGGGAGCCGCAGGCTTCTCCGCGGGAGCAATGTTCGGCGTCTCCCCGCGGCCCGGCATCGCCGCCCGCGCCGAGTATACGCGCCACTGGCGCTCCACATCATCCTGCGCTTCTTCGAGCAGATGCGCTGCCAACTCCGGATTGCTGCGCGCCAGCATGGTGTAACGCGCCTCGCGATAGCTGTACTCCTTGAGCCGGATCGATGGCGCCTTGGAGTCAAGTTGGAAGGGATTTTTCCCCTCCTCGCGCAACGCCGGGTTGTAGCGCATCAGCGGCCAGTATCCAGATTGCACAGCTAGTTTTTGTTGCTCCAGCCCATGCACCAGATCGTAGCCGTGGGCGATGCAACTGGAGTACGCGATGATGATCGAAGGCCCGTCGTGCGCCTCGGCCTCCTGGAAGGCCTTTACCGTGTGGCTGTCGTTTCCGCCGATCGCCACCTGCGCCACGTAAACCGAGCCGTAGCTAACGGCTTCCATGGCCAGGTCTTTCCGGCTGGTCGTCTTGCCGCTGGCGGCAAACTTGGCCACCGCCCCGCGCGGCGTCGCCTTGGACATCTGCCCGCCGGTGTTCGAATAGACCTCGGTGTCTAGCACCAGCACGTTCACGTTCTTGCCGGAGCCGAGCACATGGTCCAGCCCTCCGAAGCCAATGTCGAACGCCCATCCGTCTCCGCCCAGTATCCAAACGCTCTTGCGCACCAGCGTATCGGCAATGGCCAGCAGATTCCGCGCATCTGAACTCTTGTTGCCGGCCAGCTTCTCGCGCAACGCCTTCACCCGCTCGCGCTGCTGGTTCACATCGGTCTCGGTATTATGCGTAGCCCCCAGCAGAGCCTTCGCCAGTTCCTCGCCGATAGCCCCAGCCTGCCGCGTTACCAACAGTTCGGCAAACTCCTTCTGCTGGTCAAGCGCGATTCTCATGCCGAAGCCAAACTCGGCGTTATCCTCAAACAGCGAGTTGGCCCACGCCGGACCGCGGCCCTGCGCGTTGCTGGCGTAAGGCGTGGTGGGCAGATTCCCGCCGTAAATTGACGAGCAACCGGTGGCATTGGCGATATACAGCCGGTCACCGAACAACTGCGTCAGCAGCTTGATGTAGGGCGTCTCTCCGCAGCCCGCGCAAGCGCCGGAAAACTCGAACAGCGGCTGCAACAGTTGCAGGTCTTTCACCTGGCCGTGCGACAATTTCGAGCGATCCACCTCGGGAAGCCCAAGGAAGAACTCCCAGTTTGCCCGCTCGGCCTCGCGCAGCGGCGCCTGCGGCGTCATGTTGATGGCCTTCTTGCTGGCGTCGCTCTTGTTCTTCACCGGGCAAACATCCACGCAGACCCCGCAGCCGGTGCAATCCTCCGGAGCCACTTGCAGCGTGTAGCGATCCAGCTCCATTCCCTTCCACTTGGGCTTAGCCCACTGAAAGGTTGCCGGAGCCTTGTCCCCAAGCTCCGGCGAGTAGACCTTAGCGCGAATCACCGCGTGCGGGCAAACCATCACGCACTTGCCGCACTGAATGCACAGCTCCTTGTCCCACGCGGGAATGAACTGGGCAATATTCCGCTTCTCCCACTGCGCTGTGCCCGTGGGGAAGGCGCCCCCGGCCGGAATCGCGCTCACCGGTAGCTGGTCGCCGTGTCCCCCGGCAATCTCTCCCAGCACCTCACGCACAAACTTCGGCGCATGAGCCGAGATGGAAGGAATCAGATCGAAGCTGGACGATACGGCCGCCGGCAGTTGAACTTTTTCCAGATGCGCCAGCGCATGGTCCACTGCGGCATAGTTCTTAGCCACCACCGCCTCGCCGCGCTTGCCATAAGTCTTCTTGATCGACTTCTTGATCTGCTCGATAGCCTCATCGCGCGGCAATACGCCGCTGATGGCAAAGAAGCAGGTCTGCATGATAGTGTTGATGCGCGTGCCCATGCCCGCCTTGCGCGCCACCTCGTAGCCGTCGATCACATAAAACTCGATCTTCTTGCGCAGCATCTCTTCCTGCGTGGTCTTGGGCAGCTTGTCCCACACCTCGGCCGCCGAGTAGGGCGAATTGAGCAGGAAGACCGCGCCCGGCATCGCCGCCTCCAGCACATCCATCTTCTCCAGGAAGCTGAAGTTATGGCAGGCCACAAAGCTGGCGCGCGTAATCAGATAGGTTGACCGGATCGGCTTGGGGCCAAACCGCAGGTGCGATGTCGTCATCGACCCGGACTTCTTCGAGTCGTACACAAAGTAGCCCTGCGCGAAATTCGGCGTCTGGTCGCCGATAATCTTGATTGAGTTCTTGTTCGCGCCCACCGTGCCGTCGGAGCCCAGCCCATAAAACAGTGCCCGCACCGTCTTCGCGTCTTCCGTCGAGAAGGCCGGATCGTACGTCAGGCTGCTCATGCTCACATCGTCGTCGATGCCGATGGTGAAATGGTTCTTCGGCGCGGCTTTGGTCAGCTCGTCGAAGATCCCCTTGACCATCGCCGGCGTAAATTCCTTGGACGACAGCCCGTAACGGCCGCCCACCACGGTGGGCATCTTGGCAAACGGCAACTTGGCGGCGTTCTCCGCCAACACCGTCACCACGTCCATGTAAAGCGGCTCGCCGCTGGCGCCCGGATCCTTGCAGCGGTCCAGAACGGCAATCGATTTCACCGTCTTCGGCAGCGCGGCCAGAAAAGCGCTCGCGTCAAAGGGCTTGTAGAGGCGCACCTTCAGCACTCCCAGCTTCTCGCCCTTCTGCGTCAGCGCGTCCACAGCCTCTTCTGCAGCCTCGGCCCCGGAGCCCATCACCACGATCACCCGCTCTGCATCCGCCGCGCCGTAATAATCGAACAAGTGATAAGCGCGCCCTGTCTCTTTGGCAAAGCGATCCATAACCTTCTGTACAATCCCCGGAACCGCCGCATGGAAGGGCGTGCAAGCCTCGCGCGCCTGGAAGAACACATCCGGATTCTGCGCCGTGCCGCGAATGAACGGGCGATCCGGGCAGAGCGCGTTCTGCCGGTACTGAATAATGTACTTGTCGTCCAGCAGCGCGCGGATCGTCTCGTCGCTGATGGGGAATATCTTGCCCACCTCGTGCGAGGTGCGGAAGCCGTCAAAGAAATGCATGAACGGAATCCGCGATTCCAGCGTGGCAATCTGCGCCACCAGCGCCATGTCGGCCACTTCCTGCACGGAATTGGAAGCCAGCATCGCCCAGCCCGTCGAGCGGCAGGCCATCACGTCGGAGTGGTCGCCAAAGATCGACAGCGCGTGCGTCGCCAGCGTCCTGGCCGTCACGTGCATCGTCGCCGGGGTCAGTTCGCCGGCAATCTTGTACATATTGGGAATCATCAGCAGCAGCCCCTGCGAGGCCGTAAACGTGGTCCCAAAGGCTCCTGCCTGCAACGCGCCGTGCAGCGCGCCCGCAGCTCCGCCTTCGCTCTGCAGCTCTTCCACAATGGGCAATGCGCCCCAGATGTTTTTCTTCCCCTCAGCGCGCCACTGATCGGCCCACTCGGCCATCGGCGACGACGGCGTAATGGGGTAGATGGCGACAACTTCGGTGAGCCGGTAGGCAACCGAGGCGGCAGCCTCGTTCCCATCCAGAATAACCATTTCCTTATCACTCATTTACTTAGCCTCATAACGGGTTGGGCGGAATAGAAGCCGCTACTCCGAGTCTCTTCCATAGGGGTCAAAGCGGCTGTGATGCAAGACACAAAGCGGGGCCAAGTCCCGGAATGTGCGATTAAATCCTTAGAATGGAGGCGTTTCGCCGCTTCTTCCGTCTTCGGGATTAACAACCAGTCGCTATTGCTTTCGCCCGCGTTGTCTCCTATGCTCAATGCATGGAATTACTCACCCATGATGAGCTTGTGCGTCTGACCCCGCCGGAGCGTCTTACGTTAATTTCGCAGCTTTGGGACAGCTTGGAAGACAACCATCTTCCCCTGACAGCCGCGCAGCGGGGGGAGCTTGACCGCCGCCTTGTAACGCTCGACGAAGACCGGCGCGAGGGCATCACCTGGGCGGCTTTAAAGACCGAGCTCGAGCTGCGTTGCCCGTAGTGCATCTGCGATAAATGGTAGGCGAGTTATGTCACGTAGGGACAGCGGATAATAGCCCAGGATAAGCAAAGCGCAATCCTGGGTGAGCAGTCCAAAAGAAGCATTAGCCCCGTAGGGGCGGATCGAATCTTGTTAATTATCTGGCCCAAAACGATTGCAACTCTACAAATCTGTCATCCTGAGCGGAGTTTGGCACGTTTTGTGTGCCAAACGCAGTCGAAGGACCTGCGGTTGCTCTTGTTTTTTGTTCGATAGTAATTCTATTAAGTAATTTCCTCT
>CABEBX010000058.1_pt1 | contig 20090 bp, 17 predicted proteins | sample 3132671 | NCBI WGS metagenome assembly CABEBX01 (sample SAMEA5534346, study PRJEB31848) | metagenome | biome: tundra; feature: field; material: soil | place: USA | collected 2013-05 | depth 0.45 m
CAATCGAAACGCCCAGCCAGTCAAGGCGTTCCTCTCTTCCTGCCTCTATCTATTCTTCATGCTGTCCGGAGCGTGCTGGGGGCTGTATCCCACGCTACTGCCGTCGATAACCGGTGCGGACCACGACATCACCCTTAGCCGCGCCATCTCCGGCCCACACACGCTAGCCGTTGGCCTGGTCTGGTGGGGCTTTGGCATGGTGCTGGCCATCGGCTACATTGTCTTCGTGTACGCCAAGTTTCGCGGCAAAGTTGATCTGCACGCCGGCGGCCATTGAGATTATGCAACAATTCGGTTAACGAAAGCCCCGGAATAAATACCCATAACTGGTCTGGCTTAGCTGAGCATGGATTTGCCTGTGAGCATAGACTGATCGAGTTCGACCAAGCTACAGGTTAGATACATATCAGCAACAACCTACGGCGTAAGCACGATCTTGCCAATGCCACCCTTTTCGGCCAACTGCTGAGCCTCGCCAATCTGCGAAAGCTTGAGCTTTTTGCTAATGGGTATGGAAAACACACCCTGTGCCACTTCGCGGCCAAGCAGTTCCAATCTTGCTGCATCGGGTTGTGCCCAAATAGCTACAACGCGCAGGTCGCGCCCCTCAGCGGATGCAGGAGCGCCGAGGACGGTTGACAGAACACCGTTCTTCCTGATGTGAGGAAGAATCCGGTCAATGGTCTCATGACCAACCATATCGGCAACGGCATCGAGTTCAGGCAGGCCGGCAATCTCCGTCTCATCGTCCAGTGCAATGACGCGATCCGCACCCAGGGCTTTTGCCTCTTTTTTTTGCCTGGAACGAACTCCTGCAATGACATGAACGCCGTGTTGTTTGGCAACATGGACAGCGGTTCGACCGACGCCTCCCATTGCACCCGTAATGAGAATGGTTTCTCCCGGCCTCGGATGAATGCCAACTTCTATCACTTGGGCACCGGTGAGCAATACCAGAGGCAATCCCGATGCGTCGATGGCGTCAAGAGCATCAGGTGTCCGAGCGAGATCCTCAGGCTTGCAAACGACGTATTCAGCATAGGAATGATTGACCAGACCAAAGACCCGATCACCAACCTTCAGGCCAGTTACGCCTTCACCAAGCGCAACCACCTCCCCTGAGAGATCGCGGCCAAGAATGGCTGGGAACTCGATGGGCATAATCTCCTTGAGTTCGCCGCGGCGCAGTTTCCAATCAATTGGATTGATGCTCACCGCTATCGTCTTCACCAATACTTCACCGGCTGCTGGAACAGGCAAAGACACGTCTTCGTAGGAGAGTTGATTGACGTCTCCATAACCGTGTAACAATACAGCCTTCATCATCTTTTGCGTCATAAGCTCCATCTCTCCTCGTGCGTTCGTGCCGCGTTCTCGATTCTGATCATCTCATCCCAGCAATTTATACAGAGATTGTCGCGCTTGAATCCGAAGCGGACTGTCTCCAATTGCACAGATAGTTCATTGCCTTGTTAGAGGATTATTCAGAATGTGCTGGAATTATTATTTTGCAAAGAGAGATAGAACTACAGCGGGCGGCTACTCTCTGTTCTTGGAAGATAACGGGAGTGCAAGAAGGGCTTGTTTCGGAATACGGGTCGATGCAGCTATCCATCTCATCGCATTCGGGACGAGAGAAAGTCCAAAGAGCGCTAGGCTGCGGCCCGCACTTGTGACCACAGTTCGTGAGAGACCTATTGCCAGTTTCATTTCTAGGCTTAGCTGAGCATGAAGCCTATGGTTGTACTGTTCAGCGCTTTCGCCAGCCAGATACATCTCAGAGGCAAGGGCAGCACTGTGCAAGGCGATCGACATCCCATCTCCTGTGAACGATGGAATTACCGCAGCTTGATCGCCCACACACCAAAGACCGAAGGGTTGTCCGGCAAGATGTCCATACTGAATGGAAGAGATGGCCAACGGCCGGTCCCACAAGGCCTTAGCTCCTTGTAGAAGCTGCTTCAAATGCCGATTATCATCGAGTATAGATGCGAGCAGCTCTTGCCATCCACCAATCCTGCGTAACTCAGCCTGTCGAACCACTAAGCATAGATTGGCTACATCTCTCTCAACTAGAGAAAGTCCACCGTATCCTCCGGGGAATAGAAATAGCTCAATGAACTCTCTCAACATATCGGTCTGGGCCGGATCGAGTTGCCAGTGCAATTTGAAGGCGACCAGGTCGCCTTGACCGGTGTGTGCACGCTCCCATCCTCGAATATCGTGTTTGCCATTGGCGAGAAACACTGTATGAGCGCACACCGATTCGCCGCCTCGGAGTTGCGCAAACCATAGGTTGTCCTGAATGTTCAGTTGTTCCACATACGAACCACGCTGCACTTTGCAGCCTTTTTCTTCAGCGCGCGAGAGCAAGGCTTCATCCAGAGTGAATCGTGAAAGCGAGAGCGCGGTGAAGGGCAAAGCTGTCTCCACCGCTCTCTGCTGCGAGGAAAGGCGTACAGAGCGGATAGTCGCCGCACCTAGATCCAATGGGTTGATCCCTACCTGATTGAGATACTCTACGGCTTCTGGACTCAGGAACTCACCGCATACCTTGTGGTGCGCAGCAGTCTCCTTCTCAAGAAGAGTCACCTGTCGTCCTGCGGCTGCCAGTCGGATTCCCGCCATGGAGCCCGCAAGCCCTCCTCCAATGACAAGATTGTCAACAGTTGGGCTTGCAACTCTCACTGATGCATTCTCCATGATCATACCTTTCGTCGGGATACACACAGACGTGCAAGTTTGAAGCTCTCGATATCGATGTCCTGATCATCGAGGCCTGCGGCGGCGCACATCCGTTGCCAGTCTTCCAGCACAAATGACCGCGCTATTGAGATGGGGCCGTCATGCTGCACAAAGGAATGAAGCCTTGCCAGCTTTGAAAAGATTTGGAAGGAATAGTAAGGAATCGCAGCGCGAGATAGATCGTTGATAAACCATCCCAGGTTGGCATGCTGCTCCATCCATTGCAAGAATCTAACAATATTGTCTTCAGAAAGATGATGTGTGAAGAGTGAACTGATTACAAGGTGAACTTGATGCAGCGGCACGTATGCAAATACATCCGCGGTAACCCACCGAATTCTGCTTGATGCCGGAGTTGCCTCCGCAGCTATCACCGTAGCGTCTGAGTTCAGATCAAGGCCAGTCAGTTCCACGGCAATGCCACGCTTGTGTGCCCATTGCTCAATCCTGCGCAACCCGTCACCATAGCCGCAGGCAACATCGAGTATGCGGACCGGATCCGCTAGCGACGATAGTTCATCCGCGAGAGTATCAAGCCAATGCATCTGAGGCCGATAGGCCAGGGTCCAACGGTTTGTCCAGGCAAGGTCACAAAGACAGGCGCGCATCTCCTCGCGGCTGCATGGCGCGTCCATGAGTTCATCAAGTTGCGCGCGATAGCGGAAATCCGGCGCGTTATGCTGCATGGAAGAGCATCGTTTCCGCGGTCAGCCCAGGTCCGAACGACATGGCACAGCCTTGCTGCCCTGCCTGGGTTTGTTCCATGATCCGCTGCAACACAAACATTACGGTAGCAGAGGACATATTGCCGTATCGCGCCAGAATATCACGTGAGGAAGCGAGTGCATCCGTGCTCAAACTGAGGCCTTTCTCTACCGAGTCAAGAACTGAGCGGCCACCCGGATGCACAGCCCACCAATCGATGTCGGATATAGATTGACCTCGCGTAATCTCAATGCCTGACTCTTTCAGCGCACGGCCGATCTCTCCTGGAACATCACCAGAGAGATGCATGTCGAATCCAAGATCGCCAACCCGCCACGTGATCAGGTTGCTTGTCTGCGGAATGTTGAGTGCCAGAAAGCTGTCAATGGCAAGGCCTTTCTTTTGCGCTGTTACCAGCGATGCGGCACAGCCATCGGCAAAGACCAGGAAAGACAGTACCTGCTCCAGCTCATGAGTTTCTTGAAAATGCAGTGAGCAGAGTTCAAGGTTCAAAACCAGAACTGAGGCCTCCGGCACCGAGCGAACGATGTGATGCGCCGACTTGAGCGCGTTGATTGCTGCGTAGCATCCCATGAAGCCGATCATGGTACGTTCGACTGACGGATTGAGCCCGAGATGATTGACTACCTCGAAATCCAGACCCGGTGCGTAGAGTCCGGTGCAAGAGGTTACGATCACGTGCGTAATTCCGCGTCGCTCCTCTTGAGTCAGAGAGAGATTGTCCAGTGCGCTGTGCGCCAATTGCGGGGCAAATCGTTCGAACAACTGCATGCGGCGCGCAGTTGAGGGAAAGTCGCCTGGCACATAGATACTCTCCGCATCCAGCCACGAACCATCTGCTGTGGCGCTGGGATTTACGAATGAATACCGGTGTCCGATTGCCGACAATCGCGCCATGCGGCGAAACAACTTTCGGACCGTACCTTCTGTAAGAAAATTGGCCGCAAAGTCAATGAAGGCATGATGGACATCGTGTTGGGGGGTTGCTGTCGCAATGCGGTTAATGTGAGCAGTTGTCATTCATACCCCTTCTGGTAGCAAATAGCTTATATTGACGGAGATTTTAGCACAGGCTACACAACGAGAGAGGTCCATTTCTGATTAACACTTCGGGAGCTCGCGGAATCCAGGAAGGGGTATGCACTTGGCCGTTTGATTTCCAATCTTTGGGTTGCTGTGATGTTGTGGCATCATAGGCCTGTCAAATTCGCCTTTGGCGAGCTCGGCACGAGCCATTAGCGGCACCTTGTTGGTGAGGGCAGCGCCGATGACGCTGTACTCCGGTTCGTCAAACGCCGGCACGGATTTTTGCCGTTTCAAGCTGGCGCAGCTTTCCCAGGATAAGAAATTTTACCTTGCGCTTCGGTGGTATCTCGCGGGTCTCACCGCTGAAGCCGATCTTCCTGCTCCTCGATGGCCTATGGCGGACGGTGAATTTCCCGAATCCGTTCAGCTTGAAGCAAAATCCGTCTTCCGCCAGATGCTGAACGAGCGTGTCTTCCAAACACGAAACGAAGATGTTCACCAGAAGCTCAGCCTCCTTCTTGTGGCTAACCTGGTTGCCGCCTGAACCCGCAGAGCCAATTCTTCCATTCCTGCCCGCGCCTTGGTCATCATTGAACTGTCTCCTTTGGTACGGTCCCCCATCAAGGGGGTTCCAATGGCAAATACCGACAAAATTGGAGCAGTTTCAGAAAAACTTTCCGCGGAACACTGCACTCTCCGTGGAGATGCATTCACATTGCAAAACGGCCACTTCGTGGGCCACGACGGATTCATCATTCCGAACAACTTCGGCGAGTTCTACCAGCGGTTCCCAAACTACGTAGCGGACTGGGTGAGAAGGCGGGTTCGAGGTTGTGTTTCGGAGACCGAGACTGAAGACTGGACGCAAGAACTTCTATTGCATCTGGCGGCTTTGCCCACGCGCTCGAAATTCCGTAGAGACGGCAAGCAAGATGTCATTCAGACATTTGTTCCAGAGAAAATGCACGGAGCAAACGAGGCGAGATTCCGCAGTTTCATCAACCGGTGCCTCAGCAACAAGTTCAATACCCTTTACGTAAAATGGCGGAAGCGACCGCTATCAAATCCTAGGAACCTCCCTTTCGAGGGCGACGGAGAATACGGGGCTTCCGACGAGTTCTGTCACTCAAACTCAACCTACCTTCGGCAAGCCGGATGCCGGCGCCAAGATCAGGATGAGCGACGGTTACGGATTGACGAGTTTGTACGCCTTGGTGCGGCCATGATTCCTGGTCTTCAGCTTGCCGTAGAGACATTTCGGCGTACTGGCGAATGGGAACAGACGACCACGAGCTTGGGCGTCGGTCGCAGACAGTGTGACTCCTTGCGGTGGAGGATTCGAGAGCTTGGTAAGGCGTTAGCGTGATCTCAGCAAGATACTGCGCTAAATGCTTTAGTATCAAAGCAATTTAGCGCAGTACCTTCTTCTGACCGGCAGAATGTGAGACGGCGATATTCCAGGTGCGACTCCTCGGTACGGCTGATAGGATGGTCTACGATCGGGGTCAGGACGGTGCGGACATCAGGGGCATAGGCATTTCATCTGGTGCATGTTTTGGTGCATGTTGCCGTGCGGCTTTACCGCGATTTCCTGCGACATACTGCAAAGTAGATGTACCCCTATAACCCGCGTCATTACTGGGCTTCTGCGACTTTTTGCTTTCACTTGCAGCATCCTGCAATGACGTCAAAAACGGACTCAAAATCCGCCGATCGCAAGGTCATGGGGGTTCGACCCCCCCTCCCGGCACCATTTAAATTATTTATAATCAATTACTTAGAGCATTTTCCCTGGCTATCCTTGTTGCGGTCAGATTGGTTCGCAGGAGCCCGAATTGAAAGTTCCCGATTTTCAAGGGGTTTGAGTATCTGTTCACGCGATAGCAAAATGATGCGTGAGGGAACCTCTGCGCAGGTGCCTGATTTCGTAGTGCCGAAGCAGGCGCAGTTGGTTTTTCAGTTTTCCCAGTCAGAATTCACTCGAATGGGGCGCTTCCCAGCTTGTTTATTGATCTCCGGAGGCCGTTTTCGGCCTGCAGAGACACTACGCCCGTTGGGAGGCCAGCCGGTTGCGGTGTTGGTAGAGATTCACCAGCGCAAAGCCCGCGCACAGCCATTGATGGTTCTTACCTATGCCCCGGTAGTGCACCTTGGTAAATCCGAAGATGCGCTTCAGAATGCGGAACGGATGCTCCACTTTGGCTCTAACTCGCGACTTAGTCGTGTTTTTGCGCCGGGCATCTTCATCCTCTTAGTTCTTGTATCTAGTTCGGCTGCAAGTCATGTCCTGCGCCTGCGGATACCTGAAGGTTTTTATAATTCTTGCGCCCTGAGCTTGTATTGCCAGATGACCGCGGCTATAAGCTTTTTTCGACGATAAAACGCGGACGGGCTTTTACTTCAGAAAATATTTTTGCGAGGTATTGCCCGATGACTCCAAGGCAAAGCAATTGTATTCCCCCCAGCATGCAGAGGGGAATCACAATAGAAGCCCAGCCCGGAACAGCGGAAGGATTGAAAAACCTGGTGACTAAAGCCCATGCGGCAATGCCAAAGCTGAAAAGAGAAACAAGCATGCCAAGTACCGTAATGATCTTCAGCGGTATCTCGGTAAACGAAGTAATACCATTCAGCGCCAGGGAAACCATCTTCGAAACTGTATACTTGGTTTCACCTGCAAAGCGAGCATGCCGGTCATAGTAGACCAGTTCATATTGAAATCCAAGCTGCGGAATTAATCCTCTCAGAAGCAAATTGGTTTCTTTACAGTTCCGCAACTCCTCCACCACGCGCCGACTTAGCAGACGATAATCAGCGTGGTTAAACATCAGTTCAACGCCCATGGCCTGCAGCAGCCGGTAATAACTTTCCGCGGTAGTGCGCTTCAAAAAGCTATCTGTCTCGCGGCTGCGCCTAACGCCATATACGATTTCCGCGCCACGTGTATAGGCACGCACCATGTCTTCAATTGCGGTAATGTCGTCCTGAAGATCAGCGTCCATACTGATCAATAAGTCGCCCGGAGCGGTAAGTAATCCCGCAAGGATTGCACTCTGTTGACCGAAGTTTCGGGACAGCTTGATACCGTGTATCCGAGCGTCTTCTCTCGCCAAGCGCTCGATGACATTCCAGGTCTCGTCAGCAGAGCCATCATCGACAAAATATATAGACGGCTCAACTATCAACGCCTTTCGAGTTAGTTCATCAAGCAAGATGCCAAGGCGAGAAGCCGCTTCCGGCAACATCTTCTCTTCGTTATAGCAAGGAATCACAAGAGTGAGTTTTGGGCAGGAAGCGCGACGAGCCATTTGAATCATAGGACATCCTTCATACAAAGCCTGAAAATGAAATTGAGAGTTCTCTGCCATCGATTCTAAAGTCACTCAACTTCCACAACGAACGGCACGTGACGATGATATTATGCCTGGCAGGTGCAATCTTCGTCATCCACCTCGCATGGAATCACTCTAGCATAGCAACTGAGTTAGGAGGTAGAGAAGTTTATCGCGATCCTGGTCAAGAATAGAGGACGAACTGATTTTACGCTGACGGAGGTTCGGACAACCTGTATGAAAATTGCGCACGTGGTTGACTGCTTGGAGATTGGAGGGGCCGAGACGTTAGTGTCTCAAATGTGCCGTCTACAACGTGAACAGGGCCATGAGTTGAGCATCTACGCGGTGACGACTCTTGGCCCGCTTGGCGAACAGCTGCGAGCAGAAGGCTTTGCCGTGCAGGCGAACGTGGGTCGTCACCTGTCAGACGGCGCGCGTAATTTCTATCGGATTTTTAAAAAGTCGCATTTAGACGTGGTCCATCTTCATAACCCGACGCCGACTGTGTATGCCGGCCTGGCGGCAAGAGTAGCTGGTGTGCCTTGCATCGTTTCAACGCGACATAGTCTCGTGCCCCCTCCACGAAAGCTGATTGTGGAATTGAAGTACGCTGCCGCGGCTACCGTTTGCGATTGGATCGTCGGCGTCTGTGACGCAACCATCAATAATCTGAAAGGCATTCACGGCATTGCAGCCCGAAAAATTGTGCGTGTGTACAATGGCACGACACAGCTTCAGCGAGTGGCGAGGGAACATTGGCCGCCTAAGAATGGATTCACGTTGGTTTACGTCGGCCGGCTTGAGCCCGTGAAGAACCACACACTCTTGCTGAAGGCCTTTTGCGCGGCGCTTCGATTTATGCCGAGTCTGCAGCTTTGGATGGTAGGCGATGGAAGTGAACGCAAGATGCTGGAAAATTTGGCTGCTAAACTGGGCATTGCTTCGCAGATTAAATTCTGGGGACAGCAACTCGACGTGGCGCCTTATTTTTCGGCGGCAGATGCTTTCATCATGTCGTCGAAGTCGGAGGGGTTGCCTATCTCGCTGTTGCAGGCGTTCTCGCTTGGGTTGCCGGCAATTGTAACGGACGTGGGCGGGATGGCGGAAGTTGTCCGGCTGGCGAAGGCAGGCTTAACGGTGTCTGTGACAGACCCCGCCGCGATGGCTGCGGCGATTCTTCGGCTGGCAGCCAACCATGCGGAACGGGCGCAATTCGCGGCGAATGCGGAGGAGGCTTTCCACGCGCACTTTACTCTGCAACCCATGGCCGATGCTTACATGGACCTCTACCAGAACTCTCCGCGAATCCTGCGCGCAGCAAAACGCTGATTCTCACCTCTTAAAAGATCCGCCAAGATCGTCTACTATGCCGTCCGCGACTGGATATAGAAAAATCGTTTCAGTACGACGCTGACCCGTGTGGGATTTAATCGACCCGTTCGACCAGCAAAACCTGCTCGTCGTTGTCGACTTCCTGAAACTTGACTTCGATGATCTCGCGGCGGCTAGTGGGCACATGCTTGCCGACATAGGTGGCCTCAATGGGCAGCTCGCGATGGCCGCGGTCGATGAGCACGGCCAGTTGCACGCGGCGTGGCCGTCCGTGATCGAAAAGAGCGTCGAGAGCTGCCCGGACGGTGCGGCCCGTGTAGAGCACATCGTCGCACAGCACCACGTCGCGACCCTCGATGTCAATACCAATGGCGCCCGGGGTGACCACCGGGCGAACATCCGCGGTTGTCAGGTCGTCTCGGTAGAACTGAATATCAAGTACTCCGGTATCGACCGGGCGCTTTTCAATTCCAGAGATCAGCTTTCCCAGCCGCTCTGCCAGCGGAACACCGCGGCGCTTGATGCCGACCAAGGCCAGGTCTTTACTGCCATTGCTCTTTTCCACAATCTCGTGGGCCAGGCGCACCAGAGTGCGCTCGACCTCCGAGGCGGACATCAGCCTGCCCTTGATGCGCAGGATGGCTTTGCTCATGGCTTCGCTCATGGGTGTTCTCTCTGCCTGGCTATTGCAGCCAGCTTCTCAAAGGATGATACGAGGGTCTTGTGCCTGCGAGCAAGTTGAAAACAAACATATTGCGCAAGCCTACACCTCTGGTCTGCGGGCGCGGGCCAACCATCGCGCCGCCAGCGCGCCGCCTATGGCGGCAAAGAAGAGTAAAAAGGCCATATTGACGGCAAATTGAAAAACTTCCATGCCGGCGTGACCTTCGGGAGAGAGCATCCAGGCCTGGAACTGGGCGCGGACGGCCTGCGCCTGGACGGCATCGGCCGGGGTCATTCCGCTCGTTAGTTGCTCGGCCATTTGCTGGCCCATCACGACGCGGGCTTTCCATTCGGCATCAATCTGGCTGGACTGATGAAGAAGGAATCGCTGGATAAAGAGTGCGCCACCGCTTACGCCAAATGCCAGCCAACCCGCCAGGAGGCCGGTAACCAGGCCTATGCGGGCGCCGGCTCCGAGGGTGATCCATGCGGGTCGCTGGCTGCGCGTATAGAGCGTAACGGCCCAGGCTGCGGCAATAGCCATCCACAACAGCCCCAAAGCACCCAGGGGTGAAACTCCGCTCGACAGCAGTCCGGCAGGAACCGCCAAAATCAGAGCTACCCGCAGTGCAGGCTTCCAATCGATGCTGCCTGCATCCCGTCCTGTCCCGTCCCAGCGCTCCGGCGGGGTCTGCCCAGGGGGGACGTTTTCCGGGTACACCAGTTGCGGCAGGCCACAGGCAGGGCAGTAGCAGTTCTCTGTCTGAACGGTCTGGTGGCAGCGGGTGCAGGTGGCTTCCATATATCTATGAGCCTATCGCATTCGGCCGCTGCGCGGGCGAAGCAATCAACCGGCTGCTGTAGGGGGACACCAGCGCACAACTCGTCCTGGATCGTGAACGCAATAGGTTTTTGGGGGAACTCGAATAAGGAACAACTCCGTATTGGGAGGAGTCTATTAACAGCTTATTCTTGCATAGGAAACGCAAGAAAGCGCATGACAAGAGCCGAATCTTACGTCTTGCTGAATGTGGCAGGCGTGAACTTTGCGGCCACGATTGCTTCAGCGGCAACCAGAACCTCTTCCAACGTCATATGGGTCGAATCCAGCAGCACGGCGTCCGGAGCTGGTTTAAGAGGGGAATTGGCGCGGTTACGGTCCCTGAGGTCGCGGTCCCTAAGGTCGCGAATCACCTCTTCAGGCTGCTGGGCCGGCTGGGAGCCTAGCTGATCGTAGCGGCGCATACCACGCACCTCGGGAGCGGCATCGAGAAAGATCTTCACCTCGGCGCGGGGAAAGACCACGGTGCCAATGTCACGGCCCTCCATGACGACTCCGCCCTGGGCGCCCATCTGCTGTTGCAGGCAGACCATCCAAGCGCGAATGGCGGGCCATACGCTGACCCTGGAGGCGGCTTCGGTGACTACTTGATTGCGAATCAGACCCGTCACGTCCTCGCCGTCGAGCAGGACGCGATTTTCATCCTCGCCGGGCTCAAGGCGGATCGAGGTTTCTGCGGCAAGGCTTTCCAGGTTCTTACTCTCCTCCAAAGAGAGACTCGCCCGGAGGGCCTTGAGAGCGAAGGCGCGGTACATGGCCCCGGTCTCCATGTTCAGCAGACCGAAGCGCCGTGCCAGATAGCGGGCGATGGTGCTCTTTCCCGCTCCAGCAGGGCCATCGATGGCGACGATAACCTTGTGGGCCGACTGGAGTGAGCTGACGGGTGAGGCGCTCATCCGCGTTTTTTCGCCCCGTGCTTAGGCCGGGCTGCCAGGCCAAACCGTTTGCTGTTGCCAGCCTTTGTGCTGGCGGCCAGAGCGGGCTTCCGGTTGCTGACCATCCGAGTTGGCCGCGCGGCGGGCCGGGAGTCCTTCCGGGAAGTTGTGCTCGGCTTACCAGTGGTCCTGGAGCCGTTGGAATAAACCCTTCGCTGGTTTCCATTTCGCGGGGTCCAGGCGGGCGCAGAAGACTTTGAGGGGTGAGTGCCAGAAGAGGATGGGCGAGCTGCCGGCCTGCTCTTGCCGTTGGAACCGTTCCCACTGGAAGAACTAGCACCCGTGCGCCGGATCGGACGGCTGCTGGAGGACGATTGCGTCGGCTTGCGATCCCGGGAGTTCGTTGCAGGACGGCTGAAGTGAGGCCGAGCAGAAGCGGATTTTACACTCGTGGCCGGTTTGCGGGTGGCCGCAGTGCGGGGCGCATGGAGCTCTGCAGGTTTGTGCGGAGTTTCCGGGGCTGTTGCAGCCGGCGATCTCTGCTTTGCAACGGCAGGTTCTGGCATCTCATCATCATAGGAGCGAAGAAAATATGCCGAAGCCGGTATGGACGCACTGGCGTAGATCGTGGGAGGGCCAGCAAACTCAGGCAGTGTGCCGGCGACATAAAAGTGGGGTGCGTGCCCCAGCGAGATGGTGTGCACCTGGCGTGTGGCCACCAGGCCACGCAGCACCTCGCGCACCTTGCTGCGGGCGGTGAGCGGGGCCAGGAACAGCTCGACATCTTCCATGCTGGCGGCAATCACCGCCTGCAAGTAAATAGAGGCTAGTACGGAGATGGCCGTAACCTGGGAGGTGGAGGCGCCTTCGGCAATGGCTTTCTGGAAACGCTGGCGGAGTAATTGCCACTGAGCAGCCTGACCGGGGGCAGAAACGACTGGGATGATGCGAAGTTGTTGCCAGAGCTCGGTGATAGCGCGCAGAACGGCAGCTTCGGTCACTTCTCTGCCCAAAGCGCGGGTGAGTTTACTTAGGGTTGTATCTCCGCCTGCCTCCAGCAGCTTGTAAGCCTGGACAGCTAGTTGCGAAACCTGACGTGAACCTGTCAGTTGTGGAATGCGGCGCCAGTCGCGGTCGCCGCGCAGGGCATAGACATAGGGTAGAACCCAGCTAGCCACCACGAAGTCAGGCGCCTCGCCAGGCAAGCCCAGCAGGTTCAGCCTCACGGCCACGCCGTCTATCTCCAGGCGCACCATCAATTGTTCTGCTATGGCAATATCTTTGCGGTCAGGGGCGGGGTCTCTCCTGCCGGCTACCGCCTCAACAAACGACGGCGCAATAGAGGATGAAAACTGCCGCTTAGGCAGGAAGAGACACAATCCCGTCTCCTCAATCCACGTCCGGGCATCCTCCATGGAGAGTGACTCGTGCCCGTTCAGGCGCATCCGTTCGGCGCGCGATGCTTCCAATTGTTCCGATGTCAAAGAAAAACCTCGCTTCCAGGCTGGCGTAGACGCCGAGCAACCCCGTCCCCTAAGAGGAGGGTTGCCACCTGCCACCTATTTCAAATCCGATGGAAGGCCCGCTGGATCTCCTTCCAAGAATACAGCAAAGCGATTGGACGTCCATGCGGGCAACTGGTGGGGTGGCTCGTTTTTGCTAACTCCAACAGTAACCACTCCATTCTAGCCGGGTCAAGCGGCGTGTTGACCTTGATGGCAGAATGGCAGGCGATGGAGGCTGCAATACGCGTACGAAGCGATGTAAGGTCATGATTCTGCAAGGGTTCGTCAGAATCCACGCTGGATTGCTCGATGACCTCGGCCAACATCCGTTCCAGAGCCGCTCCCTCCAGGCCAACCGGGGCGGCCTTCACCGCAAGTGTTTGAGGGCCAAAGGGTTCCACCTCAAAGCCGTTGCGTTCCAGTTCCTCGGTAATGCCCGCGAAGACCACCATTTGCTGCGCCTTTAGTTCCACCAACATGGGCATCAGTAACCTTTGGCGCATTACCTTTTCGACCTGGCGGTCTCTTAAAATTTTTTCAAAAAGTATTCTTTCGTGTGCCACATGCTGGTCAATGATCCATAAACCATCTTCTCCGGTGGCCAGAATGAACGATTCGCGCAATTGCCCCAACGGGCGCAGCGAGCCTAGCTGGTTGAGGCTGGCGACGGCCTGCTCGGCCTCGACCAGAGCTGTTTCCATGGCTGGATTTGTGCCAGGAGAGCCCCCGGGGCCAGGGGAGCAGCTGTCGACTTGCGGCAGGTTGGCTGCTGTGAAGAGAGCGGCCGCGGCCTCGCCCCACGACTGCTGGTTGTCCCAGCCTGGCTGGAAGCTCTGAGAGGCAAAGGGCAGTCTGCCGGGAACAGGAGTGGGAAGGCGTGGTGTCAGCTCGAAGGTTTCAGCATCAGCCCTGGCGGTCTGCAACGCTGCCGGATCGGAGTCGGGCGGCAGAGGCTCACTGTCCGGTGAGCCGGGCAGGGGGGATGCAGCCGGCGGCATCAGCGAAGGGCTGGCTGTGGGCGCGGAGTCCAGCGCGGCCACAAAACCAGCAGCGGGCCGCGCCTTGATGAGTGCCGTGCGCAGACTGTCGCGAACAAAGTCATGGATCAGGCTCTGCTGGCGAAACCGCACTTCGGTCTTGGCAGGGTGAACGTTGACATCCACCTCTTCAGGCGGCATCTCCAGGAAGAGCAGCACCACGGGAAAGCTGGTGGGCGGAATCACGTTGCGATAAGCCTCGGTGATGGCGTGCATCAGCAGCCTGTCGCGGATGAGGCGCTTGTTGACGAAGATGTAAATCGAGTTGCGGTTGAGCTTTTGCAGTTCAGGCTTGGAGTAGAAGCCAGTCAGCCGCAGGACTCCGGGGTTCCTTGCAGACTCATCGGGGTTCATCTTCCACGGCGGCGGCGCGGGCAGACCGCCGTGTTGCAATGGGAGTTCCGCGGCCACGGGAAGCAGTTGAGCCAGCGTATCCTTGCCGAAAATCTGATAGATGCGCTCGGCGGTGCGCTGGACAGGCGGCGCGGAGACGATGGTGTGCGTGGCGGACAGCAGCTCGAAGTGCTTTTCGGGGTGGGCAAGGGCGTATTGGGTGACAAGCGCCGTCACATGGGATAGTTCGGTCGACTCAGCGCGAAGAAATTTGCGGCGGGCCGGCGTGTTGAAGAAGAGGTCGGCTACGGTGAGCGTGGTGCCTCGTGGCAGGGCAGCGTCTTCTACGCGGAAGATCTTTCCCCCGGCGATTTCCAGGCGCGTTCCGGCGCTCTCCTCTCCGGTGGCAGTTTCCAGGGTGACGCGGGCTACCGAGGCGATGGAGGGCAGCGCCTCGCCGCGAAATCCCAGCGTTGCGATGGAGAGCAGATCGTCGACGGTGCGGAGCTTGGAGGTAGCGTGGCGCTCAAAGGCCAGCAGGGCGTCGTCGCGATTCATGCCGTGTCCATCGTCGCTGATGCGGATCAGCTTGCGCCCGCCGGCCTCGACTTCGACGCGGATGCGACTGGCGCCGGCGTCCAGGGCATTCTCCAAGAGTTCTTTCACGACCGAAGCAGGCCGGTCCACCACCTCGCCCGCGGCGATCTGATTGGCAACCTGGTCGGGAAGTATGCGGATGCGGCCCATAATTTCTAAGGTTAACGCAGGGAGGGGTTGAGGGTGCCGGTTGAAAAGCGGGGCGATATCGTCCCAAACCGAGGCTCAAAGCGCGGGCGAATATATGGCGAACAATTAAGGAGGGGCGGGACTGGTGCTCCGTCACAAAATAAATAGGTTCGAATGTCAACTAAAGTGCTTAGATTTCGTTTACGTTAGTGTGGGATACACTTCTGGATGGCCTGTACCGTCCGCTCAGGTGGCCTCCCTCATGCGCGTTCCATTTGAATTCAGGAGTAACCCATGCAGTCATCGCTATCGAATATCAGCAAAAATGGCATTCTGGCCTTTGCCGCCAGCGTATTCATCCTTGGTGTGGTCATCACTGGCTGCACAAGCTCAATGACAAGCACGAGCAGCACCAGCAATCTGATCCCGAATGTCAATACTTCCACGTCGCTAGTCAGAATTACGGATGCGGCAAGTGATCAGATTCTAGCCGTCAGCCTGAACCTCAACTCGCTGGTTCTCACCGACAGCTCGGGAAAGGTGACCACCAACCTGCTTCCCGCCGCCGGGATTACCTTCGAGGCGACCCATCTGGACGCTGTGCAGGAGCCGCTCTTCAGCCCTGCGATTCCCCAGGACACCTACGTCAGCGCAACGCTCACCTACTCGAGTGCGCAGGTGGCCTACGTCGATCCCACAACTCACACGGTTGACCTGGTCACGGCTACGCTGGCCAATACTTCGCAGACTATTTCCTTTACCGCGCCCGTCACCATCAGCAACACAAATACGTCTTTGTTAATAGACTTTCTGGTCCCGAATTCGGTCGTCATCTCCGGCAGCACCGTCACCGTCACGCCGCAATTCAAGGTCGCAGCTGTTCCTGTTGCCAGTACTCTCATGACAACCCACAAGGGAAAGGTGACGGCCATCAGCACCAGCACCAATTCCTTTACGCTGACCGACCCCGCCGGAACCGCGCTGACTATTTACGTCAATGCGAATACGTTGTTCAATCCATCGCCGTTTACGAACACGATATGTCAGGGAGTCGCCTGCCTCGCCACGCTGCAAGTCAATGCGCTGGTTGAGGTGGACACCGTCATCACACCGAGCAGCAGCACCACACCGCCGCCAGGCTCACTGCTGGCCATGCGCGTGGAAGTGGAGGACCCCGGAACCACTGCCCCAAAGATGCTGCTTGGCCCGGTCACTTCCCGCACTCCAACCGCTACGGGGACTCCGGCAACCTCCTTCAACATGCTGCTTCGTCAACTAGTTGGGAATAGCTCTGCAACCGCGGTGGAAACGGTCAACGTAAGCGTGACCGGCTCAACCAACTTCCTTTTGCCCCCGCGCTATACCGTCCTGGCAACGGCTCTGCTCTTTGCGCCGAGTTTCACCTCCTCGACCATCTTTGCCGGACAGCATGTTGCGGTGGTTACGACGGGCGTGACGAGTGGCGCAGCTACGGCTAACACCGTACTGTTGCAACCGCAGACCATCAGTGGCGTCATTACAAACATTGCCCCCTCCGGCGCCTACACGGTTTATACCGTCACGCTGCCCGCCAGTCATTGGCTGGCAACGCTGACCGGGCAAACAACAGTACTGGTCTACACCAATGGCCAGGTCGTGCCGCTCACCGCCGCAACCCCGGCAGTCAGCGCTACGATGCGCTTCAACGGCTACCTCTTCAACGTCGGCGGGACACTGCGGTTGTTGGCCTGCGCGCAAGCCGGGCCTCCAGGAGTCCCACTCATCTGATCGGGCAGCCTTAAATAACAATCAGCTGCTGAAATCCGCCGGGGCGCTGCAAGCAAGCAGCGCCCCGGCGGCGTTTGCGATGGAGAATCAACTCGAAAGAGGGAGCGTGCTGGAAATGCCGGGCCGAACAGGACGCAGCCATTTGTCCAAGCGGCCCAAAAGCAAAAAGCCGCCCGAAGGCGGCACTTGCGAAGCGGAGAAAAGCGGGTTTAGATGCCCAGGCCGAATTCGCCGATCTGCTTTTCACCGGCATGTGCGTAAAAATCGTATGGATCGCGGTGGTTGAACTTGTAACGGCTAAACAGTTCGCGGCCTACGAAGAAGCCCACCGTAGCCACGGCCAACCCCACCGATAGCCAGCCAACCACCTTCAGAGTGCTGGATTCCTTCGATTCTTCGGCAGTCTCATTCTCGGCGGTTGGGGCTTCTGGCTCAGTGGACATGGCAGCTTTCTCCTGGAAGCATGATACCGCAATTGCGCCTTGTCTGGCTCAACGACAGTGATGGTCTCTGACTGGTTATGCTGCAAAGCAATCAGCGGCTTGCTTCCGTAAGGCAGCGGATTACTGGGTCGAGTCGATGCGGGCCAGCCACGACGATTTCGCTTCTTCGGGCAAAAAGCTCGAGCGGATGGAGTTGGCAGCAAGTTGGCGCAATTCGTCACCAGTAAAGCCCTGTTTGGTGTGGGCCAGCAGGTATTCGTTGGCCAGATCGGAGCCGAAGAAGGCCGGATCGTCGGAGTTGAGCGTAACCATAAGGCCCAGATCGAAGAGGCGGCGCAGCGGGTGGGCGGCAAACGAGGGGCAGACGCCAGTGCGAATGTTCGACGTAGGGCACAACTCCAGCGGCACGCTCCGCGTTTTTAACTCTTGGACGAGTTTTTCGTCCTGAAGAACCGATACGGCATGGCCGAGGCGCTCCGAACCGATGGCGAGAGCCTCCCAGATAGCCTCGGGGCCGGTAGTTTCGCCGGCGTGGTTGGTCAGGTGAAGACCGGCCTGCGCGGCCTGGGCATAGAGGGCACAAAAGGGCTCGGAGCCAGTGCGGCGCTCGTCGCCTCCCAGGCCAATGCCGACGATGGAGGAATGAGTTGGCTTGAGTTCGGTAGCCTTGAGGAAGACGCGCTCGGCCTCCTCAACGGGAAAGTGGCGTACGGCGTCAAAAATCCAATAGATCGAGAGGCCCCGTTCGCGTTCAGCGCGCTCGCGGGCTCGCTCCAGGCCGGCGAAGATTGGCTCGAAGGCGGCGGAGTCGTGGTCGCGCCAGTGGTAGATGACGCCGACGGAGATGTAAACCTCGGCGTGAACCACTCCCTCAGCGGCAAGATGCTCCATCATGCGCCAAGCGGCCAGCTCATAGTCTTCCGGGCCGATCAACTGCGCGGTGACGGCCTTGAAGGCGTTCAGGAAGCCAGTAAAATCGGTGAATTGATAGAGAGCTTCGGCCTCGACGAGCGTGAGCGGCTGGGCGTCGTGGCGCGCGCTCAGCTCCACCAGCGTCGAAGGCAGAATCGCGCCTTCGAGGTGCAGGTGCAACTCGGCCTTGGGCAGGCGGCGGATGAAGGCTGAAATCTCTAGCGTCATCAGAATCTACTTTAATCCCGCGAACTCCGAGCGGTGACGGCTGTAGAGGAAGTAAATGGCAAGCCCCACTGCCAGCCAGGCGAAGAAGGCCATCCAGGTCATCACTTCCAGGCCCATCATCAGCAGTACGCAAAAGACGATGCTCAAAAGCGGGAAGAGCGGACCCAGCGGAGCACGAAAGCTGCGAGGCCGCTCCGGCTCGCGATAGCGCAGGATGAGTACCGCGATGGAGACCAGGACAAAGGCGAAAAGGGTGCCGATGTTGGAGAGGTTGGAGACAGTGCCGATGTCCAGCAATCCGGCGGGAATGCCGACCACAAATCCGGCGACCCAGGTGGCGACAGCAGGGGTGCGGAAGCGTGGATGAATGCGGCCGAAAACGGTGGGCAGCAGGCCGTCCCGGGACATGGCGAACCAGACGCGTGCCTGGCCGAGCTGAAAGACCAGGATGGAGGAGACCATGCCCAGGATGGCGCCGATGAGGACAAAGAGGCGCACCCACTGCAAGTTTCCTGCGCCGGGCAGCAGGGAGAGCCGCTTGAGGGCGTTGACCACCGGGGCGGCGTCGCCCATCACCGACTGCCAGGGCACAATGCCGCTGAGAACGATGGCTACCGCGCCGTAGAGCACGGTGCAAGCCACCAATGTGGCCAGAATGCCAATGGGAAGGTCGCGCTGCGGATTCTTGCATTCCTCGGCCGCCGTCGAGACCGAATCAAAGCCGATGTAGGTGAAGAAGATGATGGAGCCGCCGGTCAGCACGCCGGTCCAGCCGTTGGGCATGAAGGGATGCCAGTAGTGAGGCTTGATAAAGCTGGCCCCGGCAAAGACAAAGACCAGAATGGCGGCCATCTTGACCAGCACCATGACGTTGTTGGCGCGGGCCGACTCGCGAATGCCACGCACCAGGAGTACCGTCAGGAGCATCACGACCAGGAAGGCGGGAATGTTAAAGCCAAAGTGCCAGCCGGATTTGTAGAGATCGTTGCCGGCAAAATCCTGAAGACCGGTGGGCAGGTAGGCCGGGGAGATCCACTGGACAGGCAGATGGACGCCGAACCAGTCAAAGAGGTCGACCAGGTGAGCGGAGAGGCCCACGCTGACGCTCATGTTGCTGAAGGCGTATTCCAGAATCAGATCCCAGCCGATGATCCAGGCCACTAATTCGCCGAGCGTGGCGTAGGTGTAGGTGTAAGCCGAGCCGGCGATGGGAATCATAGAGGCTAGTTCGGCGTAACACAGCCCGGTAAAGACGCATACGATGGCCACCAGCACCAGCGAAAGCGCCAGTGCCGGTCCGGCGCCGGGACGGCCTGCCAAAACTGTGTGATGGATGAGGTAGTGGAGCAGCGGCGTGTCACGAACGGAGGGTACATCGAACTTTTGCCCGGCCATGGCCGTGCCGATGACCGTAAAGATGCCCGAGCCGATGACCGCCCCGATGCCCAGCGCGGTCAGCGACCACGGGCCGAGAGATTTTTTCAGGGTGTGCCCTGGCTCTTGCGAGTCCCGGATCAACTTATCGATGGACTTGCGGGCAACAAGTTGTCTGTACAGGACGGTTCTCCTCATCCCGCCGGCTGCGGATGCCTGAGA
>CABEBX010000060.1_pt1 | contig 20055 bp, 15 predicted proteins | sample 3132671 | NCBI WGS metagenome assembly CABEBX01 (sample SAMEA5534346, study PRJEB31848) | metagenome | biome: tundra; feature: field; material: soil | place: USA | collected 2013-05 | depth 0.45 m
CATGGCAGCAGCGAAGGGAAAAACCCGGGAGCTTACCTGTGGTGCGATCCGGAAAAAGTGGGCGCCAAACCGCTCATCGGGGTCAACCGTCAATCGGGAAGAGCCAACATCGTTCTATTGTCAAAAGCGCTGGGGGTTCCTTTGAACTCCCAACAGGCGCAGGCTTTGATGGACGCCAACCAGGCGATGGTCGAGGGCGGCGGCTACACGGCTAGTGAAGTATCGTTCCGGCTGGCCTGTATGAGGGTGCTCAACACCCTGCGCAATCGCTTCAGCATCAAGAGCTGGAGAGTCCTGGACGAATCCGACGAAACGAAAAACCGATACGTACAGGCTTCGATGTTATTGTCGATTGGCGACAACACCGTGACAGTAACCCGAGCAGAGGGCGCCGGACCGGTGGACGCGCTGACCAAAGCCATGCGGCACGAATTGGAAAAGTGGTACCCGGCTATCGCGCAGATGCGATTGGGCACGTTCAGCGTTGAAGCCCTTGACGTATCCGCCCACGATACGGCGGCTTACGTCCGCGTCACAGTCAGCTTCCACGCAGACGGTCACGAACCATGGAAAACTGCGGGGGTAAGCAGCGATTTGAACCAAGCGGCACTGATGGCCATCGTGGATGGATTCAATTATTGGCTGCTGGAGAGCGCGGAGTAGCAAAGAAGAACTGTAAATAACTAAAAATATAAATATCCCACCTTAGACGCAAAAACAAAGATGCGCCGAAGGTGGGGCACCCGGCATTTCCTGTTCCCTGTTCCCTTACTTTCCGATCAGGCTTTTTGCAATGGCGTCCAGCATTCCGTTGAGGAAGTTGATGGACTCGGGGGCGGAGAAGCGGCGGCCGATTTCCAGGGCTTCGTTGATGACGATGGGGAAGGGCGTGCCCTTGAAGCCCAGCATCTCGCCAACGGCCATGCGCAGCAGGTTGCGGTCCACGGCGGGCATGCGCTCCAGCCGCCAGTGTTTGGAATTAGCGACAAGCAACTCGTCAATCTGCTCCTGGTGCTCGACAGCGGTGCGGAAGAGCTCTTCGGCAAAGCTGCGGACTTCCGGTTCGACCTCATCGGCGGCCTTCCAGAAGTTGGCGCGCACCTGGTCGGGGGTCTGCTTGCCGATCTCCGCCTGATAGAGCATCTGCATGGCCAACTCGCGCGATTTGCGGCGTCCTGACCCATGATGTTGTCCGGCGGTCAAGCAGGACCGCCTTCCACTACTCCACCAAGCCGCAGCTTGCGGGTGAGGCTGACCATCTCGATGGCCGCGATAGCAGCCTCAAAGCCCTTGTTGCCGGCCTTGATGCCGGCACGGTTGAGCGCCTGCTCCAGGGTTTCGCAAGTGAGCACGCCAAAGCTATGGGGAATGCCGGTCTCCTGCTGCGATTGGCCGAGGCCGCGGGCCACTTCGTTGTAGATGGCTTCGTAGTGGGCGGTCTCGCCGCGCAATAAACAACCAAGAGGAATGATGGCGTCTACCCGGCCCGCGTTGGCCCCCCGATTGGCAATGGCGCGGGCGGCCGCGGGAATCTCCCATGCGCCGGGAACGCGAACCACCTCGATGTCGTCCCGCTTTGCGCCGCTGCGCATGAGGGCGTCGAGCGCGCCTTCCAGCAACCGCTCGGTAATGACCGCATTCCAGCGGGCGGCGACAACGGCAAACTTCATTCCGGCGGCGGAAAGATCGCCTTCGACGGCCACCGGCTTGCCCTTGACCGGATCGGTCCAGGCCCAGAAGCTGAAGGCGAAGCCCGGCTCCGGCTCGACGGTGAAGAGGCGCGACTTCCAGTGGGTTTCCGTGATGGCGGAGAGGCGCGCGACAGCCTGTTCGCCTCCTTGTGCAAGAAGCCACGCAGCGGCGGCCTGATGCACGGCGTCCAGAGCGGTCACCTCGACCAGCACATCGGCGGTGGAGGGAAACTGGCCATCAACAAATTCGAGATTGCCCAGCGGCGCAAGGAAGGCTGCGCCGTGGCTGTTCTCTTCGTTCCACCCTTTGCCGGGAGCAAATCCCAACGCGGAAAAGAAGCTCGTCAGCCGGTCATAGGCTTCCCGGCTGCCGGTAGAACGAAGAAAGGAAATCCCCTTGATCATTCCTTGATTCTATCGTGCGCGGATGGGGGAATTGTCACCCAACATATGGGACGCCTCTGCCGGAAAGCAAAGAAGGCCGACGCGAGGCCGGCCTTTCTGCTTGCAGATGGATACGCCACGCGCTATGTGGTGGAACGGGGCTTGACGACGATGCCCGTGGCCGGAACGATAGCGGTGCCAGGGTTTGGACCTGTATAAGCGCAGCCGAGGTCAGTGCCGCCGTTGGCGATGGACGTGCAGGCCGGCAGGTTGGGGCTGATCTGCTGCGTATCCGCGTTGGCCGGGTTGGTGGTAACCAGGGGGACGCTGATGTAGTGAATCATGTTGTCGCCCGCGGTGGAGACGAAGAAGAGTTTATTGTCCGGGGTGAAGGCGCCTGCCAGAGGAGCAGTGATGCTGGCTGCCGAGCTTCCCTGGAACGTGACAAAACCCTCAGTTCCCGCGCCCGGCACGTAGAAGGGCAGCTTGACGCCGGTTGCTGCGCCAGTCGTTGGCGGGGTATAGGTGATAAAGGCCAGGTTGGACGCTGGCGAGGGCACCACCTGATTGATGGCTGCCGCGCTGGCAGTGATAGCCGGCGGCTGACTTAATGTGGTATGGAGCACCAGCGGCGAGAGCGTATCGCCGAGCACGAGCGGGTAATTGGGATCCGTGACCGGGGGCAGGCAATTCAACGCGGGGATAGTGACTCCGATGTCGGATATGGTAATGCTGCTGCCGGAGGTTGATGCCCCGAGAATGTGGTTGCCATCCGTGGTGGCAGCCAGAATATCTGTCTGGGTAGCCACCGAATTGTCCGGGAATGGCCCCTGCGGATAGAAACTCATGCTGGCATAGTTGCCCACCGTGCCGGTAGGGCACCAGGTGTGGGCCTCGGTGGGGCTGCCACTGAAAAATGCGCCCACGCTGGGAATGGTAATCGCCAGGCTCTTCGCGCCAGAGGAAGGGGAGGGGCAGGTGATGGCATTGTAGACGGAACAGGGCAACGCGTAGGTGGTCCAGCCGGTGCTCAGGCTATAGACGTACATCGTGTCGCTGTGGGAGGAACCTTCGGCTGCACTATCAACGATGTACAGAGTGTTTACGTCGGGAGTCCAGGCCGCAGCCGTACCCATGCCGCCGAAAGACGAGTAGCTCTGGCCGGAGGCATAGTAGAGATAGAAAATCTGGCGCACCTGGTCATTGATAAGCACCAGTGAGTTGTCAGGCGCCACGGCCAGTACCACGCCGGGAACGGCTGTGGACTGCGTGGTGATTGTGTTGTTCGCGGTGCTTATAGCCATCAATTCGTGGGAGGAACCGAAGTAAATAGTATTGCCCAACCGGTCCATCACCATCGAATTGGGCACGTATGGCAAACGTATGGTTGAGCCGACCGAGCCGCCGAACGAGCCGGTGGGCAACTCGACGGGGACGACGTACTCAGACTGGCCGGGGGCAGCGAACCAGACGTAATTACTGGCTGTGCCGGGGGTGGTGACGGTAACCGGGTTGGATGAAACGGGCAAGCCGGTACCATAGATGCCGATCTCGTTGGTGGGAGCCGTATTGCAACCAGGCGGCTGGCAGACGGCATAGACCGAAGCCACGCCGGGGAAGGGTGTGCTGATGGCTCCTCCGTTACGCGCCGAAATGTCGATCGGGTCGGTGGACTGATAGGTCAGAGTGATACCCGTGAGAGGATTCCCGTATGTGTCGGCAATGGTAGTGGTCAGATTCTGCGTTACGCCCTGAGTGATGGTTCCCGCTGTGCTGCCGTTGGCTAAAGTCACCGAGATGGATGCCGGAGGACAGGTGGAGAAGAAGCCGGCCGAAGAGCCCGTGCCGCCCACTGAAGCGGTGATGGCGGTGGTGCCTGGCTGCTGGGATGTAATGGTCACCTGGTTTGTGGAAGTGTTGGTGACCACGCTGGCTACCTGGGGGTTGCCCACACTGTAGCTGAGCGCGCCGATGGCGGCCGTGCAGTTAGGAACCGAGGTCACGCCCGGAGGCAGCGGGCAGGCAAAATTGCTGGTCACCGAAGACGGCGCGCACAGCAGAAACTGCTGGCCGCTATTGCTCTGGTTGCTGCTGTTCGCGTAGCAAGCCTGCGCGTCGAGCGTGGCCTGGGCGCCCTGTGAGAAGCACTTCTGCGAGGATCCGGACGTAGGGGTGGTGACCAGGCTGACGGAGGTCACCATAGCGTGTACATACACCTCCACCGGGTTGGAGGTCACCGACTGGGCGGAGGCTGTGACGTAGGCTATGCTATAAGGCAGACCACCGGTCGAAGGCAATGGACTCGGCGGGTTGCAGATGGTGTAGTCTGCAATGCCGCCGCCCGAGTTCCGGTTCCAGGTTCCGGCGCAGATGCTTCCGCCCGGCGAGATGTCCACCAACTGGTTGTTGGTGGTGCCATAGGTAAACGTACTAACGGCAGCCTGATCCCCTTTGCAGGTCAAGGCAGTCGGCGTAGATATCTGGCGCGTCTGCCCGTAGGCCATGGAGATGCCGGTGGTCACCGGTTGCAGCGTGAGCGAGGCCACATCTCCGATCTTCATCCCATAGCCCAGTCCATTGCAGTAGCTTGCGCCCGGGTTTCGGGTGCAGCCGGAGATCGAAATCCCGGCTGGAATGGCCAGGCACAACAAACAAACAAGCGTTAAGAACCGCCGCATGAATCCTCCCCGCCCCGCTTTGTCGAGCCGCGGAACGGTCACTCCCGAAACCATCGGAAAAATTGGGTTATAACAAACTTCCCTCTTACTGCCGCTCGTGTTTTGCCGGTGGCTAGCGGCTCTATCTTCCGGGGTACCTTGCGACAGATTCTGGTCGCAGAGGTGGAAGTAAAAGCCCTTTTGCGCGGCATCAAAAGACGGCAGAAATTGGGAAAACTCTCTCTTTAGCGGCCCGTCAACGTGCTATGGCTGGTCTGCGCCGGGGAAAACTGATCAAATAACCGGCCCCCGGTGACCCACTCAACCTGCAGTTGGTTGACGAGGCGCGCTCACGAAACTCCAAGGAAAAGTGTATCAGGGCAGGGTGGTCTCCGGCTGGCAGCCGGGTGAAGTGACGCCCCCTCCCGCTTTTCATAGACTCCGCCTGCCCCGAATGGGGAGCAGACATCCGGTAAGGCCAGCCTTAGGGCGTAGGCGGAAGATAGCGGGCAAACCAATCCGCGGTCCTCTCCAATACGTCCTGCCAGTGGGCCGGGTCGGCAAACATATACCCCTCATTCGGATACACCACGAGCCGTGTGGGCACATGCCGGCCTCTCAGTGCGTGCCAGAACTCGAAGGACTGGGGCGCCGGGCACTCGCCGTCTCGCTCTCCTACCACCACCAGCGTCGGCGCCGTCACGTTCCTGATGAAGTTGATGGCCGAGCTTTTGGCGTAGACTGCGGGATCGTCGTAAACCGAGGCCCCGAAGTAGGGGGTCATCCACTGGTCGATGGAGTTCTCGCCGTAGTAGCTCTGCCAGTTGGAGATGCCCGCTCCGGCTACCGCCGCCTTGAACCGCTGCGTCTGGGTCACGGCAAACATAGCCATGAACCCGCCGTAGCTCCAGCCGGTCAGGCCTACGCGGTTGGGGTCCACGGGGTAGGCGGCTTCAACCGCGTCCACCCCCGCCAGGATGTCCCGCAAGTCGCCGTAGCCGAAGTCCTTGCGGATGGCCTGGGTAAACTCCTCGCCCTGACCGAAGCTGCCTCGGGGGTTGGGTTGAAGCACGAAGTAGCCCAGCACTGAAAACGCCTCCACTCCATGGCCGAAACCGCCGCCCCAGCGCGACACCATCGCCGAGGCCGGCCCGCCATGCACGACGACGATCAGCGGGTACTTTTTTGCCGGATCGTAGTCTTTGGGCAGCGTCAGCCACCCCTGCACATTGAATTTATCGCTTTTCCATGTCAGCGAAACGGATTTTCCCCAGGCCGGCGCCACGCCGTCATTGAAGCGCGAAAGCTGGATCAGATACAAGGACATAAACCTGCAGGTCGGGCAACCGGCTGATTTGGAAAGAAAGATCTCCGGAGCGTGGTCGAAGCTGCTGGATTGGAAGGCAAACAGCCTGTGGTCCTTGTCCGAAGAGACACTCAGCTCAAAACGGCCGTCGCCGATCGAGGTAGGAAGGTCGTAGAGCGGAGCATCGAAACTGGCAGCTTCGTTGCCGTTCAGGTGGAGCCGCTCCAGTTGCACATTGCCGCCCTTGAGGCTGCTGACAATGAGTTGGTCCGTTCTGCTCCATTCCAGCCAGCAAGCCGTGGCCGTGCGTTGCGGCGTCAGATCGACTGGCTGGCCCCCGGATGCTGAAATAATCCACACATCGCCGCCCGTCACTCCCTGGTCGCTCATCAGCCCGCCGATGAAAGCGATCTGCTTACCATCCGGTGACCAGCGCGGCACGGCAATCTGCAAGCCATGCAGCGGGCCGGGAATCTCGGCTGGAGCCAGAATCGCCCTGGGCTCACCGTTCAACTGCTGCGCATAGAGCTTTGCCACCCACCAGTTATTTTCTCCGGGCGGATCGGCGGCCACGTAGGCCAGCCCTTGCCCGTCCGGCCGCCAATCATATTCATAGACATGCAGATTGGCGGGCGTGGCCCACTCAGTGGTTTCAGGTTTTGCTGCATCGACGCGAACAAGAGCCACCCGCTCAATTTCCGCGCCGCCTTCGCCTATCACGCCAGATGGAGGCTTCATGGCCGCCAGCGCGCCGGCCGGCCGCGTCGCGCCTTCCACATAGAGGAAGGCCACGCGAGTTCCATCCGGTGAAAAGGCGGGAGCCTCGACATAGCCCTTCAGCTCGGTCAGCCGCCGCGCCGAACTGCCTTGCCGCGCCAGATAAAGGTCGGATTGTCCCGGTTTGGCGCAATCGGAGAAGAAAATCAGCGATTTTGCATCCGGCGCCCACGCGATCTGGCCCTCGCGGCAATGCTGGTCTGGCTTGGCAGCCGCCGTCACACGCTCATACTTGGCCAGCTCGTCCAGCGGCGCCACACGTATCTCCGCGCCCTCCTTAGTCCCCTCAATCCACGCCAGCCGTTTGCCGTCCGGGGAGATCGCCACCTGGCCTATAGAATGGCCGCGGTTAAGCCCCTTCAGCACTTCTTCAATGGCTGCGCGCTCAGGAAAAGCGGAGGCTTGCGCCAGCGCCGGCGCAGAAAGCGAGAAAACCGCGCCCACAAACAATGCTGCGCCGGTCAGCAGCGCGACGCGGAGAGAGATACGATTTGGCGTGAAAAACATAGGGAAATGTTATCAGGAGGCGCTGCAGGTGAACGATCAATGCCAGCCTCTGCCCTGAAACGGAGAAATAGGGGCAACCATCCTGCTCTTCTTCTCGATCAATGAAAATATTTCTGATCGAGAACGCTACTGAGGAGAGAATCCTGGTTGGCATCCTGCGCGGCAAGAATATCCTGAATCTCCTTTGCCTCTTTGCTGCCGAACCTCACCATGCTGGCCTTCTCGAAGTTCATCGTCGGGCTTTTATAAATGAGGCCCATAGAACTGCGCGAATAGTAGCTTCCGCCATAGTAAAACCCCGACGCCCCAAACATATCCATTTGCAGGAAGAGGCGGCGCTGGCTGATTTCAGGAGCATAGACAGGCAGGCCTTGTTCGTTTTCACGGCCTGCCGAGATTCCCAGCAAATCGAGCAGCGTCGGAGTGATATCAATATGCGAGGTCGGAGTATCGATGACAGTCGAATGCTGAAGGACTCCGGGCACGTAGATGAGCATGGGAACCCGCAACTCGATGTCTTCCAGCCGCCCCTCAGAAACGAGAACGACCTGGCCTTCCTGATCCCCCGGAGTCCATCGCATTCCGTGGTCGCTGGTAAAAAGAATGATGGTGTTGTCCAGCGCTCCGTCGCGCTGCAACTCGTCGAGCAATTCACCCAGCCATGCATCCTGAAGAACCGCCAGCGCATGACCGCGCTCCAGGAGCGGCTTGGAGGTTTGCCCATCCAGCGCTCGATACGGATCGTGCCCAATCTCCGGAAAATAGGCCGCGGCAAACCTTTGCCCCTTTGCCGTCCAGTTGCGGATATCCTCTCGCAGCACGAGAAGCCCGCGGTGGTCGTTCTCCGCGACGTATTTCACCGGACCAAAAAATGTTGCTTTCCCAATCGGATCAATCTTGGGGTCAATCCGCGCAGAGGCGATCTTCTGAAAACCCAGGCTGGCGAGCATCAGGTCATCGCGGCGTTGCGGGATGCTCCAGACGAAGCCATAGTACGCGGTCTGATAGCCTTCCGTTTGCAGGCTGCGAATAAGCCCAGGAATCTCGACCTGATGGTCAACGATGCCGCACTGCCGGCTCACATAAAGCGAAGTGAAGATGGAGAAGGCCGCGTTATCCGTAAGGGGATAACTGGTGTAATGGCGTCCCATCAGAAAGGAGTGATCGCGGAGACGACGGAGGTTCGGCATATCGCTGAGAGAATCGCGGGCCGGGTCAATCACCTGCGCTGTGATGGATTCCATCACGAACACAATCATGTTGTAATTTTTCGCTCTTCCGGTAAAGGCCGTTGGATGCGGCGCTGGAACGTGCGAGGCTTGGCGGTATGTTTGCATCAATTCCTGCGTATTGTGAACAGGAAGCCCCGAGTACATTTCGTTTTCAAAGAGTGCGGAATAGGCCGCCCTTTGCAGGAAAGACTGCGACCACGGCATGGCTGGAACCCTGGGGATGCAGGCCATGGCTGTGGCAGCAAACCCCAGGCCGAATGCAGCCAGAACAGCATGATTCAACCAGCGCGTGTTCCTTCTGAAGGCAACCATCGTGATGGCCGACAGAAGGCCTACTATGGCCAGGCCCGCAATCAGATACAGAATCGTGCGAGCAGGGTGGGAAGCAAATGCGGTTTGATGACTCCTGATAATCCACATCGCATCGAACCAAAGCACTCTCAGAGAGGCGAAGGTATTGGTCGTCGTAAACGCAATGAGTTCGATGCTGATGAATGCCTCGATCAGGAACGCGGCAGCGATGGAGATGATAATTCTGCGGCGCAGCGAGATCCAGAAGGTCAGCACGCAAAAGGCCAGTGGGATAAGGACAAAGACGCAGAGCAGATCCGCACGGAAGAGGGAGACCTTCTCCCAAAAGAAAAGCATCGGGGGAGTGCGAAGGCCTGCGGCAATGTCAAAGAACGCATTGCTGCTGATCATCGCTGAAATTTTTTCACCAAGAACGCAGGCTGCAGACGCCAGCAACGGAAAGAGGATAATTCCAAGCTTGTTTGTTCTGAGCCAATCTGCGATTGTCTGCATTTCAATCCGCCCTCGCCGCCCGATGAATCGCCAGCAGCCTTTCCAGCAGGGGCTTGAGCAGCTTCAAATCCAGGGCATTCGCGCCGTCGGATTTGGCGTTGGGCGGGTCGTCGTGAACTTCCAAAAATAATCCATCTATCCCCGCAGCCACCGCGGCGCGCGCCAAGAGAGGAATGAACTCCGGCTGGCCGCCGCTCACCCCGCCGGCTGCCGAGGGTTGCTGCACGGAATGTGTCGCGTCAAAGACCACCGGCGCGAGATTGCGCATCACCGCCAGGGAGCGGTAATCGACCACCAGCGTGTTGTAGCCGAAGCTGGAGCCGCGCTCGGTAAGAAAGACGCGCTCGTTGCCCGTGGAGCGGACCTTCTCGACTGGGTGCGTCATGTCCCAGGGGGCGACGAACTGGCCCTTCTTGATGTTGACGGCCCGGCCTGTCTTGCCAGCGGCCACCAGCAGGTCGGTCTGGCGGCAAAGGAAGGCGGGAATCTGCAGCACGTCCACGGCCTCGGCTGCTACCGCACAATGGGCCGGCTCATGCACGTCGGTCAGCACCGGCAGGCCGGTATCCTTGGCCAGGCGGTCGAGAATGCGTGTGCCCTCCACTAGGCCCGGTCCGCGAAAGCTCTTTACGCTGGTGCGGTTGGCCTTGTCGTAGCTGGCCTTGAAGATAAAGGGAAGACCGAGGTCCGCCGCGATGCGCTGAATGGCCTCGGCCATGCGGCGTGCGTGGGCCTCGGATTCGATGACGCAGGGGCCGGCGATCAGGAAAAGCTGGCCCTCGCCCACATGGACCGGGCCGATTTCAAAGGAGTGGCTCACGGGTATGATTGTAAAGGCTTCCTGAGCGGATTGCCGGGGACGCTTGTTAGTCTTTTCAGGGAGCGAACTGCAAGATACCTTTGCCTGGGGCGAATCCTTTTGCTCAGATTGGCACTCTACCCTTATAGAGGAGTAAAAATGCCCGAAGCGGCGGCACGCACCATCAGCATCGAAACCTGGAAGGATTGGCAGGCGGCAGGACGGCGAGCGCAGTTGGTGGATGTTCGCTCGGCAACGGAGTTTGCCACGGCGCATCTGCCCGGCGCCATCAATATTCCTCTGGAACAGATCGAGCGGCGGACAGAGGACCTGGAGGCCAACGCGCCGGTGGTGCTGGTATGCCTGGCGGGCACGCGCGCACGCTTGGCGCACGCCTTGCTGGCGGAAAGCGGCAAGGAATTGGTGGTGCTGGAGGGGGGAACCGGAGCGTGGCTTCAGGCCGGGTACCCGGCGGTGCGCTCGACGGCCGCGCGCTGGGCGCTGGAGCGGCAGGTGCGGCTGCTCGCGGGGCTGCTGGTGGCTGTTGGCGTGTTGCTGGCAGTGACCGTCTCGCGGTGGTGGCTGCTGTTGCCGGGATTCGTGGGTTGCGGATTGGCCTTTGCCGGATGTTCGGGTTTTTGCCCCATGGGCGAGGCGCTGGCCCGGTTGCCGTGGAATCGTCCGCGGCGTGGCGGGTGCGGTGCAGCTCCGGCCGGAAGCCAGCAATCTGACCTGAAGTAAAAAATTCGATGTATGTTGGAAGGGAAAAACGATGGAAGTGAATGTAAAACTCCAGGGAGATGTGAAGTTTGAGGTCGCGGCGCGAAAGCATTCTTTGGTGTGCGACCAACCCGCCGAAAACGGCGGCAGCGATGAGGGCATGACCCCGCCGGAACTCTTGCTGGCGTCTCTGGGCACCTGCGCGGCCTTTTACGCCTCGGCCTACCTCCGCAAGAAGGGGTTGCCGCGCGAGGGAGTCCAGGTGCGGGTAACAGCGGAGAAGGCCGGACCTCCGGCGCGATTGGACAACTTCAGAATCGCGGTCGAGATTCCGTTGGCGCTGAGCGAGGCGGACCGCGCGGGCGTCGATCAAGCCGTCCACCACTGCCTGATTCACAATACCCTGCTCAAACCGCCATCGATCCAGATCGAATTGCACGCACCCACCGCAGCTTAGCCCTGGCGGGGATGTGCGCCGGATGGGGCTGACAGAGAGGATTTCCGCGTGAGCTTTACCGAAGGCGAGCGCAACGGTACAATCTGAGAGGAGGGCCGAAGTAGCTCAGTTGGTAGAGCAGCTGATTCGTAATCAGCAGGTCGTCGGTTCGAGTCCGACTTTCGGCTCCATAGAATCAATAACTTACAACCTCAAAACCTCATGAAAACCCATGATGGTTTAGTGTGTCACCACCCTGTTACCATGACCCCTCCTTGGACCCATGGCCCTCCATGGCCCTCCATGAATCCGCCTGACGTCGTGCGGGGGGAATTGGCCTGCGCATGGTACGCTATATTCAGCCTAGAGGACTCTGTGAGCACGTCAGCAGAGGGTCGAGTAGGCCGAGAGCGGATAGCCTGAATGCGCCTGCACGTGGCGATCACAGGTGCAAGACCGCTGAGCGTTGGGTGTCAGGCCTGGTGGCTCCGGTAGAGCAGCACTGACGAAACCCCGATGACCGGCTGAATCGAGCGCGGTACCCGAATCCGCGACATCACTCTCTAGGTGCCGCCATGCCATCGGGAATCTCTCAAAAACCTATTGCCATTGAAGGCGCTCCCGCGCCCGGCCTCGGCCTGCTTACTCCGCGCGAACTCGCGCGTGAGCTTGGCATCAGCCCGCGCACATTGATGCGCTTGCATGACCGCAAGCAAGCCCCGCCCAAAATCCAAATCGGAAAACGTCATGTCTATAAGATCTCCAGCGTGGAGGCGTGGCTGGAGCGCCGCGAGGGTGCCGACAGATCCGTGCCCGTGCTCCACCGCCGCCGCAATCCCATCTCACGTACCAAAACATCCCGTCGCCAGTTCGCGTAACCACCATCAACCGAAAGAGGACACGACCATGCTGAAAATGAAGTTTCAACCTCACGTCAAAACAACCAGACCCAGGCCCGCGGGCAAAGCGGCGCCCACTGCCTCACCATTCACACCCGACGATCTGGCAATGCTCACGAAGTTCAAAATCCCTGTCGCGCTGGCAGAGAGCGCGCACCTGCACCATGTCTCAAATGCAGAGGCGCGTCGGTTGCCAGGCATCACTGCGCGTGCTGACCAAAACCTTGCGGGGCTTGACTACCCCGACCACAACTGGAAGACCGGAGAGATTGTATCTCACCACATCCGGCTCGACCACCCTGAAAAAAATAAAAAAGGCAAGCTCAGCAAATACGTCGGACCTAAAGCTGACGGCTCGCCAAACGTGCTCTACTTTCCACCAGGTGCAGCGAAGAAGTTGGAAGACCCCGATTGCATCGTCGTGCTGGTAGAGGCGCAGAAATCTGTGCTGACACTCATGGCGTGGGCTGCGCGCAAAGCACACAACGTTCTGGTAATTGGAATGCGCGGCTGTTTTGGATGGAGTCAAGACAAGCAAGCGGTCCCTGACCTCGACGCGTGTAACAAGCACACGGTCATTACACTGCTGGATGCAAATGTCGCGACAAGCGAAGATGTGAAAGCGGCGCAGGCAGCGCTAGTTGCAGAACTGCAAACGCCAGCGCGCAAGTGCCCCGAGGTGCTCATCGGGAAGCTGCCGTTGCGCGACGGCCTGAATGGTCCTGATGATGCAGTAGCACAACCGGACGGTGACAAGCTAATCGAGGACGTGCTTGTCGAGGCTGTGCCGACGATTGCCATGGAGTGCTCAGACGGCGCGTTGGCGATACGCCTAGCGGACAAGCACGGCGACGACCTCCGCCATGTCGATGCGTGGGGACGTTGGCTGAGATGGACTGGCCGGTGCTGGGAGCAGTTACCGGGCACCTCTGTAGTGTGGAATCTGATATGGGCGATCTGCCGCGAAGTTGGGGAGTCGGCGATCAAGGCAACAAAGCAGCGCGTTAACTCTGCGCAGACAGTGGCCGCTGTTGAACGTCTGGCCCGCGCGCACAATAAGCACATGGCGAGCGTCGAGCAGTGGGATGCAGACCTCATGTCTCTCAATACTCCGGGCGGCATTGCTGATCTTCACACTGGCAAGCTACGCCCGGCGAAGCGTGAAGACTACTGCACGAAGATCACAGCAGCTACGCCAGGTGGTGACTGCCCGCTGTGGCGCAAGTTTCTAAATGAAGTGACCGGCGGCAACAAGGAGTTGCAGGCGTTTCTGCAACGCATGGCCGGCTACTGCCTGACCGGATTTGCAATCGATCACGCGATATTTTTTCTGTACGGAACAGGCGGCAACGGCAAGGGAACCTTCATAGAGACGCTGGCGAATCTACTGGGTGACTACGCGCACGATGCTCCCATGAGTACGTTCATCGTGCAGCACAACGAGAGCCACCCAACAGACATAGCAGGTCTACAAAGCGCACGGCTGGTGACTGCCACCGAGACTGAAGCGGGGCGCCGCTGGGATGAGACGAAGCTGAAAATGCTGTCGGGCGGCAATCGAGTCACGGCGCGCTTCATGCATAAGGACAACTTCACATACACCCCACAATTCACACTGGTGTTCTCTGGCAACCATCGGCCGGAACTGCGCAGTGTGGACGAAGCTATTCGACGCAGGTTTTATCTGCTGCCGTTCACGTTCAAAATATCGGACGCGAAGAAAGACACACACCTTCCCGAAAAACTCAAGGCGGAGTGGGGCGGGATTTTACAGTGGGCCGTCGAAGGCTGTCTTGCATGGCAGCGCGATGGGCTACGCGCGCCGGAGATCGTGAAGGCTGCAACGACAGAATATCTGATGGCGGAGGACACCCTCGCGCAGTGGCTAGGTGAATATACAGTGACCGCAAAGAACAGCCGCGTGAACTCGACAGACCTGTTTCAGGCATGGAGGGGATGGGCCGAGGCCGGAAACGAGTTTGTAGGCACGCAAAAGCACTTTTCACAGAGTATGAAGGACCACGGTTTTGACATCGGAAAAATGCGAAATGGGGCCGTATTCATTGGGCTTCGTCTACTTCGAGGGGGAGAGAGTGTGACGGATGTGACGGGAGTTACTGAATTGCCCTATGGAGACTGCAAAAAACGCAAAATATCTCTCTCTAAGGGTGTTTCAGGTTTACCCACCACATCCACCACACCACCGCCGCAGACGGAGCCCAAATTTACTCGTGCAGGGCGTGGCCGGGTGACAATCCAATGACGCGCAGCGCAAAAAATTCGACGAGATTTCGGTGTTGCTGTTTGGTCGCAGCGACCCGAAAAGGCCGAGGGCAGTTTGTCCTGCTCGCCGCTCGGTCACTGCCCTCCGCGCTGCCGCCCAGTTGGCGCGGAGGGCACGATCTCAAGTTCGGCGCGCCGAAGGCGAGCACCCCACGGCTCATCACTGGGGTTAAACGAACACACAACCAGCAGTTCAAAGAGGAGATCCACATGACTAAACCGCAGACACCACCAAAGAGCAACGAGGACCGCGCACCATTTCCTCCGACAAAATTCTACTCGACGCGCAAGGCGCTCGAAAATACGGTTGCCGGATTTCGCAGCGCTCGGCCAGCTCGCCAACCCGATTCACGGAAGGAATCAAAATGAAAACTGAAGATCCTACCAACCGCGAGTTCGATGCCGTCGAGGACGGGACCGCCTCCACGGATGGTGCGGCAACCCAGCCCACACGCGCGCACTCATCGGAGACCGCGAAACTGGTCGAGACGCCCGACGCCGCTGCATCCGTCGCGGCCATTCCTGCGTCTGTTGCGCCACGCGCTGCAACGAAAGAATATCAACCGCCCGCCAACGCACAGCGCGCAGACAACGACGTTCCTGTTTATCAACCTGGTGGCCGCTTCAACAACGAAGTCGAAGGCGAGGAGTAACAATGACGATCAAAAAACAGACCAAAGATAGCGTGGGCTCAATCGAGTTTCACGAGAAGCCCGATGCGCAAGCCGCGGCGGTCGATGCTGCGCAAGCCTATTTGAAAACCACGCTGGCAAGCGGTGCGCCCGCACCCGTGGTCGAGTACGCCAAGGGGCGCGTCGCTGCCGCCAAGGCGAGCAAGCCTACGAAGAAGACGAAGAAGCCCGCCCCTGCTCCCGCGCCTGCTCCCGCGCCTGCTCCCGCGCCCGTGTCGCTGTCTGTTAACGAGGCGGACCTGATGGGGCTGATCGCAAGCGCCACGGAAAAGTTGCAAACCCTGAAAGCGCAGGGATATATTGCCGCCAACAAGCTGCAAGCACAGCAGGCAATCGACGCCTGCAAAGCGGGAGTCGGTTCGTGTGATGCGTCCATTGCTCGCTTCGACACCCTTATTCAGCAGGCGCTTGAGAAATTGGACGAAGCAATCCAGGCTCCCGTGCCGGTCGGTATGTTTGGTGTTCCGCAGACTGCCGACGCAACCGGAAAAGTGCAACGCCTGGCCGTGGAGTTTGCCGCAATGCGGCAGGCGCGCTGGAGACAAATACAGTCGAAGACGACTTTGGAGGCGCGCTTGTCACAACTTCTCGCCCAGCAAGCGCGGTAAAGTTTCCAAGCTCGGCGCGCGCAGTTCATGGGTCTGCGCGTGACCGGCACCAGGCAAGCCTCCGTCTGGTCATGGAGAGCAGGCAGGGATACTGCCCAAGACCGGCCTGCTCCAGTTTGCATTCGAGCCGCTGATTCATGGCAGCGCGCTCGAAGATGGCCGACGGCGTTACTGGCCTTTCGTCGTCGGCCTTGCCGAGCACATCGTACCAACGGTGTGCTCCCCCGCCGTGAGGCTGTGCACCTTGCGGCGGGGATTTTGAAACGCAACTCTCACGTATTGTGGAAATGGGGAGCCAATATGAAAAAGAAAGTCGCAGCAGTTGCAAAACCAGTTACAGCAGAGGCGGGGCCCGCAACAGGCGTCGCCCTCATCTCCGCAATCGGGCGTCCGTTGAACGACGCCGCGCTTATGGCATTTGCCCGCCCTGCCGACCCGGCGTCCTGTGTAGCGGAGGGCCTGCCCATCGGCTCAACCTATGCCCAGGTCAGCGGGCATCGGCTGCTCATGCTGGCATTGGCCGGTGATCTGGCCGCCGTGCACAACGGAAAGATGGTGCTGGTGTCACTCTACTTCGACAAGTCGATTGCGTGACGCTGTTTTACAGCCCACTGTTTTACAGTGGGCTGCGCCGGAAAGGAAATCATTCGTGTCAATGAGAAAACCGAAGACCAAAGTTATTCAGGGCGTGACCATCGCTCCGCCGAAGCCGCGCAAGTCCAGCAAGAACCGCACCAGCTTCAGCAAAACGAATCCTTCACCGGCAGCGTACGTCAAGGGTCAATCAGGAAACCCCGATGGAAGATTTCCAGGTATAGGAGAACATCTCTTCAGCAAAAATGCTCCACTGATTCTTGGGGCTCGGGCGCCGGGCGACATCTGCAAAGCGTATGGGATGCCCGCGCACTCCAGCGTGTCGCAGTGCATTCTCCAGCGGGCCGCAATCGATGCCATGCGCAGCAGTGACCCGGCAGTGCGCGCATCGGCGCGGGAGTTCTTGCTGCGAGTAACGGAGGGCAGCCGGCTCAACGTGGACCTGCGTAACTTCGCCGACCCCAACGCCCCGGCGCAGATTTTCGAGCTTCGCATGGCGGACAGTGACGGCGACGGGCGACCATCGGAGGAGGCGTTGGCGAAGTGGCCTGATATGCTGAACCCGCCCGCGCATCTCCGCCTGCCCGCGCCGTCTTCGCAGGAATAGGTGTAGACCTGCCTGAGAGGTCAATTCTGGTGGTTTTAGGGTCTGGTCTGGCCTTCCTAGGGTGTGGTTTCCTGCCCCTGGAGCCTTCCTGGGGCTGTTTTGGGGCTGTTTTGGCACCATAGGCTCTGGCAGCCTACAGGTCAATTCTGGCCTCACAGTGACAGGCCAGTGACAGGCTGGCTGAATGCAGTAAAGCTAAACTGCAAACAGCCTTATGAATAAAGGCCATTGTGTGATTTATAGCTTTGTTGAGCTACTGATTAGGTATCAGCATGCCTAGCTTTTTGCGTTGCATTGCATGAAAATCAATCAGGCTGGCTGCCAGGCTCTGAGGTTGCCTGGCAAGGCTCTGGCCAAGGCTGGCGGTAGTGTCCTAAGGGTGCGTTGCTGGTTTAATCGATGCTTCTCACAAATCTTCGCAGATTGGGCTGCTGTTTATTTAGCTGCGATTGATTAACCACAACGTATTTAGTAACCAGAAATTTCCTCCCCGCAGAGAGATTCGTTATGGGGATGCCTAACCCGCTGGAAACCACAGAAGCAGTGTTGGCATCGTTGATTTCAACCTGAAACATCTTCTGGAACTCGGTTTTGTTTCGAGGTGCGGGACTGCCAGCCGGATGAACAGCAAAGAGACCGGGATTCGTTTGCCATACATCCCAAATCTCTTTCCCGATCTCATTAACAACTGTCTTGAACGCATTCGCGGGATTGTCGTTCATTTGGGTTAAGCGATTTCCCACATACCCGTATATGCGTGGCACATTCATTCCAAACTGCTTCGTATTCAGGTAGAACTCCGACTGTTCTGCACCTTCGACTCTCGTTCGACCGTACAAGAGAGAGAGAACTGCTCGAACAGCTCTTTTCGATGAACCATCAGCGGAGAAAGGAATGATCACATTATCTGACGCTGACATCGCCAATTCCGTATAGATCGAAAAGCTTGGATTGCAATCGATGAATACCGTAGAGTCTGAGACTGTGCCATTCCATCTTTGCCTGCAATCGGTTATGAGATCACGAATCCAGCCATGAACGAGCCGCCAAGCATCGTTGGGACCAGGATTCGTTGCACGCGAAACTCTAGAGGTTTGAACCTCCAAGCTTTCGTCTCCTACGATGAGCCACAGGTTCTTTGGGATTTCGGCGTTCATCTTGTGCACGTTATGCATGTAGTCTGCGCCGACTTTCGGACTGGCATACGGGCTCCTAATGCGCTCTTCGATGTATCCCGCAATTGTTCTGCGCCGAGGATGACTAGCGATTTGGAGCAGACGCTTCTCCCCTTCAATAATTCCCCCTAGAAGCATGCTGGATGCATTTGCCTGTGGACATAGATCAATCACCAGAACCGGCATATCAGGGTGCGTTTTTGCATATTCAGCTGCAACCTGAAAGCTCAAATAGCTCTTGCCTACACCGCCCTTGTTATTCCAAAACGCATATACGGACATTTTCAGTTCTCCAAGCGAAATTCGCTTGCTTCAATGATCACCCATAGAACGAGTTTACAGGTAAGGAATTATCGATTTTTGGCTAAATTAACCTCAATATCTCTTCAATTGTCCAAATGTGATCCGCCACACCCGATTCCATTGCCGGTGAAACCCGTAAACTCGCGTGATGACGGCAAAAGTTGTAATAGGCGAACCAAAGCGAATATGCAGCTTGCGAATTCTCCCATTTCTTTGAAAATGCGTTAGTTAGCCGCGTCATGACCGCATTCCCATTCTGATGCTGAGGTTCTGGCGCTCGATATGCGATGTGCAAATCCGGCTTCTGACTGGTCTCCCCATGATCTCGCATGGGTCACCGTGGGCCGCTTGCCCATTCGATTAGAATCAACTCTGCCTATGCCCAAGCTCGATTGGCTCACCCGCCCCGAAGATGAACGCGCCGCCGCCAGCGTCCCCTACCGCCTGCTGGAGGCCGTGCCTGAGCTCTCCTACGGCGACGAGCACACCGAAAACATGCTCATCCAGGGCGACAATCTGGAGGCCCTCAAGGCCCTGCTGCCCTTCTACGCAGGCCGCGTCAAGTGCATCTTCATCGACCCGCCCTACAACACCCGCAGCGCCTTCGAGCACTACGACGACAACCTCGAACACACCCAATGGCTGGGCATGATGTATCCTCGCCTCGAACTCCTCCGCGAAATGCTCTCCGAAGATGGAAGCATCTGGGTCACCATCGACGACAACGAAGCCCATTACCTCAAGGTCATCATGGATGAGGTATTCGGACGAAAGGACTTCGTCGCTACAGTCATCTGGGAGAAGCGAACTACAAGAGAGAATAGGCGCGTCTTTTCGTTTAAGCATGACCATATTCTTGTCTTTGCATCGGATCGAAGGCAGTTTGAACAGACAAGGAATTTGCTGGCTCTTAACGAGTCCGTTAAAGGGCGCTACAAGAATCCCGACGACGACCCACGTGGGCCATGGCAATCTGTTTCTGCTAACGCGATGGCGGGTCATGGAACTCCAAGCCAGTTTTATTCCCTAAAGACTCCATCAGGAAGGACAATGGACCCGCCACCGGGCAGATGCTGGCTTTATACCCAAGAGAAGATGAACACGGAGATTGCAAAAGGAAATATCTGGTTCGGGAAGGGTGGTACTGGAGTTCCGCGCATCAAACGCTTTCTGATTGACTACTCTGATGCAGGACTAACGCCGGAGACCATCTGGAATGCCGCCGATGTTGGTACCAATGACGAAGCAAAAAAAGAGACTAATCTTATCTTCGACTCAGATAATCTATTTGACACTCCTAAACCAGAACGCTTGGTGCAGCGCGCAATCGAGATCGCTTCCAACTCGGGCGACCTCGTACTCGACAGCTTTCTCGGCTCCGGCACAACGGCAGCCGTAGCCCACAAGATGGGCCGCCGCTATATTGGCATTGAAATGGGAGAACACGCCGAAACGCACTGCGTCCCACGCCTCAAAAAAGTCGTAGACGGTGAGCAAGGCGGAATCTCTGAGGCTGTGAGCTGGAAGGGCGGCGGCGGATTCCGGTTCTACCGCCTTGGCAGCCCCATCTTCGATGAGCAG
>CABEBX010000065.1_pt1 | contig 19890 bp, 13 predicted proteins | sample 3132671 | NCBI WGS metagenome assembly CABEBX01 (sample SAMEA5534346, study PRJEB31848) | metagenome | biome: tundra; feature: field; material: soil | place: USA | collected 2013-05 | depth 0.45 m
CCCGGACCATACCGCCTGGCTATCAATCCCGCAAGCGCCGTTACGATGCCGCCGAAGACGAAACGCACAGCGTAGTCCCTCCAGCGAAAGTGCCGCATAGAGGAAACATCAAGTCCGATTCTAATAGCTCCGTCCTATCGCACCCAGACAAACCAAGGCCCGACCGGGCTACCGTGTGCAGTCACTCTGTTAAAGACGCGACCGCCAGTATGAGGTCCATCCTATTGCACGTTACGTTCTCTGAAACGGTCAAAATCGACCGTCTCTTGAGGGCAGCGTGCTCATGATCCTATTGATCGCTGCCGGCACTGTTCGGCTGCATGCCGCTGTCTGCTTGCGATCTACTCCCGAAGGAATGCCAGCAGATCCGTATTCAGCTGGTTCTTGTGGGTCGAGCACAACCCGTGCGGCGCACCCGGATAGACCTTCAGCGTCGCTCCCTTTACAAGCGCAACCGAAAGCAGCGCCGAGTCGTTAATGGGTACGATCTGGTCGTCGTCCCCGTGCATGACGAGCGTGGGCACGTCGATCTTCTTCAAGTCTTCGGTAAAGTCGGTCTCAGAGAAGGCTTTGATGCAATCAAAAACACCCCTCAGCCCTGATTGCATTCCCTGTAGCCAAAACGAGTCGCGCAAGCCCTGCGAGACGGTCGAACCAGTCCGATTGGACCCATAAAACGTCAAGGTGAGGTCCTTGAAGAACTGTGAGCGGTCTGCTAGGACGCTTGCGCGGATTCCGTCGAATACCCCGATTGGCAGCCCGCCTGGATTGGCATCAGTCTTTAGCATCAGAGGCGGCACTGCGCCAATCAGAACAGCCTTGGCAACTCTTTTTGTGCCGTGTCGGCCAATATAGCGCGCCACTTCTCCGCCGCCAGCTGAATGGCCAACGTGGACCGCTTCTTTCAAGTCCAGCGTTTCAGTCAGCGTTGCAAGGTCGTCTGCATAGGTGTCCATGTTGTTGCCATCCGAGGGCTGGCTCGACCGGCCATGGCCACGGCGGTCATGCGCAATGGCACGATAACCATGAGAGGCCAGGAAGACCATCTGATCTTCCCAGGCATCCGCGCTGAGCGGCCAACCGTGACTGAAGACCACGGGTTGTCCCGTGCCCCAATCCTTGTAGTAGATTTTGCTGCCGTCTTTGGTCGTAATCGTGGGCATTGAGAACCTCCATGTTTCTGGTTATACCTGTCACTTACTTGGTTACTGCGCCAACCTGGACCACCAGTTTTCCAAAGTTCTTTCCTTGAAGCAGTCCGATGAAGGCATTGGGAGCGCGTTCAAGCCCCTCCACAACATCCTCGCGATACTTGATCTTCCCTGCGGTGAACCATTCCGACATCTGTTTTTGAAAATCGCCGAAATGCGGACCGTAATCGTCAAATATGATGAATCCCTGCACGCGTACGCGACGCTTCAGGAAGGTCCCCATCACTTCAGGGGTGCGATCCCTTCCTTGAGGAGCCTCACGGTCGTTGTAATGTGCTAACAGACCGCAGAGGGGAATCCGGGAGCGCGTATTGAGCAGGGGAAGAACAGCCTCAAAGACTACTCCCCCTACGCTTTCAAAATAGACATCGATACCCTTGGGACAGGCTTTTGCGAGCAGGTCCTTCAACGCGGGATCTCGATGGTCAATGCAAGCATCGAAGCCGAGGTCTTCGACAGCAGATCTGCATTTTCTCTCGCCTCCAGCGATGCCCACCACATGGCATCCTTTGAGTTTTGCGATCTGGCCGACTACAGATCCAACCGCGCCGGTAGCCGCTGCAACGACTACCGTTTCCCCCGCTACTGGCTGACCAATCTCCAGCAAGCCCATATAGGCTGTGAACCCAGGCATCCCGAGCATGCCGAGAGCATACGAAGGATGCTCCACTTGCGCGCCAAGGTTGAAGATGCCTTTTCCATCAGACACGGCGTACTCCTGCCAGCCATTCTGGCTCAGCACCCAATCGCCGACTGCAAAGTCGGGATGGTGCGAGATCTCGATCCGACTGACGGTCGATCCCACCATCACATCACCGATTGCGACTGGTGGCGCGTACGAGGGAGCGTCACTCATTCTGCCGCGCATGTAGGGGTCGAGTGACAGGTAGATGGTCCGCAGAAGCATCTGGCCTTGGGATGGGACAGGGATGGCTTGTGTCTCGATCCTGAAGTTATTGGGAGCCGGTGCCCCAGTTGGCCTGGAGGCAAGAACGATACGCCGATTTGCGGAATTGCTCATGCTTGAATCTCCAATTGGCTGTCTGTTTCAATTTCCGAGAAATGCTAGCTCTTCAGCGTCTTCAGGTCCAGCACAAAGCGGTACTTCACGTCGCCTTTGATAACCCGCTCCCAAGCCTCTTCAATCTTGCCGAAGCTGGTCATCTCAATATCCGAGACAATGTTGTGCTCGCTGCAGAAATCTAGCATCTCCTGTGTTTCCTTGATGCCGCCGATATTCGAACCGGAGAAGTTCTTGCGTCCCTGAACGACGGAGAATGCGCTGACTGCAAGCGGGGTAGGGGGAAGTCCTACCGTGCAAAGTGTTCCGCCCCTCTTCAGCAGTGACAGATAAGGCGTGATGTCGTGTGCGGCCGAAACGCAGTCGAGGATGAAGTCGAAGGTGCCGGCGTGCTGTGTATGCCAGTTTGGCTCTTTGGTCAGGATTACTTCGTCCGCTCCGAGCCTCTTGGCATCCTCGATCTTCGCGGGAGATCTCGTAAACTGTACGGTCTTCGCCCCAAACGCATGAGAGAATTTCAAGGCCATATGGCCGAGTCCGCCTAAGCCTATGACTCCGATCATTTTTCCTGGACCTGCCTTCCAATGCTTCAGCGGAGAGTAGGTCGTTATGCCAGCACAAAGCAACGGCGCGACAGCCGCAGGATTGAGGTTGCGAGGCACGATCAACACAAAAGCTTCATCCACCACGATATTCTCGCCGTAGCCGCCAAAGGTGAACCTGCCATCTTTTCCCTTGGCGTTGTAGGTCATGACGGTTTCGCCCTTGTCGCAGTATTGCTCTTCGCCTTCTTTGCAACTGGCACAGACGCGGCAGGAATCGACCATACAGCCAACTCCCGCCAGATCTCCGACCTTGAATTTTGTAACCTCAGCGCCGACTCGCTTGACGGTCCCGATGATCTCGTGACCTGGAACCATCGGGTAATTGGCGTTGCCCCAGTCATTGTGGGCCTGATGGATATCTGAGTGACATACACCACAGAAGTCAATGGAGATATGCACGTCCTTCGGACCCGGTTCTCTCTGCTCATAATCAAATGGGGCGGGGACTGAGGTGGCAGACTGGACGGCAAAGCCATGCGTCTTGATCATGAACGGACTCTCCTGTTGTTCGTTGAGGTGAATAGTATCATCGCGACTCAATCACCAAGGCTATTTGCGAGGAGCGTGTGCATGATGCTCTCTATTGCTCGTCTCGAAGTATTCCTGAAGAGGTTTTCCACTTTTCGCGGCGTGCTGGCTTTCCAGAGTTGGATTGGAGGAGGTATCGAATTGATCAGCGTGTTGACGATACGAGATGGGAAACTTCACTCACCAAGTTCGCATTCGCCCGTTTTGAGAAGAGGAAAACTGAATGGCATACGAAAGTGTAAATCCGTATAACGGCAAAACCGTCAAGACGTTTTCAGAGTTGACCAATGAGCAACTTGAAAAGAAGATTGCAACCGCAGCGGCCTGTTACGAGATCTGGAGGACAACTCCTTATTCCAAGCGCGCAGTGATCGTTGCCAGAGCCGGGGAGTTGATGCAGGCGAATGTGGATAAGTTTGCCAAGCTCGCCACTCTGGAGATGGGAAAGCTGATCAATGAAGCGCGCGGAGAAGTGAACTTCAGCGCAAACATTCTTGCCTATTACGCGAAAAACGCTGAGCGCTTTCTTGCCCCTGTAAAGCTCGATCCAACGCATGGTGAAGCCCACATGGAGTCCAGCCCCATCGGCGTGATCTTCTGCATCGAACCATGGAATTTTCCCTATTACCAGTTGGCCCGCGTCGCAGGCCCTCACCTGATGGCGGGCAATACCCTGATGGTGAAGCACGCCAGCTGTGTGCCGCAGTGCGGCATCGAATTTGAAAAGCTCTGGACCGATGCGGGAGCGCCAGAGGGACTCTATACCAATCTCCTCATCTCGCATGAGCAATCCGATCGGGTAATCGACGATCCGCGGATCAAAGGTGTTGCATTGACTGGAAGTCTGGCCGCGGGGCAAAGCGTCTCGGCTAGAGCGGGAAAGAACCTCAAGGTTTCCTCAATGGAGTTGGGTGGAAGCGATGCATTCATCGTACTCGAAGACGCTGACATTGAGAAGACGATTCCGTGGGCGGTATGGGGCCGTATGTATAACGACGGTCAGACGTGTTGTGCAGCCAAGCGCTTTATCGTCGTCGATGCAATTGCCGATCAATTTCTCGCGAAGTTCAAGACCGCGTTAGAGGCTCTGAAGCCAGGCGATCCGATGGACGAGAAGACGACGCATGGCCCACTTTCGACCGAGGCCGCGCTGCTGCTGCTCATCAAACAGGTGGAGCACGCAGTCGCCAAAGGAGCAAAGGTTGCACTCGGCGGCAAGCGCCTCAAACACGCAGGCTCCTTTATGGAGACGACCATCCTGACCGATGTCACACCGGAGAACCCAGCATTTCGCGAAGAATTCTTCGGCCCTGTGGCCATGTTCTTCCGCGTCAAGGACGAGGCAGCAGCGATTGCACTGGCGAACGACTCTGACTTCGGTCTGGGCGGTTCGGTATTTACCAAGGATGTCGAACGCGGAAAGCGCGTGGCTACTCAAGTGAATACCGGCATGATGTTTATCAACAATATAGACTGGGCGGACGCAGAGCTGCCGTTCGGCGGCATCAAGGACTCCGGTTATGGGCGCGAACTTGGCAATATGGGCATTCAAGCGTTCGTGAACAAGAAGTTGGTGCGCACGCACGACATGGGCGCCCCTCTGGTTTAGAAGAACAGAAGAATCCAGCGGGTTTGATTTCGTTAATCAGTTCTTCAAGGCGTTTCTTGCGCCGCGCTGGCAAATCGCGGGAAAGGGAGTGATTCCAATCCGCGCCGAGTAGAAGAAATCGATGAAAATTTTGGTTGTCTATCACTCAATCTATGGACACGTTTAGACACTTGCAAAGGCTGTCTGCGAGGGTGTTCAGGAAGTTCCGGGAGTCGAGTTGGTGCTGCGCCGCGTTCACGAATTTCCTGAGTTTGTGCAACACATGGAGCAGGAGAAGGGCTTTTCCTATCAGGTTTACAAGGGATAGCAGTCGATCCCTGAGTGTACAGTGGACGATCTGCGCGAGGCCGACGGTGTTCTGTTCGGCAGCCCACGCGCTTTGGCAATATGACGGCCCAGATGAAGGCTTTGATCGACAGCACAACGCAACTGTGGCTGAATGGCCAGATGGAAGGCAAACCGGCGGGCGTCTTTACCTCCACTGCTTCGACCCACGGCGGCCAGGAGACGATGTTTGCTCACGATGATGGTTCCCTTGCTCCATCTGGGCATGGTGATCGTCGGTGTCCCGTATTCCACACCCGGCATGATTCATACGGAAGCTCGTGGCGGCACGCCCTATGGGGCTTCGACCATTGCCGGTGCAACAGGTGAGCTTCAACCGACGCCCGGGGACTTGGCGATCGCCAAGGTACAAGGTAAACGCGTGGCGGAAGCCGCTTTGGTCCTGCGCTCAAAGAGGTGATCCCCCTCGATGTAGCGCTTTCCTCATCGCGCCATGGCGCCTCGACGCCTCGGCTTCATTCTACGGCATCTTCTCCGGAAGGGCGGTCAGAACGAGGCCGCAGGCGCCGCGGCCGCTGCGTCGTGGGCTGCGGCACTAACACTCACCCGGGCACAAAACATCGGGCAGACTTCCTCGCTGGTTCCGCCTAGGTGATTCCGGGGCAGAAGCCCCAACATCACCTAGAACGTGAGTTCGTAGACAAATGCTCAAAGAGCACGCATGAAAACCACGAGATCCTTCTTCTCTTGATCGGTCAATTTGATGCCTAAAACCAGATTGAAGTATTCCACCGTGTCATCCATGGTCAGCAACCGGCCATCATGCATGTAGGGCGGAGTGTCCTTGATGCCGCGAAGCGGGAACGTCTTGATTGCGCCGTCCCGGGCCATCATCATGCCATTCTCCATGTGCCGCTTGTAGAAACGTTCCGCATGGAGATCGTGCATCGTGTTGTCGGTATAGTACGGGGTTGAATGGCAGCTTGCGCACTGTCCCTTGCCGAAAAAGACATCTTGCCCACGCAATTCGGCTGCGGTCGCCTTGGTGGGATCGAGTTTGCCGTTCCATCCAAACTTGGGTGCCGGAGGAAAGTCGAGAATATCCTCAAATTCCGCCATGGAATGCACCTGGCTTCCACGCTCAAGCGGATTTACACCCTTCTTCGCCGCTATCACCTGGTCGCCGTCAAAGTAGGCGGCTCTCTGTTCGAACTCCGTAAAGTCCTCAATCGACTTCAAGGCCCTCTGCGAACCGAAGAGGCGCTGAATGTTCACGCCGCGCAGGGCCGGCGTCTCGATGCGATGTCGAAACTCTTGTGGCCGTATATCTCCGACCAGATGGAAGGCGCCATTGGTGCCGCCATTCGCATGGCAGTCAAAGCACGTAACCCCGCGGCTCGGCTTCTCCGAGCGCCGGTCGACCGTCTCATTGAACTGCTGCTGCGCAAACGGAGTCAGCAGCAGCCGGAGGCCTTCAAGCTGCTTCGGGTTCAGAATGCCGCTGAACAATTCGTAGTAATTGCTCATGGTGACCAACTGCCCCTGAGACACGTCGCCAAGGTCCGGCCGCGTCGTCAGGTACATTGCCGGAGGAAATTCCGGCAGAAAGCGCTCCGGAATGTCGAAGTCCAGATCGAAGCGCGTCAGGTCGCGATTCTCCTGCTTCAGCATCTCCTGAATTTCCTGTGCGGGAAATACCATGCCGCCCTCGGGATGATTGGCATGGGGCAGCGGCAGAAAGCCCTTCGGGAATAGGTCCTTGTCGCGAATCTCATCGGATGTCATCCTGGCAAGCGCGTCCCACGTTACACCGGCCGGCAGTATCACTCGTACGCCTTCCTGAATGGGCTTGGTACGATCCATGACCGCATCCTTCGACGGGCGGTCTCTCAGATCGTAGCGCTCCTGTAGCAGATCCATCTGCCGCTTCATGATCCCTGCTTTCGCAGCGGCCATGCGGTTATGCACCGCAGCGAAGCTCTCCTTGTCATCCACAGGCATATAGCTGTTCTTGACTGGTTGCGCTTCCTGGCCCGCAGCTGAAATCACGCGGATACTCAAGAGGCAGATTCCGATGATGCCGACGCTCACCACGCAAGCAATCATGCTCAAGCGTCTGAAATCGTTCATAGCTCTTCCTCCACTTCCGGTTATGGATTAACCACGCATCTACATCCTCCATTGCGTCTGAACCGGAATTTCCATTTTGCCTCTCGGCTGCGAACCAATATACCACCGGTTGCCTCTGCTGGCGATCTTTTTCGCATTCGTTCCATAGCCAAAGAACCGGACGCGCCCGGCAGGGCTTTTTGGCCTGGGCAGAGGGCCCGCGGGGCAGGAAGGGGGCTTTGCCGTTGGAACGAATGCGAAAAAGGTGGCGAGCCGGGCACTCAGGGATGTATTCTTTCGTCGCCGGACAAGCAAAATGGAAATCCCGGCTAAATAGCCTGGGGTATACTGATTTCCCTTTGGGAATGTAAGCTTTGTCGCTGCGAATCAATTGTGTCCGTGGAGCGGGTATGTGTCCGTGAAGCGGCTTGCGTATGTTTGACGGCTGCGGTTGAAGCAAGCATTGAGCTCCAACGGAGATGAGCGAACGCCTGAAGGGCCGATGGACGCAGGGAAGTTCATTGTTGTAGCCAAAATCCGGATGTACACTGTCGTTAGAGCCACTGTCATTTGTAATTATGCAAACCCGTGAGAGGGCATGAGAAAAGAGTGTTTAGATCGGTCTTTGGGCTGTGATGACACCCTAACTACTTATGGGAGGACATCTTACGTGGCCTCGACTCGAATCTCAGGCTCCCTTAGACAGCAGAAAATCAGAAATTTACAATGCCTTGATTTTGGCTTATCATATTCTTCTTTACGGGGAAGCTTGCGTCTGCGGTGCCCCCATGGGCGGTTTTCCGCTTGCGATGGCCGCCAGGACCAAAGGTGCAAGGAGTTCCTGATGCATAACGCATCACGCGTTGCGCCTGTCGTTCACGAAGGGGAGCTGCCGATCACTAACCCAGCGCATTCTCAACACCAGCAGCATTTTGGAGAGCCATCATGACCATGAACCGAATACGTCAGAGCATTATCTGTCTGATGATCCTCACTCTGGCCGTGTGTTTGGGCACAGTTGCCCTGCACGCGCAGACTTCCACCGAAGGCGCCATCGCCGGAACAGTTCTTGATCCTACCGGAGCCGTTGTCCCCGGCGCCGCCGTCACCATCCACAACATGGGGACAAACGCCGAAATCAAGCTCACCTCCGACGCCAGCGGCTTTTTCAAGGCCCCATTGCTGGAACCCGGCACCTATCGGGTGACCTTTGCCGCTCTCGGCTTTGCCACCTATCACGCCAATAACGTCATTGTCCAGGTCGGCCAGCCTACAGATGTTTCGCCACGTCTGACGGTCGGCGCGTCCTCGACCTCCATCGAGGTCACCGAACAGGCGCCGGTGCTCAACCTTGAGTCGCCCGACTTCCAGGGCACGCTCAACATGAATGCGCTTCAGTCCATCCCCATTAACAACCGCCGCTGGTCGGCTCTTGCCCTCACCACTCCTGGCGTCACAGTTGACTCTTACGGCTACGGTCTCATCAGCGTCCGCGGCATCAGCACACTGCTCAACAACGTCGAGATCGACGGCGCCGACGACAATCAGGCATTCTTTGCTGAGGAACGCGGGCGCACCCGTGAAGCCTATTCCACCGCCGGCAGCGCTGTCCGCGAGTTTGCCATCAACACCGGCGTCTACTCGGCTGAGTACGGGCGCGCCGCCGGCGGCGTCGTCACCTCGGTCACCAAGAGCGGCACCAACCAACTCCACGGGCAGGCCTATTTCTGGGATCGCGAAAGCAAATGGGCGGCCATGAACGACTACGCCTTCGTCACCACCCTGGTGAGTGGCGTCAATGTCAGATCGCACATCAAGCCAAAAGATCTGCGCAAGATTTATGGCTTCACGGTCGGCGGGGCGCTGATCAAGGACAAGCTCTTCTGGATCTATACCTATGACCAGCACACACACGTCTTTCCTGTGCTTGGCGTTCCATATGATCCCCAGCAGTTCTACACTTTGCCTCAGACCGCGCTGACCACGGGAGAAACCTGTAACACCACAACCGGCGAGTTGGTCGGCGCTCCCAGCACCGCCATCAACGACACCAATGCCTGCGCCTTGGCCGCGCGCCAGGGCATCAGCTACGCTCAGGCCTCCTACGACTGGGCTGCTATGCTTTACGGCAACGCCAACGTCACCGTCGGCAGCTATACCGGCGCAGCCCCAATCACCGATCTCGGCCTCGGCTCCAGCTCCGAACTTGGGCTCTCGCCGCGCTTCGGCTACCAGGAGATCAACACCCCCAAGCTCGACTGGCAGATCACACCCAAGGAGCATCTGAGCGTGCTGTACCATCGCCTGCGCTGGGATTCACCCTCCGGCGTGCAGACCGCTAACCCTGTCAATTACGCGATGGACACAATGGGCAACGACTTCGTCAAGCTCGATTACGGCGTAATCAAGCTCACCAGCCTCATCTCCAACAACCTCAGCAATGAGCTGCTCTACCAGTACAGCCGCGAACTCAACTACGAGACCCAGCAGGCTCTCACCCCTTACTCCAAGGCCGACATCACCGCTAGCAATGGGAACGTTCCCGAACTCGAGGCAGGTGATAACTACGGCTTCAATGCCGGCTCAACGTACTATGAGCACCGCACGGCCTATCCCGATGAACGCAAATGGCAGGTCGGCGACGTCCTTTATTGGGGCAAGGGGAGCCACAGCTTGAAGTTCGGCGTAGACATGGTTCACAACTTCGACCTGATGAACAACACCTACCATAGCAATGGCGACTTCACCTACCTCTGGGTCGGCAACTACTTTAACGACCTGCTCAACATGAAGCACGGCGTGACCCCTTCAAGCTCCAATCCTAAAGGTTGCGACTCGAACGGTTCGCAAAACTGGGACGATAACTCCGCTAACGTAACCGACGTCTATCCCTGCTACGACGGCTTCAGCCAGGGATTCGGGAATCCCGTCTATACCATCTCCACGATGGATACCGGCGTCTTTGCCCAGGACAACTGGAAGGCTACTCCGCGCCTGACCCTGGAACTCGGACTGCGCTGGGATCATGAGACGATCCCGCCTGCCGATCCCAACCTCACCACGGCCACTGGCACCTTTGTAACCTACAACGGCATAGCCAACAGCCCGAGCAGCAAGATGAACTTCGGTCCTCGCATCGGATTTTCCTATGACATCACGGGCAAGGGCAAGACCGTTGTACGCGGCGGCTGGGGCATGTATTACGGCCGCGTCAACAACGGCAATATCGAGAATGTACGCCTCAACACGGGCAGCCCGCACGGCCAGTTCAACGCGACATGGAACAGCGACACTACCGCCGCTCCCGTGTACCCGAATATCTTCGCCTCCGGCTCGGCTTCTGGCCAACCAACCTCCTATTTCATGGCTCCGAATTTGAAGCTGCCTGAAGTTCAGGAGTATGATCTCCAGGTTCAGCAGGCTCTGGGCAAGGGCACATTCCTCTCCGTGAGCTATCTCGGCGCCTTGGGTCGCGATTTGCCCAACTTCCTTGATGTCAACCTGAATCCAACCACCACCACCAAGACGATTACGATAGCCGGCGACCCGAACGGCAAGGGCCCCTTGGGCGCGACTGGAACCACGGTAACCGTCCCGGTCTATACCGGCTATGGCAACACCGCTCTCCTGGGATCGGGAGCCTCAAGTTTCCGGGGCATTTCCGAGCTGATCAGTAATGTCAACTCCAACTACAATGCCATGGTGCTCGAGATTCTCAATCGTTCGAGCAAGAGCCTTCAGTTCGACGTGAACTATACCTGGTCGCACGCGCTCGACTTCGCACAGAGCGCCAATACTCAAGGTGTGGCGGAAGCCTGGTATGACCCCTACGTCAATCCTCGCATCAACTATGGCAACTCCACTTGGAACATTCCCAACAGGGTTGCGGCCTATGCGCTCTATAACTTCCCGAACGTCAAGTCAACCGGTTGGGTCAAGTATCTGGTCAATGACTGGAGCCTGAACGACAGCTTCCAGATGCAGAACGGCTTGCCCTTTACAGCAGGCACCTCCTACAAGCCAGGCGGTGCAATTTCCTACGGTTGGAATGGCAGCGGCGGTCCTACCATCATTCCTAAAATTGGGTACGACACCTATCGTTACCCCCGCCGTATCGTGGACGATGCTCGCTTCCAGAAACAGATCTCCTTCAACAAGGGCCGCAATCTGCAACTCATGTGCAACGTCTTCAACGTTGCCAACCACCAGAACATCACTGCCTTTTCGACCACCTACCTGTATTACGAGTCGGGAACCACGGCGACATATACAGGAGTGGACGGGACCGGAAGCAAGAACTTCATGGTGCCCAGCAATTCAAACAGCAGCAACTTCACCTACACTCCGCGTAATATTGAATTCACCGCCCGCATCAACTTCTAAGGCGGCATGATTCCCTAACCAACGCGGCGGCTTCGGCCGCCGCGTTTTTTTGGTGCGCCCAGCATGGGCGCACTCTTACGGGTGGAAGTCCCGTCACAAGCTGGTCACAGTGAGTGAAGTGAAGCGCAACTGCATGAGGGGGACCGAGTGTGGGGAGGAAGCGTGGATCGAAACTGCGGGCCGATGAACAAGAATCGGATAAAAGGCGGTGCCGAACAGGGTGAGCGGGCCAATGGCCGCGAAGCTCTTGTGACCAAGTTTCGGTGGCGTAGATCCGGCGGTCGTGCAGTGAAGGAGTGCGTTCTTACCTGGGGAGATCTTGCCTCATGCCTGAAAGGGCGACGATGCAAATCGGAGCGAGAAGTCAGCCGAGGCCGTATTAGTTTGCTCGTGAGAGCGGATGAAGGGCCGAACGAGAAGGAGTGGAATCCGGCATGACGATGCGAAGGGCAATGCGTCAGATGTCCGCGGAAGCGGAGCGGCCCGTCGATGGGCAGGGTGAAGCCCTGTCTGAAGCGAGCAGTGACGAAGCCCTGCGCCCGCGTCGTGAAGCGGAGGACACAGGGCCAGGACTGCTCAGTGTGGTACTGGCGCGAGAGAACATGCAACAGGCATGGAAGCGAGTGCGAGCCAACAAGGGCGCAGCTGGAATCGACGGTCTTGGGATCGACGAGACGGCGGAGCGTCTGCTGTGGGAGTGGCCCGCGATTCGCGAACAACTGTTGCAAGGGACGTACCGGCCACAGCCGGTGCGCCGGGTGATGATCCCGAAACCGGAGGGCGGCGAGCGCGAGCTTGGCATCCCGACGGTGGTGGATCGACTGATACAGCAGGCACTGTTACAGGTGCTGCAACCTTTACTTGATCCCACCTTCAGCGAGCACAGCTACGGGTTCCGTCCGGGCCGCAGTGCGCATATGGCCGTACACGCGGCTCAAGCGTATGTTGAGTCGGGTCGTCGCGTCGTAGTGGATGTGGACCTGGAGAAGTTCTTCGACCGGGTCAACCACGACATCCTGATCGACCGCTTGCGGAAACGCGTTTGCGATGCCGGAGTGATCCGTCTTGTGCGCGCGTATCTGCGGAGCGGCATCATGGATGGCGGTGTGTTCGAAGAGCGGAAAGCGGGAACGCCGCAAGGCGGTCCGTTGTCTCCGCTGCTGGCCAACGTGTTGTTGGACGAGGTGGACAAGGAACTGGAACGGCGGGGTCATTGCTTCGTGCGCTACGCCGATGATGCGAATGTGTATGTTCGCAGCCGTCGTGCAGGCAAGCGAGTGATGGCTCTGCTGCTGAAACTCTACGGCCGTTTGCGTCTCAAGGTGAATGAAGCCAAGAGCGCAGTGGCCAGTGTGTTCCAGCGCAAGTTCCTGGGGTTCGGCTTCTGGGTGGCCGTCGGCGGCAAAGTCAAGCGCCGTGTGGCCTCCAAGGCGATGGCGACGTTCAAGGCACGGGTGAGGCAACTGACTCGGCGCTCGGGCGGACGCAGCCTCGAACAGGTGGCAGAACGACTGCGCAGTTATGTTCTGGGATGGAAGGCTTATTTTCGGCTGGCGGATACTCCAAAGGTCTGGCGCGAGTTGGACCAATGGATGCGCCACCGGATGCGAGCCATCCAACTCAAACAATGGCGGCGCGGAACGACCGCCTATCGGGAACTTCAGGCAAGAGGTGCAAGGCCGGATGTTGTGCTATTGGTGGCAGGCAATATGCGCCGCCTGTGGCGGAACAGCGGCACACCACTGAATGGAGTGCTCGATCTAAGCTGGGCTGATCAGTTGGGAATCCCCCGTCTCTGTTGACCTCAACTTCTCGAACCGCCGGATGCGGACCCGCTTGTCCGGTGGTGTGGCAGGGGAGGAGAGGTGACTCTCCCCCCTATGCCGATGAGGCAACCGGGCAGACTGAGCGTTATTGACCGTTTATTCTTCCACGCGAAAAGTTACCTTTGTTTTACACTCCGCGTTTCCACTCCTTATACTGAGGAATGAGCGCCGATGTTCATGGAAGAACGGCAACGAGGTTGCAGTTTGCCCCACACCGGGGAATTTGATACGCTCAGGCCATCTTCAAGCTGAGCAAAAGGAGAGTTTTTATCATGGCAGAAGACAACAAGGTTAATGGTCTGGCGTGGTTTTTGGCTGGATTAGGCGTCGGCGCGCTGGTGGGGATTTTATATGCCCCCAAGAGCGGCCGCGAGACCCGGGAAGATCTGATTTCAGGCGCCAGGGAGGGAACCGAGTACCTGCGCAATCGCACCCGTCAAGTCGCCGAACAAATGGGAGACCTGGTGGATCAGGGCAAGGAGCAGATGGGCGAATATGTGGAGCGCGGCCGCGATGTTGTGGATCGCGGAAGGGCGCAGTGGGAAGAGTTTGTGGAACGCGGCAAGAACCTGGTTACCGAACAGACTGGCCGGGTGACCGCGGCCGTTGAAGCCGGACGCCAAGCCTACAAGGCACCCCCCACTCCCGACGAACCCAAGGAAGTTTGAGCCGGAGCTTCTTCCGGTCAAGGGCCGATTCTGCCTTGAGAAGTATCATTTCATTTGTCCGTAGCCCTGCGCGCAGGTCAAATAGCGACTCTAGCGCAGGCTCCGGAGATAACGCTTCGGCCTGCTTTGGGGAGCGCGTAAGAGAACAGAGCCAGAGCCTGTAGATTCACTGAGCGAGACCACTTCAATGCCAATGCTTAAACTGGATAATCAAACCATCCTGCTCGCCTTTGCTGTTGTAACCGGGCTGGCGGTGTTGCTGCAGACCTTCATACTGCTGGCAATCTCCATCACCATGCGCAAGGCGGCGCGCTCCATCCGGGAAGAAATTGGGAGCCTGCGTTCCTCGCTCATGCCCGTCATCTACGACACGCAGGAACTACTTGCCAGCTCGCGGGAAACCCTTGCAAGCGCGCAGGAACTCGTCGCTAACGCGCAGGGGTTCCTGACCCGTGTTTCGCCCAAGGTTGAGGAGGCGGCCGGCGACGTGGCGGAGATTGCGCGCGGGCTGCGCGTACAAACTGCGCAGATGCAATCCTCGGTGACGGAAATTCTGGAAAATGTGCGGAAGCAAAGCTATCGCGTGGATCACATGGTTTCCGGCGTCCTGGACACCGCTGACCGCGCCGGGGGCTTTGTGACCGATGTTGTCAGTCGTCCGATGCGGCAGATCTCAGGCGTCTTAGCGTTTGTCAAGGCGGCCGTCGAATCGCTGCGCGGGTCCGGAGCGCAACAGCGCTAGCCGCGCTCTTTCACGGAAAGACCGGCGGGCCTGGCAGAGCCGTTTTGCGGGACGCGCAGTTCCTGATGATTGGTCCGCGCTGTGCGGTACTACTCTACACAATCCATCCCCCGCCGACGACTTCATCGCCGTCATAAAAAACCGCCGACTGGCCCGGCGTAACTGCGCGCTGCGGTTCGTCGAACGTGGCGACGGCCTCGTCGGCGCCGGCTGGATCCAAAGTTGCCCAGGCGGGCTCATGGCGGTGGCGAATCTTCACGCGCACACGCATCGACGCAATCAACTCCGGAATGGAAATCCAGTTCAGGCCGCGGGCGCGCAGCGTGCTGGTGGCCAGTTCTTCGTCTGCGCCCAATGTGACGCGATGCGAGACCGGGTCGATATTCAGCACGTAGAGCGGTGAAGGCGAGCTGACGCCCAGCCCCTTGCGCTGACCCACGGTGAAGTTGAAGATGCCCTCGTGACGACCCAGCACATCGCCGCTGGAAGCCACCAGTTCGCCGGCCGTCTCTGGCAGCCGCTGACCCTGTTCCTCCAGGTAAGCCGTCAAAAACTGCTTGTAGTCGCCGCCGGGAATGAAGCAGATCTCCTGCGAGTCAGGCTTCTCGGCAAGCGCCAGGCCATGCTGCCGCGCCACTTCGCGCACCTCCGGCTTGGTCATACGCCCCAACGGAAAGAGCGTGTGGGCAAGCTGCTCCTGCGTCAGGCCGAAAAGAAAGTAGGTCTGGTCCTTGGCCAGATCAACGGCCCGCTTCAAAATCCAGCGGTTGCGTCGCGGGTCAAACTCATTCACGGCATAGTGGCCGGTGGCGATGCGGTTGGCGCCGATGCTCTGGGCGGTCTTCAAAAGCTGGTCAAACTTCAGGTGGTTGTTGCAGAGCGAGCAGGGAATCGGCGTGCGCCCGGCGAGGTACTCGGCGACAAAAGGCCGGACAACATCGTCTTCAAAACGCTCCTGTTGGTTGACGACGTAGTAGGGAATCTTCAGGTGCTCGGCCACGCGGCGGGCGTCGTAGACATCATCGAGCGAGCAGCAACGGCCAGCCTTGGGCGCATCGGGAATGCCGTGCTTGCCGGCCAGCCGCGTCTGATCCCATAACTGAAGCGTCAGTCCCACCACCGTCTCACCCGCATGAGCGAGCATCGCCGCCACCGTCGAGGAGTCCACCCCTCCGGACATGGCAACGGCGATGATGTTGCGCTCGGTCATGAAGTTCTTCTGTAAGGCGTTGTTAGCGGAGTTAGCAGGGTTAGCACGGGCGAAACTAACTCCGCTAACAACGCTAACTCATCTTCAATAAGACTTATCCCAGCGTTCCCGCCGCTACCGGCGAAATCGCACGCAAATGTTCGACGGCTTCGGGGACAACTTTCAACACATAGTCCACATCGGCTTCGGTCGCGGTCTTGAGCAGGCTGAAGCGCAGGCTGGCGCGGGCGCGGGCCTTGTCCAGGCCCATGGCCATCAACACGTGGCTGGGCTCGGTGGCGCCGGAGTGGCAGGCCGACCCGCCGGAGACGGCCACGCCCTTCAGGTCCATAGAGATTACCAGCGCCTCGCCTTCCACCTGATCGAACCAGATGTTGGTTGTGTTGGCCGCGCGGGAAACGGGTCTGTCGCCATCCCAGCCGCCGTTAACGCCGGTGCCGGAGATCTGCAGGATGCCAGCTTCCAACCGATCGCGCAGTTTTGCCAGACGGTCAATCGTTCCATCTTCCAGCGAGTGCATGGCCAACTCGGCGGCCTTGGCCAGACCCACAATGCCGGGGACGTTTTCGGTTCCGGCGCGCTGGCGGCGTTCATGGCTGCCGCCCACTAATAGTGGTTCAATCGGAGTTCCGCGACGTACGAACATGGCGCCTGTGCCCTTGGGACCGTGCATCTTGTGCGCGCTGATGGACAGCAGATGGCAGCCAAAGCGGCGGACATCAAATTTGACTTTGCCCGCGCCCTGCACCGCGTCGATGTGAAAGAAGACGCCGGTATCGGCGGCGATCTTGCCGATCTCCTCTACGGGTTGCAGTACGCCGGTCTCGTTATTGGCCAGCATCACGCTGATAAGGCGCGTCTGGGGGCGGATGGTGCGAAGAATATCCGTCGGCTCGATGAGCCCGCTGGGCTGGGGCGCGACGAATGTGGTCTCGACTCCGTGCTGCGCCACGCGGTCCGCAGCCCGGAGAACCGCCGAGTGCTCAATTGAAGTAGTAATGAAGTGGTCGCCGGGATGCAGCAACCCGAAGATGGCGGTGTTGTCTCCCTCCGTGCCGCCGGAGTTGAAGACCACCTCGGCATCGTGGCAGTTGAAAAATCGTGCGAGCGTGACGCGCGCTTGGTCCATGGCGGTGTGCGCCTGCTGGCCGTCGAGGTGAATCGAGGAGGCGTTGCCGAAGCATTCCATCCAATATGGGCGCATGGCCTCCATCACCTCCGGCAGCAGAGGGGTAGTGGCATTGGCGTCCATATAAACTCGCTTCATCGAAAAGCTCCTTTTTGTTAATTGTACTGGAACAGATATTTGGCGCGGGCCGGTTAGCGCTCAATGGACGAAAAACGGTCCTCGGCTGTTAAAAACCGGCTGTGATCTGGTAAAGTTTCTACACGCGGCTAGAGCGGTTCTCCAATTCACGTGCTCTCTCCAATGTTGTGCAAGGTGGCTTTTACTTCCACCCCGGCGACGAAGACCTATCGCCGGGGACCCCGGAAAGGGAAAAGCCACTCAGCGGTTGTGGTTTCGGGGTATAGCAATTGGAGAACCGCTATCAGGCCGCAGGAGGAGATTTCATGGTCAAGCTTCCCCGCATTGCAGGCGTCATTCTCGGTTGTTGCCTGTTGTCCACCACATCTTCACTCGTTCTTGCCCAGGCAGCGGCGCCAGCCAAACCGGCTGCTCCCGCCATGCCTGCCGTTGGCACGCCAATTCCGCCGGCACAGACCTACGGCAAAGTGCTCAGCATCATGGAGCAGCAGTTCGTCTCGGCCGCCGAGGCCATGCCGGAAGACAAATTCAACTTTGCGCCCCCAGCCAGCCTGGGCGAGTTCAAAGACGTACGCACCTTCGCCCAGCAGATCAAGCACGTGGCCGAATCCAACTACTACTTCTTCGGCGGCCCTGATTTCACAGAAGCCGGCGCCAAGGCGATGACGGATTCAATTGAGAAGCTCACCACCAAGGCCGACATCTTGAAGGCTCTGAAGGATTCCTTCGCCAAGGCCCACGTATATGTGGACTCGATCACCGCGGAGAATGCCTTTGTGCAGACCGCGCATGGAACGCGCGCAGGCATGGCGTCCTTTGGAATCGCGCACGTGATGGACCACTACGGCCAGATGGTGGTGTATCTGCGCATGAACGTGATTGTTCCACCGGCGAGCCGCGGGGCGATGTAGTTCCTGCTGCCTCTTTACTTCTCGCTGTCCAGAACCCGCATCTGGGCAGCATCATAGCGGGTTCCCGCCACGGCCCCGACTGGCACCGCAGCTTCAAGAGCCGCAAGCTCCTCGGCGGTGAGCTTTACTTGCAGCGCGCCCAGGCTCTCGGCCAGTTGCGCCCGCGTGCGTGCGCCTACCACCGGAACGATAAAGCTGCCCTTGGCCAGCACCCAGGCAATGGCCAACTGCACATGCGTAATCCCCTTGCCTGCGGCGATCTCCTTGAGTTTTGCAACAAGTAGCCGATTGCGTTCCAGGTTGCCGCCGGTGAAGCGCGGCAGATGGGCGCGAAAGTCGCCGGTAGGAGCGGGCTGCGAGCCCGAAAGTAGTCCCCGCGACAAGGCGCCATAGGTTGTGGCTCCGATACCCAGTTCCGTGAGCGCGGGAAAGATCTTCGCCTCCGGACTGCGGCTGACCAGCGCGTACTCAATCTGCAGGTCCGAGATGGGATGCACGGCGGCGGCGCGGCGAATGGTCTCCGGGCCGACCTCGGAGAGGCCGATGTGGCGCACGTAGCCTGCCTTGACCATCTCCGCGATGGCCCCGATGGTCTCTTCGATAGGCACTGTGGGGTCCAGACGCGACGGACGATAGATGTCGATATAGTCCACACCCAGCCGCTTCAATGAATAGGCCAGGGCGGTCTTTACCGCCGCAGGCCGTGCGTCAAAACCCAGCCACGCGCCGTTGGGAGCCCTCTGCGCGCCGAACTTCACCGAGAGCACCACCTGCTGGCGCTGAAAGCGCAACGCCCGGCCGAGCAGCATCTCGTTCTGGCCCATGCCGTAGAAGTCGCCTGTATCCAGCAGGTTGACGCCCGCGTCGAGGGCCGCGTGGATGGTCGCCAGGCTCTCCGTATCGTCCGTCGGGCCGTACATTCCGCTCATGCCCATGCAACCCAGGGCGATGGGAAAGACCTCGGGGCCGGTCGACCCCAGTTTGCGCCGCTGCGTAGCTGTTGTCGTCATTTTTAGCTTCCCTCCATTCTGCATCGTAGGATGCGGGCCTCAATCAGGCAAGGGCAGGCCGGGATGAGGCTTTGGCGGCTTTCGTCTTTTCCGCTAGTCGCTCCGTAAGCTATTGAATCCAGACAAACTATTGGTCGCTGCCGGTCGTAGTCCGCACCCACTTCGTATTTTGTGTTCCCCCCGCGCCCCCATCTCTGTCATACTCGATAGTGTCCACCTCGTACGGCCCATCCCAACAATCGAAAAAAGAGGCTGCACCCATGTCGGCAAAATATGTCTTCGTGACGGGCGGAGTTGTGTCCAGTTTAGGCAAGGGCCTGGCGGCGGCCTCCATCGGCTGCCTGCTGGAAAGTCGCGGCCTGCGCGTCAACCTGATGAAGTTCGATCCCTACCTCAACGTTGATCCGGGCACCATGTCGCCTTTCCAGCACGGCGAGGTCTTTGTCACCGACGACGGCGCCGAGACCGACCTCGACCTGGGCCACTACGAGCGCTTCACCCATGC
>CABEBX010000068.1_pt1 | contig 19717 bp, 15 predicted proteins | sample 3132671 | NCBI WGS metagenome assembly CABEBX01 (sample SAMEA5534346, study PRJEB31848) | metagenome | biome: tundra; feature: field; material: soil | place: USA | collected 2013-05 | depth 0.45 m
CCGGCCGGCTCAGCATCGCGCTCTTCCCGGAGGCGCGCTTCCAGGCGGGTGAGGAAGTATGGGGCCGGTTCCGGCGTCTTCCATGTATCCAGCAGGTCAATCGTCGCGCGCAGCTCAGCAAGCTCCCGGCGGCAGCGATCACACCCGGCCAGATGCGCTTGCGCCTCTTCAGGCAAAGTGGCCGTCGCAGCGGCCGGATCGAGCAGCAGGTTAGCCAGCTTCGCGTCCATCCCCGCGCAATTCAACTTCATTCGCATTTTTGGCATCCGTACCATTGGCACTACCCCACTTCTCTGCCGTTTGAACGCGGCCTATTTCCGTTCAACAAAATCCTTCAACGTATCTCTCAGCGTCTGGTAAGCGCGAAAGAGCAGCGACTTGGTCGCTGACTCGCTCAACTTGAGCACCTCGCCGATCTCGCGGTAGTCCATTCCTTGATACTTATGCATCAGGACAGCCATCCGTTGCCGTTCGGGCAGCGCCATGACATGGGTCCGAATGGCTTTCATGCGCTCTTCGCGCAGCAGGTTCTGCTCCACCGAAGGCTCATTGTCGGCCACATCCGGCGTGCTGCCGGTCAGTTCGTCCGGGGCATCCAGATAGACATTCCGCGCGGCCCGTTCGTACTTTGTGTCGCGCGCATGATTGACCGCCAGGTTGGTGGCGATCCGGTAGAGCCAGGTAGAGAATTTGGCCTCTGCCCGATAGCTCTGCCTGGAGCGGTAGACGCGCAGGAACACCTCCTGCGTCAGTTCCTCTGCAATTGCCTGGTTGTGGACCATCCTAAAAAGAAAGTAGAAGATGGGCCGGTTATATTTCTCCGCCAGGTAGTTGAACCCTGCTTCGTCGCCGGCGGCTGCACGCAGCATGATGGCGGCGTCGCTCATGGGGTCCACGCCGGCAGCCAAATCCTGCCGTCCTTCCGGCTGCGTAGCCTGACCCGCTCCCAGGGACGGATTGTCCAGGACCAGGGTTGCCATATCCACACGAACCCTATCCGGGGAGGAATGTTGCGACGAAAGAGCAGTTTTGGGGTTGATTTTTTCGTTTGTGGCCTGAGAAGGGCGGGCGCTGGACTGTTCGCCACTCTTTTTGGCCATTCGGAGCGCAAAACCAGCTTCGGAGCGGCTTGAATCAACCAGGCCAGCCCCCGCCAACCCTGGGCTGCAGGGCGCCAAAACCGGGCACAAAACTACCTTCCCATCTGGGGGTAAGCCGGCTGCACGGCGAATTGATAGGACGTTCCAGCGCATGGATAGTTTGGTGCAGGTTCCGGACGGTCTGACTGGGCCGCCAGGGTTGGCCGCAAAGCCCCGCTGGTGTTACTCTAACCTACGGGATGCCTCGCTGGCTCGTTCCTTGCCGGCATACGCCCGCCTTCGTAAGGGGCGCTTAACTCAGCGGTAGAGTGCCACCTTCACACGGTGGAAGTCGCAGGTTCGAATCCTGCAGCGCCCACCATTTATTTTCCAACTATTTGCAGACTCTCTTGCAGAATGACAGCCAGACTGTGTGCCTCTCTGGCCGAGGCCAGGATTGGTAAGCGAAAACGGCCTCCATGGAGGCCGTTCGCAGGATTGCCGGTACAGTGCAGGAAGGTTACTTCTTGGACTGCTGATCGGCCCAGACGCCGATAAGCGGGAGCATGACGCGCTTGCCATTCAGCGCTTGGATCGCACACCAGAGCGAAACCAGGGTCCAGACAAGCCATACCAGCAAGTAGAGGCCCAAATAGACGACAAGAGACTCAAGATATGTGTTCAGCGTGGGGAAAAAGCTCAAGACAAGGCAGAGGATGAACCCCAAAACGGAGAGTACAACGGATTGCCAGGCATGGAAGCGCACATAGGCTTTCTTGTTGTAGGGCGGGATGGCCAGGAAGAAGAGCGCCGGAACAACGGTGATGTAGGCGATTGCTCCGAGTGAGTTGTCAGAGAGGCCGTGGTTTTTTGGATCGGGCATGATCCCTCCTTTTTCGGGGTGTGGAAAGAGCTTGAGGTTTCCCATGCTACATGCGTGCAGATAGAACGAGCAGAAATCAGCCAGATTGAACTTTACTTTCCCAGCTACGAATCAATATACGCCCCGTTGCTCCCGTCTGGCCCAGCTCTTACATTTGTTTTTGTCACCAAATAGTAAACAGACCAGAAAGGCATGCCCCATAGAAACTTGAGTGTGGCCAACCTTTTCCCCCGCGCGTCAATACAATCAGACCGCGCTCGCTTCCGGGCGTTATCATGCTTGCAGAGAAGTGGGGGGCAAAATGAAGGCAGCTTTTCGTGTTGCAATCGCCGGGATGGGCGTTTTGGCAGCGGTAGGCGGGGTGGCACAGTCTGGCCTGCAGGCGCCAACAGTTGGTGAGTTTCAGGTCAAGGAAATCAACGTCGCGGAGATCGACACGTCCCACATGAAACTCATCGTGGACCTCAATCTGACCCCGGTGCAGTCGACGACCCTTGAGAATCTGCGCCTTTGCTCCTTCCATCTGAATGGCCTGCCGGTCTTCGCAGCGCCTTTGAACCAGGAGATTGTGATCCAGAAGGGCGTGGCGACGGCCCTGCCTCCGGTTTACGTTACGGTGTTATTTCGAGATCTGCGTACAACAGAGCCGGTGCGGCGGATGATTGAAAACCAGAGCGTCAGGATCGAGGGCCAGCTGGTGGCGGATGTAAGGCTCACCATGATGGAGAAGCTGGCGCTTCATACCCAGCACCCGAGCGTGGAGATCGCGCTCAACCAGGATGTGCCTGTGATCCTGGGTGGCACGGTGCTGGAACGCCATATGGCGCTGAGGATTCTAGGGGTGATCGATACCGGGCTCAAAGCCAAATCCATGGCGGACAAGTACATTCCCAGCATGCGGCCCCTGTGGATTCGCGATCTGGAGGCCAATGCCCCGGCAAATCTGTATGCGGTGGAATCGAGTTATACGCTGAAGCAGGGAAATACAAGTTACCCGGTGGCATCGGTCCAGTTGGGATTTCGTATCAAACCAAATCAAGTTGTGATCACGGCCGAGTCGCAAGCGCCATGGAAGTACGATGCGGAGTTTCTGGAAGCGGTGCAATCGCATGCAGACAAACTGGTAAAGAACAGCCTGGAGATTCAGCTTCGGCCGCTGGTGCAGGGCGACCCTTTGCGGCTCAGCGCCAGGGACTTTACCGTGGAGATGCGCGGTACTCCCGAGGAAGACACCCTGATTTCAACCAATGGCAAGCACGGCAAGATGAAGGTATTGCAGCGCGCATCGCCCAGCACGCTGGCAGTTTTGACGCTTCAAGCGCCGCCCGCAACACAGGCGATGGCCGTGGCTCCGGCAGTCGTGGCTGCGCAGGACGCTTGGGAGCATGTCGCCGTCTTTCGTCTGCGTGTAGATGCGGCGACGAAGAAGCCCTTGGTTGAGGTGCTGCAACTGGGAGCGCGCCGGGAGGGGCAGGGAATCAGGCTGAGTGTGCCGGTAGATGCGGCGGTCTTTGGCTCGCCGATAGTGACGCCGGATGGGATCATCGGGCTGGTCCAGGACGAGCAGGCCGGAGCATTTCTGCCCGCAGACCTGTTAGCACCCGCGCCTGTGCCTGCTCCTGTACCCGCACCAGTGCTTGTGCATCCTCCAGTGCCGGCGCCCGCTCCTCCGCCTGCGCAGTAGAGGCAGACTAACTATATGAATAGTAAAGGGGATGGGCTGAAGCCCGTCCCCTTCCCGTCATTGCGGGTCATTATCCCGCTTGCGCAGGATGGCAATGACCCCAGTAACCAGCACCAGCAGCATCGCGCACAGCACGGCAACTGAGTCGCTGAAGCGATGGCGATGGCTGACAGCATGGGCGACGGGGCCGTAATGGGGATAATGCTCGTCGGCCGAGGCGCGGCAAGTGTGTTTGGTCCCGAGAGGGTCGGTAAAAGTGATGAGGTAGGCGGGAATGCCGCCCTCGGCCGGGTCGGCCTGGATGTGGAGCGATGGGTTTATATCATTGGGAGTGTAGCTCGCTCCGGACGGCATGGACGATGCAGGTGGCATGGACGATCCGGGTGGCATGGACGCCATGGGCGGCATAGGCTGGCCGCCACCGGGTGCCTGTGGCAGCTGAATCGTGCAGGTGTAGTCGGGAGCCTGACCCGTTGCCCACTCCTTGGCCGTAGCCTCATGGAGCAGATTGGCCTCAAAGGACCAGCGAGAAGGAATGATGGCGCTAAGAACCTGGCCGGCTCGGGGCATCAGGTAGACAGGCCTCATGCCGCCGCCCAGGGCGATGATGGGCAACAGCACCACGGGCAGCAAGGCGATGGCGCTCTCGGTGGTTTTGGAGAGTGCCGAGATAGAGAGGCCGAGTGCGGCACCAACCATGGAAGAGAGCAGCAGAACGAGGAAGTCGTAGATGAAGTTGCTGTGCAGCCCGCAGATCAGATAGACGATGGCCAGCATGGAGCCGCACTGGAAAGTGCACAGCCCGAGCAGCACAGCGAACTTGGAAAAGACATAGGGAAGAAGCTTGAGTGTGACCATGCGTTCGCGCTTGTAGATGGTCCACTCTCCAACGATGTCGCGGGCGGCGTTGTTGCAGCCGAACCAAATGGCGGCTATCACCATGAGGAAATGGATGATGGGCAGCTTCTGGGAGATTTCGCCGAAGTTGTCGGCGCGCAAGGGATAGCTGACCAGCACGACCAGCACGGCGAATAATGGCGCCTGCATCAGGAGGATGGCGGTCTGGGCGCGGTCCTGGAGGCGGACGATGAGGTTGCGCTTGACCAGGGCGAGCCATTGACCCAGGCCAAACTGGCGGCGCGGCTTTTCTTCGCCGGTCTTATCGGCAGTGGCCGGCTGCTTGCCGCTGCGGTTCTCGACGAACTCCTGGCGGTAGCGGGAGGCCATGTAACGCTGGCGCCAGGTCTCGGTGCGGTTCTCGTCCGGGACAGTGTTCATGCCGGAGAAGAGCATCTCCGGATTCAGTTCGGCACTCGGAATGGGCGCCGTGCCAGTGGGGCCTGCAGCCGGAGGGTTGAAGAACTGGATGGAATCCGGATAAGCCGGCCCGAAGTAAACCAGCGCTCCGGGTTTGTTTCCCTTGTCGCGGGAGACCATGAGCAGGTCGTCGAATTGCTTGTAGACCTTGAGGCTGGGCTGATGGATGGTGGTGAGGATGGTCTTACCAGTCTTGGACAGTTCCTTCAGCAGGTCAACAACTGACTCGGCGTCGTAGGAAGAGAGGCCGGAGGTTGGCTCATCCAAAAACAAAACAGGTGTATCGGTGATGAGCTCCAGGCCAATGTTGACCCTTTTGCGCTGACCTCCGCTGAGGGTCTTGCGCTCCGGCGAGCCGATGACGGTGTCGATCTTGTCGGGGATGCCCAGGTCGTAAAGGACCTTTTCGGTGCGTGTGTTGATCTCCGCATCGGTGAGGTCGGTGCGAAGGCGGGCAGAGAAATAGAGTGCCTGGCGGACGGTCAACTGGGGATGGACGATATCGTCCTGGGGCACGTAGCCCATCATGTGCCGGTAGAGGTCGTAGTAGTCGTAGAGGCTCTGGCCGCGGAAGAGCACCGTTCCCCGGGCGGGGCGGGTGTAGCCGTTCAAGGCCTTGAGCAAGGTGGTTTTGCCGGCTCCGGCAGGGCCCATCATGGCTACTAGCTCATAGGGGAAGACGGTGAGTGAGACCGCGTCCAGCAGGCGCTTGCCGTTGGGCGCGTGGACCACGATCTCCTTGGCCTCGATGGTGACCTTGCCGTTGTAGTCCCGCTGCGCCAGTTGACCGTTTTCCATCAGTTGAAAGCGGACGCTGCCCAGGCCGATCTCCTGGCCGGGCCGGGCCAGCACCTTGCCGGTGACGCGGAGACCGTTGAGATAGGTGCCATTGCGGGAGCCGAGATCCTCGACCAGGATGCCCTCCGGGGTGCGGGTGAGGCGTGCATGGCGCCAGGAGACCATGGGGAAATCGAGAGGAATGTCGCATTTGGGGTCGCGCCCGGCCTCCATGGAATTACCACGGAAGGAGACGGTTTGGAAGGCCGCCTCGCCGATCTCGACCTTTTCCTCAAGGGAGAGAAGCTGTGCAGCGGAAATCTTATAGGAGCCCAGAAAGACCTGGTCTGAAGGCTTCAGGACGACTTTCTGGATGCGATTGCTCATCTCGCCGATACAGGTTCCATTGCGCGAGTTGCGGTCTTCCAGGATGTACTGGCCGTTCTCTTCGGTGATGATGGCGTGATTCCAGCCAATGATGGGCAGATCGATCTGGACATCCGACTCCGGGGAGCGGCCAATCGTGATTTGGCGGCCGCTGCCGGGGGGTACAGTTGGCCGTGGCGAGCTGGCCTCGGCTTGGCCGGCAGAGGCCACGGGCCAGGGCATAGGCGTCTGGCCTCCCAGGGTCACGCGCGCACCATGCGGCACATGCACCGGCTCTCTGGGAGCAATCCTGGCCCCGTTCACAAAGGTGCCGTTGGTTGAGCCCAGGTCTTCCAGCAGGAACCCATCAGCCTCATGCGTCAGCCGGCAATGGTGAGAAGAGACTTGCGCCTCAGCCAACACCAGGTCGCAATCCTGCGCGCGGCCAATCACCCATGAAGCCTTCGGTTTCAGCTCATCTTCAGACATAAAAATCAGAAAATCCTGGAATGCTCACACTGTAGCACGCGACCAATGCCGGTGGAAACAATTACGGTTTCGACGTAGCCATCAGGGGCTAAATGAATGGGTATCAGCTCCTGCCTGCTTGCTTAGATTTTGTTTTCCAGGCAGTGCCAGAGAGCCGCAAAGCTTTCGATGGGCAGGGCTTCGGCACGAGCCAGGGGGTCGATTTCAGTTTGAGTCAGCGCGGCGGCAACGGCTGTGGGGGGAATAGCGGCGGCACGCAGGTTGTTGGCCAGCGTCTTGCGTTTCTGCGCAAAACACTGGCGTACGAAGCGCAGGAAGGAGGTCTCTTCAACGTCCAGCTCAGCGTAGCGAGGGGCAAATCGCCAGCGAAAGACGGTGGAATGAACCTCAGGCGGAGGCGAGAAAGCCGAGGGTGGCAGGGTGAAGAGCCTCTGGGCCGGTCCGTGCATCTGAATGGTGACCGAGAGCAGGCCATAATCGCGCGAGCCGGGTTGGGCAACGATGCGATCGGCCACTTCGCGCTGCACCATAAGCACGGCTCGGTCAAGGGCTGCATGGCTTGCGGCCAACTTGAGCAGGATGGGCGAGGTGATGCCGTAGGGAAGGTTGCCAACCACCAGCAGGCGCTCGCCCGCAGCCGCCGAGGCTGCCGGGAAATCGAATTGCAGTACGTCCTGCTCAACGACCGTGACGCACTCCGGAGGAAACTGTACGCGCAAGCCGAGGGCCAGCTCGTGGTCCAGCTCGATAGCCAGCACGTGAGCGGCGTGGGCGGCCAGGGCTCCGGTTATGGCGCCTTGGCCGGGGCCGATCTCGACCACGGTACGGCCGGTCAGGTCGCCAATGGACGCCGCGATGCGCTGGATGGCCTCAGTGTCGATGAGGAAATTCTGGCCGAGCTTGGGCTTGGCGGGCATGGGCTGATTTGATGGTAGATGAACGGGGCGGGTTGAAGCGGCTGCGCGACGTAAAGCAGAACCTAGTAAACTGGCCTTTTAGCCGCAAAAGTGGAGTAAATCCAGAGATTTTCGCCGGCCACGGAGAGATTTTCATGCGCGTTGTCATCGCCGCTTCGGAGTGCGTGCCGTTTGCCAAGACTGGCGGATTGGCTGACGTGGTGGGGGCGCTCGGGCCGGAGCTGGCGAAGCAGGGCCACGAGGCGACAGTCTATCTACCGCTTTACGCGAGCATGCGTCGGCAACTCCCGGATAAATTGACCTACGCGGTGCGCTCCATCACGATTCCGTTTCAGCATTACAAGCGCAAAGTGGGCATTGTGAACGGCGGCAAACGCGCCGGAGTTCAGTACTACTTTGTGGATTGTCCGGAATTCTTTGATCGAGAGGGGCTGTATGGGACAGCCGCAGGCGATTACCCGGACAACGCTGAGCGCTTCGCGCTCTTCTGCCGCGCGGTGCTGGAGGCGAGCAAGAAGCTGGGCGTGCCGCAGGTCTTCCATGTGCACGATTGGCAGGCGGCGCTGATTCCTGTTTACCTGCGCACGATTTACGCTTCCGACTCGCTATTGCGCCGCGCGGGCGTGGTGATGAACATTCACAACGCCGCCTACCAGGGCGCGTTCCCGCCTTCGACTACCGAGCAACTTCTCTTTCCTTGGGAGATTTTCACCATGGACAAGGTGGAGCAGTTCGACAAATTCAACTTCCTCAAAGGCGGGCTGGTGTATGCGGACATTCTGACCACGGTGAGCCGCAAATATGCCGAGGAGATTCAGACGCCGGAGTACGGCGAAGGGCTGGATCGCGTGCTGCGGGGGCGAGCGGCGGACCTGCGCGGGATTCTGAACGGCGTCGACTATGCGGAATGGAATCCGGCCACGGACCGGAAGCTGGCGGCGAACTACTCGCCGGAGAACCTGGCTGGCAAAGCGCTGTGCCGCGCTGATTTGCTGGATGCCTTCGGATTGGAGCAGGTGGAGGACTCGACGCCGGTTATCGGCATCGTCTCGCGCTTTGTCGCTCAAAAGGGCTTTGACCTGGTGGAACAGATTGCCGGCCGCCTGTCGGAGTTGAATGTGGCTGTGGTGGCGCTGGGCACGGGCGAGCCGTCCTACGAGAAGTTTTTCCGCGATTGGGCCTTCTGGAATATGGCCAACGTCGCGGTGCGAATCGGCTACAACAATGAACTGGCCCACAAGATCGAGGCCGGGGCAGACATTTTTCTCATGCCGTCGCTCTATGAGCCGTGCGGGCTGAACCAGATTTATTCACTCAAGTACGGCACGGTGCCGGTGGTGCGGGCTACCGGCGGGCTGGACGACACCATTGAGGAATGGAACCCGCTGAAGGGAACCGGTACGGGCTTCAAATTCAAAGGTTTGCGAGCCGAGGGTCTGTGGGCGGCCATCGAGCGGGCGTTGACTGCGTTCGAAGATAAAAAGAGCTGGAAGCGGCTGATGCTCAATGGCATGGCGAAGGACTATGGGTGGGCACAACCGGCACGGGAGTATGCGGCGGTGTACGAGGAAGTGGCGCAGAGACGGGCGCAGGGAAATAATCACAAAACGAACCGCAAGGAGCTCACGGCTTGAGCGACTATTTCTATCCGCCGTGGCTCTCATCAATGGGAACAGAGGCTCCATACTGGCGCCGCACCAACCACAGCACCGGCAGCCCCAATAGGATCAGCGCCGCGCCAATCAGCGAGCCGATCTGATTCTCCATAAAGCTGTAGACAAGCACGGGGACCGCGCCGAGGCAGAAGATTGCAGGCAGCACGGGGTAGCCCCAGACCTTGTAGGGACGCGCCAGGTCAGGTCGCTTGCGGCGGTAGACGAAAATCGTGGTGGCAATGAGCAAGTAGAAGATCCACTCTGCAAAGATAGCCAGATCGAACTGTTTTTCAAACTGGCTGAAGATCAGCAGCAGCAGGGTAGCCAGCATTCCCTGAATGCCTAGCGAGGTGGAAGGGGACTGGAAGCGCGGGCTGATGCGGGCAAACTGGCGAATGAAGAGCCGGTCGCGGGCTGCGGCAAAGGGAACACGTGCGCCGCTCATTACCGTTCCGTTGAGGGCGACGAAGATGGAGAGGGCCATGGCGGCGGCCACAAAGCCCGCTCCGGCATGGCCGGCGACAACGGCCAGCGCATCCACGGCCGGACGCTCGCTGGCGGCTATCTGTGTGGCGGAGAGGATGTACTGCATGGCGGCGTTGGTGGCCATATAGAGAAAGCCAACGATGCACAGGCCGCCGATCAGCGCGATGGGCAGGCTTCGCCCCGGCCGCTTGATCTCGCCGGCCAGGATGGTAAGGTCAGGCCAGCCGTCGTAAGCCCACAGGGTAGCGATCAGCGCCAGCATGAAGCCCTGGAAGCCGCCTTCGGCATGGGGCAGTGTAGTGGAATAATTGCTGAGTGAGCCCGTAGACGAGGCGAAACAAAGCCCGACAACGATGAGGATGAGAATAGCTTTAAGAATTGTGAAGACAAGCTGGAAGTTGCCGGCCTTCTTGATGCCCAGGTAATTCAGGCCGGTCATGAACCAGACTACGGCGATGGCAAAGATCTGCGACCACAGCAAGTGGATGGGTGCGCCGATGGCCTGATTGCCGAGCCCGTGGAATACCGGAAAAAACTCCAGGGTGCGGGCCAAACCGATGGTGATGGCCGCAGCCGAGGCCGGTTTGGCCACAGCAAACCAGGTCCACATATAGAGAAAGGCCGGCGTGTCGCCATAAGCGCCGCGCAGGAAGACATACCCGCCACCAGCGTAGGGCAGCATGGCGCCCAGCTCGGCATAGGTCATGGCGCCGATGAGAGAGAGCAGGCCTCCGGTGATCCAGGCGAGATAGACGAGCGCCGAGGAGCCGGTGTGGCGCATCATCTCGCTGGGAACCAGAAAGATTCCGCTGCCGATGACCGTGCCGACGACGATGGCCGTGGCCTGGCTGGCGCCCAGCACGCGGGGCAGGTTGGCCATAACTGGTTGAGTTTGCGAGGAAGGGGTCTGGCTCATGTTGTGTTGTGAGGGTAGCACGGGCGAGAGACTGGGTTGTGAAAAAGTTGACCCGGCGTCTACCCTCCAGAGAACTGGCTGACTAGAACAACTCAGTTCCGAATCACAGAATGGGTTTATCCAGCTGCAAAAAGCACAGAAGAGGACTAGAGTGGAGCTGAAGAGGCCGGTAAGCCGCAGTTCCTGAACCGCCAGGGTCCACGCGTATCAAAGGCTCAAGAGGCCCAGAAAATCAGCATTCACAGAATGGAAAGAGTGGAGTAGAGAGATGCCCGAAACAATCAATTGGCCAAAGTTGACAACGCCCCCGCGCCGCAGTCGCCGCGGATTGCTTTTCCTTATCGCCGTCGTCGCATTGCTACTCCTTTGCAGCCGGACCGCGCTCTCCTACTGGGTTGACCTGCTGTGGTTCAAGTCGCTCGGTTACAGCGACGTGTTTTGGAAGTCGCGCGGCCTGGAGTGGGGCATCTTCGCGGCCTTTTTTGCGCTTACATTTCTCATTCTGCTAGGGGCATTTTCCGCGCTCAAACACGCTCATGCCGATGACTTACCCAGTGATCATACCCTTATCATCGCCGGACAGGAGGTGAAGCTGTCGCTCAAGCCCGTGCTGCGCATTGTTTCCATCGGCGGCTCGCTAATTATCGCGATGCTTTCCGGCGGCGCGATGGCCGCGGATTGGCAAACACTGGCTCTCTGGTGGTATGCGCCGCGCGGCGCAAGCACCATTACCGATCCGATCTTCATGAGGCCGCTCGACTTCTACTTGTTCACCTTGCCGGCATGGCAACTCATCCTCGGATGGTTGATGACGCTCAGCGTGATCGCCTGCGTGCTGGCTGTTGTGTTTCTGCTCGTTTCGGGCAGTACGCGCTCTCTCAGCGTAAACCGTCTCAGTCTTTCTGATCTGCCCTTGCGCGGGTTCTCCATTACGGTTGCATTTCTGTTGCTCGTAGTCGGCCTGCGCGTGTATGTTGGCCGCTTTGAGCAACTCTTCGATCACCACACAATCTTCGACGGCGTCACCTACACAGGCGCGCACATCACGCTCACCGGTATGCTCCTGGTGAGCGCGGCGCTGCTGCTGGGGGCGGTGATCGCGGCTTTGGGCGGCGTGTTGGCGCCGCGCGTTCGCTGGTTGGTGGCGGCCGTCGCTCCAGCCGTGGTCTGTTACGCCGGGGTTGCGCTGGTGGGATGGTATGTTTCCAGTTTTATTGTCAAGCCCAATGAGTTGGTTCGCGAGCAGCCCTATATCGTTCATAACATCGAGATGACGCAGCAGGCCTACGCTCTGGACCGATTCCAGCAGCGCGAGTTTCCCGCCGAGACCACCGTTGATGCCACCGATCCGGCTAACAACCAGCTAACTTTGCAGAACATCAGACTGTGGGATGTGAAGGCGCTCCAGGATACGCTGCGCCAGATTCAGGAGATTCGCACCTACTACGACTTCCCGGACATTGACATCGATCGTTACCAGATCGACGGCTCCATGCGCGAGGTGATGCTGGCGGCACGCGAACTGAATGTGGACAAGCTCCCGGAGAGCAGCCGCAACTGGATCAACGACAAACTGATCTTTACTCACGGCTACGGCATCACGATGAACCCCGTGAACGGCTTCACTCAAGAGGGTATGCCCACGCTGCTGTTGAGCAATATGCCGGTGCAAAGCACCTCGCCCAGCCTCAACGTAACGCGGCCGGAGATTTATTTTGGCGAAATGACCAACACCGACGTCTACGTCATGACGCGGCAGCAGGAGTTCAACTACCCCCAGGGCGCCAGCAATAACCTGACCTCCTACAAGGGCACGGGCGGCATCGAGTTAGGTGGATTGCTGCGGCGCATTCTGATCGCCTTTGATCGCGGCGACCTGGCCAAGCTGCCCTTCAGCGACGATGTGAACGCCCAGAGCCGCCTGCTGATGCGACGCGCGGTGCGCGAGCGTGTAACCGCCCTCGCTCCGTTCCTCACCTTCGATCAGGATCCATATATTGTGTTGGGCGAAGACGGACGGCTTTCATGGATTCTGGATGCATTTACCCAGTCCGGCAGTTATCCCTATTCGACGCATTACAGTGTTGACGGCCAGCCCATCAACTATATGCGCAACAGTGTGAAGGTGGTCGTTGATGCTTACGACGGTACGACTACGTTTTACGTCTTTGACTCTCAGGATCCGATACTGGCAGCGTATCGAGCCATCTTCCCCAGCTTGTTCAAGGACGCGGCGTCCATGCCGGCCGGGCTCCGTAAGCACGTGCGCTACCCTGAATTACTGCTTCGGTTGCAGGCTGAAGTCTACGGCTTGTATCACATGACCAATCCTGAAGTCTTCTATAACCGGGAAGACTTGTGGACTGTGGCCACTGAGGTCGGCATGGGCTCGGGCGGAGAGCAGCAGACACAGCCGATGCAGCCGAACTTTGTGCTGATGAAGCTGCCGGGCGAAACCGGCGCCGAGTTTGTTGAAATTCTGCCCTTTACGCCGGCCAACCGGCCTAACCTGATCGGATGGATTGCGGGGCGAAGCGACGGCGAGCATTATGGCACGTCCATCGTCTACGATTTTCCCAAGACCCGGCTGGTGGATGGCCCAATTCAGATTGAGGCGCGCATCGATCAGAATGCACAGCTTTCAGGACAGTTGAGCTTGTGGAATCAGCAAGGCTCGCATGTGCGGCGGGGAACGCTGCTGGTGATTCCCTCCGGGCGAGCGCTGCTCTATGCGGAGCCGATTTATTTGCAAGCTGACCGCAGCCCCATGCCGGAGTTGCGCCTGGTGGTGCTGGCCCTGCAGGACAAGCTGGCATACGGGCCAACCTTCGAGGCGGCACTGTCGTCGTTGTTCGGCGGCGGGGTTTCGTCGCTGAGCGCGTCCGAGTCTCCAACAGCGCCAGCAGCGGCGACGGCTCCGGCGGGCAAGCCGCAGCCCGAACAGGATTTGAAATCGCTGATTGCACAGGCAGGCAAGAACTTCAACGATTATCAGCGGTTGACGGCGGAGGGTAAACTTGGCGAAGCAGGGCAGAAACTCGAAGCGTTGAAGCAGGTGATTGAGAAGCTGAACGCACGGGCAAAATAATCAGGTCGGTTCAGCTTCATTTCGTTCGGCGCTATAATTTCTGTAAGGATTGAGTTGTTCGCATGAAAGTACGTGATGTGCTTAAGCTGATTGAGGACAACGGCTGGTATCAGGTGGCTCAAAAGGGCAGCCACCGCCAGTTCAAGCACCCTCAGAAGATTGGCCGAGTCACAGTGGCGGGTCACCTATCGCAGGAGATGGACAAAGGAACTTTCAGCAACATTCTCAAGCAGGCGGGTTTGAAATGAAGGAATATGCGGCGGTATTCGAAAAAACATCGAACGGCTGGAGCGCCTATGCCCCGGATTTGCCGGGGTTGGGAGTTGCCGGCGCGACCTTCGCTCAGACGGAGCAGTTGTTGCGTGAGGGAATTGAATTCCACATCGAAGGAATGCGCGAGGACGGTTTGCCGATTCCAGAGCCACTCGCGCAGGTGATGCGCATGGCGATTCCTGCTTGAGCTGTGAATCGTGTAATGCTAACTAAACAGTGGGCACCATGAACCTGAAGCGTGAACGTTAGTTACGAAATACTCCGCCCCAGCTCCGCCAGAATCTTGGTCACGGCCACATCGGCGGCCTTGGCTATCACTGGCGAGAGCTCCATCGAGATGGGCTGCTTGGGATCAATCGTGATGGCGTAGAGAACTACTTCGGGACCTCCTCCTTGAATGTAAAAAACATCCAGCAGGTCTTTGACGCCGATGTCGTGTGCGGTGAGTGTGGGCGGATAATCGCGCGAGAATTTTGGCGCGGTGCGGGTGACAGTGCCGGGAGGGTTGCCGTCTGCGGCTGCGTCGATGAGGATGATGTGGCCGGCGCTCTGCAGCGGCCCGAGCAGTGTGAATCCGCCCGTGCCGCCGTCCAGGCACTCCACATTGGCTGGGAGTGGGTGCTGCTCCAGAGCTCGTACTACATGGACGCCGACGCCTTCATCGCCCATGATGACGTTGCCCAGGCCCAGCACCAGTGTCTTCTCGTTCGTCTCCGTCAATATTTTCCCCACTGCGATTCCTGAGTCCCTAGTCCCTTAGTCCCTAGTCCCTCTATCACGCTTTTCCCGCTCGAACTTCCATCCGCCTATGATCGAGGATACCGTGCCGCGTCCCTCGATGTAGTCGTGATAGAAGGCCAGATAGACGTGAATGATGACAAAGGTGACAAAGAACCACAGAAACGCATGGTGCCAGAAGCGCACGCCGGATTCGCCGCCCATCAGTGGCACAATCCAGGTGAACATGCGCGGCAGCCACGAGTTGCTCATGCTGGAGTAGAGCGCGAAGCCGGTGATGGTCTGGAAAGTAAATGCAAGGAAGGTGCCGAAGTAGATGAAACCGGCGAGCGCGTTGTGGCCGGTAGAAATCGGCCCGTGCATCTTGGTTTGCAGCACGTCGGCCTCGATGACTTCGACAATCTCATGCTGTTGCGCCTTCTTCAGTGGGAAGAAGGCGTTCCAGTGGGAGTACTTGTTGCCGACGAAGCCCCAATAGAGCCGCGCCAGGAAGTTGAAGACGTAAATGAAAGCGGCCAGGAAGTGGATGAAGCGCACCCAGCCGAACCAGTACTGCTGGTAAGCCTCGGCCGCGTAAAAGGCGCGCATGGGAGCGCCGATCAGGTAGCCGGTAACGCACAACGCCACCAGGGCGATGGCGTTGATCCAATGGTAAACGCGCACCGGAAGTTCCCACACGTAGATGCGCCGATACTCGACCGGAAGCTTAGCCGGTGAAACTCTGCCTGCGACCATGTTCGGTGTACTCATGGGCATCACTCGAAGGAAACCTGGGCTAGGTGCCGTCCCTGCGGATCGTACAGATGCACGGCGCAGGCCAGGCACGGGTCAAAGGAATGGATGGTGCGAAGGATCTCGACCGGTTCGTTGATCTTAGCCACCGGAGTGCCGATCAGCGCCTGCTCAAAGGACGAACGCTGGCCCTTGGCGTCGCGCGGAGAGCCGTTCCAAGTGGTTGGCACCACGAGCTGATAATTTTCGATGGCGCCGTTCTTGATCTTGATCCAGTGCGCCAGCGCTCCTCGAGGCGCCTCTGTAAGGCCAACGCCCTCGGCTTCTTTTGGCCAGGTTTTGGGTTCCCAGAACTGGCCATTGAATGTGGAGACTTCGTTGATCTTGATCTGCTCCATCAACTGGCCGTAGTACTCCTTGAGCCAGATCATGGCCAGCGCGGCATCCAGCCCGCGCGCCGCGGTGCGGCCCAGCGTGGAGAAGAGCGCGGTGACGGGCACGTTCAGCTTGCCCAGCGTGTCCTTGACCAGATCCTGAACGTCCGTGCGCCCGGAGGCAAAAGCTACCAGTAGACGCGCCAGCGGACCCACTTCCATTGGATTTTCTTTCCAGCGCGGGGTTTTCAGGAAGGAATACTTCTCGTAGCCTTCCAGCGTCTCGAAGGGCGGCTTGGGTCCGGAATACTTGATCTTTGTTTCGCCGGCCCACGGATGGATGCCTTCCTTGTCTCCCTTTTCGTAGCTGTACCAGGAGTGCGCAATGTACTCCTTGATCTCCTGCGAATCGGTTGCGTTGACCGGGTACACATGGCTGAGGTCGCGATTCAGCACCACGCCGCGTGGATACTTGAACGACTCCGGATTGTTGTAGCCCTTGGTGGGGAACTCGCCGTAGCTGAGGTAGTTGCTCAATCCGCCGCCATGGCTGGCCCAGTCCTTGTAGAAGGAGGCAACGGCCAGCAGATCGGGGATGTACACCTGATTGAGGAATTCATCCGCCTGATCGATGAGCCGCTTGACCAGGTTGAGCCGCTCGGAGTTGATGGCGGCCACTTCGTTCATGTTGATGGAGCAGGGAACTCCGCCCACCAGATAATTCGGGTGCGGATTCTTGCCGCCGAATACGGCGTGGATCTTGACCAGTTCCTTTTGCCAGACCAGGGCGTCCAGGTAGTGAGCCACGGCGATCAGGTTCACATCCGGCGGCAACTTGTAGGCCGGATGGCCCCAATAGCCGTTGGCGAAGATGCCCAGGCCGCTGGCTGCGAAGGCCTTGACCTTGTTCTGCACCTCGGTGAAATAGGCGGGCGTGTTCTTGTCCCACTTGGAGAAGGACCCCGCCAGCTCCGCGGCCTTTTTGGGATCGGCCTTGAGGCAGTTAACGATGTCCACCCAGTCAAGCGCGTGCAGGTGATAGAAGTGGATCACGTGATCCTGCACGTACTGCGTGGTCATCATGATATTGCGGATCAGCTCAGCCGTGGGCGGTACGGTAATTCCCAGGGCATTTTCCACGGCGCGCACGCTGGTGAGAGCGTGCACGGTGGTGCAGACGCCGCAGACGCGCTCGGTGATGGCCCAGGCGTCGCGGGGATCGCGGCCGATGAGAATTTTCTCCAGGCCGCGCACCATGGTGCCTGCGCTGAAAGCGTCGGTGATGACGCCATTTTCCACCACTGCCTCGATGCGCAGGTGGCCTTCAATGCGAGTTACCGGATCGACGACGATGCGTGTCATAGGCTCTTAGGACTCCTTCAGGTCTTCGGCGTGAACTTCAGCGATCACGTTACGTTTGCGAATATTGGTCACCACGGCGTGAGCGGCAACTCCGGCCAGCGTGGCAACTCCGACCACCGTGCCAATGGTATCGGCGGTGCTCTCGACGCCGAAGCCGGGGAAGGAAGGCAAGTGCTGATAGAACGGGCCGTTGTCCCAGAAGCCCTCCTCGCTGCAACCGATGCAGCCGTGGCCGGACTGGATGGGATAGCTGGTGCCCTCGTTCCACTTGGTCACCGAGCAGGCGTTGTAGGTGACCGGACCGCGACAGCCAACTTTATACAAACAATAGCCTTTGCGCGCGTTTTCGTCGTCGAAGGACTCGACGAAGAGGCCGGCATCGTAGTTGGGGCGGCGATAGCAGGTGTCGTGCACGCGGCGGCCATAGAACTCCTTGGGCCGGCCCTGCGAGTCCAGCGCGGGCATCTGTCCCAGGACCAGAAGATGAGTGATCACGCCCATCATCACATCAGCAATGGGCGGGCATCCGGGGACGTTGATCACCGGTTTGTTCACCAGCTTATGGATTGGGGTTGCTCCGGTGGGATTGGGCTTGGCCGCCTGGACGCACCCGTTGGAGGCACAACTGCCCCAGGCCACGATGGCAGCGGCATCCCTGGCGACGGTTTGCAGGATGGATTCAGCGGTTTTGCCGCCGATCATGCAGTAGACGCCGTCATCTTTTGTCGGCACCGCGCCCTCGACCAGCACGATGTACTTGCCCTTGTTCTTTTCGATGGTATCGGTCAGGCACTTTTCCGCCTGGAAGCCGGAGGCAGCCATCAACGTCTCGGTGTAGTTGAGGCTCAGTACGTCGAGCAGCACGTCCAGAACGATGGGGTGCGAAGCCCGGATAAAGGACTCGCTGCAGCAGGTGCACTCCTGGAAGTGCATCCACACGACAGCCGGTTTATCTTTCTTTTCGAAGGCTGAGACGACCTGGGCCACGCCGGATTTCCCCAGGCCGGCCACGGTTGCGGCGGCAGCGCAGAATTGTAGAAAATCCCTGCGGCTGTAGCCCTTCTGCTGCATCGAATTCCAAATTGATTGACCCATGCCTACCTCGCTCCGTGTGCAGGAACCGAGAAACTGTGGCGGCCTGGACCCCCCTCGCAGGGAGCCGCCCTTGGTTCCCCGATGGATGAATGGGAAGTTACGCATGGAAAGAACGGACGGCTGTGACCAGCGTCACAACAGTTTTGGGCGATGTTGCACATATTGGGCTAAATAAAGGTCAAGATGCAGATCACACGTAATTTGCGTCACATTTCGAGCATCGGGTGGCAGAGACGTTCGAGAGACACGGTTTTGGCGAAAAATAAGGGCATTATGAGCGTCTGGCGCGTGCATATAAATACATGTAATTCTGTCATGCTCGATGTCATAGCTATCCAAAAATAGCTATATTTTGGGCAAAAACCTAGTCATGACCTGGTCTAGTTGGGCTGTTTTGGACGAGGGACCAGGTAATTGGGGGGAGGGAACAGGAGTCAGGACACCCAAATTGTTCCACGTGGAACATATTCATTCTGTTGGGTTTATTGGCATGTTTACCACATAATTAACAGCAAGGGTTTGAAAATAAATCGAAGAACAGGGAATAGGAACCGGATTGATCGGCAGAAAGGGAGTGTGAGATGGGGATAGCGAAGGAAGCGCGGGAGCAGATTCGTCGGCGGATGGAGGATGCACTGCCGGGGTACCGGCTGGGGCGTGCGGCGGCGGGAGAGATGGCGAGCTGGGTGCGGGCGGTGCGGCAGGCGGTGGGGATGCCGGCGATTGAGTTCGCGCGGCGGATGGGAGTGCAAGAGCGGGAGGTTTACAGGATGGAAAGGGCTGAGGAGGAGTCGCGCATCGAGTTGGGATCACTGCGACGGGCGGCAGAGGCACTGGACTGCGAGTTGATCTACGCCCTGACGCCACGCAAGGGAACGCTGGGCGAGATGGCGGCGGGGCATCGGGCGGAGCGGGAGAAGGCGCTCGACATCAAACGCGCAAAGAATGATGACAAGAGAGAAAGAGTAGGTAAGCCGCGCCTGTATCAGGATCCCCAAATTGTAGCGCTTCATCAGTTGGTACGGATGGCTTTGAATAGCTGAACAGAGAACAGAGATCAGAGGACAGGGACATGGGACTAGAACTATTCCCCCGGCAGCAATGGCAAGGTCAGGTTCTCCGCCGCCGCCGGTCTGCTGCGGGGGGCCTTCTTGAAGGTGGCGTCGCGGCGGTGGAGGGGATAGTCGGGCTGCTTGCCGTCGAGAATCTGCTGAATGGTGAGGATTTGCAGGCGGGGGTAGGTGGTGTTGTCGGTTGATTTGTAGAGGCCGGCTTCGGCGGCTTCGCGGAGCATGGGTTTGGTTGGCTCCTCAAAACAGAGGAAGACGCCGATCTCGGCTTTTTCGCGGGTGAGGACGCCGACGAGATCGCGGACCTGGGGAACGGATACGCCGCCCGCCTTGACGGAGAAGATAATCTGCTTGGACTGGCCGGATTCGTCGTCGTGGAAGTAGAGGTGGCCATCGATGCCGCGGTCTGCTCCTTT